>Ga0182030_10022805_pt1 | contig 11630 bp, 7 predicted proteins | sample 812S3MmetaG_FD_121299 | JGI IMG/M metagenome (GOLD analysis project Ga0182030, IMG submission 121299) | Permafrost microbial communities from Stordalen Mire, Sweden - 812S3M metaG (Illumina Assembly) | ecosystem: Environmental > Terrestrial > Soil > Wetlands > Permafrost | place: Sweden... | reverse complement strand
GCGGCAGGCGACCCCAGGAGCAGGTCACGGTAGAGAGCCGTCGTCGCAGGATGGAGGCTGTCCGAGGGGGCGAGGGCCGCCGTCCGGGCTGATGGGCAGGCCAGGTCTCCCGCCAATGTGCGCAACTGCGCCATGGCTGAGTGGAGCCGGACCCGGTTGCCCTGGGCGGCGGTGGCCGTGAGCAAGGCACGGTAGAGACGCTCGTCGTACGGGCTCAGCTGCAGCGCCCGGCGGACCATCCACTCGGCCTCCTCGCCGCGACCGAGCCGCACGAAGGCGTCGGCACCCCGGAGAGCCGTGCGCACGACCAGCGCCTCAATGCCCGCATGAGTGCCGTCGAAGATCGCCCAGTCGGCCCGGTGCAACCCCGAGAAGAGGGGGCCCCGGATCAACCGCATGGCCCGGAGGAGCTGGTCCGGATCCTCCTCGGTGGCCAGCAACCCGAAGTGCTCGACGTCGGTCGTGACGGCATCACCCAAGCGGAGTTCCACGCCGCGGGGAAGGTGTGGGCGGCCTTCGCCGTCGCGCCCGAGAGCCCGCCGGGCGTCAGAGGAAGTCGAATGCGCCGTGGACAGCGACACGGGGCGCTCGGGCCAGATTGCCAGGGACCACTCGCGGTGCCGCACGCCATGGCGATTGAAGGCCAGGTACACGACGAGCTCGCGTGCAGCAGAACGGTGAAACGGCGCGGCCGCACCGGCGACCACGACCGGTCCCAGAACCCCTACCTCGACGCGGTCGCCACCCATGGCGGAGAACGGTTGCCCATCGGCCTCGATGCGTAGGATCAAATCCTACGATTGGGTTCTTGCTCACGGATGGATGAAGCTACAGACCGTGTCGTGTGCGGGGGGCGTAGCCCAACAGGCAGAGGCAGGGCGCTTAAACCGTCCACAGTGAGGGTTCGAATCCCTCCGCCCCCACTCCGGATTTTTAGGCTGGCGACGACCTATGCCGGGCATATTCTTCACCCGGTCAATGCATCGATATCTCAGTTGCCTTCGGCGCTGAGGCCGATCATGTGAGGGTCCGCCCCACCGATAGGTGGCGGTCGATGGCCCAAGGGAGTCTCGTCGTCATCAAACGAAAAGGTCGGCACGTCACCAGGAACCGAATGGCGCAGATCAACGACCCACTGGAATCCTCGGATATCCGGTGGTTGGGCGGATGCGACCGTGAGCCCCGCTGAGAGCAGGGTCTGAAACAGCCATTCACGATCCACGATCACGGCGTTCGTGGGGTTCTCCGGGTTGATGTACAGGGCATTCTGAAATGACTGCATCATCGGGAAATATCGCTTGTCGAAGACGAACCAGGTTGACCGTATCAACCCGCCTGGTCGAAGAATCCGGGCGCACTGCTCCAAGTAGTAAGAGATGTCGTCCTGAAGGACGTGGGTGAAGAAGGACCACGCGATGATCAAGCTGGCCGATGCATCCTCCCCCCCTGGCAACGGGAGGGAGTGATCGAGAGCATGGCCCGTGGGGTTGAAACCACGCTCGTACACATTGTGATGGACGAACTGGAAGTTCGGATCTACCGCGGAGAGGTTACGGCGACTCCATTCCACCATGCCAAAGTGCAAGTCGATTCCGGTATAGCTCTTCGGACGGGGATGTTGCTGCAGTAGTTTGCGCGCCAAGCGACCACACCCGGATCCGAGGTCCACGACCGACTCATACGCATCCTCGTCAATCTCGGGAAAGACCAGCGCACCGGTCGGGTTGTCAAAAAACGCCTCATCGGTCGACCCGACCAAGGCTCGCATATCGACCGGCGGCAATGGCAATTGCTCCGTCACGGCGAGTCAACCTACTTTGCGTGGTCCCATCGGGCTACTTTGCGTGGTCCCATCGGGGGCAATTGTGCAGGACTCTGCGGGTCGGGTCGATCGCTCCATCGCGGGTACCGTGGCCGGGTATGGACCACCCGGAAGACGGCTGGCTACGCACGGCGAAAACCAGGCTGAAACCATGGCGCGATCGTCTTGTGCGTCGTTTAGGGGGCACACTGCCGGTTCGTGGCCTCACCTACGACGAGCTGGTACGTCTGCTATATCCCAGCCTCCCGGATGAGCTACGTGACGAGCTGGACTCCGCCGCCGCGGGAGATCTCTCTGACGTATCGACGATCCGGACGATGCTGGGCAGGATTGAGCACCAAGTGGCACCGACAACCTTCTCTGTGCAGATCACGGAGAAGGACGCGGTGTTGTGCAGCGTGGGCGGCATTGAGCTCTACTGCGACCCCGCCGACGCAGCCGTGACTCCCGGCCTTCGCTCAGGCCGGTACGAACCCCACCTCACATCGGTATTCGAGCGCTATTGCAAGGTCGGAATGACCGTCGTCGACGTCGGCGCCAACCTGGGCTACTACTCGCTGCTAGCGGCACGGCTGGTCGGGCCTTCGGGCAGGGTGATCGCCTTCGAACCGAACTCGGAGAACTGTCGCCTCCTCTTGTCATCACTGCGGCGAGGCGGAATCACCAACGTCGAAGTGATCCCGGTCGCCTGTGATCGCACCATGGGCTGGGCGTACTACTCCACGCACGTCGGATCGAACGGCGGACTCATCGACAACAGTGATCTGTTGGCCCACCCTGGGGTGGTGGTGCCGACCTTCTGCCTCGACGACATAGTCGACGGGCCCGTCGGGTTCCTGAAGATGGACGTTGAAGGCGCCGAGGGGAGGGTTGTCGGGGGTGCCACGAAGATCATTGAGCGCGACCGACCCATCATCACGACGGAGCTCACGCGAGACATGCTGCGTCAAGTCTCCGCAGCGTCCGTGGCCGACTACCTGGGCTACTTCGAACGCCTGGGTTATGCGACCACCGTCCTTGAGCCGTCGAGCGGGTCGGGGAGGTCCTACCCCTCGGTGGAGGCCTTGTTGGCTGACTGGGGAGGCGAAAACAACCTACGCGACATTCTCCTCATCCCTTCGGGATCATGATCGACCGAAGCTACAATCCAGGGCCATCTGACGAGGACTCCCTCAACGTCATGGGGAAATGGGCGTCATTGGAAGATCTTCAGGAGATCCGGGGTACGAAATCCCTGTCGATTATCCTCAGGTCGTGACACCAATTCGCTCCTCCGACGAGCAGGGCGTTTGGGCCTGCACCATCATCGCCCGCAACTACCTCCCAGCGGCCCGGGTACTCGCCAGAAGTTTCCGCTCGCACCATCCGACAGGGCGTCTGTTCGTCCTGGTCCTCGACGACCCCCTCGATGAGATGGACGGGGGCACAGAGCCATTCGAGGTGCTGCATCTCTCCGACCTGGAGATCGAGCGGGCCGAGCTTCGCCACATGGCGGCTTCATACTCAGTCATGGAGTTCGCCACAGCCGTCAAGCCATGGCTCTTGCACTCCCTGCTGAGGCAAGGCGGCACGCTATCGGTCCTCTATCTCGATCCGGATATTCAAGTCTTCCACCCGCTGGACGAACTGACGCACCTAGCCGAAGAGCACGGCATTGTGCTCACGCCCCATGTCACCGCCCCGATGCCGCGCGATCACAAGATGACCAGCGAAACGTCAATCTTGGCGTCCGGGATTTACAACCTGGGCTTCGTCGGCGTCAGCAACGGCGGTGCGCCGTTTTTGCAATTCTGGATGGAGCGGTTGCGCAGAGAGTGCATCGTCGATCCCGGCAACATGCGGTTCGTCGATCAGCGGTGGGTTGACTTCGTCCCCGGGATATTCGATTGCACCATCCTTCGGGATCCCACTTTCAACGTGGCGTACTGGAATCTCGATCACCGCGATTTGCGGTTCAACGGAGAGTCGTACCAAATCGACGACATTCCCTTGCATTTCTTCCACTTCAGTGGATATAGCCCCCGGGCGCGCCATCTCCTCAGTAAGCACCAGACTGAGGAGAACCCTCGCATACTCCTGAGTGAACGACCCGCCGTGCGGAGAATCTGCGATGAATACGGTGATCTCTTGTTGGCAAACGGGTTCGGGGTCGACGACAACCACCCCTACGGGCTTGACCGCATGGCGAACGGTGTGACCTTTGATCCGATCATCCGTGAGATCTACCGCGGCTGGCTCGCCGACGCGGAGCAGGGAACGGGGCCGCCGCCTCCGGATCCGTTCGATCCCGACGGCGCAGAAGCGACGTTGCACCTCCTCAACCAGCCACCTGGCAACCAGGGCGATCCGGGTCAACTCACCCTGTACCAAGCGACGCTCTTCGGGCGGCGGCCAGATCTCCATCCACTTTTTCATGACCCACAAGGTCGCGACCGTCAGAGGTTCTTCGACTGGCTCAAGGCTGAAACCGCCGAAGGCCGAGTACATGAGCTGCTGTCGCTACCTCCCGAATCGGTCAGCCTCGGATCGCTCCCCACCGACCTCGGAGGCGACACGGCACCGTCTCCGTCGCTGGCGGACTGGGACCCGCCCAACCAACTCCATCCTGGCGTGATGCTTGTCGGCTATCTCCGAGCCGAATTAGGTGTGGGCCAGGGAGCGAGGCTCCTCGCCGAGTCCCTCGATGCAGCTGACATTCCCCACGCGACCCTGGTCAATACGACGACCATCAGCCGACAGAACCATGTCTTCGAGGGCAACGCGAATGAAGGACGCCGCGATTTCGATGTCAATATCGTGTGCGTCAACGCCGACCAACTTCCGGTCTTCGCCGGCCAGGTCGGACCTGGCTTCTTTGCCGGCCGCTACACGATCGGGCAGTGGGCCTGGGAACTGGACGTCTTTCCGAAGCAGTTCCACGGCGCGTTGGACCTTGTCGACGAGGTCTGGGCGGTTTCAGAGTTCACTCGTGACGCCATTGCTGCCGTGACCTCAAAGCCAGTCTTTGCCGTTCCTCATCCGATCGTCGCGCCGCGTGTCCCGCAAGCGATCGACCGGGCCGAGCTGGGCTTGCCGGAAGATCGCACCCTCTTCCTGTTCTGCTTCGACCTGCTCAGCATCCTCGAACGTAAGAACCCCCTCGGGCTCGTCGAGGCGTACACAAGGGCATTCGGTGCGAGCGATGGAGCCACCCTCGTCCTCAAAGTCATCAATGGAGACAAGCGCGTGCCGGATCTGGAACGCCTGCGGCTCGCCATCGACGGCCGGCAGGACATCTTGCTGATCGACCAGTATCTCGATGCAGACAAGCTCGCAGCGCTCGTCAACGTCGCCGATTGCTATGTGTCACTTCACCGCAGCGAGGGCTTCGGTCTCACCATGGCTGAAGCAATGGCCCTTGGCAAACCCGTGATCGCGACGGGTTACTCGGGCAACCTTGACTTCATGAGCACCGACACCTCCTACCTGGTCCGCTGGAGCGAGGGTGCGGTTCCCGCCGGATGCGATCCGTACCCCAAAGGTGCAATGTGGGCAGAACCGGATCTCGACGACGCGGCGCGGTTGATGCGCTACGTCCACGAACATCCCGACGAGGCCAAGGAGGTCGGGCGTCGGGCGCAACAAGCGGTGACCACCAGCCATTCCACAGTTCAGCGAGCTCAGTTCGTCCGTCAGCGTTTCGATGACATCCAACGGCGACGCGCAGAGGCCCGGACCGACGCGCCACAGCCAACGACTGCAATGGTGAAGCTTCCTCGGCCCGGAGAAATCGACCCCGATGGTCTGATTGAGCTGGCACGCTCCCGCCCCCCTCTTGACATGACGTCCCGGCGGCTCCCGAGGTTTACCCGTTTCTATCGGCGCCTCGTCCTGCGAGCGCAGAGACACCACGATGACCATCAACGTCAGGTCAATGTTGCGCTGGCGGAAGCCGTCAAGAATCTCGTGGCCAACGATCAGCGGCTCCTCTCCACACTTGGAGGCGCCGCCTCCACCACACAGTCCCTCCGATCAGATCTCAGCCGTATGCTCGGCGAGCACGGCAGGGTGCTTGAGAAGCTCATGTCAGAGCGCCAATCGACTGCATCTCGCATCGCCTACGTCAACAACCACATTGAGGTGCTGACGAAATCCTTGACCGATCTGACGGCGCAATTGCACGCCATTCCCTACATGACCGATCCGTCGGTCCTCGAGACCTTGGACGATTCCGGCCGACCGGCCATCGGATACCGTCATCAAGCCGGCGAACAAGGCCCGGCCCGCTCATACGCTGGATTCGAGGACGTGTTTCGCGGGCCGGAAGGCTTCATCAGGGAACGACAGCGTGTCTACCTTCCGTACCTGATCGACCATGACCCGGTCGTCGATGTTGGGTGCGGTCGCGGCGAAATGCTGGATCTTCTCGCCGAGGTCGGCGTCAAGTCCTTTGGCGTCGACCTCGACAGATCGATGGTCGAGCGTGGCAGAGAAAGAGGCCTGCAAACGGTCCTGGGAGACGGGATCTCGTTCCTTCAGGAGCAGCAGGAAGGGTCGATCGGGGCCGTCTTCTCGGCCCAGGTCATCGAGCATCTCGAGTACGAGGATCTCGTTCGCTTCCACGACGAGGCCTATCGAGCGCTGCAACCCGGAGGTGTCTTCATCGCCGAGACGGTTAATCCTCACTCCATACAGGCCTTCAAGTCGTTTTGGACAGATCTCACACACCGTGTGCCGATCTTTCCCGAGGTCGCGGTCATGCTATGTCTTGTCGCGGGTTTCTCAGAAGCGACGGTCCTGTTCCCGAACGGGACCGGTGATCTTGAAACCGACCGTTGGTCCCAAGGCGAGTACGCCGTCATCGCCCGCAAGTAGCGGCACGGCCACTCGAAGCCCTCCCGCTCTAGTCATCGAGGGAGAGATTCAGAAACGACCGTTAATGGGAATTCGTAGCTCAGATTCATGTACTCGGGTTCCTCTGGGGTCGGATGAGCCGCCACACACGCTCGCGTCGGCTGATCTTTGGGCCAGTACTCGACCCGGTCCACTACGAACCCTGACGATTCCACCCAGTCAATGAGGCACTTGAGGTTTGGTGCGAACCAGTTCGACGAATCTCCGGCGAGCTCGTCGCGGCGAAAATACTGAGCCATCGGAGGATCCGCAGGATCGCCGCAGATCGCCGTCTCCACATAGAGATGGTTCCTTGTCAGTCGCCGTAACGAATCGAGCGCGAGCAGGGGGTGACGAAGGTGATAGAGAACCCCGAGGAACAGAACCTCATCGAACTTCTCGTTGTCAAGCATTTCAGGCAATTGATAGATCGTGCCCTGCACGAAATCGGCACCCGCGCCGAGGGCGGCATTGAGGCGGTCGAAGCCAAATCGATCCGGAGGGTAGATGTCGACTGCGGTGACCCGCTCGGCTCCCCGTCGGTTGGCGATGAAGGCGGCACCTCCGTTCGTCGTGCCAATGTCGATGACCGTCGCGCCAGTGAGATCCTGTGGCAGGCCAGCCTGCTTGAGCAGCCATTCGATGTCATTCGCACCTGGCGCGACGACGTTCTCACTGAGGTGGAACGTCTGATGCCAGATGATGTCCGACCGGGAGACCAGCGCTGTGGCCTCGTCGTCGCTCAGCAAACCATGTGCGTCCATGCAGTTTACCTCCAAGGGGGCATGTTCGATTCGTTCGAGCCTCGGCTCTTAGCTCAATAGGACTCAGTCGGACTTGCGGGGTGACTCCAGACAACGGAATGTCGCTAGGAGGCACCCAAAAGACGAATGCGTTCGTAGGTTCGCCGCCCTCACAGCCACTGCCGAGCAGCGTACTCCGTGGCCGATCACCGAAAGGGAACTCATCCCACCGATACGAAGGCGAGCCCCGGTTGCCGCTGGACACGGGATACCGCAGTGGCTCGAACGCTGGCTTTTTGCACAGAGATTGCTCTCGAGGATCCGCGCGGTCGCCCGCTTCACGCATCCACTGGCTGGGGCTCTCGCAGCGATCCCTCATCGTCAGGTACGTCCGGAACAGTCGTCATCTGGGGCGGCTCCCTCGGCTCGGTTGCACCGCGTCGCGACCACGAAATCGATCGGAATCGAGGCCACATCATCGCCACAGCGAGGACGCCCGCAGGCGGGAGGACGGTCAGAGTCGGTAAGAGGTAGCGAAATGAGAACTCGAAGGAGGCGACGGTGAAAAAGAACAACAGAACGCCGCTACTCCACAACACGAGGCATTCAGCTCGTCGCCCGGACCCACGTGCCTTTCCGATACCAACGATGGCGACCAGGCCCAGGACCTGAGCGACCGCTAATAACGGTCCCCAAGTGTAGACGACCTTCTGATAATCGCGAAGGAACCGATCCAATCCGACACTCGCGCTGAGAGGCGGACCACCGAAGTACGTCGAGATCGCGTCTGTGGCATCAGCATCGGAGATGCCCATGATGCTTGGAGCCGGGTAGCCAATCTGGAAGAAGGTGTTCGGTTCCGCCAGACTCCGCGGAACGGTGTGGGTCGGCTGGAACTGGCGGATGTAGTCGTCAATCGCATGGTTGGCCAGGTCCAGAGGCTGGTGTTCGATGATTTCCAGATCGAAATTCATCAGGATCGAGTTCACTGTCTTGCCGTCATGCGGTTTGAGAAGCCGCGCCGGCGAGGAGAGGTCCGATACGTACCAATTGCCGGGCGGTCGGTCTACGGGTGGCTCGCTCGGGCAGAGGGGTCGCTCGTAGGACGGAAGTGTCAGGCCCTTGCATTCAGCAATTTGCGAGATCCGACCATAAAGGAACAATCCTGAATCCGCCGAGACAGTGAACTGTCCGTTCACCGAGTCGTAGAAACCCGCGTACGCCACGATGGGAAGCACGACGGCCAGAACCAACGTGAGGATCCGCACCAGGCCAACGCGCCGTAGGAGTAGATAGGCCAACGCCGGCACGAGGATGATGGCACCGTCAAAGCGCGTGATCGCCGCCCCCGCCAAGAGAAGGCCAGCGAGTCCGCACTGCCACAATCGTGGCTTGGCATTCCACAGGAGTACGACCAGGGCGGCCACCATCAGGGTTTCGAACCACGCTTCGGAAAGCACCCATTGTTCGGCGTTGAGTTGGAATGCATCGAAGAGAAGGGGTGCGACCCCGAGAGCGGCAAGCCACCGTTTGAGTCCAAAGCGCAGCAGGAGGACGTACAGCAACACGCAGTCAACGAGGACGAGCAGATGCTGCGCTACAGGTACCGCAGTGATGTCACCGATCGGACGTAGGAGTCGAAGAAACAATGGATAGCCCAAGGGGTGCCAGGCATACGGCGTGAGGTCATTGGCACGGGCTAGGTAGTCAATGGAATCGGGAAACATCAGGGCAGGTCGATACGCCAAGGTCACGATGATCCTGAGCACCAATGCAACGAAAAAGAATGTTGCGAAGAGCCAATGCCGACGGAGCAATGACCAGGCGCCACCGGCGAAATCCGCGCCGGAGGATGACCGATCCGAGGTGAGGGCGTGACGAGGAGCACTCATGCGAGGTCGCCGGGAATCAGCGTGGCGATGGTCCGACGATCGCCACGCGGTGGGGAGGATCCCAGTCGTGTCGTCATCGCTGTTGCACCATGTTCGAGAACATTATTCGACCTAATTTCTGATCTGCGATCTTCGCGATCACGGCGGAGCGAACTGTTCAGGGGCGTAGGTACGGACGAGCCGATGGATCTCCGGTCGCGTTCCGCCCAGCCGAGGGCAGACGCTTCTCGCCGAATCTTCGGCGAACAGCCGTGCAAAATATGGAACTGTTGCTGCGTACCCATCCCATACAGTCGAACAGTACCTTGGACCGCTGATGTGGTCGGGGCTGCCGAGCTGGCAGATCTCACGAATGAGGGCCCCAGGGGGGCATCGCTGCGCACATGAGGCAGGGCCGACCCTTCCGGGACCGTCTACTCAGGTGAGCGAGCCTAATGCCACCCACGATTTCGGGGGCTTCGGTCATCGGCAACCCTCATCATTGACGAAGGCTCCGGGTCTACCCCTTGCAGTGGGCCCGGGGCCTTACCGCGCCTGGACGGCCTACCCGGGCGCGCCCGACAGGAGCGGGCGAGAGTGCTCCAGTACTCCGAGCTCCTCATCACGCGGCGCCGACTCGAGCCGGGTGTGGGGCCCAAAGATCATGGTGGCACGGTCCAACGGCGTCCAGGGACGCCAGGCACCGATTCCGTCGTGGCCGGGGTCGCCAGTGGAGGCGAAGGACAACCATGCCCGCTGCATCTGCGTCGAGAGCGTCTCGACGGCCGGGCCGGCCCCGGAGAAGACCTGCACCACGGGGAGATGCACCGCGCCGAAGACGAACGGCAGCTCCAGGGCGTGGCAGGAACCAAGGATCCCGCCGAATGCCGGCGACTCCCAGTCGAAGAGATAGACGAAGGAACGCGACCCCCGGGCGCCGTGCGCCGCCGCGAGCTGGAGACTGGGCCAGCGGAAGACGACGTCGGTCCCGATGGCCACCCAGAGAGCGTTGGGCTCAACTGATTCGTTGCGCGCCTCGCGGGCAGATCGGTAGGCGTCGACCACCTCGACCGCGGCCAGGTCGGGCACCGCGTTCTCCACCCAATGCACCACGCCGTCTGCGTCGAGCGCCATCAGCGCGGGATTGCCGAGGCCGAACAGCGTCAATTCGTCCCGATTCGTCCCGATCAGCAAGTCGACGCCGTCGGCCGCACCGTTGGCCACTGCAGTCAACGGATCGTCAGGAAGCAGGACACCGTCGACGACCGGAAGGAATGGAAGCGGAATCATCCCGGGGTCGGGACGTCGCTTCCCCATCTCTTCGGCCGCGGCGACGAGTTCGGTCGCTGGAATCCGCTCCAAGGCCTCCCGAGCACACGACGCTCTGCCGAGTACGGCGGCCAAGCGATCAGCCGATCGCTCTGCCTCCCCGATGGAATGTACGTACACTCCCCCGCTCTGCACGATGGCACGTCGGAAGAGCCCCTTGGCGGCGGGCATGCCGAGCAAGGTGGCGATGCTGAACCCACCAGCGGACTCGCCGAAGATGGTGACGGCGCTGGCATCGCCGCCGAAGGCTGCAATGTTGTCGCGCACCCAACGCAATGCTGCCAGCTGGTCCTGCAAGCCCCAGTTCCCGACCAACCCATCGGGATCAGCCAGGTCCCGATGGCCCAGGAAGCCCAGAGCGCCGAGTCGGTAGTTGATGGTCACGACGACGGCATCGCCGTTGCGTACGAGCTGACCGCCCCGGTAAAGGAAGACCGACCCGCTCCCCGAGGTGAAGCCACCGCCGTGGATGAAGACCATGACCGGACGGCCCTGTCCCGGCTGCGCCGTCGGTTCGTCGGGCAGCGCCGGCGTCCATACGTTCAGCGTGAGGCAATCCTCGCTGTGCGGCTCGGACGAGGACGGGTCCGATGGGCTCGTGATACCCGGCATGGCAGCGGACTGCGGGGCAATCGGCCCGAAGGTCGACGCGTCACGGATGTCGCTCCAGCCTTCGGCTTCCAACGGGGGGCGCCACCGCAACGCACCAACCGGCGCGCGGCCGTAGGGAATTCCCGAAAACGACCATTGATCCCCTCGCCAGACGCCCCTGAGCCTCCCCTGAGCGACGGCCACGACTCCTTGCACCTACAGGACCTTATGGAGGGAGATGACAATGGTCAATCGAACCACCGATCGAACCGATACACGAACAGAAGATGAACAGCACGCGAACTCGAGATGCAACCGGACAGAAACAAAAGGGATGACGAATATGCCACCAAGCAGCCATTACGCTGTTTTGGCGTGGATGCAGTGAATCGTCGGGGCACT
>Ga0182030_10022804_pt1 | contig 11631 bp, 13 predicted proteins | sample 812S3MmetaG_FD_121299 | JGI IMG/M metagenome (GOLD analysis project Ga0182030, IMG submission 121299) | Permafrost microbial communities from Stordalen Mire, Sweden - 812S3M metaG (Illumina Assembly) | ecosystem: Environmental > Terrestrial > Soil > Wetlands > Permafrost | place: Sweden... | reverse complement strand
GCATCCATTTGAGTTCTTCGACGACTGCGGCTTTGAGCGCCGCGTCCGTTGGACGCTCTGTGATGGTCATAGATCCATCGTGGGCGGAGATTCCGCTATCAGATAGGGCCACATGACCCTAGTTACTATTTGGTAGTTGATTCGACTCCTTCGCGATCTCGCCCCACATTGGTGTTGCACGCTGGGCGTCTGAGTGACAGTCATCCCGGCCCCCGGTCAGCCACGCACGACGATCTCGCGCCACAGGCCGCCGTTCAAGTTGATGTTGTTGCCGTTCGCCTGACCGGGGCCGGAGTCCCCGACGTAGGTGTAGAGGGGATGGCCGTCATAGGTGACCTGCTTCCCGTCGTCCGAGCGTCTGATCGTCCCCAGCTTGCCGGTCACTCCGGTACCGGCGATCGGGGTGCCGGTGACCGGTGGCCAGTAGGCGGCGCACGTCCCGTAGCAGGTCGACTTGTCCGGAGGGTCAGGAACGAACAGGTACAAGGTGTAGCCACGAGCATTCGTCAGCACGGACACCCCGTGGACCGTGCCCAGCTTGAGGAGCGCTTCGGAAGAACCGGTGCTGGTGGAGGCCGGTCCGGTCGCGGCCAGGGAAAGAGCCAACAGCAGGGCGGCCACTGCGGAGAGAGCTACCGTCGCCCATCGCGCGACCAGAAGGGCAGCTTGCACTCGCGCCAGCGGTTCTGTGCCGACGGTTGCCGGGGCACCGATCCGGCGTGGCCTGTCCGGGCCGAGGGCAGACGAGGCCAGTGCAGCAAAGGCTGCCACCTCGATGACCCCGGCCACGATCCCCGCAGAGGTGCGGACCTCACGGAACCCGAAGAGCCCGACCCGCAGCGACAGCAGGTAGCCACCCAAGGTAGCGACGGTGAACCCGGCACCCGCAGCCGCGGCAAGCCGGCTCCGGAACGGGAGGACGATCAGACCGAGACCGAAGGCGGTGATGATCTGCAACAGGAACAACCAGCCGATCGTCGGGATCGTCCGGTAGCCAGTGAGATAGAGGTCGAGATGGATCGCTCCCGTCGCGACCAGAAGCCCGGCTCCGATGACCCGCGGCCCGAGGGATCGCCAATCGGTGATCCGCTGCTCAGCGGTGGATCTACCCGGTTGGAAAAGGGCGGTTCTGTTCACTGTCTCACCCGTGCTCGTCCTCCAATTCGTGCGGCCATCCGCCTCGGCTGTTACGACTGAGTTATACGGCGGGCAGGCCGCGAGAGATCGCCCCCTCTGGAAGAAATTTCGAACGGTTCCGGCGACCGGACCCCCAAAGGAACGGGGGCGAGTTCCCATTGCCCCAGCTAGGGGACTTGGTCGTCCGAGCCGCACCCGGTACCCGGCGAACAGGAATCCCCGGCGATAACCTCGGCGGCGTGCCAAAGACTGAGGACCAACAAGACCCGACCGTGCAGCCTGAAAACGTCCCAACGAGCGGTAGGTGACAGCGATGTTCGCGCTGCGTTTCGACTTCCGGAATCCGGCCTTCGCCGGGATTCCCATGGCGGACCGGTACCAGGCAGGCATCGAGATGGCCGAGTGGGCCGATGGGCTCGGCGCCGTCAGCATCATCATTTCCGAGCACCACGGATCCGAGGACGGCTACCTCCCGAGCTCGCTGCCCATCACCGCCGCCATGGCCGCCCGCACCACGAATGTGCGCTTCAACCTCGCCGCCATGATCGCTCCGTTTCACGACCCGCTGCGGCTCGCCGAAGACGTGGCCGTCGTCGACCTCATCAGCAGGGGACGCGTGGACGTCGTCATTGCGGGAGGGTACGCGCACGAGGAATTCGAGATGTTCGGCGTCTCGATGAACGAGCGGGCCGCGCGCGTCACCGAGGTGGTCACGACCCTCAAGCAGGCGCTGACGGGTGAGCCTTTCGAGTTCCGGGGACGCACGGTCCGCATCACACCGGCACCCTTCCACAAGGGAGGACCGCAGATCAGCATGGGCGGCAGCAGCGAGCCAGCCGCCCGCAGGGCCGCCCGCATCGCCGACGGGTTCATGCCGTCAGAACCTGCCATCTGGGCCTTCTACCAGGATGAGATGGCCAAGCTCGGCAAGCCTGATCCCGGCCCGTACCTCGGCGGCGACACCAGCGTCATCGCCCTTGCCGAAGATGCCGACGCCGGATGGGAGCGACTGGCGCCCTACTTCCTCCACGAGATGAATGCCTACGGTGCCTGGCAGGCACAGGACGACGTGGCCACGGGTTACCAGCAGGTGTCCGACACGGAGGTTCTGGCGGCGACCGGGCAGTACCGGGTCCTCACCCCTGACCAGTACGTGGCCGAACTCCAGGCCGCCGGGCCGTTCGCCTTCAGTTTGTTCCATCCGCTGTGCGGGGGTATTCCGCCCGAGCTGGCCTGGGAGAGCCTTCGGCTCTACGAGCACGAGGTACTACCCCGGCTCGAGGCAGGAACCGGTTCATGAGCGCCGCGAACCAACCGGACGAGAAGGCACTTGCGGTGGCCCATGCCCACGCCGCCGCCGAGGGTTCGGGTGACCTGACCACCACGCTTGGCACCCTCAATGACGACCCGGTCTACGAGTTCCAGCCGGTCGGTCGGATCTTCCGTGGCAAGGACACCGCCCGCCGGTATTACGAATACTTCTTTGCGCATTTCAGCCCCCTCACCGAGAGCTTCGCGCTCCGCAGCGAGTGGACCACCCCAGAGGGACTGGGCCAGGAGTACACGGTGTGGCTCCGCCTGCCCGACGGCACCCGGGAACGGCACGAGATCATCGGCATCCTCCTCTTCGGCCCTTCCGGGCTGGCCGGAGAGCGCGTCTACGCCAGTGAGCGCCTCCTGCGGTTGATGCTGGGACCGATTTACGACGAGACAACGCCGTTGGAAGTCGAGGAGGGGTCATGATCGCTGTCGCCGGACTGCTGCAGTTCAAGCCAGAGGATCGCCAGTCCGTGCTGGACGGACTGAAGGAGGTCGTTCGCCGTAGCCGTCAGGATCCCGGTTGCATCGACTACTGGTGGAGTGAGGATATAGAGACGGCGGATGCGTTCCGCTTCTTCGAGTGCTGGGAGTCCCAGGAGCTGATGGACGCCCACATGGCCCAGCCGCACACCGAGGCCTTCATGAGCCAGTGCGTGTCACGGGTCACGAACGTCGATGCGTACTCCTACCAGGTGAGTGACCGCCAGTCAGCCGCTGGCTGAGTACCACCACCGGCTTCTCCGTCATCGCACGGTGAAGCCGGCATCGACCGGCAGCGTTACCCCCGTGACGTAACGCGCCTTGTCGGACACGAGCCAGAGTATGGCGTTGGTCACATCCGATGGCTCGATGAGTTCCACCGGAAGGGCGTTCTGCATTCCGGCGGCCGCCACCTCGGCATGCTCGGCAATCCACTGCTGCATCGCGGGGTTCTGCACCATGAAGGTATTCGTACCGGTGGGGTGGACGGTGTTCACGCGGATAGAGTGCGGCGCCAGCTCGAGCGCGAGTGCCCGCATCAATCCCACCACGCCGTGCTTGCTGGCCACGTACGCCTCCCCCGCTGCCGTGCCATCCGATATGCCCTTGAGTCCAGCCGTCGAGCTGGTTATCACGATCGACCCTCCGTTTGCTCCTTTCACGAGGACCTCTTTGCCAAGGCGGGTCGTGTTCCATGCTCCGGTCAGGTTCACGTCGATGACATTGGCCCACGCTTCGGAAGCGTCAGCTTCCGGAAGTGATTCGGGGGCGATGCCGGCATTGACCAACACGATGTCGAGCCGTCCGAACTCTTTCAGGCCCACGTCGAGCGCGGCCGACAGGGATTTCATTTCGCGGACGTCGGCGTGAGATGCGACGATTTGACGTCCCTGTTCCTCTACCAATCGAACGGTCTCCTCGAGGTCAGCGGCGGTGGCGAGCGCATAGGAGACGGTATCGATATCCCGGCACAGATCAACCGCAATGACGTCGACCCCCTGCGCAGCCAGGGCCACTGCATGTGAGCGACCCTGACCACGGGCCGCGCCCGTGATGAACGCCACTTTTCCCTCGAGCTCTCCCATTGCTCCTCCTCCCGGCCCGACGAGGCGCCCTCACCCACGGTCATAGTACAGAGGCGACCTGGAAGAAGTCGTCCGTTCCGGACGGGCGGAAGCAGACGATCGCTCCTAAACTGCGGGGATTCACGTAAAGGGGGATGATCGCATGGTGACGACACTCGTCCGTTTCAATCAAGTTCAACCGGGACTGGAACCCAGTGCGATGGCCGATCGCTATCAGGCTTCACTCGACATGGCGGCCTACGCCGACCTGCACGGATTCGATCTGGTGACCCTTGAGGAGCACCACGGCGCCGATGACGGATGGAGTCCGTCGCCACTCGTCAGTGCCGGTCTGGTCTTCGGGCGGTGTCCGCGAATTCATGTGGTGATCATGGCTCTGCTGCTGCCTTTGCATGATCCGGTACGCCTGGCTGAGGACATCGCCGTACTCGATCTGGCCAGCGGGGGCCGGCTGTCGATTGTCGGCGGCCTCGGCTATCGCCCTGAAGAGTACGAATTATTGGGGAAGTCCTGGGCCGACCGCGGACGGCTTATGGATGAGGCCGTCGACACCCTGTTGAAGGCGTGGACCGGCGAGCCGTTCGAGTACCGGGGGGCCAAGGTTCGCGTCACACCGATTCCCTTCACGCGGCCGCACCCGAACCTTTCCATTGGGGGAACATCGAAGCCGTCGGCCCGACGTGCGGCCCGATTCGGCCTTCCACTGGCTACAGCCGCCTACCTCCCCGAGCTGGAGGCCTATTACTACGAGCAGTGCCGGGCGGCGGGAACCGAGGGTTTCTGCTCCATGCCTCCGGGCAAATTCTCGACCACGTACGTGGCCGAAGACCCCGATCGGGCGTGGGCGGAGGTGGGACCGTACATGTTGCACGAAGCCACCGTCTATGCCAATTGGCAGACTCCCGACATCCACTCCGCTGTGCATTCTCACGCGCAGTCCACTGATGAACTACGGGGGGAAGGCATCTACGAGATACTCACCCCCGACGAATGCGTCGCTCGGGCCGACGAAGCCGGGGTGGCTGCGACCTTCGCGCTTCACCCGCTGGTCGGAGGCATGCCGATCGACAAGGGCTGGGAGTGCCTCACCCTCTATGTCGAGAAGGTATTGCCTCGGCTGCAAGCCTGACCACGACGAAGGCCGCTCGGGCAGGTCAACCCGCAGGCTGATTGAAAAGCGGTCCGGCAGCCGCTGCCATCTCGCGGGCCGCCTCGACACTCCCCCGGTCCCGGACAAACCCGGGGTTGAAGATCTCGGTGGCGAAGAAGGGGTGAGCACCGATCTCCTCCAGCTGGCGGAGCAGTCCCCCGAAGTCGACCACACCGTCGCCGGGCAAAAGGCGCTCGGCCATCGCTTCGGCCAGGAGGTCGTCCCCCGCGTTGAGGGCGGCGTCGCACAGCTGCACGTAGCCGATCCGATCGCCGGGGATGCGCGCCAACAACTCGGGGTTCGGTCCGCCCGGCTGGCGCACCCAGTGCCATGTATCGAGGAGGATCCCAGCACCCGAACCCAGTGGTTCCACCAGTTCCCACGCCGTGGCCAGGTCCGGAATGCCGCTCCAGGGCAGGAACTCGACGCACACCTGGGCGCCCACGCTGGTGGCCGCGGCGACAACCAGCGCGAGGTTCTCCCGCGCGTGCCCGAGATCTGGACGTGCCGGATCCATGGTGACGGCGACGATCTTCGAGGCGCCGACCGCCTGGGCCAGTTGGGCGAACCGGTCGGCTTCGGCGGCCGCTTCGGCAGGGGTGCCGCCCGCCCATTCCATCGCCGCTTCGACGACTTCGATGTGAAGGTCGAGTCCGGCCAGGGCGGGGATGTGGTGTGCCCACACCGAAGCCTCGCTGAATCCGGCCTCGAGGGCCGCCTCGCCCGAGGCGTAGATGTCAGCGTCGGTCGCGGCGAACGGATCGACCAGCAAGGTCGCCGTACACACGCCGAGCATCACCGTCTTGCCCCGCTGCTGGTCGATGCCTTCGGCTCCTCCAATGCCTGCGCGGGCCGGGTCGCCACGTGCCGGCCGGCGAGGTACCCGAACGTGAGCGCCGGACCGATGGTGGCCCCTCCGCCCGGATACGCGGGGCCGAAGACGGAGGCCGACGCGTTGCCGGCCGCATAGAGGCCGTCGACCACGCCGCCGCCGTAGCGCAGTACACGAGCGTGCCCATCGGTGAGTGGACCGCCCTGGGTGCCGAGTGCGCCATCATAAATGCGGACGGCGTAGAACGGCGGTGCGTCGAGCGGACCGAGGCATTTCTCGGGTGACGGCCCTCCGGACATGAAGGCCTCCCACCACACGGTGCCGCGATGAAAGTCGGGGTCCTCCCCCACGGCCGCATGGAGGTTGAACCGGTCCACCGTCCGTTCGAGTGCATCAGGATCGAGACCGATGCGGGCGGACAGCTCACGGAGCGTGGGAGCCGATTCCACCCAGTCGGGAATGTCTCCACCGGGAACCATCGAGAGAATCATCGTCGACTCCCGTAGGCGGTGGTCGAACACCATCCACACCGGTGCCTCATTGGGGTAGTCGATGGCCACGGGGTCGAAGATCCCGAATGTGCGCGGCATGTCCTGGTACGACGTGCCCTCGTTCACGAATCGCTCGCCGCGCTTGTTGACGATGATCGACCCCGGCATATTGCGACCGGTGGAGAACTGCAGCGCCGGACGGCCCTCGTAGGTGACGTCGGGATCGAGCAGGGCCGGCTGGCCCCAGTAGCTCCACATGTTGGCCAGGACTGCGCCTGCCTCCATGGCCATGACGTGCCCGTCCCCTTCGTTGTACGGAGGGGACAGAGGGTCGATGGAGTGTCCGATGAACGCCTGGACCATCTGCTCGTTCCATTCGAATCCCCCACAGGCAAGTACGACACCCCGGCGGGCCCCCACGAGCAATGTGGCTCCATCCTGTTCCGCCCGCACGCCGACTATGGAACCCTGGCGCGACACGAGCTCTTTGACCCGGACCCCGGTTCGCACCGCGACATCCCTGTCCAGAACCCCCTTGAAGAGAGCGGCGGCGAGTGCGCCGCCGAGCACCCGGACGTCATCTCGCTCCCGTGTCGCCACCAGTCCGTAGTCCGGGGCTTCGCCATAGGCGAGATAGCGCCCCCCTTCCTCCATGGTCAGCCGGGGCATGAAGGGACTGGTCCTCACGAGAGGTGCCCACTCACCGAGCTCTTGGGTCGCCGGGAATGGGACGGGTTCGATGGATCGGCCACACGCCTTCCCGCCGGGGAGGTCGGCGTAGTAGTCGGAGAACATCGGGGGGGCGGAGAACTCGACCGGGGTGTGCTCTTCGAGGTAGGCGATGGCTTGGTGCGCATGCTCGACGAACGTCTCGACCAATTCGGAGGACGGCTCCCGCCCCAGGGTCAGACGCCGGATGTACGTGAGGGCCTCCTCGGGGGTGTCGGTCATGCCCACGTCGGCCAGATGATGGTTCAAGGGGACCCAGGGCATGCCGCCCGACACCCCGGTCGTCCCTCCCACCATGTCAGCCCGTTCGAGGATCAACACCGTCGACCCACCGTCGGCCGCCAGAATCGCCGCGCTGAGTCCTGCAGCACCGGAACCGATGACGATGACGTCGACCACTTGATCCCACTGCTCCAGCTCGCTCACTGTCGCATCCCCCTACCCCCATTTGCCATTACCGCGCCCCGGCCGCCGCACCATCGCCCTATGCTGTTGGCGCAGAGCGGGTGAGCACCACCTTTGATCGTCGCGACTCTACATCGCCCTTCCCCGCAGTGGCCAGGGTGCGGGCCGTCCCCCTCGGGATGGTCCGGCTACCGGCCCCGGCCCAAAGGCAAACCAGGTGGATGGTTGACGCAATCGACTCGCCGAACTCCCGACCGAGGTTGGTCGAGGGGGCAAAGTCACCACGATGATCCGCTGCTCGTCAGGCTGCCGATGTCGCCCAGTCGGTCGTTGGTGCAATTGAGTACGTTGCGGTGAGGGCACGAATGAACTCCTGATCGTGCAGGGGATCCGACGGCTCGGAGACCTTTACTCCCCGCGCCGTCATGTCCGCCAGTAGCCGCTCAAACACCACTTCGTGAGTCAGGTCGTCTGAGTGATCCAAGTTCTTCCTGACCTCGTCCCTGTCTGCGTACACCTCAGCGCTCCAATGCACAAGGAGGCGCATCTCCTGCGGGTCGTACCGCCGGATCACCTCACCATCGGTGGTAATCGACCAATCATCGCGACCCGCGTCGTAGCCAATCAGCGACCGATGTTTGAGCCTTGGTATATCGCGCTCGTCAGGGCGGCCGACGGGATCACCGCGGTGGAACATCATCTCGTTCTGTACCAGCACCCCCTTGTTCCACAGTGGGTGCTCGAGCCGCTGCGCAGGCCCCAACGGGCCCTCGGGCCAGTACGTGAACGTACCGTTCTCTCCTCGATACCACCAGGTGATTACTTGCGCCATCTTCACAAGGTGCTCGGTGAACAACCCCGAGCGGCCCATCACATTCTGCAACCAGACCGGAGAATTTTCGATGCGAATGCCTCGAAAGGAGACGGCGTCAAGATGAGCGTTCAGCCCACTGTGGTGCGGCCCGCAGAGGTTGAAGAGCATCAGCGTCGGGCGGACATAGAGCGCGCCCCAGTACTCGCGGGCCAGCTGCTGGAATTGGCTGCTGTAGTACGAGTCGGTGATCTCGGGATAGTACGAGATCGAATTCTCCCCCAGGATTCCACGGAAGTGGGCGGTAGCCAGATCGTCGAGCGTGAGGTTGAGCGCACCCGTCGCGCCGCCGTTCGAGGTAGCCATCAGCTCCTCTACGGTGTTGAAGTGGTGAGCGGTGATTGTCGGCCAAGGGCCATTGCGCTTTATCACCCCCATGATGTGTTCGTATTGGTCATCGGTATACACGCCCTCCAAGACGCGCGGCTGGGCCGCCGGCCGCAGGATTTGATTGAGCTTCTGTAGCTCGTCAATCATCAACGCCTCCTGTTCCTCACCTTGAGAGATCTGGTCTGGTGCACTCCAGGACGTCCGGCTATTATAACAACGATATTTTATTCGGCATCGTACGAAAAGCAAACAGAGGCACTGAGTGCCAGCCCAAGGGGGGAGAGGCTTATGACGTCGTCGGCCACATGATCGGCACCGGACCTATGACCATCAGCCTGGTGGCACGATGATCGCTCCTTGGGAGGTCCAAGAATTGATCAGTCGCTGGTGGTTCGCTTACGACCAGGGTCTGTTCGACGAACTGAATCTGCTTGTCAGCGAGGATGTGCACTTCACCGTTCGGACCGATACCGGCAAGACAGATTTCGAGGAATTCGTGAACGCCGATGTCCACGGGAAGGTGGATGTCATGCGTTGGCAGACGGAGCATCGCCTGGACAGTCCGTCACCGCTTCGGCACAACGGCACCAACGTGCATCTGGCCGGTACGCGTGGAGAGGACGCTCTTTTCCAGTCATACATCTTCGTCACCCAGATTGTCGAAGGACGGGTGTCCAATCTCTCGACCGCCATTGTGACCGGATCTGTCCGGAGCGAAGCAGGCGGACTCAAGATCTCCTCACTTCACGTCGTCCTCGACACCGAGCCCTCGCGAACCCTCCGAGACATTGTGGCTGAAGGCCACACGTGAGGTAGGTGTCGTCCTACGAGATCGCTTTGGCGTCTTTCGAGGAACTCCGATCGCCCTTGGTCTTCTGGGACGTTGCGACCCCGGAGGACTTGGGAAGCATAAGCGATCGGGCAAACCGTTCGGAGACATCAGACCAACCTCTCCTGCTTCTTGGCTGAATTCCCACTGCTTCAAGAACACCTAGTCCGACCTCGGCCGCCCAGGAGTAAAGCACCGCCGCCTGCAGATCGACGGAATCATCGATGCCGAGTCGATGCCGCTCACGCTCATAACCGGCAATCCACTCATTTAGGTGCACGAGTTGCTCGTTGCGGAGTCGGTCACGCGTCTCTTTGTCGGTAAGCGATGCGGCCGCGCCTTGTACAATGAGGGCTCGCAAGCGTCGACGCTTGGGGTACTGGTAGGCCAGCCGGGCCAACGTTTCGACATGTGAGACCTGCCCAACGAGGAGGGACTGAGCCTCGAGTTCGTTGGCCGTCCGACTATTAATGGCTTCCACGAGAAGGTCTGCTTTGTTGTGAAAGTGGCCGTATACGGCGCCTGTGGTGAGTGCGGCACGGCGGGCGATATCTCGGATTGAAGTCTGCCCGTACCCCTGCTCCGAGAACAGCTCGGCAGCCAGGTCAATTAGCGACGCTCGAGTGCCTTGAGCCTTCGAGCCACTGCTACGGGGCTTGCCTACTTCTGAAGAACTTCCTTTCACGTCCGACTCTCCAGTGCGATGAACGTCAAAGCGATGAGATCGTTCCAAACAAAGAACTGATCGAACAGGTGACAGTGACTGGTATTGGCTGACATTAGCGGAGACCCACCTTCAGACTCTTCGGTCCTAAAAGATATAACATTGTTATGCGGCGTCGTGTTCCACGTTCCGCGGTTTGCGAGCGGAGTCGAGCCTTACGATGGCTCGTCAGGGCATCGTTGCGAGACATCTCGAACGGCAATCCCAACGAAAGGAGTCCGCATGCCGGGCCAAAAGGACTTGTTTGATCTCACGGGCAAGGTAGCCATTGTGACCGGCTCGACCAAGGGTATCGGAAGAGCGATGGCCGAGGGTCTGGCGCAGGCGGGAGCAACCGTCGTCGTCAGCAGCCGCAAGCAAGATCTTTGTAACGAGGTGGCCGAACAGATAGGTAGCGCGACCGGATCGAAGGTGGTTGGTATTGCGTGTCACGTCGGAGATTGGGAACACATCCCGTACTTCATGGACGTGGTGGTGAAGCAGCTCGGACGGATCGATATTTTGGTAAACAACGCCGGCATAAACCCGGCGAGAACAACGATTGAAGACATGCCACTGGACCTTTGGAGAAAGGTGTTCAACGTCAATCTCGAGGGTCCACTCCGAACGAGCCAGCTCGTCGCACCTATCATGCGCGATCAGGGCGGCGGGAGCATCATCAATATAGCGAGTATGGCTGGGTACTCCGGCGGAGCGCCGATCTCATCCTACGGCGCGTCAAAGGCCGGCCTGATCAATTTGACCAAGAGTATGTCTCAGGAGTGGGCGCCCTGGAATGTTCGCGTAAACTCCTTGGCTCCCGGGCCGTTTATGAGTGAGATGGTCGAAGGAGCGGCGCGTGTCCGGCCCGGTTTCAAGGACCTCATTGCAGAGGGAACACTTCAAAAGCGAATTGCCGAACCTTGGGAGATTGTCGGTCCTGTCGTCTACCTTGCGAGCGATGCTTCGACGTTTGTGACTGGCGATGACATTTCTGTCTCCGGCGGAATGCAGAAATGAGTCGTCGGTCATTGCGGGCATGACCGAATAGTGCCAATGAAGCACGGCTCACTGGCGCCACGGGTCGTGAGGCTCGCCTGCTTCGATCAGACGCTCGAGCAATTTGATGAGTTGCCGCAATTCCTCGGACTGCGGGGTGCCGATGGCTCGGGGGGGCATCGGCGGTCGCGATCGCCTCACGACCAGCGGTCGTCAGCGTGACGGCGTCGACGCCTTTGGGCTCGGCTAGTTCGCTGATCGACGGGGCCT
>Ga0182030_10022803_pt1 | contig 11631 bp, 8 predicted proteins | sample 812S3MmetaG_FD_121299 | JGI IMG/M metagenome (GOLD analysis project Ga0182030, IMG submission 121299) | Permafrost microbial communities from Stordalen Mire, Sweden - 812S3M metaG (Illumina Assembly) | ecosystem: Environmental > Terrestrial > Soil > Wetlands > Permafrost | place: Sweden... | reverse complement strand
TTCTGCCGCCCCTGCCGGGGCTTTGCCCGTTATGGCGTGGTACCGGGGGCTCACGCCCCCGGCTAATTTCGGGCAGTCCCTCCGGGACTCATGTCTTCGGAGTATGAAAGTCATTTCTGATACTCTAGATGTTGAGGGAGTGGGCGCAAACCCGATAAGCACGATCGAAACAAGTTACCGCGTTTACTCTTTACTACTTCCCGTCAATCTCCCCATGCCGCTCCCTTCGCGTTTATACTTCAAACTTCAAACTTCTCTCCCGCTGCGAGGCGCAGAAGACTTCGACATCGGCGGCACTTACTCCGTCGACGGCGAGGCGTGAGCGGACTGTGCCGAGGGCGAGGTCGGGGGTGTTACAATCGCGGGAAAGATGGCCGAGGATGGCCCGGCGCAAGCCGTGCTGGGTGAGGCTGGCGAGGACCTCGGCGGCGGCGGCGTTGGAAAGGTGGCCATGGCGGGACATGATCCGCTGCTTGACGGGCCAGGGACGGCGGCTGTCTTCCTGGAGGAGTTTTTCGTCGTGATTGGTCTCGATGACGACGGTGCCGGCATTGCGCAACCGCTCGTGGACGAGCTTGGTGGCGAAACCGAGGTCTGTGCAGAAACCGAGGCTGGCGCCACCGTGATGAAGGACGAAGCCGATGGGATCGGCGGCATCATGCGGAACGGAGAATGTCTGGACGGTGATGTCGCCTACGCAGAACTCTGTCCCTGTGAGGAAGAGGCGGAATTCCTTGCGGCAATCTTCACGACGGGACCGCTGGACGGCATCGGCGGTGAGGGTGTTGCAATAGACCGGGGTATGAAATTTTTTGCAGAATACGTCGAGGCCGCCGGCGTGATCGATGTGCTCGTGGGTGATAAGGATGGCGTCGATGCAGGCGGGATCGACGGAGGCCTCGGCGAGCCGGGCGCAAATCTGGCGCGCGCTGAGACCGCCATCGACGAGAAGGCGGCAGGCATGGGTCTCGACCAGGGCGCAATTTCCCGCGCTACCCGAGCCGAGGATGGTCACAGCGAGCATGAGCAAATGAATGCGCCGGCGGGTGGGGAGAGGCAAATAGAATCGGTAATTTCGAATTTTTCCGCTGGGAATGTCTTCACTCACTCAAGGTCCGGAGTTATTTTTCCCGGTCCTGATATGAAATCTCCATGGATCGTGCTTTTGGTGGTGGTGGCCTCCTGCGGGCTGGGAGCCGGAGTGATGTGGCAAAGGGAATCGATGCGCGCGGCGGCGCTGGCCGATGTGGTGGCGAAAATGGAGAAGCAGAACGCGACTCTGAGCCGGGTGGCAGCGGAGGCCGCGGAGAAGACGAAGGCGCTGGAGTCCGAAAGCGAGCAACTGCGGGCGATGTCCGGGCCGCGGCTGGCGCCGGAACCGGCGGAGACGCCGGCGGAGGAGAAGCCGAAGGGGGGAATGCTGGCGAGGATGTTCAAGGACCCGCAGATGCGCAAGATGCTGGCGGCGCAGCAGGCGGCGACGTTGCGGGGATTTTATTCGGACTTTGTGAAGGAGGCCCGGCTGACACCGGATGAGGCGGACAAGTTCTTCCAGTTGCTGGAGGACCGGCAGATGGCGTTGATGGACTCGAGCGCGAATATGATGTCGGGGAATCCGGTTGATATGAAGGCGGCGACGGCGGCGACCAATACGGCGGACGAGGCGCTGAAGGAGCTGCTGGGGTCGGACCGGTTCGGGCTATACCGGGACTTTGAGAAGACGCTCGGGGACCGGATCCAGGTGCAGCAGTTCAGCCAGCAACTTGGGCCGGTGGGTGCGCCGTTGCAGGATTACCAGACACAGGCGCTCATCCAGATCATGAGCCAGGAGCGGGCGAACCTGCCGGGCCCCCAGACAGGCGGCGCGGGGATGGCAAGCCTGACGCCGGATCAGATCGATGAGTACTCGAAGCAGGTGGATGCGATGAACCAGCGGGTCTATAACCGGGCGCTGTCGGTGCTTACGCCGCCGCAGCTCAGCGCGTTTGCCACATTCCAGAAGAATATGGCGAATGCGCAAATGGCCGGGCTGAAGGTGACGCAGCAGATGCTCCAGGGGCAGTAGGGGGAAATGCGGAATGCGGATTTCGGAATGCGGAATGGCGGAGGGGGCTGTGGACGCCTGTTTACTGGAGGGTGGAGCACCAGCGGTGAATTTCCTCACGGGTGGCTTGGTAGCGGGTCAGGAAGCTTTCTTGGGTGGCGAAGCCCATGCGGATGGCGACGTGGCGCTGGGCCACGTGGTCGGCGGGCAGGGTTGAGATGCTGGAGTTATCGACCCGGCGGATGACGGCCTCGCATCGGCGGAGGAAGAGGTAATGCTCTTCCATATCGGTGGCGGTCTTCGGAGAGATGATGCCGGTTGCGGCAAGGGCGGCGAGGGCGCGGAGGGTGTTGGGCTCCCAGAGGGCATGGCGCATCTGGAGGGCCTGGATGTGGAACTCGAGTTCCATGAGGCCGCCGACGCCGGTCTTGAAGGCGAGCAGAGCGTCCCGGCCGGCCCGCTCGCGGACGACGCGTTCGTGCATCGCACGGATGCCGGGGAGGACGTTTTCGCGGTGGCCAAAGGTGATCCACGTTTCCCGTGCCCATGCCAGGAAGGCGGCCTGGGCGGGACCGCCGATGGGGCGGGCCTTGGTGAGGGCCTGGGCTTCCCAAAGCTGGGCGCGAGTTTTGAAATATTGAGCGAATGTCTCCAGGGGGACGGCGAGGAGGCCGGCCTGTCCCTCGGGACGGAGCCGGACATCGACGGGGAAGACGATGCCTTCGGCGGTCTGGGCGGTCATGCTTTTGACGAGGTCGGCGGCGCGAGCGGGATCGTCGCCGATGAAAACGACGTCGAGATCGCAGCCGTAGCTGAGCTCCATGCCGCCGAACTTGCCCATGGCGACTATGGTGAGGGTCTGGTCGAGGCCGAGGGAACGCTGGACGTGCAGGAGGCAGGCCTCGGCAAGGGCGGAGTATTCCCGCTGGACCTGTGCGCTGCCGGCAAAGTGGAGGATGTCGCGGAGGGCGATGCGGAGGATCTGGGCACGGCGGTAGACGCGCACCCAATCGTCGGGGGAGAGGCCCTCCTCGTCGCGGCGGGCGAGGCCGGCGAGATGTGCGGCGAGGTCGAGTTCGCGGCCGAGGGCGCCGGTGCGGGCGGTTTCCTCGACGAGCTGCGGACGGCGGAGGAGGATGTCGGTGAGGAAGCGGCTGGAATCGAAGAGGCGAAGGAGGAGATCGAGGAGGCGGGGATTGGTGACGAGGGTCTCGAAGAGAAGGCCGCGGATGCCGTAGCGTTCCACGAAGCGGACAAAGCGATGGAGGGCGACATCGGGGTCGGCAAGGCCGTGCAGGACGGGGAGCAGGAGGGGCTCGAGCTTTGCGTAGAGCTTGCGGGTACGGGGAGAGACGTGGCCGATGGCGCCGGGGCGGCCGAGATCACCGAGGTCTTTGTTCGCGGCGGCGGCATCGTCGAAGAAGGTGAGGTCGTTGGGGGCGGCGGGGCGATCCGGGGGGCCGAGGAGGAACTTCTCGAAGATGGCGCGGACGGCGGAGGTGTGGGTGAGAAGGACGATGTCGAAGGAGGGCTCGTCGGGAAAGTCGAGGCTGCGGGCGAGGAGAAGGTGGGCGGGGCCGGGCTCGGGGAGGGTGTGGGTTTGTTCTTCCTGGACGATCTGGAGGCGGTGCTCGACATTGCGCAAAAAGATGTAGGAAGCGGTAAGTGCGTGTAAATCGTCACTATTAATGAAGCTCAACTGGGTCAAGGCGGTGAGGGACTGGAGGGTATTGCGCTTCTGGAGGAAGGCGTGGCGGGCGCCGTGGATGAGCTGAAGGGCCTGGGCGACGAACTCGATCTCGCGGATGCCGCCGCGGCCGAGCTTGATGTTGCGGGTGAGGCCGGAGTCGCCGACGAGGTCGCGCTCGATGCGGCGCTTGATGGCGGCGATCTCGTCGAGGGCGTCGGGGGAGAGGGAGCGGGGGTAGATGAAGGGCTGGAGCCGGTGGGAGAATTCGTAGAAGAGCTCTTCGCTGCCGGCGACGGCGCGAGCTTTGAGGAGGGCCATGCGCTCCCAGGTTTCGCCGTAGGCGGCGTAGTAGTGCTCCATGCTCTCGATGGAGCGGACGAGGGGGCCGGAAGCGCCCTCGGGACGGAGGCGGAGGTCGATGCGGAAGAGGGCGCCGCCGGGGCTGGGGGCGGCGAAGGTGGCGACGATTTTTTCCGCGAGCCGGGTGAAGAATTGGTGGTGGGTGAAGGTTGGGTTGAGGGAGCCGTCCTCGCCATAGAGGAAGATGACGTCGATGTCGGAGGAGTAGTTGAGCTCTTCGCCGCCGAGCTTGCCCATGCCGATGACGCAGAAGGGGGTCCCGGGGCTGCCCCAGCGCCGGGAGAAATCCGAAAGCCATGCGGCGCAGACCTCCTGGATGCAGGTCTGGGCGATGCAGGTGATCTCGTAGGTGGTCTGTTCGAGGGTGGAGAGGCGGGCGACGTCGCGCAGGGCGATGCGGAGCATCTCGCGGCTTTTGAGGCGGCGAAGGGCGGGAAAGTGAGGGTCGAAGGGATGTTCGCGGCTTAGGTCATTGAGGTCGGCGAGGTCGCGCCGGATGCGGCGGGGGCCGCGTGAGCTGGCGCAAATCTCGGGCTGGCTGAGCCAGAGGAGGGAGGCGGGGTCGCGGATGATTTTTTCGGCGGAAACGGGGGAGAGGGCGAGGAGGTCGGGCAGGGCGTGTGTGCCGACTGGGAAGCGTGTGAGGAGGGCGTCGAGGGAAGGATAATCGGCGGGCCAGACCTGCTGGAGGCGGGCGAGGGCATTTCCAACGCGATCCGGGTCGAGTGTGCCGGCGGCGACGCTGGTGATCCAGCTCACCGGACGGAAATGCGGGTGTCCTTCTGGGAGATTTTCTCGCGGCCGCGCTCGAGGATGCGGCGCTCGCGGCGCGAGAGGGAACGGATGCCGTCGCGTGAAATCTTGTCGAGGATGGGGTCGATCTCCTCGACCATGTATTGGTCGGGGTCCATGCGGGAGAGGCGGGCCTCGCGCTGGCGGCGCTCGATGATGCGGCGCTGGATCCACCAGGGATTGCCGAAGCCGAGCTGGCGGGCGTAGATCCAGCCGACGAGGCAGCCGCCGAGGTGGGCGACGTGGGCGACATCGGGCATGAAGTGAAAGGAGGCCATGGCGATGGCGCCGCCGACAACGAGCCAGCCGACGTATCTTGCCCGGAGACGGATGGGAACGACGAAGAAGAGGAGGAGGGTGACCTCGAACTCGGGGAGGATGGTGGTAAAGGCGAGGATGACGGCGCAAACGCCGGCGGAGGCGCCGGTGACGCCCGGGCCGCCCGGGAAGGCGAGGAGCTGGGCGAGGCCGCCGACGATGCCGCCGAGGAGATACATGGCGAGCAGATGCCTGGGGCCGGCGATGGCCTCCACTTCGCGTCCGACGAAGTAGAGGGTCATCATGTTTAGGAGAAGATGAACGAGGCCGATGGGGGGGGAGAAGGGATGGAGGACGCCGGTGGCGGAGGTGTAGCCGGGGCCGCCGTGGATGAAGAGGTAGGTGAGGAATTGCCAGTAGCAGCCGTTCCGGATGCCGGCGGCGCTGAGGCAGAGCCATTGGCGGATGAAGCCGGGGGCGGCCGCCTCCGTGAAGATCTCGGCGAAGAAGGCGAGAACGCTCGCGAAGATGAGGAGGGTAACCACAGAGCGGCGGCCTGTGGTCCAGCGCGGGATGAAGGGCTGGATGCGCGGGGAACCCATGAGGGAAAAATTAGCGCGGAGGAAGCAGTTGTCGAATCAGATTGGAAGAAAAATGGGGGCTGGGCGGGAAAGGCATTGCGGATTGCGGATTTCGGATTGCGGAATGGCGGGAAATAACGTGGTGAATGCTAATGATAGACTTTGCTGGTTTGCTTGAGAGTGCCCTGGAAAAAGGTTCCGCCGGGGCTGTCGAAGTTGTGTCCTCCGAAGAATGTGAAGAGGGCTTTGGATAAAGCGCCAGTGACCGTATTTTCTTTCGCCGTGACGCGAACAATCGTCGTTTGAGTGCCGGATACGCCTGGGACGGTGAATTCCAAGTCGGTGGTAGCCGCGGTAATGGACAGGAAGGATTTGGAAGAGGATAGAATCCCGCCGGTTGTCGCACTGTTGGAGCCTGATTGCGCGATCACGGCAACGATGTTGTTTGTCGATGAGGTGTTGATTACGGAGAGGCCCCCGATACTGCCATATACGACGGCCAAATCACTTGCCTTGGGGGCGCCGGTCGTGCCAGTGGCAAAGACGGTGTTGGTGATGGTGTGATTATTGATATGCTGGGTGGTAAAGGAATAGGTCGAGCCGGTGATAACCTGGGTGCTCAAGGATGCGGAGATGTTCATGCCGTAGAATGTCGTGGTGGTGGCGAGGGAGTTGCCCGCGGAGGCGATGAGCAGGAACGCGGTGATCGAGAGAAGTGTGATTTTGGTTTTCATAGGATGGTGAAGCTGCTTGGGCTGGTAAGGAAACGCTGATTAATGGAAAAAGTTGTCGCGCCCCTTCAGGGCTTAGCCCGTCGGGCTGTTAACCCAGGGCGTTGCCGGCTCGCCCACCCTCCAACCCCCGCTAATCCCCTCCGCCTCCTCGCTGGGCTGGCTTGGGACGGGCCTTTGGCCCTTAGATGCGATTGCATTGATCAACGCTTTCCTAAGGTTGTTAAGGATAGACTTTGCCGGTCTGCTTGATTGTGCCCTGGAAGAAGGTTGAACCGGCGCTGAGGGCTCCATGTCCTCCAAAGAATGACATGACTAATTTGGAAAAGACGGCCTTGGTTAAATTGATTTTACCGGTAAGTCGAAGATCGGTCGCCTGGACGGTGGGGACGCCTGGAAGGGTGAATTCATAATCAGAAGTGGCTTCAGTGAGGGAATCAGTGCCAGATTTTGAAGTTACCAAAATTGCAACCGGGATCACGGGGGCGGTGCCTGTTGTCGCGATGGCGGCAACGACGGTATTATTGGTCGACGTGGTGTTAATGACATCGAGGTTCACTTCGCCATCAATTACGAGGGCCAGATCGCTTGCCTTGAGGGCGCCGGTGGTGCCGGAGGCAAAAACGGCGTTGGTGATGGTGTGGTTGTTGACGTGGACGGTGCTGAGCGAAGCCATCGAGCCGCTGACGGATTCGGTGCTCAAGGCGGCCGAGAGGGTCACGCCGTAGAATGTTGTTGTGACGGCAAGCGCGTTAACGCCAGAGAGGATCAGGAGGAGGGCCGTGCCCACGAAAAATGCGGCTATCGTTTTCATGGAAGCGGGATTGTAGAGAGAAACGAAGGCATGTGCAAGAACGGGCCGAAACGGGGCAAAAAGCGGTCAGTGCGGCTGTGCGGGCTCGAATTGCGTGGGCGGGGAGGGGAGGGGGCTCCGGAAAACCTTGGACAATGGGCGCTTTCCCTGCAAATTTACCCTCCCGCTTTTTTCCGGGATAATTTCCGGGAATGGGCGGGATTCAATTTTTTGCAATGACCCATCAAATTCTTACCATTATAGCGGATGCGGCGGCGGCACCTGGAGCGGCGGCGGGCGGGTTTAATCCGACGCCGATCGTGTACATGCTGTGCATTTTCGCGATATTCTACTTCCTTGCGATCCGTCCGCAGAGCCAGCGGCAGAAGCAGGCGGAAGCGATGATCAAGTCGATCAAGACGGGGGACCGGGTGATCACGGCCAGCGGGATCCACGGGATGGTGTCGAACGTGAAGGATACGACCGTGATCGTGAAGATCGCGGACAATGTAAAAATCGAGATGGAGAAATCGAGTGTCGGGACCGTTGTGAAGCGGGACGAAGGGGAAACGGCATCGGCGTCCTAACAGCTTGTTGAATTAATCCGCAGATGAACGCAGATGAACGCAGATTTAGAGAAACCAACAGGAAGACGGACTCGCGCGGAGGCGCAGAGACGCAGAGAATACTGCTGCAAGGAGAATGTCCCGCTGGGGCGCAGGGACGACGAGGGACTGTGGAATACAAAACCTCCGCGCCTCAGCGGGAGAAACACCCACTGAAAACAGCGAAGAATCTTTTGACGGGCTTTTAGCGTCCCGACGGGCACACTTTCCACTCTTCTCCCCCCCTCCTCCCACTCCGCGTATCATGAATCCTACAATCCTCTTTGGCCGGCTGCTGGCCCAGATGCCGAAGCCCGCGGCCGCCCCGCAAGGGACGGACCCGAAAATCACGTTCCTCTTTGGCCTGGTGCTGCTGATCCTGTTCGGCTGGTACTTTGCGACGGAAACCGGGTGGCGGAAGCGGATGCTGGGGTCCGTGCTGACGGTGCTGCTGGTGGTGTTTTGCTTTCAGTCGGTATACCCGCCGGACAAGAAGGTGCACCTTGGGCTGGATTTGCAGGGGGGGACGTCGTACCTGATCCGCCTGGATATCCCGCCGGGGGGAATCCTGGACACGGCTACGGTGAACCAGGCGGTCGAGGTGATCCGGAAACGGGTGGACCAATTCGGGGTGAGCGAGCCGGTGATCACGCCGGAAGGGAAGGACCGCATCCTGGTGCAGATCCCGGGGTTGAGCGAGGAGCAGGCGAAGGAAGCGAAGGAGCAATTGCAGAAGGTGGCGCGGCTGGAGTTTCGGCTGGTGCTGCGAGGGAGTGAGCAGATCATCAAGCAGATCGATGCGGGGACGAGCCCGATCCCGCCGGGATACGAGATCAAGGAAGAGCACCAGACCGGGGCGGATGGGAAGGTGACGACGACGGGGAGATTCCTGGTGAAGAAGACGGCGGACATGAACGGGGAGCATGTGACGCGAGCGAATGCATTTTTTACGACCATGTACGGGGTGTCGCTGACGCTGGACTCGGAGGGGACGAAGCAGTTTGGGAATCTGACGCAGGCGGCGTATGACCAACATACCGAGCTGGCGATCCTGCTGGATGGCGAGGTGGTGTGCGCGCCTGGGGTGCGAGAGGGAGGGATCTATACAGGGAGTGCGGAGATCACGGGGAACTTTGACGAGGCGCAGGCGCGGAATCTGGCGAGTGTGTTGCAAAACCCGTTGCGGACGCCGGTGCACATCGAGGAAGAGCGGAGTGTGTCCTCCACGCTGGGGAAGGATTCCATCTGGAGCGGCGTGTACGCGGGGCTGGGGGGACTGGCGCTGGTGCTGGTGTTCGTGATCCTGTACTACCAGTTTGCGGGTTTGGTGGCGGTGCTGGGGCTGATGGTGAACATTATTTTGCTGTTCGGGATCATGTGCATGTTCAACTTCGTGCTGACGCTGCCGGGCATTGCGGGCATCATCCTGACGATCGGCCTGGCGGTGGACGCGAATGTGCTGATCTATGAGCGGCTGAGGGAGGAGATGAGCGCGGGGAAGGCGCTGGGGGCGGCGATTGAGGCGGCGTATAACAAGGCGTTTACCGTGATTTTTGACGCGAATGCGACGACGCTGATCACGGCGGCGATCCTGTTCTGGAAGTCTTCGGGGCCGGTGAGGGGATTTGCGGTGACGCTGACGGTGGGCATCATCGCGTCGGTGTTCTCGGCGATGATCGTGACGCGGACCGTGTTTGGGTGGGCGATGGAGGCAGGGTGGATCAAGCGGATCACCATGCTGCACCTGATCAACCCGGCGAAGCAGATCAACTTTATGGGGAAGAGGCGGCTGTGGATCGGGATATCGATCACAGTGATCGCGGTGTCGATGGCGGGGTTCGCGATGCGGGGAGAGAAGAATTTCGGGATCGACTTCCGGGGAGGGGACTTGCTGACGCTGGACTCCGCGCAACCGGTGAATGAGCCGGACGTGCGGGTGGCGCTGAGCGGGCTGGGAATGGAGGAGGTGATCCAGAAGTCGCACTCGACGACGTCGAACGGGAAGGATTTCCTGACGATCCGGAGTCCGGCAAATACGAGCCAGAAGATAGTGGATACGCTGAAGCAGAAGATGCCGCAGGCGGGATTCACGGTGGTGGGCCAGGATACGGTGGGGAGCGTGGTGGGCAAGGAGCTGGCGCAGACCTCGCTGTGGGCGTTCGGGCTGGCGGTGCTGGGGATCATCATCTATGTGACGTTCCGGTTTGAGTTTTCATTTGCGGTGGGGGCGATTGTTGCGCTGCTGCATGACGTGGTGATCACGGTGGGGGTGTTCGCGATCTGCGGGCACGAGCTGTCGCTGATCATGGTGGGGGCGATTTTGACGATCGCGGGTTATTCGATCAACGACACGATCGTCGTGTATGACCGGATCCGGGAAGGGCTGCACAGCGGGAGGCGGGGAACGGTGCAGGAGATCATGAATGCGTCGATCAACGAGACGCTGTCGCGAACGCTGCTGACGAGCGGTTGCACGCTGCTGTCGGTGCTGGCGCTGTTCCTGTTTGGCGGGGCGGTGCTGAGGGATTTTGCGTTTGCGATTTTGATCGGGGTGGTGGTGGGGACGTATTCGTCGATCTTTATCGCGTCGCCGATCGTGCTGTGGTGGAGCACGCGGGGGAGGGGAGCGGGGCTGCGGTCGGAGGTGAAACGGGCGCAGGTGGCGCCGGTTTAGAGGCGGTTTAACTATTTGCTGTAGCCGAAGAGCATGAGACGCCCCTTCAGGGCTTGGCGCGTAAGACTCTTATACCCAGGGCGTTGCCCAACAATCGTTAACTTGTTGCACGGTAGCCTGATAATGAAAGCAGACGGCTCTGAAGGAGCCGCCGGAGATAGCCTGGGGTGAAGCGAAGCGTAACCCCAGGTAGTTTGGCGTCAAAAACGCTCGCGTCCTAAGGGGACGCTCCGTCCGCCGCCACTTCAGTCCCAGACATACCGCTCATCGAATTCAATCTCATACTTCTTGAGCACACGGCGATATTCCTCCTGAAATGACGTCCTTCGATGATGTTGCGCCTGATTGGAGAAGTATTTCCGGAGGGCACGCTTGTGACTTGGGCTGATGGAAAATGCGCCGTATCCGGCCTGCCAGCGAAAGTCCGAGAGCTTCTTGTTCCTCTTGTGAATCCACGAGGTCGAGCCGGTCTTTATATCCTTTACGATATCGGCGATGCATTCGATACTGGGAAGCGGCAGTAAAAGATGAAGATGATCCTGTACGGAATTGATCGCCAATAAGTCGCTCCCGAAGCCCCGTACAATGCCACCGATGTAGGCGTGCAATGGTTCGCGCCACGGGTCGGCCAGCCAGGGGTTGCGGTTCTTTGTGCTGAAGATGACGTGGACAAGGATGCTGGCGAGGGATTGAGACATAATGGTAGAGAATATGGATTGCGAGTTGGAGGGACAATGCTGGCCCCGGGGTTCTGTGGCGCCGCTTTCAGGGCGCTGGTGTGAATTGAATCGGAGACCTGGGGTTACGCTTCGCTTCACCCCAGGCTATCTCCGGCGGCTCTTTCAGAGCCGGTTGTCTTCGGCGGTTCTTTCGGAGCCGGGCTGTGGCGTAATCCGTCCGAAGTACAAACAAGTTAGATGCCATGGGGCGTTGCCCCAGGCTATATTATGAGGCGGGCCTTTGGCCCTTAAGTTGAATTGCTCTAGCAGCCTGTCGGACTTAGATGGAAGCAGCAGAAAGCTGAAATTGCAAAAGAGCCAAAGGGCCGCCGTTGGACTGATGGATGTTGGCGGATTACCGTATTGAACTCCGATGGGCAGTGA
>Ga0182030_10022802_pt1 | contig 11631 bp, 12 predicted proteins | sample 812S3MmetaG_FD_121299 | JGI IMG/M metagenome (GOLD analysis project Ga0182030, IMG submission 121299) | Permafrost microbial communities from Stordalen Mire, Sweden - 812S3M metaG (Illumina Assembly) | ecosystem: Environmental > Terrestrial > Soil > Wetlands > Permafrost | place: Sweden... | reverse complement strand
GATCAACTGGTCGATCAGAAAGTGCGCGCGCTCTGCCCCTTCCTTGTCCAGTACGGACTGTATGGACTCCAGCCACTCCTGCGTTTCCTGCGGATCGTTATCGGATTTGTTGGTCATCTCTCTTTCCTCTTCCCTGGGTGCTGTGTTGGGTGTCCTTGCGTTCAAGCGACACAGTGGATCGTCTTTTGTTCTGTTATCAGCCATTCTACTTTGCGGTCTGTATCCTCTTGCGGGATATTATTGACTACCTGTAATGCGTAGGCAGCAGCGACCAAGCTGGGCTGGTGGGACAGACGGGCCAACAGCTTGTCGTAAAAGCCACCGCCGTATCCGAGCCGCGCACCATCCAGTCCAAATGCCACACCCGGCAATAATACAAAATCTACCGGGACTAAATCTGTTACCTTCTCACAACGTTCGCTGACGGGTTCGCGAATATTCCAACGACCGGGTGCAACATCCAAAGCCAAATCGGTGACGCGATACAAATCCAACTGCCTCGTCTCGCGATTTACTTTAGGTAGCAACACTTGCTTGCCATCCTGCAGTGCCTGCCGTACAAAAATTTCCGCAGCAAATTCCGCACCGAAATTCATATAGCCCAACACTGTTACAGCCGACTGATAGGCTTCCAGCTTAAAGAGGCGATCCACAATTAAGGTATTTAGATGCTGCCGTTCAGGCAAAGCAATACCCGAGCGAGCTGCTATTATACTTTGCCTGAGGCTTTGCTTCATAGCTTGGATGTTCATTGCAGGGCCGCCTTTCTGGCCCATAGTAGCAAACGTTCGTTATCTTCGAGAATATCGACGGGAACTTCGCGGTAATTCTTCAAAACCTGCTTTTCCGAGGGAGCAAAAACAGCGGCATGATGTTCCATATATTCAGGCAATGTCTCAGGATGTGTTTTGAAATATAGTCTGCCATCGAACACAATGCCGAAAAACTGCTCGCCGCAATACAATCCATACCCGCCGAACATGCGCTTGCAGCGCAGGCCGTCGAGGGCGGCAAGTTGTTCGAGGACGAAGTCACGGAAGGAATCGGTGGACATTATTTTGCTCGGCTATCCCTTGAGTTGTCTGAGCTCAGGCGTAGCGGTGAGCAACTGCATTTGGCGTATCGCTATTGCGTTGAGACGCTTGAGGCGTTCACCCTGTGTTAATGCCATGTGAATGAGTTCTGCGTTCATCCCTTCGATATTTGCCAGCACCAGCAGTTGCTCGATGGTGGCATCGTCGCGCATGTTGCCTTCTATATCGGGATTGCTAACGCGCCATTGTTTGGCTGTCTGGCCGAACAGAGCGACATTCAACATATCCGCTTCGTTGGCGTAAATGATGGAGGTCTGCGAGGATGTCACTGCGGCGGGTATCGGGTGCGTTTTGACGGCATCGGTGTGGATGCGGTAGTTGAGCTTGGAAAGGGTGCGATTCAAATTCCACGCGAGGGACAGGCGGATGTTTTCATCTTCTTTGAGGCGCTGAAATTCCTTGATAAGGTAAAGTTTGAACTCGACCGATATCCAGGATGCAAACTCAAACGCGATGTCCTTGTGGGCATAAGTGCCGCCGTAACGGCCTGACTTGGAAATCAACCCGATAGCCTGGGTCGTGTCTATCCATTGTCGTGGGGTTAATACAAAGCTGTTTAGCCCCGCTTTATTTTTAACCCCCTCGAATTCGAGGGGGTTAAAGCCTACGTTATTCAACCGCTCCCATACGCCTAAAAACTCGATGGTGTTGCGGTTCCTCATCCAGTTCTGAATAACATGGTCTGCCCGTCCCGGCTCTTTATGTTTGGCAATGTCTGTCAGGGAAATGTAGTCATTGCTAGATTGGCTGAGAATCGTTACTGCCGTTCCTTGCACGTCGATGGTGGATTTGCTGTTCTTGCTCATCAATCCTCCTAACTAAATTGCCGTATTTAACTCTCTGGAAATTTCGGCTTTATCTTCGTACCAGAACTTCAGGCCGTAGCTTTCCTTGCTTCAGCATGAGTGTCATACGTCGCTTGCACTGACCACATGATCAAAATCTACATTCAGTGTTTCAAAGTGCGCCTTGCCGCACTTGATCTTTGCCCACTCTGAACCGCGCAGCTTCAATTGATCCTTAGTGGATTTTGTCTCACGCACCAGATAAACCTTGGTGTCTCCTTCTTTCACAATCGCCCAATCCGGGTTGTAAGTGCCTAGTGGTGTATCAATCATGAACCATCCCGGCAACTTGATGAAAAGTTTGATGTCTGTGCGCGTGCTCATTGCCTCGGCGAATTGACGCTCTACCTCGGAATCAAAAAATACCTCTTCGTAAATACTATTTTCCACGGGAGTCCGATTCAGGTCAGTGCCAAAAATCTCACGCTCCTCAAACCACAGCATTTCATATTCATGACCATTGATCTTTTCGTACTTGATGTCGTCAACCATCAGGCCGCGCAACTCGGCTTCAATAGCCTGCTGAGCTTGCTCAATGAACTGCTGCGGATTGTTCTTCACTTCATTTAGACGACCAGAGCGAATCAATATCTCCGCGATAGTTTTGCGCGTGAGTTCAGTTTTTGCCTGTAAGTATCCCAGTAAGTCGGGCATATTAATTACCTGATAATCCTTGGCCTCGGCTTCGCGCACACCTAACAACTGAGTATCAACGCCACCACCTGACATGACGATGCCGCTTTTCTGTATACTGATTCTGCTCGAAGCTATCTTGTCTCGTGCGGCAAGATTCTTGGCGGAACGCTCAACCAACGCGTCCGTCTTATAATCCACCGCATAGCGCGTCTTGTGTTTGATACGGCTCCATAGCTCCTTGAAATCTTCATTCAACCGCCAGCCTTGTTTCAGCTTCGCAGTACGCACCTCTTTCTTGTTGACGATACGCCCGTCAAACTTCACGCCGCACTCATCTTCAATTTCAGTTTGCAGCTTCGCCGCGAACTCATCGTAGTGCTCGTTAGCAATCACCGTCAGCCGATTAATGCTGGCATCGAAGCAACGCTCACCACTTTCCAGCACCGGTAAGCGCAAACCCCGGCCTATTTCCTGCCTTTTTTTGATTTCGGACTTGGTCTCGTTCAGCGTACAAATCTGGAACACGTTTGGATTGTCCCAACCCTCGCGCAGCGCGGAATGACTGAAAATAAAGCGTAGCGGCTCATCAGGCGACAACAGCCGTTCCTTGTCCTGCATGATGAGCGCGTAGGCATCATCGTCCGCTGCCGTGTCGCCGCGCGTGTCTTTGGGGATGCCTTTGTAGGCGGCAAAGTAACCGTTGTGAACCTTCTCCACGGGCAAGGGTGATAGCTCGCGATACTTCGGCATGGCCGCCAGTTCCCTATATGCCTCGATAAACCAGTGGCGTATCTTGCCATCTTCCGCCGCGTAATTCGCCACTCGGTCGATAAAGAACAACGACAACACTTTCAACCGCGCATCAACCCCCGCAATATCGGGCAGCAACTTCCTGATGCGCAACTCTTTGTCAAAATGCTCACGCACCGTTTCGCGAATCTGCACTCGCATCACATCATTGTCTCGCCCGCCGTGCGTCTGACCAACATACAGCAACAGCCCGTTGGTGAAACTCACAAAGCCATCTGCTGCATTGATCTCGTCAACGATATGACCGGAATAATTGCTGCGCTGATTGGTCTTGTCGAACAAATCTACGCCGCCCGCACTAATTGAAATGCTCTTGCGCTTAGGCCCGGTTTTTTCGTTCACGTCGATCAGCAGTTTGGCCGTAACCTTGGTCTTGGTCGCGCTGATGCTCTGTACTTGAATATAAGGCTGGTTAAAATCTGGATCATCCAGCACAGAACTGACCTCGATACGCTTCACCAGCTTCAGGTCGTAAGCCTGCACCGGGTCGAGTTTGTAAACGAGGTTGTAGCGGTTTCGATGCGTCGCCGAATAGCGCAAGGTACACAACGGATTCAAGCTGGCGATAGCCTTCTTGGCCTGCTCGCTTTCCATGTTCTGCGGCTCATCCAGCACCACAATCGGCTGCGCGGCCTGCACAAACTCAATCGGTTTACGCCCGGAAAGCTGGTCTTTGTCCTGGTGAATTACATTGTTTGCCTGTTTGTTAAAGGCATCAATGTTCATCACTAGGATTTGCAGTGTGTTGCTCTGTGCGAACTGGCGCAGCTTGGAATACTGCCTTGAGTCGTACACCCAGCTATCAAACGCTACATTGCCGAACAGCGTCTGGAAATGTTCTTTCATCAAGCGCAAACTGGTAATGACTCCCTCACGGATTGCCACGCTGGGCACCACGATGATGAACTTGTTGAAACCATAGCGCTGATGCAACTCGAAAATAGAGCGCAAATAAACGTAAGTTTTGCCCGTGCCGGTTTCCATCTCAATGGAAAAATTCATGCCGTCCAGTGCATCGCTAACTGGCAAATTATTGGCCCGCTGAACCGGTTGTAGATTGCGCAGAAATGCCGCCTCATCCAGAGCGAGCTGATTACCTAATCCCAACTCTGTCAAACCAGCTAATGAGCCTGAGTCAGACAAGGCAAGCTCGAACGCTCCAGTGCTCAGCGGCTGCCCGTCAAACAGTCCGAGCACTGCATCAATGGCATCGCGCTGGTACTGCTGGTTGCTGTCGAATTTAATTTTCATAATGTTTTCATTTCGACCCGGTGAAGCCGCAAGCGTTGTGTAACGCAGACCTAACGCAAATGCATTTGCGTAAAGTAAAACTTAATTTAATTAACGCAAATTCATTTGCCGATGCTGGAATTAACGCAGATAAATTGTCGCCCTCACACCACATGACGACCTTCCGCAATATTAATCAAGTCGGATAAGGCAAATACAGCAGGTGTGGCTCCTGCCGACTCCCGAAGTCTGATAATCAGTTTTTCCTGCTGAAGCTTTTTGAGAATGCCATTAGCGGTCACACGGTTTTCTATGCTTGAATGTTTGGCAAAGTCGGTAGCGTTCAGGACTGGCCGCATAAAAAATGCATCCAGCGCGGGAACGGCAAACTGCGAATGCGTTGACTCGATAAAGCGCAACTTCAACGTATCGTACAACTCAAGAATCTGTTTGGTTTTAGCCAGATTGGCATCTGCTTGTAAAACAATCGCACCCAGAAAAAACTCAATCCATCCCTGCCAATTGCCATCGTCGGTAATTGCCAGAAGACCATCGTAATACTGGTCGCGGTGGGATTCCAGATATTCGGACAAATAAAACATGGGGCGCGACAATGTCTTGCGTTGAAACAGTAACAGCGGAATCAACATGCGTCCAATACGACCGTTGCCGTCTTTGAACGGGTGCAGAATTTCGAACTGCGCGTGCGCAATCGCTACCTGTAAAACCGGGTCTTCGTCTTCAGAAGCCAGATAATTCGCCCAAACGCCGAGAGCCTGCTGCAACACCATAGGATTGGGCGGCACAAACCGGGCTGCATTCATGGGTGAACCTTGACGGCCTATCCAATTCTGATCGATGCGAAACTCACCGGGTGTTTTGTCGGAACCGCGCACGCCTTGCATCAGGCGTTGATGCACGCCTTTAATCAGCGACAACGAGAGTGGACGATGAGCCAAGGCTAGCTCGGCATCGCGCATCGCGGCGCGATAATTGGAAATCTCTTCGATGTCGGCGTGGCGCGATTGAGCTTGTTCAATACCCGCATCCTGTTGCAACACCTCTTCCAGCGTGGCTTGCGTACCCTCAATGCGGGACGACAACACCGCTTCGTTCGCCGTAATCGGGGAAAGCAGCACGGCGGGATTAGGCAACGCCTGCAACATGCCGTCATACCGCGCCAACGCGGCATTGGCTTTGCCCACCAACGGCACCAACCGCCGCCAGTCGAGATCGGCAACCGGAATGACGGGCGGAGCGCAAGGTGATGGTCTGGACATAAACTTTCCTAGACCGTCTTGAAGACAATCCCGTGCGTTTGGGCTTCCAGCACGGTATTGGTTTTTAACGCATCGTTACCGTCAAACGCGGTATCGAGGCATAGCACCGTTTGCGGGTTGCGTGCGAACAGGGCGCGTAGCGTATCGCGATTTAGATGCTGTTCAAGGCAAATCAACAATTCACCTTCTCCCACGGCAAACGCTGCGCGCCCGCCAACGACAACGCTTTCCACATCAGGTTGTGCACCGTGGCATCATAATTGAGGCCGCTGGACACAAATTTTTCCTGATCCATGCCTTCGGTATATACCACGACCTTTTCGGCGAAACCGATCATGTCGGTCACATAAAAACGCCACTCCCTTTGCAATGGCTCAGACATGAATCAAGTCCCTTTCTATGTAGGGCTTCAACTCGGGGCGGATGACCTCTTTTTGTACCAGGTCAATCGGGCATTCGAGCAGGTCTTCCAGATAAAACTGCACACCGAAATAACGCTTCGCTGTCGAGCGACCATCGAATTCAACCAATACGTCAATATCGCTGCCATCCTGCGCCTCATCGCGCGCGGTCGAGCCGAACAAGGCCAAATCAGTGATGCCAAAACGGCGGATCAATTCCGGCTTGTGTTGGGTGAGTAATTTTAAGGCTTCATCTTTGCGCATTATTTGCTCCTGCATATCTTCTCGGTTTGCATTGCATGATTTTAACCAAGAAACAACTTGTATGCCGGATTGTTACTCTCATCCCAATACGGATAACCGAGCGTATCAAGGAAGGTCTTCAGTGCTTTTTTATCCTGATGCGGCACTTGCATGCCGACTAACACGCGTCCGTAATCGGCTCCGTGGTTGCGGTAGTGGAACAGCGAGATGTTCCAGTTGTGGTTCATGCTGTTGAGGAAGTTCATCAGTGCGCCGGGACGTTCGGGGAATTCGAAGCGGTACATGATTTCGTCTTTGGCTTCCGGGGCGCGTCCGCCTACAAGATGGCGCAGGTGTAGCTTGGCCATTTCGTTGTCGGTAAGGTCGAGTGCGTTTAGTTTGTGTTTTTCCAGTGTGGCGAGTAGTTTTGCGGTTTCCGACGGGTCGCGTACCTGCACACCGAGGAATACCTGTGCTGCTGCCGGATTGGCGTAGCGGTAGTTGAATTCGGTGATGTTGCGGTTGCCGAGCAAAGAACAGAACTGGCGGAAGCTGCCCGGTGTTTCGGGGATGGTCACTGCCAGAATGGCTTCGCGTTTTTCACCGATTTCGGCGCGCTCGGCCACGAAACGCAGGCGGTCGAAATTCATGTTTGCGCCACAGGCGATGGGAATCAGGGTCTGGTCTTTAAGCTGCTCGCGCTTGGCATAAAGCTTTGCGCCGGCCACCGCAAGGGCTCCCGCCGGTTCAAGAATGGAGCGGGTGTCCTGAAATACATCTTTGATTGCCGCGCAAACGGCATCAGTGTCGACCAGTACAATTTCGTCGACATATTCTTTGCACAGGCGGAAGGTTTCCTCGCCAACTTGTTTGACTGCGGTGCCGTCGGAGAACAGGCCGACATCATTTAGAATGATACGTTTTTTTGCTTTGAGCGAGCGATACATGGCGTCGGAGTCGGTGGTTTGTACGCCGATGATTTTGATATCGGGGCGTACTTGTTTCACGTAAGCCGCCACGCCGGAGATGAGTCCGCCGCCGCCGATGGCGCAAAAGATAGCATGAATCGGTGCCTGATGCTGGCGCAGGATTTCCATGGCGATAGTGCCTTGTCCGGCGATTACATCAGGATCGTCGAAAGGATGTACAAAGGTGAGCTGGAGTTCTTTTTCCAATTCAAGCGCGTGGCTATAGGCATCGCTGTAACTATTGCCATGCAGCACGATATCCACAGCGCGTTTGCCGAAATGCCGTACAGCATCGATCTTTAGTTGCGGTGTGGTGGTGGGCATGACGATGGTGGCACGGCAAGATAAACGGTGTGCGGAAAGGGCTACACCTTGGGCATGATTGCCTGCCGAGGCGGCGATGACGCCGCGTTTTAACTGTTCCGGTGTGAGTTGAGCCATTTTATTGTAGGCGCCGCGCAGTTTGAACGAAAACACGGGCTGCAAGTCTTCGCGCTTGAACAATACGTTATTGCCGATACGGGCGGAAAGTGTAGGGGCGTGCTCCAATGGACTTTCGATGGCTACATCATAAACACGGGCGGTGAGAATGCGCTTCAGGTAATTTTGCATGGTGAGTAATAAGTTTAAGATCCTGCGTGCAAGATTAGCAGGATTGGAGCCAATTCCAAAAGGTTTCCGGGACAAGGTTCCTTAATTAAGGAATTCCTGCAATAATCGACGCATAAAAAGCATATTACTAAATCGGGGATAAAAATGACAATGTCACAGGATGATTTAAAGCGTGCGGTCGCTCAGGCGGCGATTGCGTATGTGCCAACAGACGGCATTGTGGGGGTGGGTACGGGGTCAACAGCCAATTTTTTTATTGATGAGTTAGCCAAAATAAAACATAAATTGCGCGCCGCAGTGGCAAGTTCCGAGGCATCCGCGAAGCGTTTACAGGGGCATGGTATCGAAGTCATTTCATTGAATGATGCGGGCACGTTACCTGTCTATGTGGATGGAGCGGATGAAATTACGCGCCATCTGCATATGCTCAAGGGCGGCGGCGGCGCTCTAACCCGTGAAAAAATTGTCGCGGCGGCAAGCAAGAAGTTTGTATGCCTGTGCGATTCAAGCAAGTTGGTCGACGTGCTGGGAAAATTCCCGCTCCCCGTCGAAGTGATTCCCATGGCGCGCAGCTATATTGCACGCGAACTGGTCAAGTTGGGCGGCCAGCCCAAGCTGCGTGAAGGATTTGTGACGGATAACGGGAATATCATAATAGATGTGCATGGCCTGCAAATTATGAATCCGGTTGAGTTGGAGTCCATTCTGAATGAATTGGCGGGGGTTGTGACCAACGGCTTGTTTGCCCGCCGTGGTGCGGATGTTTTGTTATTGGGTAAGCCAGAGGGCGTGCAAACAATAATACTGTAATTGTGGTACTGTAATAAATATTTCACGGGTTGTATGTAACATAGCACGATGGTCAATACCTTGGTTGAGGAAAAGCATGATTAATACCGAACATACTTCGAAGCAGTTTGATGCCGAGCTTGAGGCGGTGCGGGCGCGCGTACTGCAAATGGGCGGAATGGTGGAGAGTCAAATTCGTTTGGCGATCGAGTCGCTGATTTCAGGAGATGTAGAGTTGATGAACCGTGTGATCGAGGATGATCACCGCGTGAATGCCCTAGAAGTCGAAATCGACGAAAGCTGTAACCGTGTTCTGGTACGCCGTCAGCCCGCCGCGGGAGACTTGCGCATGATCACGACAGTAATCAAGACGATTACAGACCTTGAGCGTATCGGCGACGAGGCGGAAAAAATTGCACGCATGGCGAAACTGCTGTCGCAAAAGGAGCGCTTGCGCCATCCGCGTTATCATCAAATCAAACAGGCTTCGGATATTGCACTTGATATGTTGCGCAAATCGCTGGATGCTTTTGCGCGCCTGGATTTGAGCATGGCTGCCGAGGTGGTGCGTCAGGATGAGCAGGTGGATGAAGAGTTTCGCTCGATCATGCGTTATCTCATCACGTTTATGATGGAAGACCCGCGCACGATATCCACTTCGCTGGAAATTTTGTTCGTGGCCAAGGCGATTGAACGCATAGGCGACCATGCCAAGAATATGTCCGAATACGTTGTATATATGGTCAAGGGACGCGACGTGCGTCATGTAACAGTGGAAGAACTAGAGCGCGAAGTTCGCGAGTAAAAGGTATTTGTGTCGCAGCAACCCATACTAGCCGCGGTTGATCTTGGTTCAAACAGTTTTCGGGTACAAGTTGCCCGGGTAGAAAACGAACAGATATATTTTTTGGACGCGCTGCGTGAGCCGGTTCGCCTTGCTGCCGGTCTCACCGAAAACAAACTTCTGGATAAAGAGTCACAGCAACGCGCTTTGGCGTGCTTGCAGCGCTTTGGCGAGCGTTTGCGCGACTTGCCGCGGGGTGCGGTGCGTGCAGTGGGAACCAATTCTTTGCGCGTGGCTAAAAATGCGTTTGAATTTTTACCCAAGGCTGAGGCGGCGCTGGGTTTCCCCATCGAAGTTATTGCCGGACGTGAAGAGGCCCGATTGATTTATCTGGGCGTAGCTCACGGTTTGCCTCATTCAAGCGGGAATCGCCTGGTGATGGACATTGGCGGCGGTTCGACAGAATTCATCATCGGTAACGGCCTTGATCCCATCCGGCTGGAAAGTCTCTATATGGGCTGTGTAAGTTACAGTCTGCGATATTTCCCCGATGGCAAAATTACCAAGAGCGCACTCAAACAGGCGGAATTGGCTGCGCGTAATGAACTGCAAACCATAGTGGCAGATTATAAGAAGACAGGATGGGGCGTGGCGTTGGGCTCATCGGGAAGTGCGCGTGTGCTGTGCGATATTCTTGAACTGAACGGTTATAGCGATGGGGGTATTACACGTGACGGACTGGAAGTGTTGCGCACACAACTGATTCAGGCCGGTGATCTGCGGCGTCTCGAACTGGAAGGATTAAAGTCGGATCGAATTCCCGTTCTTCCGGGAGGTTTCGCGATCATGTGTGCGGCACTGAGTGAGTTGGGCATTGAACAAATGTTGCCGGCACTGGGTGCGCTGCGCGAGGGGGTGCTGTATGACTTGCTCGGGCGAGTCCACAACCACGATATGCGCGATGTGACCGTGCATCAATTTATGCGCCGCTATCATGTGGATGTGCGTCAAGCGGAACGTGTCGCGCAATTGTCCGGCGCCTTGGCACAACAGTTTCTCGAAGATCAAACGAATGAAGTGGTGTTACGGCTGTTAAGGTGGACGGCACTTTTGCATGAGGTTGGCATTAGCGTGGCACATAGTGGCTTTCACAAACATACGGCGTATATTTTAAAGAATGCAGATATGCCGGGGTTCTCAAAAAAAGAACAGGAACGTCTGAGCTTTTTGGCACTTGCGCAAAGAGGCAATATCGATAAGCTGCGCGGGCAGCTCTTCTCCACTTTTACTTCGGAAGATATTTCACTGGTAATGGCATTGCGTTTGGCGACGCTCTTCTATCGCAATCGCAGTGATGTGCAATTGCCCGTGATGCAAGGCCGTTTCAGTGGTACCAAGTTTCATCTTGCTCTCAAGGCGGAATGGCTGGCGCAAAATCCGCTGACTGATGCTGCTTTGCAAGAAGAAAGTAAACAGTGGCGTGATTGGGGTGTTAGCTTGCAGGTGGTCGAGGGCGGAGAAACGAAGATATTTCTGTGAAAAGGGAAATGTGGATCGCAGAATCGCATTCTCTGCACATTTCACATTTCACATTTCACATTTACGTTAAACTCCGCTCCGAAGCTGGCTAGGCAGTCGCTGCGTCCGCGAGGACGGAGAGGAAAGTCCGGGCTCCATAGAGCAGAATGCCGGTTAATGGCCGGACACCGCGAGGTGATGAACAGTGCCACAGAAAATAAACTGCCTAAGTACCTTACCCCCGCAAGGGGGACGCCGAATGACACTCGCCGCAAGGCGGCGGTCATACGCAGGGTAACGGTGAGGGTGAAACGGCGGGGTAAGAGCCCACCGCGGACGTGGTAACACGGACGGCACGGTAAACTCCATTCGGAGCAAGACCAAATAAGCAGGCTATGACGTTGCTCGCGTCGCCTGCGGG
>Ga0182030_10022801_pt1 | contig 11632 bp, 7 predicted proteins | sample 812S3MmetaG_FD_121299 | JGI IMG/M metagenome (GOLD analysis project Ga0182030, IMG submission 121299) | Permafrost microbial communities from Stordalen Mire, Sweden - 812S3M metaG (Illumina Assembly) | ecosystem: Environmental > Terrestrial > Soil > Wetlands > Permafrost | place: Sweden... | reverse complement strand
TTCCAGCCCGCGCGGCTCCTCGAAGGCCAGGCGCTCGACGGCGGGCAGGCGAGGCAGGATCGACAGCATCTTGTCGACCTGCTCCTGATCCTGCGCGACGATCAGCTTCGCCCCGGCGATCTCAAGCACGGCGGCGATCTCTTCGGCGACCGCGTCGGCGTAGAGCGGCACGGGAATCGCGCCCAGCATCTGTGCGGCCGTGATCGTCCAATAGAGCTTCGGCCGGTTGGCCCCGGCGACGGCGACGCGGTCGCCCTTGCCGACGCCGAGATCGGCCAGGCCCTGCGCCAGCGCGCGCGTCTCCTGATAGGCCTGGCTCCAGGTCCAGGTGCGCCAGACGCCGAACTGCTTGAGGCGGAACGCCGGACGCTCCCCGCGCACCCAGGCGTTGACGCGCATGAGCTTGGCGAAGGTGTCGTCCGAATTCGCGCCGTTGGCCCGCGCGCCCGCCATGCGTCCTCCCCGGGTTTGGCGGGCGCGAGAACAACAGGCCATGCGAAGGCTGCAAAGCTAGACAATAGTTTAGCGGCCGCGCCGCGCGATCGCGGCGGGACCTCTCATTCCTTTGGAAGGCAGCGATCGATGAGATCGGCCAGCCCCGGCGCCGAATACCGCGTCTTGAACTCGTCGGAGCCGATCAGGGCGCGGAAGAACTCCGTCGCGGTCATTCGTCGTTCGGTCAAATGCTCGACGTAATGCGCGTAGCCGGAGGGGTCGGGAACGCGGCCGAGAAGGTCGCGATAGCCGCCAAAGACGAGGTCGGCGGGCGTTCGCTCCATCATGGCCGCGAGCGTCTGCGCCACTGGAGACGGGCCCTTGAGCGGCGCCGTGGTGATCTGGCAGCGTATCTCCATACGTCCGAGCGCGAGCCCGAGCTGCCGGTGGTCGACGTTGCCGGGGATGATCGAACTCGGGGTGAGTGTGCGCGGCACGTGCAGGACAATTCCCACGCGATCGAGCACGGCCTCGGGCGCCGCGGGCATCGGCGCGATGAGCATCCGCCTGTCGCGGCTCGACTTCAGCGTGGGAAGCCGAAAGCCGTCGGCCTCCAGCCAGGCCTGTTCGTAGACCTCGGCTTGCAACGCGTCATGGATGTCGATGCAGATTTCGGCGTCGTAGCGCCGGCACAGGGTGACGACGAAGGTCGCGGCGGTTGACGGTCCCGTCCAGCGCCGGGGCGGCCCGGAGCTTTCCTCGCGCGGATACATCCCGCCGGCGATGACGCAAGGCGCGAGGCCGACCGAGGGCGCCGCGACGAGATCGTAGGCTTGTTCGACAACGGTTCCGGGCGGCGCGCTCGGCAGGGTCACGCTGAGGAGGCCGGTCTCGAACGCCCGTTTTGCCGTCCGCTGGTCGGCGGAGCGCCAGATCACCTGCTCTGCGCCTTCGCCGTCAAAAGCGATCGCGCGCGATGACGCCCCGGCGGGGACGAGAATCTCCGGGCTGTCGAGCGTCGGTTGCGCCTCGCGCGGCGCCGTCGCGCCTTCGATGAGCTGCGTCAGCCGGTCGAGGAGCGCCTTCGGGTCGTTGTCGGGAGCGCGCCTTGCGCTGGAATCGAGCGTCGCGAAAGCGGCGTTGAAAAGCTCCTTGGCGTCCTCGGGCTGCAGCGGGCCGTCGCGATAGGCGGCGAGGTCGCCCGGCGCGAGATAGCCGCGCAATAGGTAATCCGCGCACAACGCATTGAAGCTGCGGATCGACTGGCTCCATTCGATAAGACGGAGCGGCGCGGCGGCCGCGCCCGGCGGCTTGAGCGGCGCGGCGACGGCGGCCTCCCGCTGGCCCAGGGTCGCGGCCACGGCGCGGCCGAGCCGGCGGACATAGCCGCCGTCGTTGCCGTTCACCAGGCTCAGGCGGAACGAGGCCTGCGCCGCGGCCAGACGCTTCTCCGGCGAGGCCAGCAACTCCAGGATGCGGTCGCCGAAATCGTCCCAGTCGTCGTGCACGGGGCAATCTTCCGAGGAGCGGTCGACGCCGCGCATCGCGAAACTGGTCGCGACCACCGGCTTGGCGCGCGCCAACGCCTCGATGGATTTGATCGCGCTTCCCGCTCCGTCGAGGATCGGCAGAATCACGATTCTGGCCGCGGCGTAGAGCGGTTCGAGGTCCTTGACGCGATGGGCGAGCAGGACCTGCGGCCCCTCCACGTCCTTCAGGTCGTCGCAAACCGTGCCCGCCACCGCCAGCGTGACGCCGCGTTCGATCAGGCGCGGGTAGAAAACGTTATGCAGGAACAGCTTCAGGCCCTGCAGGTTCGGGACGTGGCTCGACGAAACATAGAGCAGGTCGATGGTTTTCGCCGTGCGAAAATAGGCGGCGGAGTTCTGCTCTCCGGCCGACTCGACCCGCATGCGGTCGAAGGACGGATCCGTGGCGCCGCAGTTCTGCACCAGCTCCGCGAGGTCGCGCGAGCCGGCGAGTTTGGCCAAGCGCGCGGGGCCGTCGCTGACGGGTTGGGCGACGAAACTGACGCGCTCGCGACCGATCCGCTCGGCGAGGAAATCGGCCTCGATCTGATTGAGGACGACGACGTGGCGCGCCTCTTTGAGCAGATTGAGTTCGAGGTCGAGATCGGCCTTCTGGAAGCCTTCGGGGTTGCGCAGCGCGATCTGGAAAGACTGGATGTCGTGCGCTTCGGCCAGGATCGGCGTTTGCGGGCCCGCCAGCAGGCGCGCGAACGGAATGCTCTGCGCGTAGTTGACAAGAGCGAAGTTTGGGGGATCGTCGCGCAGAGCCTCGATGAGGCCAGAAGGGACCGCGAAAGCGGCGCGGTAACCGGCGTCGGCGTCGAGCCGCACATGGCGGCTGCGCAGGAGCTGCCGCTCAGACATCAGGCCGGCGTGGCCGTAAAACGGCGCGTGTCCGACGCCCCATACCGAAGCGAGCTTGTATTCGCGCAGCTCCTCGCGGATGGTGTCCATCCAGGACCGCAAGTCCTTGACTTCGTGAAAGTCCTCGATGTGGAGCCGCTGGAAGACCGCGTGAATGCGATAGCCGAGCGCGATCAGCGCCTGCAATTGCTGGTGCGCGACCGAACCGGCGCCCGAGCGGTTGAAGACGCTGTCGCCGTCCATCACGTAGAGAACGGCGCCTGACGACGGCCGCTCGATGCGGCCGCGGTTCTGCACCAGGGCCTGCACGAAGCGTTGCGGGTTCTGTTGGTTGCGGTAGCCCGGTTGGTGGGCCGCCGCGCCGCGCGCAAGCTCGGGAAATTTTTCGACGGCGGCGATGACGGCGTCGGCCAGCCCACCGGGATGGCGGTAGACGACGGCGCGGGCCGGGTCGACCTGCGAGGCGAGCCACGTCCCCTCCGGCACGACCGTCACCTTGCCCGCCGCAATGGCTTCGTTGAGCACGCCCGAGGAGCGGCGGACGTAGGCTTGCGGGTCGTAGGGCAGCACGACGATGTCGGCCTTGGCGAGCAGCGCGTAATAGGCTTCCGGCTCCATCGTGTCGGTGATGAGCGTGACGCCGTGCGGGTAGCGCTGCAGCCTGAGCCGCGCTTGCGGGATGCCGCCCTCGCCGCCGGGCATGTTGTAGTTCGACTGCAGCGTGACCTCGACCCGGCCGGGCTGGATGAAGTCCTTCCACAGCGCCTGAACCATGCCGGGGAAGTGCTGATAGCCCTTCTCGTTGCGGGCGTCGCCGAGGTAGACGACCTGCACCGGCGCTCCGGGCTCGCGCTTGCGCTCCAGGCGATCGACGAGCGAATGTCGGAACGGGATCGGCAGGGTGAGGACCGGCTGGCCGAGCGCGTCGCTCCAGCCGTCGCGCAGCTGATCCGTATCCGTGCATAGCCGCAGGCGGCTCGAAAGATCGGGGACTTCGTAGAGGCGGCGCAGCTTGACCTTGAGCGCCTCCAGGACGGGTTGCGCGCATTCGTCGGGGTCGCGGCGCAGGATGACATAGACGGTCGGTAACCTCGCCACGTCCTGCCACAGCAGCCCCTCGTAGTAGTCGACGATCTCGACGAACTCCGCGAACGAGACGGTGTGGATGAGGACGATGTCGTCCGGCGTGACCGCACGCTGCTTGAAGAAGTCGAGCGTCTCGTTCCAGAACGTGTGGGCGTGTTTGGCGTCGGCGCTGGACTCGTACCAGCTGGTCCGGAACCAGGGCACGACCTCGGCCGCCTCCGCCCCGACCTTCTCGTACTTCTTGTTCGCCAGGATGACCGGTTCGAGCTTGGCGGCTTCGGCGGCTTCGGCGATGGCGGCGTCGTATTCGAAGTGGTGGCCCTGGAAGTCTTTCAGGGTCTGGTCGACGATGAACAGGCGGGTCGCTGGGTTAGGCATTTTGCGGGCGTCTTTCTATCGCAAACGAAGGTTTTTTGGTGTTACATGGGATTAGGTCAATAAATGCACATATTGTTGGCGACGCTTTACTGACCAGTCCGCGTCGTGTTGCTAATCATTTAGTTTATACTTGTAATTATCAAATATATTATCCCATGCTGCGGCGCTTCCGTACCATCCGAACGTTCCGTCGTCGTCAAGAGAAAAGACGTCAACTCGCGTATCGAGTTTTTTGCTATTAAGAGAAAATTTTGTGTATTCACTTAGATATACAAATGCCAGTCTAAATTTCAAATTCGGAAATCTGTCGCCGATGAGAGTGCATAAGTCATTCAAATCGTCGGTAGTGACAGATTTGTTTTCAATCGTGTAGGGATTGGCGATGTTGTGGTCGCAATGTCCCGCCAATCTAATAAAAAGGACCGGCGATGCCGCGGCAAGCATATCGATCATCTTATCGTATTTATGGAGCAACTTGCCTCTGGAATTCTGCATTGCTTCTGCTGTTATGGTGATTCGCTCGACGCCATCGGTCATGATATGTCGTTCAAATTCGTGATGATAGCAAACTCCATAATACGTGCATACGGCCGTGTGCCCGTCACGCGCGGTTATTATCGACTTGCTGAACTGCTGCCCGCCGGAGTCGAATACTTTTTTGAGCGAAATCAGCGGCGTGACCAGCCAGTCGAACGGGCTGCTCATCTTCGGCCCGAACCGGCGCTCAATCTGGTAGGCCACTTGGCAGAAGCCGCCCAGGCCGATCACAAGTTCGAATTCAGAACCACTTGACATGACGAGTTCCGAAGCTTCGGGAGGTTGAATTAAATCTGACGATGGCCAGTTATCGCAAGGATGACGATTGGCCGCTAACGCAAACCAGCGTCAATAGAAAGGGTGTTCAAGCTCAAATTTATCACTAATTTTCACCGCGCTTCCGTAGAGTCTCTGGCTCTTGTTGTCATCTCCTTTATAATATTTGATCTCTACGACGTCAAAGCCGGATACTTGCATCAGTACGCGCAGGCAAGCCGGGGTTGGTATAAACCAATTGCTTCCGTTCTTGAATCGATTTGGCGTAATCAGACAAATAGGCGCATCACTATTCAACAAGCTTTCAAAATCGAGGGTAACAGATTCGCCTTTCGTGTTCTCGGCGTAATTTAGTAGTCCTTCACCTTCGAAATACAGGTGACCTCCAATTTTCATTGATCGAGAAATCTGCTCGAAGGCGAGCAATGGATATTTCAGATGGTAGAAGACGCCTTTAAAAACGACAATGTCCAGGTCCTTTGCGTCTCCGAACGGAAGTTGATACACACTCCCCTCATAATGTGTGACCTGCGACCCAACGATTTTGCGCGCTACGTCAAAGCCGACCCGGGTTGGATCTTGAATGTCGAGGGCCATCGTCTTCGCGCCGCGGCGTTCAAGCTCAAACGCCATCGGTCCGTCCCAGGAGCCAATGTCTAACGCCGTCTTCCCCGACAGGTCACTCGCTATGCCCATAGAGTCCGCGAGCGACGGGGCGTCGAAATATGACACTCCGGGGGTCGTTATTCCGGGGCGTATTTGAAAGGAGTGGTACCATTGCGCGCTATTGATCAGCGAGAGAGCCTCTGCGTCAGTTAAGGTTCTGCTTTCGCCGGCCGGTGAAATCTTGATTGGGCGCATGTTACAGTCCTTGGGTATTTGAAACAGCCGTGCCGGCGGGAGCGCTCCCTCCGGAAATCGTTCGTGACGGCTCTCGCCGAGACGATCCCGGCGCCACAGTCTGGGGCCGGATCACGCCGCGGGCCGCGCGTTCGACGCGTCGAGCAACTCCTCTTCGCACACGATGTCGAACAGGCTCTTGATGCGGCCGGACGCGCGCGCGGAGACCTCGTTCTCTGCGTCGCCGCCGCGAGCGGCGTTCCTGCTCATTCTTTGCGCTCCGTCGACGAAGTGACGGAAGAACAACTGCATCACGCGAGCGACGCCCTCCGGACGAACCTCTCTGAGATCCGCTTTGTAGTATTTGGACTGGGTGTAGGCGCCGGCGATGATTTCGTAGGACGGAAAATAGGCGACGCCGCCAAACAGGTTGGAAACCTCTTCCGCGGCTACCCGCAATACGGATTTGCTATAGGTGGTCGCCGTGAGCACATGCTTGGGCTCGAACGTGGCCACGAGCGGCACCGGCGAAACCGTGAATATGAAGCGGATCGAAGCGTTTCGAGCGCGGATGAGCGTAACCGCCTGGCAGAGATCGTCGATGACGTCTCGCGAGCGGAAGTTGACGAACTCGTACAGCGCCGGGTCGAACGTTCCCGCCGCGACGCCGGGCGCGACCGGAAAGACGGCCCCGTCGGATTTTCGCCGCCATGCCTCCGTCAGTCCGAGCGTGAAGACAAATACGTCGGCAGTTTCGACAAGGTTCCGCACCGCCTCGAAATGCGATTGCCGGCTAGTCTCGACGTCTTCGGGCGAACTGTAGCCCGCGGGTTCGATCTGCGGTCGGAAGGGATCGACGTAGCGCTGATCGGGACGCCGCCACGACTGGTCGAGCGGCGCATACTCGCCATATGCGCGCTTGATCAACTGAGCGAGCTGTCGCGCCGTGTAGATATTCCCGTAGCGCGCCGAAAATACGCCGTAGCCGCTATCCCTCGCTTCGATGTCGGAGAGCGCGGGCGGAGCGCGTTCGGTTATGTAATATTGGTAACCCTCGCGTTGCAGGGCGTTTGCGATGTGTTGCGCGAAGCAGCTTCCGGCCGTCGCAATTTTGGTCGTCTTATCTACGGCAAACGGGACGGAAACGACGGGGTCGACCTGTCCGGCAGGCGTTTGCGAGATGGCGCTGCGCCAGAACTGATGCGCCGCCAGGGTCGAATAGGGGTGGGCCTTTTGCTGGCCCGCTTTCTTCGGCCGCAGGCCGCGCTCGAAGGCGCGGTCGAACAGATCGCTTTCCACCTGATGGAAATTGTCGGGCGACGGCCGCGACAGCCCGACGTCGCCAATGTCAAGTTGCGCGTAGGTCTTGAAACATTCCGCGACGAAGGCCGGCAGATCGTATCGCTTGTGCTGGAAGCCGGGCTCGTGCAGCGCGGACGGCAGGAACGAATAATCACCCGGCACGCCGAGGCGGCGGGCGATCTCAGGATAGATCGGCCACTGCACGCCGACGCCGAACTCGTCGAGGCTTGAGCGCTCGCGGTCGAGCGGTGGCAGGCGCGCGCCAGCCTTGCGCAACAGATATTCCCCGACGTCCCACGCGACGAACATGCGCGGATGGTTGATGGTGTACATGAACGGGCGCCCGACCCACTGGCCGGGGAACATGTCGCTGGGAAAATGCGCTCGCTCGCATTCCTCGGCCAGGGCGCGGAGCGACGGTTCGAACATGGCGAAATAGCCGAGCGCCTCGAACGTATCTTCGTTGTAGAGGCCGATCGTATCGGCCTCGCTGTAGCCGCGGCGGTAGGCCTCGACGGCAATCGCCGAATGATAGCCGAACGGGCCGTCCACCATCCCGCCGGCGGCGCTTCGGCTCCAGCCGTAGACGCAATCCGGGTGAAACGCCGGGAACACGATGCGCGGGTATAGGATCGTGCGGCCGGCGAAGGGTTCGAGCGCCTCGCGCAGCTCCGGCGGATATATCGATTCGTGCAGGCCGCTCTGCGCAAAAATCACGTCGGCTTCGCTGGCGGCCGCGGTCGCGAGTTCAGCGATGTTCTCGACTGTGAAACTTGCGTTGGTGACCGTAGCGTCGGGCAGGTACGCCTTGACGACCGTCGAAAGTCCGTGAGTGAGACAATTCCCCACGATCAACACATTATTCACAGGCATCGCCACACCTCAGCGTCTCGGCTCCAGGTCAATTCGATCGTTCGGCTACCCCGTCAGTATCGTCGACCCCAGCGTATCCAGCCCGACTGGGATGATCGTCGCCGAGGCCATCGCGGCGCGGAAGCGCTCCTGCCGCTCCGGCGGGATCAGCATCAGCAGGAAGCCGCCCGACCCCGCGCCGCACAGCTTGCCGCCGAGCGCCCCGGCCTCGCGGGCGCTTGCGTAGAGCGCGTCGATGTCGGGGTTGCTGACCTTCGAGGACAACCGCTTCTTGGTCTCCCAGCCCTCGTGCAACATGGCGCCGAAGTCGGCCAGCATCGCTTCGGGATTGGCGCCCTCCAGCAGAGTCTCGGCCTGATTGGTGAGCGTCAGCAGATGCGACAGGTCGCGGTCGGCGCGGCCGCTGCGGGTGCGCTCCATCTGCTCGTCGAGCGTCGCCGAGGCGAAGCGGGTGACGCCGGTGTAGATGAGGAACAGCGACGAGGTGAGCGCCGTCAGGCAGGGCGCAGTCATCTGCACCGGCGTGATCCGCGTGCGCTCCTTTTCGAAATCGAAACGGTTGAGCCCGCCGAACGCCGCGTGATATTGATCCTGCACGCCGACGTTCTCTTTGAGCAGCTCGCGTTCGACATGGATGCTGTCGCGCGCGAGGTCGAGCTTGGTCTGCCGCCGCTTCTGCAGCGTGGCGACGAGGTTGAGGAAGCCGACCGTGAACGACGACGACGAGCCGAGCCCGCTGCGCGCCGGCAGGTCCGCCATGATCGAGATGTCGAACGCGCCCTCGACCTTGTGGTGCTGGATCACGCTGCGCACCACCGGGTGCTGGATCGCCTCGACCTCAGCCACGGTCTCCATGCGCGAATAGGAGACGCGATAGCGGTAATCCACCACCGAGGGCAGCCGCAGCGCGGAAATATAGACGTATTTGTCGATCGCCATGCCGAGCACCGAGCCCTGCGCGCGGCGGAAATATTCGGGATAGTCGGTGCCGCCGCCGAAGAACGACACGCGCAAGGGCGTTCTGGAGACGATCATCAACGGCGTCTTGCCCCTTGCTGGAGTGTCCGCCGCACGCCCTCTTCGAGCGCGACCTTCGGCGCCCAAGCGGTCGCGGCGAGGAAGCGGCTGGAGTCGAGGCTCTTGTAGCCGGCGCCCTGGAAGCTGCCCTCGGGATGAGTGACGCGCGCGTCCCAGTTCAGCGCGGCGAGGATGGCTTGCGCGCAGTCGCCGATGCGGACCGGCGCGTTGGAGGTGACGTTGACGATTGCATTCTCGAACGCCTGATCGGCCGCGATCAGCGCCTCGATCTGGTCGGAGATGTACAGCAGGTCGCGCACGGTCGCCGGATTGCCCCAGACTTCCAGCTCCGGCCTGCCGGCCGCCTTGGCCGCCTCCGCGCGGGCGATCAGCGCCGACATGAAGTGACTGCGATGCGGTTCGGTGTGCGCGTGCGGCCCGTAGACGGTCGCCAGAATGCAATGCAGCCAGCGCAGGCCATATTGCAACTGGTAGGTCTCGCAGCCGACCGCCAGCAACTCCTTGGCGAGCGCGTAGCCGCGCACCGAAGCGTGCGGCGGCCCGCTGCGGAACGCGGTTTCGGGGATGGGCCGCGGCGATTCCGGGTAGACGCAGGACGAGCCGAGCGAGATCAGCTTGGCCTGCGGCTGACGGCGCCGCCAAGCTTCGAGCACGTTGAGGTGGATCGCCGCATTGTCGCGCAGCAACTCGCCCTGCATATCGTACTGGATCGCGCCGGTGCGCTGTTTGGTCACGGCGTGCAGGATGCGGCCGGCGTCGCGCGGCGCGGCGGCGAAGGCGGCGTCGGCGACGGCTGGCTCGGTGAGGTCGCCGGCGTTGCGGCCGATGGCGTGGACGGGCCAGTCGTGGGCGCGCCAGCACTCGACCAGATGGCGCCCCAGGAAGCCGTCGGCGCCCAGGACGATAGTCACGCTATCGGCGTAGGGCATCGCGATACCAGTCGAGGGTTGCCGCCAAACCTTCGTCGAGGCCGCGGAACGGGGGCACGGTGGGGATGACCTCGCGCAGCCACTCGGCGGTCGCGCGCCGCGCCTTGACGCCGCGGTTGGCGGCGGCGGACGGGCTGGTGAGCTTGATTGGCCGCGGTCGGCCCGCCGCCGCCATCGCCGCCTCGGCGAGATCGCGCACCGAGATCGTGCGGCCGGAGGCGCAGTTGACGGTCGCGCTCACGCCGCGCAGCCGCAGCGATTCCACGAAGGCGCGGGCGACATCGCCGGCGTAGACGAAATCGCGCTCGGCGTCGGGGTCGCCGCGGATCTCGAACTCGGGCGCATCGCCCAGCGCCCGCAGCACGAAGGCCGTCGCCACATGCGCCTCCGCCTCGTCGAGCGTGTCGTAGGGGCCGTAAGGATTCGTGAGCCGCAGGCTGACGGTGTTGATTCCGGCTTGTCGGCGCCAGAGTTCGGCCGAGATCTCGCCCCATCGTTTCGACCACGCGTAGGCGGCTTCGCCTGGATGCGGCCAGTCGTTGAGGTCGAGCGGGCGGGCGTCGTCGAGAATTTCCCAGCTCGCGGGATAGACCGCCGAACTGCTCGCCGTCCTGACCTCGGCGATCCCACGCTCCAGCGCGAAGCCGTACACGGCCTCGGTGATCCGCTGGTTGGCCGCGAGGATCTCGGCCTGCTGCTTGCCGAAGCGCGAGGCGAAATAGCGGAAGGCCGCGACATCGACGAGGACGCAGTCGGCGGGCAGGGCGGGCAGATCGAAGAGTTCGTCGGCGCCGAAGGTCTGACGGCAGCCCGCAACGGGCCGGCCGGAGGCGTTGACGCCGACCAGCAGCTCCACCTTTCCCCGCAGGGCGTCGACGACGTTGCGGCCGATGAAGCCGCTGGCGCCGAAGACGACGACGGCCTGGGGCAGGGCGTCGCTCACGCGGGCCGCGCGCCTGCGGCGCCGATGACGCGCACCTGCGGGACCGGCGCGATGAACTCGCCGCCAGCGGCCATGAACGCCTTGTTGGCGGGGTTCACGAGGAACTCGTCGAGGAAGTTCCAGGCCAGCACGAGATAGGCGTCGGGAGCGCTGTCGGCGCGCTCCTCGACGATGGGGATGCGCACGCCGGGGACGGCGAGCCCGACCTTCATCGCGTTGCGCTCCACCGCCTGTTGCACGAGCGCGGGGCCGATGGCGAAACTGTTGAGCAGCGTCGCGCCCTTGGCCGGGGCGCCATAGGCCCAGACCAACTTGCCGGCCTTGGCGTAGGCGCCGAGCAGCTTCAGCAAACGCTCGCGCAAAACTTCAACGTTGGCGGCGAAGCGCTGGTAGGTCGCGATCTCGCCGAAACCCTTGTCGGCCTCCGCGGCCTGCATCCGCCTGACGCTGACGCCGACCGGCCGCGCGCCTTGCCGCGCGATGTGCGCCTCGATGGTGCCGCCGTGGATCGGCACGAGGCCGGCCTCGAAGATCTCCAGCCCGTGCTGCGCCAAAAGCGCCGACAGCGACCGCAGCGTATAGTAGCAGAGGTGCTCGTGGTA
>Ga0182030_10022800_pt1 | contig 11632 bp, 5 predicted proteins | sample 812S3MmetaG_FD_121299 | JGI IMG/M metagenome (GOLD analysis project Ga0182030, IMG submission 121299) | Permafrost microbial communities from Stordalen Mire, Sweden - 812S3M metaG (Illumina Assembly) | ecosystem: Environmental > Terrestrial > Soil > Wetlands > Permafrost | place: Sweden... | reverse complement strand
GTTCGACCAGCGCAGGCCCTCCCTCAGGTGGAAGGTCCACGCAAGACCGTCCGGCGACTGCTCCCACGAGAGCGCCGCTGCCGGAACGGCCAGGGAGGTCGTCTCGTCGACCGCGGTCAGGCCCTCGAAGAGCGCGAGGAGGATGTTCTGGTCCGTATACGCCGTCACGACCTGGGGATCGAGGTCCTCGGGCTCGGCTCCGTTTCCAAGGAGGAGCGTCTGCTCCGCCACGGCGGCCGCGGCGGGGCTCTCGCGGCGCGCGCAACCCGGGCCGGCCAGCAGCACGGCCGCCGCAATGAGGATCCCGCGCGAGCTCAACGCCTGCGCCGGCGCACGGCGGCCGCGACGGCGCATATCCCGCTTGCCATCAGCGCCCATGTCGACGGCTCGGGCACCGGCGTGAAATTGAGCGTCAGGTCGTCCCCGCTCACGGAGACGAAGAAGCTGCCGGAACCCAGCGAATTCGTGAAGTGCGTCGTGATGAAGCTGAAGGAGCTCGAATTGAAACCGGTTATGGGCGAGGTGGAGGTGAGCAGCGTCCACGAGTAGCTGTTGGCCGGATTGAAGTTCAGGGCGTTCCCGGACTGATTCGTGCTCGGATCGAAAGAGTAGATATTTATGTAGAACGGGTTCGACATCGTCGCCGAGATGGTGAGCGCGCCCGGCGACTCGATGTTGACCGTGCTGTAACCCGTCCCCGCCGCCCCGTTTGCGTCCGTCAGGGCAAAGATATACGCGCCGCCTGGGCCGAAGTTGAGCGAGGTCGCTCCTCCAAACGAGAGCGTCCCAGCGACCGGAATTGCGAGGCTCGAGTTGCCCCCGCCTCCTATCGCAGTCCTTCCCGGATCCACGACGCCGTAGTTCTGGAACGTTATGGTTCCGCCGGGCGAAAACGTTCCGTATCCGGCCAGACCGCTTATATTCTCCTCCGAGCCGCCGACGAGAGTGACGGGATTGGTGATGGTCACCCCTGTGTTGGTGACCAGGCCCCCTCCATTTACGGTAACAGCGCCGGTTCCCAGCGCGGAATTGTTGCTCGCAATCACGACTGCGCCGTTTTCGATTGTCGTCCCGCCGCCGTACGAGTTTGCACCGGCCAGGTTGAGGCTTCCGTTGCCTTCGCCGCTGTTTGTGACGACCAGGCTGCCGGTAGCCCCAGCTATAATCCCGTGGTAGGTTCCCCCGTTGTCATTACCTCCGTAATCGGTGTCGAACGTCAGCACGGTGTCGACGCCCAGATTTATGACGTTGCCCGAGCCCGGGCTGTCACCGCCAAACCCGTTGATTGTGGCGGTCGCCCCGTTGAAATTGAGCGTGCTCTCGGCGAGCTGCAGCTCGTAGATGACGGGGCTGCCGTTGAACGTCACGGCCGAGTCATAGAACGAAACGCCTTGGGAATTGTCCGACGAATTCAGGATCGGTGCCGCGCTCGTGAAGCTAAACGTGCCGCCATTTGCGTTCACGGGGCCTGTTCCTAGCCCAGAGTCTGATCCAATCGTGATGGGGGTTGAAGCTGGGACGTTGATGAACGTTCCGTTCGAATAGGTGTTGTTGCCTTCAAGGTCCACGGGGCCGTAAATCCCTAGCGTGCCGTTATCGGTGCCGAAAGGGGTGATGTCGCCGCTCAGCGTCAGGGTATAGGGGCTCAGGAAATTAAGGGCGAGGCCGCCATCCGAGATGTTAATCGAATTGCTCAGCGCCACTGCGCTGCCTGAGGCGACGAGCGACGCCGCCCATCCTCTCCCGCTATCCAGCGGCACGCTCAGAATGCCGCTTCCGATCGAATTGTTGTTTGTGACATAGAGATACCCGCTATTGAGGGTCGTGCCGCCGCTGTAGCCGTTGTTTCCGGACAATGTCACGGAGGAGATGGTCTCGAAGCCAAGCGACTGGCTGAAGGTCTCGAGCGGGTCGGGCAGCCCGACGGCGACTGAATTGGAGCCGCTTAGCATCGACGAAACGACGACAAAGCCCCCCTTCACACCGGAGAACCTGTACTGGCTGCCGGCGGGTATGATCGTCCCGGAATAGACCACGGAGGTTGCGGTGCCGAGATAGGCGCCCGCCGGCATGGTGATCTCGCTCGCCACGGCCTGAGTCCCCGTCAGCGAGTCGAAGCCGATCACGCCCTCCGATCCCTCGAACGAGACCAGGTTGATGAAGGACTGGATGTTGCTGTTGGAGTCCGAATAACCCGAGGCCGTCGTGGCACCGATGTAGCCATTGCCAAGCACCACAGAGCCACTCGAAGAAGGGGGCGTGTTGAATATCAGCGCCGCCCCATTGACGTTGGTTCCTCCCGTGTAGGAAAGACCTCCGGAAAGAACAAGCGTCAGCGGGGCGTTGCCGCCCGAGAGCGTGATGCTTGTCGGGCCCCCCGTGCCGTCGGCAAGAGAGTTCGCCACGGTCAACATCCCGCCGCCCCCGCCGAAAGGATAATTTGTCCCGCTGGCTCCCCCTGGCGGCGTAATCGCGCCGGCCAGAATCGCCTGGGTCGCAGAGCCCAGCCCCACGAAACTTGGGTTCGTGAAATTTGTGAGATCCACCGGGTCGCCGTACGTCACAACGCTTCCAGAAACCGTGTCAAAACCCAGCGTTCCCATGAAGTTAACATCGCTTCCGGTCGTGTGCAGGTAGCTCAGGAAGGCCGTCACATTGCCCGAAATCGCATAACCGGAAGACGGGGAGGTGCTGCCCAAGCCGAGATAGGTGGACGGCTGGGTCCCTATGTCCGAAACGGTTGAAACTTGTGAGACGCCCGCTGGGCCGTCGAGGATCACCGACACGTTGTCCTCGAGATCCAGCCGGTTAACGCTGGCTATGTTGCCCTGGACAATCGCAATGGGATCCACGTAGGTCGTGCTTCCGAAATCGAGGCAGACATTCGACGAGGAACCCGTAAGGTTGCCCGTGAAGGTGACCTCCGAAAACGCCCCGATTTCCACCTCGATGTCCATGTTGTCGGGGTTAATGGCTGTGTTAGGGACCAGCGACACCGGCCCCGTCAGCGTGAGGTTGATGGAGTCCGGGTTGAACTGGTTCGTGGTCCCGCCGATCACGATTGAGTGGCCATTTGTGTTGTTCCCAATGGTTAGGGCATTGGCGAGTGTTAAGGCGTTGCTATTGGACGTCGTGAGCGTTGTGCCGTCGCCAAGCGTGAGTGTGCCTGTTCCGACCGGACCGGCCGTCGGAGCCCCCGCAGGCCCGATGCTGCTCGCCCCGATCACAAGAGCCGTGTAATTCGAATAGTATCCCCCGGAGGACGTCACGGACAGCGTGACCCCTCCCGAAAATGTGCTGGAGCCGGAATTCAGCACGAACGTTTCACTGCTGGCGTCCCCGCTCAAAGTGAGCCCGTAGCCTCCCGAAATCGCGCCGTTGGCCTGGATGTAACCGTACTGGTTCTGGACCGCGCTCCACGTCTGGTTTGCCGAGAGGACAACGGGGGCGTCAAATGTGAGTCCATTTCCGACTGTGCCGTTGCTCACTACAGAGACGCCCCCGACACCGAGCGTCAGCGAATTTCCTCCCCCGACGTCGACGTAGACGTTGTCGCCCGATGTATCCAGTACCACACTGACGCCGAGGAAGTCACCCGGCACATTCAAGTTCAGGAACGAATCCGAATTTCCCGTGAATTGGAGCGTTTCTGTGCCGTTGTTGAACGGCAGTGTGCCCCCGACCCAGTTTGTCGCCGTACCAAAATTATCGTTCGGAAACCCACCGCCCCAGGTCACGGTCTGCGCGCGCGTTGCTCCGGCGGCTGCGATCAGGGAGGCAACAGCGAATAATGCGGTTCGCAGACGATCCATTCCAAATTCTTGATACAAATGACTTGCAACGGCAAGTTGGAAACTGCCTCTTTTACAGCATGAGCGTTGCTGAGAGTCGTGTTCGACAATCCATTGGCAGTACGGCCCTTCCGGCGTTCCCCAGCCGGCTTCTCAATTCAGCCTATGCTTGCCGCCGATGACGGTACGCTACGGCCACGAGCGTGAAAAGCCCGCCGGCCATCAGAGCCCACGTGGAGGGCTCAGGTACTGGGGTGAAATTCAGCAAGAGCTGATTGCTAGAGTCCGTCACGAAGAACAAACCGCCATTCGTCGGGTTCTGGAAGTTGCCCAGGTTGACCTGAAACGCGTTGGGATTGAAGGATCCGGCGATCGTCCCTGCGCCGACCAGTATCCATTGGTAAGACAGGGACGAGTTGAAATTTGCGTATCCGGGCTGGCCGTTGCCCGGGCAAACCGAGATGAGCTGAATCGTAAAGGGCGAGCCCGGCGTCGCCGTGATGTCAAGCGTGCCTGCCACGTTGATCGTGCTGTAATCGGTCCCCGCCGCGCCGCCGGCGTTCATGATGGAGAACTGCATGTTCCCGCCGCAGCCGAGCGTGAGCATGGAACTGGACCCGAAGCTCAGCGTTCCGACAATGTTGTCCGAGCCCACGTTCGACCCGAGCGTGCCCGCGCCGCCGACAACCGTTGTGCCGTTGTTGATGATGAAGCACTGCGACGAATTGTAGGTTCCGAAGCCCCCGATACCGCTTCCGCATTCGAGCGTCACGGGATTGCAGATTGTCACGTTGGAGTCGACCCCGAGGGCCGCGCCCCCGTTGACCTGGACCGATCCGGTCCCGAGGGCCGAGCAGCTGCTCGCAACAAGGAGCCCGCCCTCAACCGTCGTCCCACCACCGTAGCTGTTCGAGCCGTAAAGATCGACCATGCCGCTGCCCGACACGACCACGCTTCCGCCCCCGTCCGAGCCGACGATGTTGCCGTGGAACTTCGTCTCCGTGTCGCTGGACTCGCTGAACGTGAGCTGGGTTTCGCTGGCAAGATTGATCGCATTTCCCGAGTCGCAGCTGTCGCTCACCATGTCGGCCAGCGTCGCGCATGAGCCGTTGAAATTGAGCGTCGACTCGCAGAGCTGGAGTTCGGCGAGCGTTGCATTGCCACAGAAATTCGCCGTCGTGTCTTCCGCGAAATAGGAACCGCAGCCGACCTGGGGGCTGCTGCTCGTGAAATTGAGATTGCTGCCGTACGCGGTGACGGCGCCCGTGCCCAGGCCCGTGTTGGTCCCGATCGTGACACAGGCTTCGTTGATCGTCGTGCCGCCCGAGTATGTGTTGCACCCCTCGAGGTCCACGGGACCGTTGATGATAAGCGAATCGTAGCTGCCCGCGTTGCTGATCGTCCCGGTGAGCGTCAGCTTCGGGGAGTCGGAGAAATTAAGCGTGAGTCCTGATCCCCCGACGGAGACGTCGTTCGAAAGCGCGACACAGCCGCCGGATGCGGCGAGAACCGTGGGCGAAGAATTGCTGCTGCTTGTTACGAGCAGGCCGCCTCCGATCGAATTATTGTTGGTGACATTGAGTGTCGTTCCAGCGTCAAGTGTCGTCCTGCCCGTGTAGGAGTTGTCTCCCATGAGCGTCACCATCCCGTTCTCCACGGTGACGGCTCCCATCCCGGATATCGTTCCACAGAACGTGGTGCAGTTGGAGATATTGAATGCCAGGGTCCCATTGTTGAAGACGCAGCCTTCGATGGAGCCGGTGGTGCCGTCATTGCCAAGCTGGAGGGTGGCCATGCAGTCGATTGTCGTTCCGCCCGAATAGGAATTCGCCCCAGTCAGGATCTGGTAGCCATACGATCCGATTTCGAATGAGCCGTTGCCCGAGATTACTCCCGCATACGGGGCGGCGCTCGTCCCATTGGTCAAAAGATTGCTGCCCTCACCAATGCACACCGTGGTGCTGCAGTCGCCGGAAAGCCCGTTGATCACCTCGTCGTAGCCGATTCCCAGGCTGGCGCCGTTCGTGAGCGCGATGGCGCTGTTCGGGGAAAATGAGTTGCTCTCTCCATCATCAAGCCTAGCCGATGACGTAACGGAGGTGACGCCAGAATAGCAGTTGCTCCCCATGAGTGTCACCATCCCATCCTGCACAGTGACGCCGCCCGATCCCGATATCGGCCCGCAAAATGTGGTGCAGCTGGACAGATCAAAGGCCAAAGTTCCATTGTCGGTCACGCTTCCGGTGATGGAACCGGTGGTACCGCCGCTGCCCAACTGAAGGGTGGCCATGCAGTCGATTCTCGTGCCATCGGAATAGTTGTTGGCTCCAGTTAGTATCTGGTAGCCACCCGAGCCGATTTCGAGCGAGCCGCCGCCGGAAATCGATCCCGCGTAGGTGGAGCCGCTGCCATTGGTCAATAAATTGCTCCCGCCACCAATACTCACCGTCGTGCTGCAGTCGCCGGAAAGCCCATAGATCGCCTCGTTGTAGTTGACCCCGAGGCTGGCGCCGGTGGTGAGAGAAATGGCGCTGTTCGACGAAAACGAATAGCACGCGCCGTCTACAAGCGTTCCCGAATTGCTTATTGAGGTTCCCCCTGAGTACGAATTTCCGCCGTAAAGTGTGAGGCCGCCGCCGCCGCTGCTGGTCAAGCTCGCGCCGCCGGAAATCGGCACGCTGATGTTCACGGCGTTCGAGCTGAGATCGGAAACTGAAGACACAACATTCAAAGTTATGCCGGCGGTCGACGGGCTCAGATTCAAAATGCCCGCACAGCTTCCGATAGTCAGACTGGCTATCGAATAGTTGGCATCGACGACCGAGACCATCGTCCCGGATTGATTGAAGATCAGCTCATCCGTGCCGGCCAATCTATCGGCACTATTGGTAAAGGTTGGCGGCGCAGACCAGTTATCGCCTGTAGCCGTAGTATCGGCCGACCAATTGGGACTAACGTCGCTGCCGGCCCAATAGGAGGTTTGTGCGACTGCCTTTCCGCAAATTAACCATGCGGAGGCAACAGCGATCAACGCACACCCTTTCAGCCGGACCATTTCCGGAGGTTGATTCAATTGACTTGCATCAGCAAGTCAAAATTCGCGAAAAACTTACAATCCCGGTCATTCTTATAAGTGATTAGATCATAGTTTATTATGATTTTTCCCCAAGAATTGGCAAAAGAACCTTCCACACTGTATCGGTTACGACTGCCGCCCCCAAAGCGTTTGGATGAATGCCGTCGCTCTGGTTCAATGCCGGCCTTTCGGCGACTTCTTCCAGGAGGAACGGAATCAGGATCAACCCGTTCCTGGCCGACAGGGCCGGATAGACGGCCCCAAACGCCTCCGCGTAATCCGAACCCATGCTCGGGGGCATCCGCATCCCGGCGATGACGATCCTCGCCTCCGGGTACCTGGAGCGCACCTTGTCGATGATTGCCTGCAGGTTTGTCCGGGTCACGTCCGGCGCCGTGCCCCGGAGCCCGTCGTTGGCGCCCAGCTCAAGGACGAAAACATCGGGTTTCTGCCGCAGGACCCAGTCGACCCGGCGCAGTCCCCCGGCGCTTGTCTCTCCGCTCAGGCCGGCATTGACAACGTGCCAGGGCAGGCGCGCGGCGTCGATTTTCCCCTGGATGAGCGCCGGGAATGACTGGGCGTCCGGGTCGGCGAGACCGTAGCCGGCGGTCAGGCTGTCGCCAAAGAACACGATTGTCCGCTCTCCGGGCGCCCCGGCCGAGGCAAACCCGGCCGATCCGGCCCAGGCGAGAAGCGCCGCGGCCAAAAGCCCGGCGAAGGTCTTTCCAACCCATCTTCTGGTTCGGGCGTCCATTTGCGTCCCAAACGGCATGGGTGAGCTTGAACCCGTATTCCAGAGTTTTCCGGCGCCCGCGGCGTTCACGCATCCCTCGCCTTATCCCGTTTGCCCTCGTCCCGGCCCCGTGTTTCGTATTCGCAATGCAATCCCTGGCTATGCTCCGCGTGGAGCGGTTGACGAAGACCTACTGGACGGCGGCCGGACCGCTGACGGTCCTCCATGAGGCGAGCTTCGAACTGGGGGCGGGTGCCAGCCTCGCCATCGTGGGCCCGAGCGGAAGCGGCAAGACCACGCTCCTGGGCCTCTGCGCCGGGCTCGACCGGGCGACGGGGGGCTCTGTGGAACTGGCCGGGGAGCGGCTCGACCCGCTGGACGAGGACGCGCGGGCCAGGGTCCGAAACGCCAGCGTCGGGTTCGTCTTCCAGAACTTCCAGCTGATACCGACGCTGACCGCCCTCGAAAACGTGCTGGTCCCTCTCGAGCTCCGCGGCGACGGGGGTTGCGAGCCGCAGGGCAGGGCTCTTCTCGGGCGCGTGGGATTGGCCGCCCGGGCCGACCACTACCCCGTGCAGCTCTCCGGGGGCGAGCAGCAGCGCGTGGCGCTCGCCCGGGCGTTCATCAACCGCCCGAAGATACTCTTCTGCGACGAGCCGACCGGCGAACTGGATGGGGAGACCGCGGAGGCGATGGTCGAGCTCATCTTCGGGCTCAACAGGGAGCACGGGACGACGCTCGTCCTCGTGACCCACAATCTCGAGCTCGCCGGCCGGTGCCAGCGGATCCTGCGCCTCAAGAACGGCACGGTGGCCTCCGACGAGAGGACCGGCGGGACCGCCTGACCCCGCCGCCGATGCGCTTCATCCTGAACATGGCCCGGCGCGACTCGCGCGCCTCGCGGCGGCGCCTTCTCCTGTACTCGCTCTCGGTCGTGCTCGGGATCGCAGCCCTTGTCGCGATCGGCTCGTTCGGCGCGAACGTGAGGAGGGCGATCCAGTCGGAGGCCAAGGGCCTGCTTGGCGCGGACCTGTTCGTCACGGCGCCCGCGCCGCTCACGCCCGCCGTCATGGACTCCCTGCGCTCCCTTGGCGGCGAAGTCGCCCGCGAGCAGATGTTCTCCTCCATGATGACCTTCCCGTCCGCGGGGCGGCTGCGGCTGGTCCAGGTGCACGCCGTCGAGGGCGCCTTTCCGTTCTACGGGGCCTTTGAGACCGACCCGGACGGCGCCGCCGCGCGCCTGCGCTCGGGCGGAGCGGTGGCCGTTCTCGAGCCGACTCTCATGGCCCAGTTCGGCGTCGCGGCAGGCGACAAGGTGAAGCTCGGCAGGACGCTCTTCACGGTCGTCGGCGCCCTAAGGAAGATCCCGGGCGAATCCCCGGGCGTCGCGATGATGGCGCCGCGGGCCTATGTCCCGATGGGATCGCTGGAGGGAACCGGTCTCCTTGGCACCGGGGCGCTCGCCCGTTACCGCGCCATGGTGAAGCTTCCTTCCGGAAGCGATCCCGACGCGGTCGTCAGGGACCTGAAGGCAAGGTTCCCCGCGCTGCGCCTCTCGTTCGAGACGGTGGAGGAGCGCAAGCGCAACCTCGGCCAGGCGCTGAACCACCTCGACGCCTTTCTCAGCCTCGTGGGGTTCGTGGCCCTTGTCCTCGGCGGGATCGGTGTCGCGAGCGCGCTCCATGCCTACGTCCGCGAGAAGATCCCGACAGTCGCGGTGCTCCGCTGCCTGGGGGCAAGCGCCGGCCGGAGTTTCGCGGTCTACATGGTCCAGGGGCTGGCGCTTGGGCTCGCGGGCGCGTTCGCCGGCGGCCTCCTCGGGGTGGCGGTGCAGATGGGCCTTCCCGCCGTCGCCCGGGGTGTCCTCCCGGTCGATGTCAGCTTTTTCATCTCGTGGCCGGACGTCCTGCGCGGGACGGGCGCCGGCGTCGTCATCTGCCTCCTCTTCTCGCTTCTACCGCTGGTCGCGGTCAGGCGCGTCCCGCCCCTTGCGGCGCTGCGCTTGTCCGTCGCCGAGGGCGCGGCCGCCGCGCCCGATCCCTGGAGGATCGCAATCGGCGCCGCGATAGCGGTCGCAGTGACAGGGTTCGCCGTCTGGCAAACCGGGTCGGTGAAGGTGGGGCTGGGCTTCGCCGGGATGCTGGGCCTCGGCTTCCTGGTCCTGACGGGCCTTGCCGGCGCGGTCGCGTGGGCCGCCCGGCGCCTCGTGCCCCGGCGCCTCCCCTACGTCGTGCGCCAGGGGTTCGCAAACCTGCACCGGCCGAACAACCGCACGGTGCTCCTCATGCTTTCGCTGGGGCTGGGCACGTTCCTCGTCCTCACCCTCTTCCTTGTGCGCGCGTCGCTCCTGCGCGAGATACGGGGATCGGACATGGCGGGCAGGCCGAACCTCATCTTCTTCGACGTCCAGGACGACCAGATCGACGCCCTGCGGCGCACGGCGGCGGCGGCCGGCTCGCCGGTCGTCGAGAGCGCCCCCATCGTCACGATGAAGATCGTCTCGCTCAAGGGAATGACGGTCGAGGCGATCCTTGCCGACAAGCGGGAGCGGATCCCCGCATGGGCCCTGCGCCGCGAGTACCGGTCGACCTTCCGGGGCGGGCTCTCGGCGACCGAGCGCCTGGTAGAGGGCGCGTTCACCGGGCGCGCGCCTCCGGGCGCCGGCCCGGTCCCCATTTCGGTTGAGGAGGGCCTCGCGCGCGACATGCAGCTGCGCCTCGGCGACGAGGTGGACTGGGACGTCCAGGGGCTCGCCCTGAAGACGCGCGTCGGCAGCATACGCGCGGTCGAGTGGCGGCGGATGGAGCCGAACTTCTTCGTCGTCTTTCCCGAGGGCGTCCTCGACGGCGCGCCCAAGACCTACGTCGCGGCGGTGCACGCAGCCTCGCCGGCCGATTCGGCGAGCGTGCAGCGGGCCGTGGCCGACGCCTTTCCCAACGTGAGCGCGATCGACCTCGCGCTCGTTGTCCAGACGCTCGATGCGATTTTCTCAAAGGTGGCGTTCGCGGTGCAGTTCATGGCGCTCTTCACGGTTGCGACGGGCCTGGTGGTCCTCGCGGGCGCGGTCCTCACGGGCCGCCACCAGCGGATCCGTGAAACCGTTCTCCTGAGGACGCTTGGTGCTACCCGCCGGCAGGTGGCGCTCATCCAGCTTGTCGAGTATGCCGTCCTCGGGATCCAGGCCGCGGTCGTCGGCTCGGCCCTGGCGATCGCCGGGAACGCGCTCCTCGCCCGGTTCGTCTTCCATATCGCGGCCTCGGTCTCCGCGGCCGATGTCGCCGCCGCGGTCGCTGCGGTCGCGCTCCTCGCGGTCGCAACCGGCTTCATCGCCGGCCGCGGCATCGTGGGCCACCCCCCGCTGGAGGTTCTTAGGCAGGAGACCTGAGCGCGCCGGCGTTTTGGCGCCTTCCCGGGCAGGCGCGGGTCCTCAGCCCGCCAGAATCCCCTCGCGCGAGGCTGCGCTCGCCTGTTCCATCGCGAAACGATGGCACCGCCGCCTTCGTCTACTGTCCTAAAACCGATTCCCTTGCCGAAAGCGCCAGCAGATTGCCCGACCGGGCTGGGGTTCCGCCCATTGCGCGCGTGCGCCTCCCGCGCCCTGCTTGCGGCGGCGTTCGCCTGCGCGGCCGCAGCGGCTCCCACCCGGAACCAGGGCCTTTTCAGCGCGAAGGAGCTGGCGCAGGGCTACAGGGACGGAACCGTCGTCGCCAGGCCCACGGCTGCGGCGCTTGCCACGATTGACCAGGCCGAGCGGGCCGAGGGCCTGACGCTTAGGGCGAAGTACGCGCGCTTTGGGAACGCGCGGGTCATCGGCCTCGCCGCGGGCGACCCGGTCGCGGCCGCGGTCGCGCGGCTCAAGGCCACGGGCCGCTACGAATACGTTGAGCCGGACTACATCCGCCGTGCGGCGACCGTGCCCGACGACCCCGACTTTTCCCAGCAGTGGGGACTCAACAACACGGGCTCCGGCGGCGGAATAGCGGGCGCCGACATCAGCGCGGAGGCGGGCTGGAGCACCCGGTCGACGGCCCC
>Ga0182030_10022799_pt1 | contig 11632 bp, 13 predicted proteins | sample 812S3MmetaG_FD_121299 | JGI IMG/M metagenome (GOLD analysis project Ga0182030, IMG submission 121299) | Permafrost microbial communities from Stordalen Mire, Sweden - 812S3M metaG (Illumina Assembly) | ecosystem: Environmental > Terrestrial > Soil > Wetlands > Permafrost | place: Sweden... | reverse complement strand
TGAGCATATACGGCAGATTGAGAAGAACACTGTTGGAATCGTTTTCTTGGGGACACCTCATTTAGGAGCTGACGCTGCCAAATGGAAGGCTTTCGCAACCCGCCTGATCAGCGTCATCAAGCATGCAAACGTCAATATTGTCGAGCTCCTGCAGCCAGACTCTGAAATGCTAGCAATTGTGCAGAAAAACTTCCAGGGCGTGCTGAGAAATCGAATTGAAGAAAAACGACCGGTTGAAATTTCCTGCTTCTATGAGGAACTGGGTGTCGGCCCACTTGGAGAGGTGAGCATACACGACACAGCCTTCAATATCTTCGAATAACTGGCTTAGATTGTCCCTAAACATTCTGCAATACTGCAACCGTCTATGGGGTACGGAATTCATGCAAATCACATGGCAAGTGGACTAATTGACAATGTCTAAGCACTGCACTAACACACCCCCTTCAGGATATGTCTAAATTCGCTGGTCCTGCTGATAACGGCTACCAGGCAGTGGTTGGGGAGATTTTGCGCCCGGTTAGGAAAATCCGACGGAAGCCAAAAGGTTAAACCCTTCTTTGCTGGCTCGATGCATGTGAATAAAGACTTATTCAGAGTAATATAGTGTACGAGCTCAAGGATGTTCTTCCTCTAGCCTGTGGTTTGTCCGAAATCTCGCAGAAACCTCTAAACCTCTGGTCCGATTTCATTTCTTCGCAAGGTTTAAGTCCAAGAGCCTTGAAAATAGCGTACCAGTGGTTCTGGAAAAGTCCTGAATATCTAAGCTGGGACAGCAGTAAGACTAGTTAATTCCTTTGGTGTACGGGCAGACCTTCCGCTGGAAAAAGTTCAATCGCCAGAACCGTTCTATCTGAAGTTCTTAAAGAAAGAATACATTCAGACTCCATAGCGCATTTCTTCTTTCAGCCTCCTCAGAAGGGAAATGCATCACCCTTCATAATGGCCTTGGTAGTATGCATGATTCTCGCACAGCTAATTCATACAAGATACACTCAGACGGCGATCCACGACAACGCGTCATGGTTGGAAAAGAAGGAATTTGGGATCATCTTCGACGCATTTGAACATACAAGTCAGATTTACTCTTTACATGACCAGAATCAACGCAGTATCCCACCGGAGCTATCAAGAGCAATATCTGCATTGCGCTCTATGTCTGAGGATGATTTATGGAAAATATTGAGATCATTCATATTTTCTAGTGCAGGGCAGGATTTCATCTTTGTCCTAGATGGCGTGGATGATCTTTTAATAGAAGACCAAACGAGGCTTCTTCGCAATTTGCGGAAGATATGGGAATCCGTCCAAGCAAATACTAGCATCAGCTTGAAGATTTTGATATTCTCTCGACCTATTTTGCGGATGCAAGAAGTACTGCGTGGGCTTCCATATGTGGATCAAGACAAGGAACAGAAAGGTGATCGGCTTTCGAATTTGATATGTTAAAATCTAACTTATTTACAGAATGCTTGGGCTCATTACTGCCTGGATCTTCCAACACCCGACCCAATCGAGTGATTGATACTGAGGAAAATACAGGGGTGTGGATTCTACAAAATCCACAGTATACTGAGTGGAAGGCCCACAAAGGCTCGGCACTGTTGTGGATCCGGGGCAAGCCAGGAAGTGGAAAGTCGGTTTTGATGAAACATTTGTTGCAAGAGCTCAAACAGAAACAATTCTCTCCAATGCCAGGCAAAAACTTAGCCGATCAAGACCCATTGAGGAACAAACTTCCGAATGTCAATCGAGGCTTAAAAACCGCTTCAAAACGCTCGGCGATGGTGGAGCGATTCGAGCGTCAGGTAGTGCTCGCAAGTTTTTCTTCAGCGCACGAGATGGGGAACAAGAAACAAGCCATCAGCATATGCTCCAAACTCTGCTATATCAGATCCTTGAACAGGAGTCTCGACTGTACCCCTGTTTTCAGCGTGTTTATCGCCGGCTTATAGATGCAGATAAAGACAATATTATCTGGAGTTACAAGGATCTTAAAGAGGTTTTTATAACATTCGCTGAGTGGAATGATGACCCTCTCCGGATAATCTTCCTTCTTGACGCGCTTGACGAATCAGAGCAGGCACAATTGTCGGAGGTCTTATCTGTCTTCCAAAATTGCTGCAATGATTCGACGTTGGTCATCAAGATCGTATTGGCTAGTCGCCCTAATGCATTGATTGAGAAAAATCTAAAAGGCGTTTTTCAACTCGTTCTTGAAAATCAGAATAAACAGGACATAGCCATTTTGGTCGATGCTAAGCTAGCATTCCTTCACGACCATAGCTATGAACTTTTGGAATGGACTACAAAATATCTGAACGACCACGCTCAAGGAGTCTTCTTATGGGTGTCTATAATTATCAACGAACTGGAACTCTGGGCTGCGGAGGGAGGATACACCGAGGCAGAAATTAGGAGCAAGGTCAAGCCCTTTCCGCTCGAGTTGATCGATTACTACAAGAGTATCACCAAACAACTGGCCGAAAAAGATCCTGTCACTCAGCAAGAAGCAAGAAAATTGCTTGAGTGGGTGACCTACGCAGAAAGACCCATAAGAGCAGACGAATTCTGGGACATCATCGCCGTGCCTTCCGACCTAGACTGCACGCATCTGCTCTCGGCCCATTATTTTCAGTCACTCAAGCTTCCCAAACTACGTGATGTGAGGAAGCGAATACAGAAGGATTGCGGCGACTTGATCGAGATCAAAAGATCGCCGTACTCTAAAGACATGGACGATCGCGATTTACACCAAAACGATGTTATTCAACTCTTCCATCAGACTGTTAGGGAATTTCTGATCAGGCCTGACAAGAGCGCCGAACCATTCCATATTGAAGAAGCAAAGGCAAATCACACAGTAGCTCTCGCTTGCGCTCGTTATATCAGACTTTGTTTTGCGCTTGAGAGTTCGCCGGGTGGACAATCCACCTGGCTTCTTGATCCCTCAGCTTGGACAACAATTGACCACAATCGATTGGTAGAGCATCTGGAGCCACGATTCTTATTAGCTTACGCTTTGAGATATTTATCTTCCCATTTAGGTCGTATTCCACGCCCAGAAAGCGTAGCATGGCAAATGATGGAGAATTATTTCAATGATGTATGGGAAGCTAAGAATGGCTATCTTTGGTTCATTCTCGAGGAGTGGTTCGATACCCTCGGGCTCTGCAAGAGTCCCTCGAGATCTTCAGAATCGGCCTTGCATTTTAGAATCGCAAGCCTGGGGGCCGCGATCAAGCGCAGAAATCTGGCGGTTATTAGAGCCCTGCTTGAAACTCAATAAATGATTGATTGCGTTGATCGCCTTTCTGGTCATACCCCTTTACAGACTGCGGCTATGCTTGGCGACTATGCATCGGCTTATCTACTGCTTAATCACGGAGCAAGTTTAAATTTTCATGGCGGGTATTTTGGGACACCTTTACAAGCTGCAGCATACCATGGAAACATAGAAACTGTAACATTATTTTTGGATTATGGAGCGGATCCGAACGCTGAGGGCGGATTCTTATGTACACCATTTGTTGCAGCTGCTTGCAACGGGCATATACAGACTGCAAAAGATCTCTACGATAAGGGCGCAGATACCTACTGCCCTCCGGATCTACTTCGAGAGCGAGTAAATCCCAGCCAATCTGAGAAATTTGGAGAGCAATTAGTGTCAACATTAAAAGCTATTCTTGGCCCCGACGATGTATCCACATTGGAAGGTATGAAAATACTTGCATGGGTTTACTCCGATCATGAACGATTGGCAGAGGCGGAAGACTTGTTGACTCAAGTGGTGCGCGGGCATCAAAAGACACTGGGAGACTCACATCCAAGTACATTGACTAGTAAGAATGACCTTGCGTTCTTTTTGAAACAGCACAACCGTGAGATAGAGGCGTTGGTACTATTGAACGATATTGCGCAAACTGAAATATAAAACATGGGTTATCACAGAAACAATTAGCGCAACAATGTTAATACGTGCTACAACTACTTGGCCAAACTCGTGCTCTCGCGAGCCTTCCAGGTGTCCACGGTACAAGACAATCACAGAGCTCGTAGATTAAAAGAGACATGAGTGTGAACATACGAGCGGAAACAGAATTACGGGCGAAAAAGGGAAGAGTGAAAAAAAAAAGAAAAGACACATACGAATGGACCCATTGCCGCGCGTCAAGAAGGTCGTCTGAGAGCGAGGCAGAAACTGCTGTCTCTGGCTCAAAGATCCTTTCCCTCCTGTATTAGATTACAGGGGTATCCTGTCTTGGGCCCGTGAAAGTGGCGGAGAATGAGGGTAGAGAAAAATGTGGGTTATGGAAGATGTATATCGATATATATGTATATGTATATGTATATGCGAGGCAGTATATATGGCAAGAGTATCTTGAATCAAATACATATCATACCACATCACAAGATTCCTATCCTGTAAGATCGTGACATCACCTGAAAAATACCCCTTCCCCGCTGTAGGTTCTGCTACCTAGCCGCGATCTTTTTATTTACAAGCGCCCCGCAAAATATAGATACCTACCTACCTACCTGCCTACGTCAAGAAGGAACATTGGGAGATTCAGCAGTGACCTTCTATGTACCTTAGGTAATTCGGAGAAATAGAGGCTGGGCGATCCGAAAGGTTGGATGGCGTGGCTCGGCGTTGGACAAATAGGGGTAGGAGGCAGGAAGCAGGAGGGGAGGAAGGAATTGTGAAAGGAAAGAATAGACATGCGGCCACATGCCTTCAGCATGGAGATGAGAGTAGCTATAGCGAGTACGAGATCGTTGGGAGATGGTATATCCTCTCTAGTTATATACTCTAATCCTCATTTGATATGAATTCCAAGATATCAAGAACAAAGTGCAAATATGGCAGTGGGGCACAGAATGGTAAGTGATAATTTCTCGCTCCATTTCTTTCGTCGTTCTAAATCGTAACTTCATACACTTCATTATCTGCTGTCCCTCACTCATCACTCATTCCCACTTCCTCCAATCTTCCTCAATCCTTCTGATCTCTGCCCCCGCATATGGATCGCCCTTTGCAACCGCCCTCTTCAACCCTTCCAAATTGGTCTTATATGCCGTCTCTATACTCTTTCTCTCCCTAGCTTTAGACGCTAGTAACTTATAGTCTTCTCCGTCGACCGCTATCCTAAAGATCCCACGCATCTTAGGAGAATACAACTGGCAGCTCGCCCGCGGAATCTTCTTGAGATCTTTAGCAAACATCGCCGGGATAGATTTCCCATCTTCGAGCTCCGGCCATACGACTTCGTCGAAACATTCTTCGCAGACGGTGAATTCTGGGAGTTGGGTTATGACGTTCCAGCGGCCGTCAATGATATCTTTATCCCGTTCACACTCTGGGACAAGTGACATGCGTTTCGCGAGGGATACGAGGGCTCGCGTATCAGCAGGCGCGTCCTCATCCTCAGCTTTATCAGCCATGGTTTCCAAGGCATCGAAATACTGCACGAAGCGCTTAGAATCAAACCTGAGATCGCAAACTCGCGGATCACCCATTGGTCGTTTGGAATGTGTTTGTACGAACACGCCTCTTATAGGCGGTAGGAGCATTTCCACGCTCTTGACACAGCTGTAGCAGACATGGAAGTTGTTGACTGGGGTGCGCGTTTTATGATCTATAACGGAATGCCATTGCCGGACGGCTTGAGCTTTGCCTGCGCACTCGGGGACTGTGGCGGCAATGTTGGCGAGGCCGTAAAATAAATTGAGGTCGTGGCGGCGTTCTTTGCGGGTTAAGAGCCAGGCGATACGGTACCAGGGTGAAGAACCAAAGTCGCAAAGCACCTCGGTTTTTGGACCGCGGTGCGAGGGGATGAAGTGGTTCCGGAATTCGGTAGGCGCGATGGTGGAGTTGAAGCAGGAGGGACAAATGTCGAAGGAGGGGCATTTGGGGAGGGTCAGCCAGTCGGTTTTTCCGCAGACGAATTTGGTACGGGGGCATGAGGGTAGGGGCGTGATGGCGCCGCGTTCCACGTCCTCGGAGTGGCGTCGGTAGGCTCCGATTGGTTTGTCGAGGTGAGATGGGGAGGGTTGGGGTTGGGGTTGAAAAGCAGGTGGTTGCCAGTAGGATTTTCCTTCTGATGGCCGGGCGCTTTGAGTACGGTTTTCGTCGTAAGGAAATGAAGGCGGTGGTCTTGCTCTATCACCTGGTCCTGCAGGCATTGGTATTGGAATCGGAATTGGTAGTGTAGCAGATGCAGGTGTAGGATACGGTGCTGTTGTGGTCGGGGTAGAAATGGTTTGTGCCTGTCTTGACCTTGGTCGAGCTGCAGGGTTATCCAGTGGATTCAACCTGTCTGCAGGACGAGGCGTGTCATCTGAAGGAGAGAATGGAGACACAGGTCTCGAAACCGGGCTTCGGCTTCCACTCCTCTGAGGAAAAGTATCTGCCCTTTCCCGGTCTGCTCTTGGAAGCTGACTTGGAGATACCTTTGGTGATGGTAATGGAGAGCTGTTATATCGAGAAGGTTTCAACTCCGCAGACGATCTATGTGACCTTGATCGCGAACGCCCATATGCCTCCTCAGCTTGCAATTCCTTATGTCTATGATGGCGATGTCTGTGACCTCTATCCGAGTCGCTATCTGCAATATCCGACTCACTACTACTGTAATGATTTCTTCCTGAATGTGGAGATGACCTTCCCGAACGTTGACGGTCTGATCCCCCAGCTGACAATCTCGCTGAATGAGTAGACGCATGTCTGTCCCTACGGGTATAGTCCTCTTCTGATAATTTTTGTGGTCTCTTCAACTTCTCGTTCGTATTCCTCCTTGATCTCGGTTTGTCAAAATTCCCACTATTTCGCTTTTCTGACAAGGGCGTGCTCGGGCGAGAGATGCTGCCTGCACTCGACCTCTTATCGACCGAACTATTCCTCCCTCCAAAACTCTCCTGACTATGTCTTGGGGCGCTTCCGAAATAATCCTTTGAATGCCCTCTTGGTACGTCCGGTGAGAGCAGATATTCGCTCGACATTCGATTGTTCGCCGGTCTCGGAGTCGTCTCGTCGTCCCTGGAGGAATAAGCAGATGCGCTTCTTCGAAACTGTGGTGGGATATCTCGCGGTACTTTTGTTTGAAGAGATGGTAGATCTTGTCTGCTTCTACGCCGTTCGATGGGTGGGCGTGGTGTTAAATTGTCTGGTCCTTTTCTCGCAGCCTCTGGTTGTGGTCTGGGAGGTTGCTTTGGTCTGAATTCTCGTTCATCTTCCCGAGTTGGAGAGTGAGTGTCTGATTTTGGGATCAGCACAAATCTCCTCTCTTGATTGTCGTCCTTTTCTTTTGGACATGGTGCCGCGTGTAATCTCGCAGCCTCTGCGGCTGAAACGTCTGCTTCGAGGATGATCGGATTCTGATCGATAATTCCCCGCAACGGAGGATCATACGAGGTCACAGAAGATGCTGAAGATTCCCGAGCTATTGAAACGGCTTCATCTTCAACTGTTGGTCGTGGTGGTGGTCGCCTTCGAGGCTCTCGACTTCTACTTCGATCGTGAGGCGTGGTCTTACTTCGATCGCGAGAGGCTGCACGAGTATATTCGGGAGTCTGCAGAAATGATGGAGAGTTTGTGGTGGGTACAGCACTACAATAATTGTTAGCAGAGTGCTATCTTCTCCCAACATCTCAGCACATGCCTTGGACTTCTGGCCCGCGAAGTCGTAAAGTACCCATTTACCAGGAGCTCATTAATGTCGCGCCTCTGTGGTTGTTCCATGGTTGTAGCCTGTGTATCTGTGGGTCGGTCCGCAGAATACCAGTCCAGGCCATGGAAGGTTGAAACAGAGATCGCAAAGAGAGAAGAAAAATCGCAAAAATCTTTTTTTTTAATCCAGCGTTGTCGTCTCACATTATTATAAAAATGGGATGAAAGCAACGAATCCAACTTGGACTCATCTTGTGGCTTGGATGAGCGTTTCGACCATACAGGACAGGTCTAAGCTCAGAGGGGGATTCTAAACGGGATTGAGGCGCAAGCCTACTGGATTCGACGGGGCTCTCTCTTTACGATGATGATGGCCACTGCCCCTCATCACTCTACCACTAGATGTCATTGGAAATGATCAACGACGGTACGAATTCGTGTCTGGTTGCTCTAAATTGTTTAATTTTCGTAAAAAGATCCACAAAAGAGCGGTGGAGATGTCTTGTCGATGATATGATAGAACCATCGCCTGGAGTATGATATCGAGGCGCATTGGTTCTGCATAAGACTTGGCTCTGATGCTTTGCATATTCGCCTTCATTCCCATTCGATGAATGCAATGTCCTGCCCCCAGAATCAACGAATTAGTTGCCGTTTGTCCCTGGTAACCTTGATGATCTGCATAGTCAACCCAACACTTTAGCTTACCCTCTCCGATCCCGCCGCTTCATGATGGAGGATTTTAAGATATACTGGTAAAGGTATGAGGATTTGAAACTGGAGGAATGGGATTTTTGAGATACTACTTAATGAGTCAATATCCCCTCTCTCACGTCAATCTGCCTGGAGAGCCCTCCAAAACAAAAGAAGACGAACTGCGCTCATTACCCAATTACATATATGCCGCACGAGACCATCTCGATACGGACAACGAGTCCCAGGAGTACAATCCCATCTGTCCCATACAGAATCACACCCAAATGACAAATGAACCCACAGGTTTATACACTCAAACAGTATCACCAACCATCCTCACCCTCCTTATAGTCAACCAGATCATCACTCTGTAGAAACTGATGTAACTCCTTCCTCTCCTCCGCATCATCCTCTCTCCTCAACTTCTCCTCTGCCTTCAATATCCGCTCCAACACATCCCTCTGCCTTTTTCTCGCTTTCTTCCCCCACTGCGCACCCGTCGCCTCCCCCTCCGCCTCACTCTCAATATCCTCCTCCTGGACACCCCCATCCCGCAACGCATTCGGACTCAAGACCGCCTTCTTGTCCCCCTCCGCAGATTTCTGAAACTCCTTCTCATACCCCTCCGCCTGTTTCTTCTCCATCAATTTCAACAAATAGGGTCGGAGAAGTAAGTATGCGCCAACGATGGCAATGATCCGGATCCAGTTCTTGACGTTCATGTCGTCGAACATGTGCGTTGCGTTGCGGTAGAAATTGTTGCTGCCCCAGTAGAGCCATGATAGGCTGTATTCGACCACATTCTCCAATCCCTCAATAACTTGGGCCATTGTGACGAAGTTCTCCCACGATACTCTCTCCCAATCTCGAGTATCGCCAATAACCCAACCTTGTAAAAGATCGTCGGAATCCGCGAGAACGTCAACTTATCGCCGCAGTATCTGAATCGCGTTTACGCCTCGAAAAATACGTTCGTAAAATAAAACTGGCTGTGACAGAATCGTTGTTCTTCGTCCTTCAGGATGTGCGGGATTTGAAAGGAAGGAATTAATTTTCGTACAGTAGCGATTTGCAAGCAAGGCAAGGCTGAATCTCGGGCGGCTCGGTCCCGCTGTTGAAATTTTGACGTGGTGGCCGGCTGATCTTCGGCTGGGCGCGTCTTCCTCCAGATCCCGTCACGCGTTTGTCGTCCATGTCAGGATCATTAATGCGAATATGGCCGAGAGGATGGATGATACTTTGCGTGAGGTGTGTTCTCCTTCTCCCATCAATCGCGATTGTGTTATGGGAGACTGATTGAATACAGCGTCTCAAAGCAGCACTCTGGTACAACATAGGGCGTATCGTGGACGAGGAAACGGTACGGTTGAATACCAATGCGACACCACAGTTTATTGGGGCTTTGACGGAGATGGTTTGGTCACAAATCGGTATTTTTCTCCCACACAAAATCTCCCCTCCTTCCAATCCCAAATCCTAAAAACGTTGACTAATTCTGGGGAAACTTTACAGAAAATGTAGCAATAGACTTAGAATCCTTCTCCCGCCACGCCAATCGCAGCACCATCCAACCCAGCGATGTATTGCTTATCACACGTCGAAACGAGGCTCTGCACGGAATCATCCAAGATTTTATCGATAAAAACGCCGAATCGTCCAGGTCAAACTCCAAAGCAAAATCTAAATCCACAGCCTCGAAGTCAGCGACGGATAAACCGCGGGGCCGCCCGAAGAAATCCTGATGGTCATGTGGTCAAGCGCCAGTAGGATTTCACCAGTAGGAATTGGGGGGATTTGCTTTTGCGGGGATATGTAAATGAGGCATTTTCTGATTTGTGACAGGAAGGATTGCTTGGCTTGGGAGTGTGGGGTAAATTTGGGGGAGTCAAGGTTTTAGGTCATGGAATTGAGACGGGATGAGGTATATATTCTCGATACCCCACGGAATCCTAAATGCAGGTTCCTTTCCACCTTCAAGTTTCCTGCACACACACTCCTTTCATTATTTGAGGCTACCTGAACGATCGATCCAAACTCTCACTCCTTTAATTCCATCGAACTACTTAAGCAACTAAATACAAACACGAGGAGCGAAATGGCACTCTCCTCTCAAATCTCACGCACAACCCTCCTCACCACCTCCCGCGTCTGGCCCACCTGGCTACCCGACGCATTCGTCGAAACCGAGCGCCAATTATTCATCACCTCCCTCTTATCATCAACATCCACCTCGACCCATTCCCCCACCACCACATCCACATCCCCTCCCAACGACACCCGTCATCACACACCTCCCCCTCATCAGCAAACATCATTCAACTTCTCAAACTGCCTCCAATCCCTCTTCTCATTCCAAGACTCGATTCTAGGGAAACACAACCCGTTCACCCCGCCACAATTCCCGTTCCAGCAAGCGAGAACTTTTTCCCAGCGAGCAACCCATGCGTCGCCCTGGCATAGGGCGTTATACTCGCCTATCCCGCGATCTCTGATTGCCTGCTCGAGCGAACGGGAGTTCTCGACTTCGTCTGCGAGGGCGGGGATGGTGGATGGAGAGAAGCAGGGGTTGAGGGTGAGAGCGGCGACGGTGGAGGAGGGTAGAGGGAGGAGTTTGAGTAGGGGTGCGGCGGGGAGTGGGGTGGTGAGGGAGGGGGAGAGGGAGAGGATGTTGGAGAAGAAGGAACGGTTTTCGGCTATGAGGAAGAGGATTGTGGATGTTTTGTGAGTGGTGTTTGTGGGAGAGGTTAGGGGGGGATGACTTTGGGGAACGTGTTGGATGGGAAGGGTGGAAAGGGAGAGAGGCTGGCTTCTCTTTTGATATGTATAGGGAGTTGGGTTACGGGTATGGATATGGGTGGATTATATGTATGGAGTTCTGATGATAAAGCCAGTTTTAGGGATAGTAGAAGGTTTGGGATTTGGAGTATGAGCGCTAGGAGTTGGCCGCTTATTTGAGATAGCGAGTTAGGGTTTTATTGAGAGTGACTAGCCCGGCAGAAATATATTGTATTAAACAGAAGCAAGCACAGTTATACCCATGATAATCCGAGGGCACAGAAGAGAGGTGAGGTTTATGAGTCGTGTCTATTAAAGAGAGGCTTATTAGACATACCTATCTAGAAATACTCTGGCTCATAAATATATGCCTTAGATATAAGAAACGAATAAGTAGATTTCTAACTAGTAATACAAAAAATTTGAAGGATTTTCAATAAAGTAATTTGATTAATCAAATTTATTTAATTAAATAACTTAAATATTAAAATA
>Ga0182030_10022798_pt1 | contig 11632 bp, 9 predicted proteins | sample 812S3MmetaG_FD_121299 | JGI IMG/M metagenome (GOLD analysis project Ga0182030, IMG submission 121299) | Permafrost microbial communities from Stordalen Mire, Sweden - 812S3M metaG (Illumina Assembly) | ecosystem: Environmental > Terrestrial > Soil > Wetlands > Permafrost | place: Sweden... | reverse complement strand
AGAACGCCGCTGCCGCCGACAGTCGGGTAACAGGCGATGCCGATTTTCATATTCCATAGTCCTCGTTCTTGTCCCTCGTCCTCGATTTCGCTCTTTCGATTACGATGACGAGGACGACGAGGAGGATTGAGGTGTTCATCCGTGGTTCAATCTAAAACCGCCGGGCACTTCGCCCCGCTTGCGCGAGCGATTCCATCACCAGCGGATCGTTGGGAAACAAAGCGATGGCATGGCCGATTCCGGCCCGCAACCCGCGCAGACGCGCCCGCGTGAGTTGCAGTTCAACGTAATTTCGCGCGGAAATTTGCGAACCATGCGCCTCCATTGCGGAAGTCCAAGCCTTCAGAATTTCCGGCGTGGAAACATTAATGAGCACTGGCGTGATGTTGACTGGCTCGGCTTCGGGCGTCACCGCGTAATAATATAATTGCCCAATCGGGTGAGCCGGCGTCCGGCGCAATTCCTTGACGCCGCCATAACGGGCGAGCCGGCACGCATCGCGCACAAGTTGTCCCAGCCGTGGATGATCGGGATGTTGGTTTTCAACCAAGCTCGGCGCAAGCACGACTCCCGGCTTTGCACGGCGGATGATGCCTGCCAGTTTGATTGCGTGGGCGGAGCGAACTTCAAGATGCGCATCTCCGTCCAGTTCCACAAACTCAATCGTTGCGCCGAGGAGCGCGGCGGAATTTTTTGCCTCGGCAACGCGTTGCGCCGGCGTGCCGTGAGTCCCTGCTTCACCGTGCGAGCAAATGACAAAATGCGACGCGCGACCGGCATGGGTTTCTTTCGAAATGACACCGCCGCATCCAAACTCAATGTCGTCGGGATGCGCGCCGAAGGCCAGGATAGTGGCACAGGCATCTTGCCTGTGCGTTTCAATTCGGGATTTCGGTGAAGGCTTCATCGTGGCGGTCAATGGCATCGCGATTGATAAAAGTAATTTCCGGCGCTTCTTCCCGGCGAAGATAGGCAATTTCCCCGGCCCCGGCAACGTAATGCGTGCAATGCACAACCGACTGCATCCAGCGCAGGCGGGAATCGCGCGTCGGACTGATTTGCTCCTTCGTGAACACGGTTGGCGGCAGCGTGACAAACGAATCTCCGCCTTCGTGCAATGTAAGCATCGGAACGCCGGTCTCCGCCCCGGCGTGTTTCCCGGCAGAATTACTGCTCGCCGGGTCGGAGACCGGCGTTCCAACTTTGAAACGGGCGCGGACGATTTCGCCTTCAAACGGAGCGTCCACGAAAAATTCCGCCACGTCGCAAGCCGTGCGACGGATAACCGGGTCGCTCGAACGCACCACCCGGATGCCGTTCAGCAAACCCATGCCCCGATACATCTCAAGGCAGAAATTGGCGACGTTGGTCGCGGAAGTGTTTTTAAAAATCTCGATCAACCGCCGCTCTACATAATTTGGCAATTGGAGCAGCGTCTTGTCGTGCCAGCCAGCGGGGACGCGTTTGAGGTATTGCGGCGAAAATTTTCGCTGAATCCGGTTGTCGAAAGCGAAATTAAGTTGGGCCGGCTCATTAGTCTTGCGATGACGCAGGATGGTGTGTGTCTCCCGCGGATCGTGGTCGCTGTCGTGGCAGAAGAAAACGATTTCGCCGCCGATTTCAACTTGCAGCCGCCGCGCCGTCTGGATTTTGGCAAACAGGTAGCGCTTCGGAAAAAACCCGCACGGTTGCTGGCCAAAACAAATGACCGGTTTTGAACTCATGAGACGAGAGACGCTGGCGCGGATTTGTTGGTTGCGCCGAGTGCGGCCTGAAGCATGAGGCTGAAAAGCACACAGGCAGCGCAGCCGATGAGCGGATACCAGAGATAGGAAATGGTCAGATTGAAGTAGAGGGCAAACACAAGCGCTTGGGCCGTCAGCGCCGACCAGAAAACCGCCGTGCCGCCAACGCGCCGGATGAAAAACGCCACGACAAACAGGCCGAGCATCACGCCGTAAAAAATGGAGCCGAGAATGTTCACGGCCTGAATCAGATTTTCCACCAGATGTGCGTAAAGCGCAAAGCTGATGGCGACCAGTCCCCAAAACGCGGTGAACCATTTCGACGCGGCCACGCAGGCGGCGTCGGTGGCGTCGCGTTTGAATAGATGTCGGTAGAAGTCAATGGTGGTGGTGGAACCGAGCGCGTTGAGTTCGGCGGATTTCGAGGACAGCGCGGCGGCGAAAAACGCCGCCACGAGCAGGCCGATGACGCCGTGCGGCAGTTGGTGCAGGATGAACGTGATGAAAACGTAGTCGGCGTCGTTTGCGGTCGTGCCGGAATTGGCCGCCGACAATGTCTTTTCGGCCTGCGCGCGAATTGTTTCGCCTTGCTGTTGCGCCGCCGCTGCCGCAGCAAAGGCCGTCCGGGCGCCGGTTTCATCGCCGCTGTGGCGGGCATCCAGCCAGTTCTCAATTTGCTGGCGCGCCTGGTTGTGGGTCTTTTGAAAGCCGCTTTCAAGCGCCTCCAGTTGCCCGCTGCCGACGTGTTGCGCGAGATATTGATGCGACGCCGGATTGAACAACAGCGGTGGTTGCTCGAATTGATAGAAGACGAAAATCAGAACGCCGATCAGCAAGATGCTGAACTGCATCGGAATTTTGCAGACGGCGTTGAACATGAGACCGAGCCGGCCTTCGCGCAACGACGCTCCGGAAATGTAGCGCTGCACCTGCGACTGGTCGGTGCCGAAATAGGACAGCATCAAAAATGTTCCGCCGAGCAGTCCCGACCAAAACGTGTAGCGCTCGTGAATATCGGTTGAAAAATTAACCGCGTTGAGTTTTTGAAATCCACCCGCCAGCGCCAGGGTGTCCGTGAGGGTGAGCCCGGCGGGCAGCTTTGCAACCAGCAGACAAAACGCGGTGACCATGCCCGCGAAAATGATTCCAATCTGATATTTTTGTGTGACGGTGACGGCATCGCTTCCGCCGGCCACGGTGTAGATGATGACCAGCAACCCACTGCAAATAATTGTCAAGTCGAGCGGCCAGCCGAAGACGGTGGTGAGCACAATGGCAGGCGCGTAAATGGTCAGGCCCGCGCCGAGGCCGCGTTGCACCAGAAACAGCGCCGCGCCCAGCAGCCGTGTTTTGCCGTCGAAACGCCGGCCCAGAAATTCATAGGCGGTATAGACGTTCAACCGCCGGAAAATCGGCAGAAAGAAAATCGCAATGATGATCAGCGCGATGGGAACGCCAAAATATATTTGCACGAAGCCAAGCCCGCCGAGATAGCCCTGGCCGGGCGTCGAGAGAAACGTGATGGCGCTGGCCTGCGTTGCCATGACGGACAGGCCGATGGCAAACCATGGCGTCTGGCCGTCGCCGTGCAAGTAAGCGTTCAGGTCACGATGACCGCGCGTGCGCCAAATGCCGTAGGCGGCAATGCCGAGCATTGAACCGATGAGAACAACGAAGTCGAGCGCGCTCATGAAAAGATTTTTGTCAGCGCGATGAGCAGCGCGACCCAAAAGACAAAACTGCCCAGGACGAAGAGATAAACACTCTTCCACGAACGGAAAAACGGCAGGCCGGTTTCTTCTGTTTCAGATTTCATAGTGGCACAGGCGTCTCGCCTGTGAGTTTCTGGATGGCGTTTTTTGAAACACACAGGCGAGACGCCTGTGCCACTACTGGAGTTGGTTTCATTTTCCAAGTGAAACCAGATTGGCGAACAGCCGGTAGGCGCCGGGCACTCCGGCGGGAAGCTGCCGGAAAAAAACAAGCCCGGTGTTGACGAAATATCCTTTGCCATATTTGGCGACGAGCAGCCCGCCCTTGAGCGGCACTTCGCCGGGATCGCTGCACGCGAGAATCGGCGTGAAATGTTCGTCCCACTGGTCGGGATAATAAATCCCGCGCTCCTGGATCCAGCCATCGAAATCGGCGCTCGTGATTCTGTTCGGCGTGTTCAACGCCGGATGATCCGGCGCGAGGAACGTCATCGCCGCGGTTTCGTCGGTTACGCGGTCGCTCGAAAGGCGCAGGCTGTAAGGCGCAAGCTGGTCGGTCTTCAGGTCGCGGCCCGGACGGTTGTATTGCTCGATGACGTTGCCGCCGGCCTCGACGTAGGCGAACAGCGCCGGCAATTGTGAAACGAGATCCGTGCGGACGTTGAACGCGCGGACGCCGATGACCACGGCGTCAAATTTTGACAACTGGTCGGTTGTCAGGTCCGCACCGGTGAGTTGGGTGACCTTGTAGCCCATGTCTTCCAGACACTCGGCCACGCTGTCGCCGGCGCCGGGAAGGTAGCCGATGTTCTTGCCACGGGTGGCGAGGTTGAGGCACACGGCTTTGAGCCGGGCGGACGGCTGGAGGAACAGCAGCGGGATGTGCGGATAATTGATGACCACGCGTTCGTTGTCGTAACTCCTGCCGCCAACCTTCGCCTCGGCGATGATGCTGGCGTTCGTTGCCTGTGCTGGCGCGGTGACGGTGAACGTCAATTTCACCTTCTCCCCGGCATTTTGCAGATGGAACGATTGCGACACGGGCGCGACCTTCCAGCCAGCCGGCGCGTTCAGGCGCAGACTGCCAGATGTGTCGGGGCGGGCGGCGGTGACTTCAACCGCCACTGGTTGCGTGGCGTTCGGTGCGAACAGGCTGACTTCCGATCCCAGCTTGAGCGAGACCGGCGAAATCACCGTCAGGTCGCGGGTTTCATTTTTTGACCGGTCGGCTGTGAGTTGCGCCGGCTGGTCCGAAATAATCACGGTCTGGCCATCCACTTCAAAAATTTGTTCGACCGGGAAGACCGCGGGATTCTCGGGCAGGCCAATGAGTTGCGGGTCGGATACGCGGGACATCCCCGCGTCGCTCTGCTCGCGCAGCCAATACGGCTGGCTCACCTGCGTGTCGGCGGGCAGCGTTTCCCCGGTATCGCGGCTGACGGACTGCAAGGCGGCCATCTCGGCCCCGATGGAAAATTTCGCCTTGATCGTCGGAAACTGCGCCGCCACCCAGCGAACCGGAACAATGTCCGACCGGACTGTCGCGGCAAGGTGCATTTTAAGCGGCTCGCCGGGCACAACTTCCGCGTTCGCAATTGTCGTTTCAACCGTCAGGCCGAGGCACTCTTGAATGATGCGATCCAATTGCTGTCGCTTTTCCTTCAACACCGGGTCGCCGGCGGGAAGCGCGGCCAGAAGTTTTTTGATTTGCAACAGAGCCGGCACGCCAGCGGCGGGATCCTGTGGATTGAATTGCGCGATGACGGTGTCGGCCAGCTTTCCGATTGCCGCGCCGCCGGTCACTCGGTTCCAAGTGTCGTCCACGCTGTCGAGGATGTCATTGGTCGCCGGCGCGCCCGCGAGCAGCGCGAAGGATTCGGATCTCGGTCCGCTGCCGCCGCCGGCGGTGAAATTTCCGAAGCCCTGGGTTTTGTGCATGGACCGGCTGCGCCCGGCAATATCTGTGAACGATTCGCCGGTCACCGGGTCTTTGCCGCCATCGTCAAGCCGGACCACGCTGGTTCCGCTGCCGCCGCCGTTCCAGAGAATGCGTTTGGGTTGCCACGGCGTCAGCCCTTCGCGGAGTTGTTCGGGAAACGAATTCGGATCGCCGGCGAGCTTGAAGGCTTCCAGCGCCAGCACGGTCGAGGCCGTGTGATGCCCGTGCGTGTTGCCCGGCAGGGGAGAAAAGCGCGCGATGACCACGTCCGGACGGAACTCGCGGATGAGGCGCACGATGTCGGACACCACCTGCTGCCGGTCCCAAATTCGCAACGTCTCGAGGTAGTCCTTGGAAAAACCGAAATCCACCGCGCGCGAAAAAAACTGCCGTCCGCCGTCCACGCGCCGCGCCGCGAGCAATTCCTCGGTGCGGATGATGCCCAGTTCATCGCCGAACTCCGGCCCGAGCACGTTCTGGCCGCCGTCGCCGCGCGTGAGCGAAAGATAGGCCATGCGATAATTGCGGCCGCGCGCGAGATAGGCGATCAACTGGTTGTTTTCATCGTCGGGATGCGCCGCGACGAGGAGCACGCTGCCCATTTCGCGAAAGCTTCGCAGCTCCTGCAAAATGGTGTTCGCCGGTGGCGGTTCGGCCACCTGGCCGATGCCCGGAAAACCGGCGAGCAGGCACGCGCCCGCAACCGTGAGGCGAAGGATGCGGCGCCCGGTTTTGAGAGACGACATTTTTATTCTCATGCGTGGAGCCGCACGTTCGTTAAAACTCAAATGGCGTGGCCGATGTCAGGCCGCGTTATTTCGCGACGGTGAACGGCACGGAAAATTGCGTGCTTTCCCACGACAGGTTCAGCACGCCGCCGCCCGCCGGATTTTTACCAACGCCCATCGTGAACTGGTCCACCGGCTTGTCCAGCGCCGCCTTCGTCAAATCCACCTGCGCCAGATCATGCGTCGTGTCCACGGGAATTCCCCATCCGCCGAGGCCCGTGCTGATGACCAGTTGGGACGTGCCGGTTTCGCTCGGCTTCATGTAAAGGGTATAAACGCCCGCGGGAATGGTTTTCCCGCCCAGCACGACCGGCTTTTGCGTGATGAGGGTCGTCGCCTCGTCCGAGCCCATGCGCCACGGCTGGCCGTAGGGAACCAGCCCGCCCCAGATTTTGCGGGCCTCGGTCGTGCCCGGCTTGGTGGTGTAGGGCCGGCCATAGGTGATGGTAACCCGGTTGCCATCAATGACCGCGCTGATGGTTTCGTGGGGGCTGGTGCGTTTTTGCTGGGCCATGACCGGCAGCGCGCAAATCATGGCTGCGGTGGTGATAACGAGTGTGGATATGATTTTTTTCATGTTATCTGTGACAGTTGTGGTTGATTTATGTTGAATGTTTGTTTGGGGGCGAAATCTCATGGTTGCAGGCGTGAATTCAAATCTAAGTTCATCTTCACAAAGGAACATCCGGTGCCTTTGGCCCTCACCAGCGCCATTCCCGGCATGGCCGCAACCACGGAACGAAGCATCTTTGGATTCATAGGAACAGAATTTGGAATAGCTGAACTGAAAGGCAAGATAAATTTATTGACTGAAAATGCGCCGGGCGCATCCCGACGCTGCCGCCAAAATTCGGGAGTGCCAAATCCTTGTCAGCTTCGTTTGGCGAATCCATGCGGCCAGCGGCACTCAAAGCCGGCAGCAAGTTGGCGCTCCAGCGCACTTCCAAAATGTTCCCGTCCGGGCAGAATGATGTTTCATGCTTGATAAAGAACATCCGTCAGCGTAAAAGTTCCGAATCATGTCGGTGTTTTCACACAGACTCACGCGCGTCGCTTCAATGAAGATGCGGCGCGTAGAACTAAATCCCCATCCCTCAACATTAACCCGCGCTCGCGTATTGAGGGCGCTTGCAAAAGCGCAAGTCGCCCGCCTGACGCAGTGAAAAAAACCGTTTAATATGAACTACACCTCCCTCAACCGCCGCAACTTCCTCAAGACCTCGCTGCTGGGTGGCACCGCGCTGGCCATGCCCTGGACCACCAGCCGTGTCCTGGCCGCCGCTGCTGAACCCGCCGCTGCCACCAAAACAACTTCAACAACTACAACCAGCCGTGTCGCTGTGACGGCCGGCGAGGATCGCGCCGATCTGGCCTTCCAGGCGCTTAAACCCTTCGCGAAGCAGGTCGCTGCGGCGATCGGCAACAAGCGGGTCATTATCAAACCCAACAATCTTGTCGTTGACCGTCCATTGGCCGCCAGCGACGCCAAAAATTTGGAGGGCATCCTCGAATTCCTCAAGTCCATCAAAAAGACCGGGAACGTGGTCATCGCCGAGTCGCCCGCCATGGGCTCGGCAATGGCCGGGTTCGCCAATTATGGTTACGACAAACTGGCAACCAAATACAGCGCCAAGTTGATGGATCTGGACCAAGGTGAATACGAAACAATTTATTGCTTTGACGAAAAAGATTTCCGCCCGCACCCCTGTCGGATGGCCAAGTCCCTGCTGGATCCAACTAGTTTTGTCATTTCGGCGGCCAAGTTCAAGACTCACGACCGCGTGGTGGCCACGCTGTCGCTGAAGAACATCGCTGTCGGCGCGCCCATCAAGCGTAATGGCGGCGAAAAGGCCGAGGGGGGTTATCTGGGCAACAGCGACAAACCGGTCGTCCATGGCGGCGGTTTCCGGGGAATCAACTTTAACCTGTTCGCCCTGGCTTCGCAGTTGCACCCGCACCTGGCCGTGATTGACGGCTACGAGGGGATGGAAGGCCGGGGTCCGGGCAATGGCACGCCGGTCAACTCGCGCGTTTGCGTGGCCAGCCCGGACTGGCTGGCGGCCGACCGCGTTTCCCTGGAATTGATGGGCATTGATTTCGCCAAGGTCGGTTACTTGAATTATTGCGCCCAAGCTGGCCTCGGTGAAGCGGACCTGGCCAAAATCGAGATCGTCGGCCCGGCGCTCAAGGACTACATCAAAACCTATAAGTTGCCGGACAATATGGATCAGCAATTGATCTGGATGAAGCCGGCTTGATGATTTCAGTTTCAGTTTCAGTTTCCAAGTCGTCAACTTTGTATTTGATTCCTCTTATGAAAAAGATGCTGGTGCCAAGTCTGGTTGCCGCCTCCGTGTTCTGCTGCCTGAACGCACGCGCTGATACCGAATGGGGATCAACGGGGGACATGCGGGAATTTCGCTACCAGGGCGAGCCGATTGGAATCATCACATGCATCCGGATGAGTTCGCCGGACGGTTCCCAGACCGGCCAGGCCCAGTTGCAAACTCCCGGACGCACCGGCACGCGATTGGAATTCGCCGGCAACGTCGGTTTCGGCACTGCGGCAGCAGCCGGTGCAAGCGGACGCCGGGGCAGTGGCGGTGGTAGTGGCGTGCCGGGGGCAAGCCTCCGGGTGCAAGCTGATGACGCCGCGACCGACACCACGACTTTCGATGTCTCGGCCTCCTCCAGCACCAACATGCCGCTTGATGGCATTTATTATTGGTTCACCTTGGCCGGTGCGAACTTCGCCGCCGGCAGCGCGGAGCTTGTCCCAGCCGATGGCGCTCCCAGCACAGTTTCGCTCGCCAGCCAACCGACCGGCGGCACGCGCTATGCCGACGCCACCGTCAAATCTATCCGCATCACCGGCGCGGGCAACCGCGTCGTCGAATTTTCATTTGCGAATCCCACCCACATTGTCCTTCAGCAATCCCCTGGTGGCGGGCGCGGCGGTGGCGGAACACAGGGAGGTTCAATTAATTACAGCCTCGTGATACCCGTTGGCACCGGCACGCTCAATCCCGAAACGCCGTTCCATGCCACCTTCACGCTCAAGGCCTCGTGCGACATTGACACCACTCCGGTCAAGCTCACCGTTGATTCATCGCACACCGGGCCGGCGTTTATCGGCATCGGCGGCGACTTTCGCCTGCAAAGCCCGGCTGACGCCGCCGTCATCGCCTACAACCTCGCAAACCTCCGCGTCTCTTTTGCGCGCCTGGAGATGCCGTTGAGTTCGTGGCAGACCACCGAGACGAACGATCCAGCCGCCGGGCCGGTGGCCGACAATGTCCGAAAGGCAATGGAGATGGGGCAGACGCTCGCGCAGAAAAATATTCCCATGATTATCAGCGACTGGTCCGTGCCCGGTTGGGCCGCCACAGCCGGCGGCGGGCGCGGCCAAATCGCCCCCGACAAATGGCCCGCAATGTATAAAGGCATCACGTCTTACATCGCCTATATGAAGAAAAATTACAGCGCGGAGCCGCGGTTGTTCTCGTTCAACGAAGCGGACATGGGAATCAATGTCAAGCTGACGCCGGAGGACCAGGACATGGTCATCAAGGGACTCGGTGCGTCATTTGCCGCCGCAGGTTTGTCCACGAAAATGCTTCTCGGCGACACCGGAAATCCCACACCCCGTCCCGCCAATTACATCGAACCCACCATTGCCGATCCCGAGGCCATGAAATATGTCGGCGCGGTTTCCTACCATAGCTGGACCGGCGGCAGCGATGCGATCATCGCCAATTGGGGCAAGGTTGCCCAGCGGTTCAAGCTGCCGCTGTATATTGCCGAGGGCGGCACCGACCCGGACAGTTACCGCCACCGTTTCCTCTTTCTCGAACCGTGGTATGCCCTTGATGAAATCAATCTCTACGTGCGCTGCATGGCGCTGTCGCAACCCGCTTCCATCCTGCACTGGCAGCTCACGGATGACTATTCCATTCTTCGCGGCGGACGAAATGGACAGCCGCTGGGACCGACGCAGCGTTTCTTCGATCTCAAGCAGCTTAACCTGACCCCGCCGGAAGCGCCTTCGCTGGGCATCACCAGTGACCGCCCGCGCATCACCGCCGCCGCGTATGGCGACGCCGCGCACGGCTGGGCGATTCACATTGTCAACACCGGCACAACCCGCGCTGTCACCATCACCGGCCTGCCGGCATCGTTGACGCGGCTTTACCCGACCATTACCGACGGCACGCGAAATATGCAGGCGCTGGCGCCAGTCCCCGTCAATAACGGCACCGCGCAATTCAATTTGGATTATCAAAGTTTCGTCACGCTGACCAGCGCCAAGCAGTAATTCTCAAGCTGCTAACTAGATAGACAACCCGAAACAGAATGATCCGACAACAATGTGCAACGGTTAGTCTGGGTGTTTATGAAAATTGAAATCGCAAATCGCAAACCGGCAATGATAAACTCTCTTCTGTGTGCCGTCGTGGTCGTTCTGGGTTCCGGAGCCGCCACTTGTCTGGCGGCTGACGGTTCCTCCATCCCTCCCACGAAGGAAAATTACCTGCGCATCGCCGCGGAAGTGGAGACGAACTTGCAGAAGGAAATTCTCCAGAAGTTTTTCCCTGTCACGGTGGATGAGCAGGGAGGCGGATTCTACGAAAACTACTCGCTCAACTGGACCCGCACCGCCGGAGGCAACAAAAGCATCGTCTATCAGAGCCGGCTCACTTGGACCAGCGCCGCAGCCGCCGGCCGTTTCCCAGCCCAAGCCAGCCTATATCTGGACCTGACCCGGCGCGGCGCGGCCTGTCTGGCGGACAAACTCTGGGACAAAAACAGCGGCGGCTTCTACTGGCAGGTCGGCACCAATGGCCAGCCTACTTCCGACACCAAGCAAATGTATGGCCATGCCTTCGGCATTTACGCCCTAGCCGCCAGCTATCAGGCCACCAAAGACCCGGCCACTCTCGATCTGGCCAAGAAAGCCTTTCAGTGGCTTGAGGAACACGCGCATGACAACGTGAACAAAGGTTATTTCGAAAATATCGGAGTTGATGGCAAGCCTGTGGTTCGCGGCGGCGGCAATTCGGTCGGCGCCAGTGCCGGCCAAAAGTCAATGAATACCAGCATCCACATTCTCGAAGCCCTGACCGGCCTTTATGAGGTCTGGCCTGATCCGCTGCTCAAGACGCGCGTCCAGGAAATGTTGGAAATCTGCCGCGACAAGGTTTATTCCGAGCCGGGCTATCTCACGCAATTCCTCACCGCCGACTGGCAGCGAACCAGCAGTCCCGACTCTTTCGGTCACGATGTGGAAGCCGGCTACCTCATGGTTGAAGCGGCCGATGTCCTGGGCCAGGACGATCCTCGATCATGGACGGCCGCCCGCCATTTGGTGGATCACGCCTTGCAATACGGCTGGAACAACCAACTCGGCGGCCTTTACGATTCGGGCGCCATGAATGCCCAGGGCGTGGT
>Ga0182030_10022797_pt1 | contig 11633 bp, 12 predicted proteins | sample 812S3MmetaG_FD_121299 | JGI IMG/M metagenome (GOLD analysis project Ga0182030, IMG submission 121299) | Permafrost microbial communities from Stordalen Mire, Sweden - 812S3M metaG (Illumina Assembly) | ecosystem: Environmental > Terrestrial > Soil > Wetlands > Permafrost | place: Sweden... | reverse complement strand
ATCGCATTAATCAATCCCATATTAGCACTTCAAAAAGCAATTGTACAAAAAAACGGCATTTCAGTGATACTGAAGGAGAAGAAAGAAGAAGTGACCGATGTGATGGGAAATTGTACTCGGCCTCTTTGCTTGGCGGTCTATCAACTGCATAAGCTCCAAAACCAACCCCGCCAAATATTCACTGGTTGCCGATGTCAATGGTGGGGCTACTAGTACTATAGGTAGTATTGACGCACAAGGCTGATGGATGCGACAGGGTGCTGATTGGTAGTATGTACGAGCCTCGAGAAAATTTTGATACGGGAAAATTTGATGAAGCATTGCAAAGATGGCATCACTTTCGAGACAGAGCGATTACATAAATATCCAATAAAAATTCAAGCGTGAATACGCGGTATCATCCGGTCTAATACATAAACTCCTTCCGCTATGCTTGCTTCAAACCCGTTCTAATTTATCATAATCTTACTCTTCCTTCTTGTCGTCCTCCACTAGATAGGTAGGGAGTCAGCAATTGCTTCGGCGGAGAGAAATTTCCTGAAAGACAATGCAGCCTCCTCCCTGAACTGTGTCGAGAGAACGATGTCGACCCACAAATCTACCAGAGTAAGAAATGGTGTAATGCTTACAACCAACTGGTAAAATCACTTCTTCTGCGACTTGGCTCGGCCTCGTCGCTACCTCCCATCCACTTAGGCCTTTTAATGCCTTCACCAACGTTCTGAAGCCATTTTGGAGTTTGAACAGTATCAATTGTATTTCTCACACGATGTCCGAATGCCTCAAAGAAGTTCTCCTCTTCTGGCTCTTGTTGATGGTTCTCAACATTTGCATTGGGCCTGTTTAGCGAAGGTTGACCCAAGGAGCGATGTCTTTCCGCTGGAGGAACAGAAATTGTTGGAGCTGTTCTGTTATTTGGGTTGTTTGGAACATGAGACCTTCTATTCGCAGGAAGATCTCCTAGCCGACCCAAAGCTGATTGGCCTTGCATTTCTCGTTCAATGAGAATTTGCCCTTCCCGCCAAGATCCTGTCCCGTAGCCGGTATCATTTTCTTCGTCTTCGTCATCGATGACTCCGAACCCAATGCAGTTCTTGATCTTTCCATAAACATTGAAGAGTGTTAAGCAGACCGGGATTAAGATGAGCGTTGGGAAGAGCGTATTGAACCATTCCCCAAACGTGGTGAGCATGATTAACTCCCCAAGAAATTTGAAAAAGACCGTCGGCTCGTAGACGTCCTTTTCTAGTAAGGTGATAAAGTTGAAAGACAATGGTACAGAAAGCTTTGCCACCTGCATTGCATACCACATTGCACTTTCACCATGTGTATTTCTCCTCACTAAGGCCCTTCCTCTCCAGACTTTGACCTCCGTCAAAGAACTCAAAGCGGCAGCGCACATATACAAGATCCAGCAGGAAGCAATCACTTGTCCTGCAAATCCAATTCTGCCTTTTTCGCTATCTTGATGGTGGACCACGGTCAAGCTCACTATTGAGAAAACAGGATTGATTGATTTAATCATTTCAGACCAAATGATACATATCGAAGCCAGGGATAATAAGCCTCCGAGTAGCATTCTAATATATGTAGCAAAGTAATATTTGTAAAGGTACCGCGTATAGGGCGTCAGGATGGTAAGGCGTTCAAACAGTGAAGAATGTGGTGATACTTGTCCAATTTCAATCTTCTTCGACGCGACAGAGTCTAGAATAGCTTGAATCTCAACAGCTTCGTATATCAAATGATCCCATTCGTCAAGATATCTTGCGCGGCTGTGTCTCGCTCTCGTGAGCTGGCGACTGAGATCTGCAATGTATCGTTCTGTGATGACATTTGGAACATTGACTTGAGGCGTCGACATTCGTCTGCTTAGGGTACGAGGTCGTGATTCGGGCAAATGTGAATCGTCGGCAAGCTCTTCGATCCAATCTTGGAATTGTTTTGCACTTCCGGTCTTCCGACGTGAGAGTTCTTCGACTTGAGCTTCTAAATCCTCGAGATTCTGAATCGCATCCTCCATTTTCTCGTGGACTTTTGGAGCTTTCCCCTGAACTCGCCTCAGTCTCCCACTCACACTCGCATTCCTGAACAGGCTCCTAGGTATGGCGACCAATCCATGTCCCATCAAATAGATAGCGAGGACCAAGCCCCAGAGGTATGCCAGTCCCATAACCAAGCCTTTGAGGGAAAGGAACGAAACGCCATGAGTTATAGATATATAAATTCCCCCAATAATCCCAGTCCCAAGTATTATTGCTTGGTATTGAGCGTTTGCGCGAAGTGAAAATAGGAGTCGGCCTTTTGGTTCTCGATATCCAGCATCGGCATATTCTGCAAGGATTGGGAGAATAAACCTGGATATTTGTTAGAGCTAATCCGAGCAATTTTCGAGGGATTCTTTACCAAGTCAAGGCAAAGATGAGCCAATACTCGATTCTCCATGAAACAAGCAGAAGCCGTTCCGGAAGCCATATTCCTCTGCTTGCTACATCTTCGTCCCTGGAACTGGATGCCAGATCTATAGGCACAAGCAAAACTATACTCGCTGGTAAACCCAGGGCAAAGAATATGGGCACAAGGAGATACGCCGGCGTTGTTCGCAATGGGAGGTAATGGCGCAAGATGAGGAGGACACCCAAGCTGATTACTAGAAGAGCAAGTCCAGCAAAGACTTCGGACCCTATAGGGGGCGATGCTTCAGCTATTTCTATCATGACGAGAGTAATATAATTGAAAGCCCCATTGAAGCCGATATACTGAGTTGTGTAGACTTTCTCGAAGATTGAGTTAGGTTTCAGTGAATGGAATGCTACGGTAGTGAGAATGACGAAGCCTTGGTAGATTCACCCTGGCTTTGATAGACCCAGTCTGTCTCTAATATTCACTGCAGAAGCAACCAGGGTGCACTTAAGATTTCTAGACCGCGTCTCTATCCAGCCTTTCCGACGCCCCCCACAGCATGTTTGCTCAGAGAGTGCAAACTGATCAAAGTCGGAAAACAAACATGACGACTCTTGCCGATAACAACACCGTTCAATCCGAATTTCCCTCAGATCAGGCCGCCATCCTACGAGATCTCGCCCGCGATGGAGCCCCCAACGAACCCAGCACATATGGCTATGGCAATGTCGCATCCAGTGGACAGTCAAATGGTACAAAGCAACGCCGATTTTACATTCTCTGATACTTACTACTTTACAGGGCTGTCAAGCAGCTACCCAGACCTAGATGACCCTGCGGCATTACTTGAAAGTCTAGCAAATTTCGAGCATCCTGCCTCTAGTAATGATACCACTGCAAATAATTCCAATCAATTTGCGAGCCTTCTCCAAGCCGCTGCGACCGCCAATGGAGAAGAAGCTGCGCAAAATGGCCGGGGCAAGAGTGTCAGCGTCGCTGCTTCAATAATCTCAGGTCAACCTTCTGCAGCAAAAACAAAGCGCAAACGAAGCAGTCAAGACGATCACGCAGCATCCGTTCCAGCCAAACGCCATAGACCATCAGCTCGAGATGAACAAGCACAATTGGAGAGTGAGCGCGAGATATGGGGTCCAGACGAGCCTGACGGAGAGGATTTCCCTCCGAGATTTGAATATGAACAAAGTCCTAATGTGGTAGCCAATGCAAGAGCTGTAGGAGTACATTCCGCCGCTGCATTATTCCGCCGACCTTCCACTGCGTCTAAGAAATATACCAGTAAGTGCAAATAAAGCTTTCTACTTAAACCTTGCTAATTTGTTCGTTAGGGCCACCGATGGGCAAGGTCTTTACATCTCTCGAATTGACCCCCGAACAGTTTCTTCATATCCAGTCAGCCGCAAAGAATTACATGTTGGATGAACGTTATCCCGAACGTAGTGATTGTGTAGGCAACAAAGGAAGAGGAGACAACGACATGGTCAAGTTAAAGCTCTTCGAATGTGTCAAGTCATTCCTAGAGGATGAAGGGTGGGGAGAGCGGTGCTTCGGCGAGAATTCTCCAGGGGCAAGTCAGAGGAGATTAAAGTGGCCTCATTCGAAAACCAAGTGAGTATTTTCTAAAGCATTTATATCTAGTTGCAACATGAGCTAATAAATCGCAGACTTATTTCCTTGATCACTCCATTACTACGGCGCATGGTAACCAATGAAAGGCAACGTCGATATGCTATCGAGAGTCGGAAGAAAAAAGTTGAAGCAGCAGCAGAGAAAGACGCAAATGGCCAACCCGCAAATGGTCTAGGACGGGCCCGAACAGCCACTCCTCAGCCAAGCGTTCGTGCCCAATTACAGCTGCCTTCTGCTTCCCCATTTCTAGAAATGGATCCGAAGCTAAATGAATACAACTATGATGATGAGTCGCCATCTCCTTCTCGAGATGGACGTAGTATCTCTCGACCTCCGACAGCTATAAGCATTACTTCATTGTTCCCTGTACAGCCCCCGGGTACCAATGGAGTCAAATACCTCATCAATATCATGGAAAACGGGCATCGAATTAAGCCGCGCTTTACCCTAACTCCTGTTACTTGTCCAGGATTCTCCAGTCTCATTCAGCACATTCACAGCGTTATGGAAGATGGTCGAGATACGCGTAGTGTGAAGGTTCTGGGTCCCACCGGCTTGAGTGATGTAAGTGGTGAACAAGACTGGAAGGAAGCTATCGAGGCAATCAAGCAGACTGAATGGATGGATCTGGAGGTGAAGTGTGTTGTAGAGATGGCGGACAAGTAATGATGAGTATGAACCTGCTAACAAGGATCGTAGCTCTCGGTGGCGAAGAGATAGCCCACAATACAGAAGCACTATTGCATCTGCAGCTACAGATAGACTATGGATAATCTAGGTAGAGTTGCGTTAGTAGAATCTAAAAAAAAATCTGAAAGCACAAAATGAATTGATAGGTGATACCGCCGTTTGGTCGCGGAAATATCTCTTTTGCCACTCGCACCAAGGATTACGGGGTATCATCTTGCTTTTCCTCTCAATATAGCGACAACTAGCCATCGCTTCCTCTCAGTCACATCCTCAATCCCTCTATCAGTCACCCATTCCCTCTCAAACCCCTCCGCATTTTTCTCATATATTCTCTCCACCTCCAAACCAGCTTTCGTCAACATCCCCTCATCATAAAATCCTCTCATCTTCTCCCTCCCCGTATGAAATCCCGCAACAACCCACACCCTCCCATCCTCCTTCAAAAACCACCCAATACTCCTCTGCAAATTCCCATGCTGCCACGGCATCCACAAACAATCCGCCACCAAAATTCTACCAAACTTTCCCTTATTCTCTATCGCAAACTCATCATCCAAAACGCCCCACTCATGTCCTTGAACCATCACCTTCCCAATTGCCAATTTCTCCCTCCGAGATTCGATATTCCTCGTAATATTACTCTGTATATTCTCCAACACCTCTTCAGCAGGATAATCGCTAATCACCACCTCCCCCGCACCCCTCAACCCCGCCACAATCCCCGCTAATCCCGTCCCAGCACCTAATTCCAACACTCTTTCCCCTTCTACTCCCCATTGTTCATCATCTTCTATAAACTCCGCCAGCTGCAGCCCAGAATTCCATAGGAAATGACTAAATAGGCGACGATTATCGTCACCTTGGGGGTCGGCGAGCGAGAGGGTAATGGGTCCGAAGAGGGGGGAGAGGTAGATGACGCTGTTGTCGCGGTCGCCGTGTTGGTTTGTGATGTCGTCGGGGAAGATGACGCCGAGGGAGGAGGAGAGGATGTCTTCGGGATCGTTAGAGACGGGGCCAGAGAGGCGGATTTTATCTGTTAGCATGGTGTTTTGCTTCAATGATGACAGATCTGGTGGGATAATTTTGAGATTCTGCCGGTTGACCGCCTGGATATTTCACTAATGGGGGTTAGTCTATTTCTGTCGCGTTGCATCGAGTCTGTTCATTCCTGTATCAAATGTTTCGTTTGCTTTCGTATAGCTTCACATTTATCAAGGTGGAATTAGATATTTTGAAGAGTTGACTCTTATTTGTCGATTACTTTACTAATAACACTTCTTCCGCCTCGATGCAATCGAATACAGAACGGACCGGCCCGCGGCCGAATGTTTTCGATAAAGAAAGAAAAATTACATGACGCTCAAGAACAGCAGACTCTGATGCATACATGATGTCGATGTTGAACATGAAAAAGAGCTTTTGTCTTGTCCGTCAGCCAGATCTATGACTGGAAAATGGTATCGTAATCCCGTTATCCCTTGCGCCGAAAATGAAAATGAAAATAAAAATAAAACCAAAGAGTAGAAAGGTATCTTCATAACACATATCTTCATAAGAAAAGCGGATTCATTGCTCACGCTTAACCTCCATTAACTTCTCGAGATCCATTCCAGTTAGATCGTCGGCGATCCAGGGACCTTTCTCTTCTTCTGTACTGTCGTGGAATGCGTTCGCTCGGCGCATAGTCTGCACATCTAGGTCCGTGACGTAGGCTTTCTCGTCACCGAGCTTCAGGCGGACTTCATAATCGGTGTCCAGCATCATGTCATCTTTCCAGAGACGACGTGGCCCATCAAAGACACAGAGAACCCGCTTCTTCATCTTCATTTGTGAAGTAGGACATCCCCAGGAGCTTGGGTAATCCTTGCGCTTTTTTCGGCCCTTGGAGTTCAGGGTTACTCCACCTTTAGAGTGGGTGAGGCCTCGGGACTTTTGTACCCCGTTCGCGGGGTTGCGGTTACCTCGACCTTTGCGAGATGACTTTGCGCGGAGAGAGAAATCATCATCATTCTCATCGTCCATCTCCTCTTCATCGTATTCATCCTCGTCCGCCGAATATACATTAGTGGTGGTGGTTGGCAGAGCGTTCTTGCGCAACGTGTCGTGCACTGCTTGATCTTGCTCCACTTCTGCGAGTTTCGCAGCATTGATCGCCTCGGATGGCTCCTCTTGTTGGACGATTCGAAGAACACAATCGTCAAGATGCTCGTAGAAGTCCTGGGCATTCATGAATGTCTGCGAGCAGGTGGAACATTTGCCAGTGGCGTCTGGCGCATAGCCGGAAAGTTTCTTGCCATTGTTGATGTTGCCGGAAGTCTTCTTGCGGCTGTTTGGTGGTGTCTGCTCAACAGCATGCACTGAGGTCAAATGCCTCTTGAAGACATCAGCGCGGTTAAACGACTTCTCAGCCGCTGAACCAGATCCTGGACAGAACCCACACACCATCGTCCCCTTGTAGTGGGTCAAGGTGTGGCGGTTTTTATCATATTTTCGTGCAAAGCCTTTGATGTGGTAGTCGCACGTCTGAATCGGACACTTTTCAGGTCGCTCATTTTGGTGAGTGAGCATATGGGCCTTTAGATCTTTGAATACTTTTCCGCACTCGGGATATGTGCATCTACCCTTCTCTCGAGATTCTTCACTGCTGAAGTTGTCGCTCGAGTAGGAGTGATGCGAAATAACTGACTGCCGTCGGGGTGGTGGTGGATAGGGGTAATAATTTTGGTAGGGACTCTGGCTTCCCGTCTTTATTGGCACCGGACTCTTCGAAAGCCGAGATAAAGCGGGAGATCCAGGGTACGGGGGTGGTTGATACGCGTCACTCGATTGAGTCGCGGATGCAGAGCGTCCATATGAGTGCAGGATGGAGGGATCTAAAGCACAAGGCGTTAGTAAGTTGCCCCTCGTTAGTTCTTGGGATGTGAAAAAATGCTGGATTGACAGAGGAAACCGACAAGATGATTCAAGAGGAGGCACAAAATTGCCGCTAGATTGAGAAAAGAAAGGAGATTGATGGTATGTTGAGAACGATGCATTTGAATCGAATGTGAGTGAAGATTGCGAGATAGCAGAAATAGGAGATGATCGCATATCTTGAGTCCGGCTAGCGGTGCTCGATGTCGTGAGATGAGACGCGTTGAATGCTTGAGAAGGTCGACGTGAAGAATTAGGAGATAGTGACAGCGCAGCAACAGAAGGAGATGTAAAACAGTCGTCTCGGGCATCTTTTCTCTTTGCACTGATAGGTGTAATTGGCGAAGCCATTGACCTTGAAGTGGCTGGACTCAAGGTTTGTTCGGTCATGTCGACTGTTCTTGGAGTATGGACAAAAGTGGAGAAAGAAGAAATAGATTCGGCATCTGAGATCGAGCCGTGCTGACGAGATGCAGATGTAGAGACATTTTTACACTCACCAACAAAGCCGTTCGGTTTGGCATTGAAGTCTAAAGCAATCTCTTCCATACCTGATGCGAAGTTGTACTCGTTGCCTTGGCTGAAGCCATCGTACCCAACAATGCTGGGATTTAGGCCGAGACCATTTGGTGCCCATTCAGGTACGGGGACAATATGACCATGGACTGATGGGGGCGAGCCCATTGTCGAAGATGTCGCTGAGGGCCCTGATGCAGTCGAATAATTCGAAGGCGCAGCTCGAAGCTCTGGCGACTCGAGATATGGAGGGGCTTCGGTATACACATTGTTTGCACTGAAGCCTGTGCCCGCAGAATAGGACTCTTGAGACCTCGTGTATGAATAGGAGTTGTTGTGCTCCATATCGAAGTTTTGGATGGCGTTGAAGGAGAAGGGTTGTTGGGGAAAACCGGACATGTTTTGAGCATCAGGGTAGAGCTGGTAATCCGTGTCTTCCTGTTCGTGGCTCATATGGCGCGAGAGGGAGAGCATGTGGTGTGTATGATCTGCTATTGAGAGCATGTTGGGCAAATCGAAGACGGTGATGGCTGGCTGTTGTCTTGAATGGAAGCCACTGTCGCCGACTGTATTGACTGATCAGCAAGCTATCCACGGAAAATTGTGACATCTTATAAATACCTTCAGCTCCGGGGGAACTCCAGGGCGATTGAAGAGTCCCAGAGAAGGACCGCGTAGAGATAAAGTATGGTTGAGAATGTTTTGCTAATAGTCTCCCGCACGGGTGGTAGCGAAGACTGGGGACAATTGACTGAGGTAGTATTGGAGGATGATCCGAGACAGGAGGCAAATTTCGAGAGAGGGCGAAGCGCGAAGAATATATAGGGTATGATAGTAAGATCAGATAGTAAGGTAAGATTAATAGCAATGCGAGACGCTGCAGATCGATGCCTTGTTGTTGCAAAGTAGCAGGAACAGGACTTAATATGTTTGGTTGGAAAGTAAGATGATGATATCTTCCCATCCCTAGGAATTGAGGGCACATCATATATCTTTGGGTTCGACGGGAGAAGAGTTGCAAGGTTCAAGGGAGCCCTGGCTTACCAGGGTCGTGGGGCTTAGCTTGCTTGGGCTGGGCATTCTAGATTACCGCAATGCCACAGACGATGCTTCACCGTAAGTAGTTCTCTGCAACGCCAAACAAGCATAGCCCATGCCTCCTTAGGAAGTGGATCTTTAATGTATGGCCAGGATCTGCTTGGTCCTCGCTGTTGTCCGAATGGTGTTGCCGTCGTTCAATAATCCAATCAGTGTCCATAACCATGGCACCCACGTTGTTCTAGAGGCGGAGGGGAATCGCGCGCCTTGAGTTCTAGATACAAGTGGCTTGAATCTATATTGGAAAATGTTCTTTCCGGCGGCGCAACAACGGATTTGCACAAAGAGCGTTGTGTAACAGCCCTGATCTGGATTAACATGCAGACCTAAATTGCCTTATTGAGTAACGGATAATGTGTTGCTGTCTTCTTAGTGGAGAAGTTTTTAGGGCTTCTGGTGTGTGCTCCATGCCTCTAGACTACCAGCACTCGTCTATCTTCTACTAAAACAGACAAGCCTTCTTAGATAATGGGAAGAACCCCCGGACGAGAGTCCTTGGATCATATTGGCTGTAGAGTTACAGCGTGATAATCTAGATCGCGATACTCCAGAATCTTCATCATTCGCGACAATTCCCACCATCCGAGGCATCAATTCCAGATCAATTGAAGCCTGGACTGAATAGCGATGTGGAGCTATACAATGCCAGGCATCCAGAATAAGAAAATGCGGAAAAAGAAAGTTTGCGATCGGTCCAGGGCAACGAGGGCAGGTACCATTGTTCCAGGATCGATCACCCGAGGCACCCTGAGCATAATCCGTACCAGAACCAATCGTTTCGCTGATGTGTTGCAGACTTTCTGGGGTCTACTGCACGGCCACAACTGATTCCCAACGCATCTCGACTAAAGATAGAAACTTTGACTGCGCCTCCTCACGAGGCTGTGCACCGTCATCATCAGATTTGCGATGGTGGACGCAAATAGAGCACTGCTTTCTCCACATTGGTCGCTGGCCGATATGCAAGTACCCATCATATGAGAATTAAGACTTCTGAAGAAGGTCATGACGGTGGCTGGGGAAGGTCATTGAAGGCCATTAGATATCAATGACAAGTGAGATGCGGGAACGGCCGGCAAGGCCTATTATTTCGCGAGGCAGAATTCCCCACGCGGTATTTTAACTCCATTCACCAACACACACACTTACCCCTTATTTTGCTGCCTTGTGAGGTGCAGGAGATCTCCACACTTTTCATCGAATTGTGTCATAGAAAGCATGAACGTATCACCAGATAGTCATACCGAGTTCTCTCGAGCCTAAAGATCATCCAATTCTCTCCCTTCTCGTCTGCAAGGTGTCGGAAATTGAAATGAGAATACCTCAGGGGCTCATTCATAGGGCTGAGTATAGCGTTCCCATTGGTTCGTAACCCAAATGCTGCTAGCAAGGTTTGCGTCAGAAGCTTATACGTGAAATTTGGCTTCAATGCGAGATGAATGGCTGGACGATTGAATTCTCAAACAAAGGGACCGTTGAGCTACTATTAAACGGGGTTGCTTAGCATCGCACCATGACTCTCGCTGTACGATGTTGTGGCTCTGCAACCTTGCAAATTTTTTTTTTTTTTTTTGGAAAGCTTGGAGATCGTGTCGAGTTACCTGTGCCTCAAAGGCTTCGGAGAAGTAGGGCAGAGGAACGACTTGTCAGTGCACACCACTCTCCAATGTAATCTGCCGATCCATTGTTAGTGAACATAATCGCCGGCAACATAGCATGAAAAAGAAGGGCACGGAAGAGGAGTATCGAGATAGTCAGAACTCAAAAGCGGTGTGGCTTGAGGTCGAAGGTCCTGAAATGCAGATAAGCACACCCATACATTGCTTGATTAAGCCAAGGAGAGGATGGAATGGCAACACAGCCTCGATTTTGATTCCACATTTCATGAGGATCTCTCGTGGAAGGGCTCTTCGCTTAGCCTTATAGACCTCCAACCAATCTCGGGGGGCCCGTCTGCACGTCCCTTTGTGGAGACACTGGGAAAATGGTCACCGCCAATCTATCCATTTCGTACACCATCCAATGAATCGTCAATGATGCCCATAGGGCAGAGGGCAAAACTTGGGAACCAATGCAGTCATCTGTAATCGGCCGACGAGAGAGCGACGAAATTATCCAACCGTGACCTCAATGATTTGATGAACGTAACTGCAGTATGCAGTAAGCTGCCAGCGAAGGCAACGTTTCCACGCTAGAAGGTTTCTCAGCTTCCATCATGATCATTTGGCGTCTGCACCACCGTCCATAAATCCATCGTTGCCTGCTCGAAATTGTCGTAGCATTGTTCACACCGACTACCTCGTAGGTTGTCGTTCTGAAAGATTGAAATCGCCCCTAAAGAGTTCCACGATCTATACCATACCTAT
>Ga0182030_10022796_pt1 | contig 11633 bp, 11 predicted proteins | sample 812S3MmetaG_FD_121299 | JGI IMG/M metagenome (GOLD analysis project Ga0182030, IMG submission 121299) | Permafrost microbial communities from Stordalen Mire, Sweden - 812S3M metaG (Illumina Assembly) | ecosystem: Environmental > Terrestrial > Soil > Wetlands > Permafrost | place: Sweden... | reverse complement strand
GGCGGCCCGCCCGCTCGAAGGCCCCGCTTTTGCACCCGGCCGCGCTTCTTCTCAGGAAGCCCAGATGGAAGATAAGGCAAGATCGCGAGAACTCAGGACTGAGATCCGGCGCATCCTTATGTCGCAATGGGACCCGATCGGTGTGAGCGATACGCCGGACGCGGCGGACGAATACGACGCCTATATTGGCGGCATCTACGAACTGATTCAAGGCGGCGCCTCAGAATCTGTTATCTCCGATCACCTCCGCGAGATTGAGGTCGATCGCATGGAGATGACCGATGCGGACGGATTGCCACTGCTGCCGGCGTCCAGGCGCGATGTGGTGGCCGCCGCGCTCACTCGCGTCGGGAGGGGGTACCTGCGTTCGTTGTAGTATCGGATTGTCGTAATGACAGCGTCATTACGGCCTGCTATGGTGGATTCAAGGAGCTTGCATGCGTGCCCGCGAATCCAGCAAACGGCAGACCCTGAACATCCGCATTCAGCCCGATGTCCGCAGCCTGATCGATCGGGCTGCGGAATTGGTTGGCAAGACGCGCACTGACTTCGTCCTGGACGCCGCGCGCCGCGCCGCTGAAGATACGCTGCTGGATCGTACGCTGTTCACGGTGAGTCCGCAAGCGTATCGGCAGTTCTTGGATCGTCTGGACGCGCCCCCGCAGCCGAACGAGCGCCTGCGAAAGGCCATGCAGACTCCCGCCCCTTGGGAATGAGCCCGCTCCCTTCATCGCCTGAGCCGCTGACGGACGCACACATGGTGGATGCCTTCCGTTCTTGCGAGGCCTCCCTGGACGAATGGCTGCGCAGGTGCGCCCGCGCCAATCAGGCGAGCGGCGCATCCCGCACATACGTTGCGTGCGAAGACAAGAAAGTTATCGCGTACTATGCTCTCGCATCGGGCGCCATCGCCCAGACCGCGGCACCGGGCAGGCTCCGGCGGAACATGCCTGAGCCCATTCCCGTTGTGGTTCTGGCCCGCCTCGCGGTCGATGGTGGCTGGCATGGCCGGGGATTGGGCCGGTCCCTCTTCCGCGACGCTGCCCTGCGAGTCTGCGCGGCGGCCGATTCAATCGGCATTCGCGGCATTGTGGTCCACGCGATCTCCGAGGACGCTCGACGCTTCTATATCGCCCTCGGGTTCGATCCATGCCCGGCGGACACTATGACCCTCGTCGTTACCCTGGCCGACGCCCGCACCGCCATAATCTGAGAATTCGTGATTGCCGCGTACGAATGAATACTCTGGCCATCACCTTGCTACTGATGCCAGCTGGATGCTTACTCGTTCGGCATGAAACGCTACCTACCAGTTGTCGCTGCTATCTGCATTCTCTTCTTCTGTACCGATCGATACTATCAGAGCACCATCGTACGCCGAGTCCCCGTGCTGAATAGCGCTCCTTGCGACTTTCTTCCGTACTTTCAGGCGGCGCAACATATCGTGCACGGAGAGAGTCCATTTTTAGCCGACGGCTATATCTATCCGCCGCTCTTTGCATTCCTGCTTACCCCACTCACCCCGCTCGACTATGTGACCGCGCGCCGTGGCTGGTTTGTCATCTCGCAACTTTTCCTGATAGCGGCCGCAATCCTCCTCTGGCGACGCTTCGGCCGCGATTGGGCATCGGCCTGCTGGATTGCCTTCGTCTGGGGATTCGGCGTGGCGGCGGGAGAATCGCTCGCCGTCGGCCAGGTGGGGCCGTTATTGACGTTCCTGGTGGTGCTGGCGCTGACCTGCCCGCAATGGCAGCGGGGCTCCGCGGTGGCGCTAGGCTTCGCCGTCAAGCTGTTCCCCGCCCTTCTCGGCGTGGCCATCCTGCTTCGCGGCGAACGACGCGCCAGTCGCGCGATGATCGCGGTCAGCATCGCCTCCTTCGCGCTGCCATGGGTGGCGGTAGCGGCACTGCTGCGTGGACCCTCGGGTCTGGGCAAGGGTGGCGCGTGGACGGGGACGCCGGCGACGCTGAGTTGGTCGCTGCCATCGGTTGTGCTGCGCATCCTCGACCCGGAACGCCGCGATTTCATTGTCCCGGCTCACTGGATGCTCGGCACGAATCTGGAACATTTCCGGCTGCCATTGGCTCTCGCGGTTGCCGGTGTCGCCGTTGCGCTCATCACGCTGGCAATCGGACTGGCGGCAATAGTCTGGTCGGCAGGCACGCGGATTCGCGAACAGCAGGTGCCGTGGGTGATGGCCGCATTGGTCTCCCTGGCGCTCGTGGCATCGCCGGTGAGTTGGACCCACTACCAGGTGTTAGAGTATCCAGGCGTGGCCCTACTCCTGATCCATGCCTGGCGGCATCGTCACTGGGCGCAGTTAGTCGCGGCGCTGGCGTTGGCCAGTTTGATTTATCCACTGCCGATCTATATGATGGACACGCTATCGCAACATTGGACAACGGACTCTTTCCACACAGTCTATTTCTGGACGACCGTGCCGCCAGTCGCCTCCCTGGCCCTGTTCGCAATGTTCGTCAAGCGCGCGTCGCAATCCGGATTCCTGCATGCGCTGCCGCAGCGCCTCGACATCGCGCGGCCCGTCATGCGTGTGACGTTACAGCGTGTCCTGCATCTCTAACTACATTTGCACGGGACCCAATAACACGTCGACGTGAGCTGCCGCGGCGCTGGCCAGACCTTCCAAGTTATACCCACCTTCGAGAATCGAGACTACTCGTCCGCCGGCATGACCTTCGGCGATCTCCGTCACGCGGCGTGTCAGGTCGCCGAAGTCTTCGTCGGTCAACGTAAAGTGACCCAGCGGATCGCCGACACGCGAATCGAAACCCGCGGAGATCAGTACCAGGTCGGGCCGGAAGCGGTCCGCCGCGGGCATCAGGGAATCCTCCACCGCGCCTGGGATCTCCGCACGGCCCGAACCTGCGGGGAACGGGAAATTCATGGTCGATCCCACCCCCGCGCCGTCACCCGTCTCATCGGTCCGGCTGGTTCCCGGATAAAGCGGCCACTGGTGCGTGCTGAAGAAAAGTACCGAGGGGTCGGGGTAAAAGATTTCCTGCGTGCCGTTGCCGTGGTGCACGTCCCAATCGACGATGAGGACGCGTTCCAGTCCGTGACGCCGCTGCGCGTAGCGTGCCGCCAGCGCGACGTTATTCAGGACGCAAAATCCCATTCCACGGGCGGCGGCCGCATGATGTCCCGGCGGCCGAACTACGCAAAACGCGTTTCGAGCGAGGCGGGGTCCGAAAGAAGCGTGGAGCAAACCCTTGCGCTTCGCTAACCCTTCACCTCCATCACGTTGGGTCTGCCGAACATGCTCGGCACACAACCCCAGAGGCGAGCTGCGCTCGCCGGACAAGCTGAAGCATGTCCTACGAAGAACGACGGCGCGAAAACTTTCCCCTTGCTTACCGAGTGGAGAGATGATATTCTGAGCTCGGTAACCGATAGGAGAGAGCCATGAGCAAGCCGAACGACCTGGTACAGGGCACCCTGGACCTGCTGCTTCTGAAGATCGTGGCGCTGGAACCGCTCAACGGCTGGGCGATCAGCCAGCGCCTCAAACAGGTCTCAGGCGACGTGTTGCAAGTGAGCGACGGGTCGCTCTATCCCGCCCTGCACAAGCTGGAGCAGGAAGGGTGGATCTCCGCCGAGTGGAAGGCGAGCGAGAACAACCGGCGCGCAAAATTCTACTCGTTGACTCGCCTGGGCAAACGACAACTACAAACCGAAGCCGCCAACTGGGCGCGGCTCTCGGATGCCATCACGCAAGTGGTGCTACTCGAGGAGGCATAAGCCATGCGCATGGAACACTGGCTCTACCAGTTGCCGCTGCGGTTACGATCGCTCTTCCGGCGTAAGCGCGTCGAGCAGGAACTCGGCGAGGAGCTACAGTATCACCTGGAGCGAAAGATTGAGGAGTACGTCGCGCAGGGGCTCACCGCGAAGCAAGCACGCCAGGACGCCCTGCGCGCCATGGACGGACTCACACTACGCAAGGAAGAATGCCGCGAGACGTGGGGCATTAGCGCCATCGAAAATACGCTTCAGGATCTCCGTTACAGCTTGCGGCTGCTGGCGAAATCTCCGGGGTTTGCCGCGACCGCGACTCTGACACTGGCGATGGCGATCGGCGCCAACGCGGTAGTTTTCGGCGTCATGAACGGGCTGATCCTGCGTGCGCTGCATGTACCTCGGGCCGAGAGTCTGTGGGGAATTCAACATGGAAACGAGGCATCGTCATATCAGTCGTATCCCGACTATCTCGACCTGCGCGACCGGAACCGCAGCTTCGACGGTCTGGCGGCTTACAGCATCGCTGAGGTAGCGCTCGACACGGGCGCCAATGCGTCTAGCTCCTGGGCGTTCACCGCGACTGGGAACTACTTCGACGTGCTGGGTATTCAGCCATATTTGGGCCGTTTCTTCCACGGCTCCGATGAGCACGGTGCGAACAGCGTTCCGTATGCGGTGCTCGGCCACGCGTATTGGCATAGCCATTTTTCGGACGATCGCGGCGTGGTGGGCCGGGTAGTCAGAATCAACAAGCACCCATTCACCATCCTTGGCGTGGCGCCACCCGAATTCCAGGGGACTTTGTTGTTTGGCGCTCCCGATCTGTTCTTGCCTTTGGTAGATCAGGAGCAGTTGGAGGGGCAGAACAATCTCACCGACCGCGGGAACCGCTGGGTCTTTATGGCGATGGGTCACCTGAAGACGGGCGTCACTCCTGCGCAGGCGATTGCCGATCTGAATTCGATTGGCTCCTATCTGGAAAAGACCTATCCCAAAGAGGATGTCCGACGGACCTTCACCTTGGCTCGTCCAGGGCTTTATGGCGACTACCTTGGCAAGCCGGTGCGGGCATTCCTCACCGCGCTGATGCTGTTGGCGGGATTAATTCTGCTGGCTGCCTGCGCCAACCTGGGCAGCCTTTTTGGCGCACGCGCGGCCGACCGTTCGCGGGAAGTGGCTCTGCGCCTCGCGCTGGGAGCAAGCCGCGGACGCATTCTGCGCGGACTGTTTACCGAAGCGGCGCTGATTTCCTTGTGCGGCGGCGTGATCGGACTGCTGGGCAGCGCGATGCTTTTGCGCGCGTTAAGCGTCTGGCAGCCGCTATCTAAATTCCCCTCATTCCATGTGCCGGTAGAACCGGACGCGAATGTATATTTTGCCGCTCTGCTGTTGGCCTTGGTGAGCGGGATTCTGTTCGCCATTGTTCCGGTCCGGCAGGTGCTCCGGACCGATCCATACCAGGTCGTGAAGTCGGGACCGGCCGGCGCGGTGGGGCGGCGAATTTCGGTGCGCGACCTGTTGCTCGCCGTGCAGATCGCGATCTGTGCGGTACTGGTGACATCTTCAATGGTTGCCGTGCGCGGGATGGAACGCTCGCTGCGCAGCGATTTCGGATTTCAGCCCAAGAACGCCATGCTGATGGGAACCGTCCTGGATATGGTCGGCTACCACGGCGACGCGGTGCCTGCGATGCAAAGGCAAATGATCGACGCCATGAAAAGGATTCCCGGGGTAGAGCATGTGGGATTGGTCGATTGGGAGCCGTTAGGAAATGGGAGTTGGCATGGGTCGACGGTATTCACCGACGACGTGACGGATCTGCGGCCAGCGAACGCCGCGGCGGAACCCGTGGTGTACTCGATCTCGCCCGAATACTTCCAGGCTGCGGGCACAGCGCTGTTGGCGGGCAGAGACTTCTCGTGGCATGACGATGGGAACGCGCCACGCGTGGCGGTGGTCAGCAAGGAGTTCGCGCGTCGGATCTTCGGCTCCGTGACGAACGCCATCGGCAGACACTACAAGATCTCGGATGGGACCCGCATAGAAGCGGTGGGAGTAGTGGAAGACGGGAAGTATAAGAACCTCGCCGAAGATCTACAGACGGCGATGTTCTTCCCGCTCCTGCAATCGCCGTCGAGTACCACGTCGCTGGTGGTGCGCTCGAACCGTGACCCGGCGCAGCTGGCAGCGGCCATGAGAACTACCATGCGCGGCCTCGACGCGGGGCTCCCTTGCGAGATCGCGACGTGGTCTGCAGACTTGGACCTCGCGCTGTTTCCCTCACGTCTGGCTACCATGTCGCTGGGAGTGCTGGGCGCGATGGGCGCAATCCTGGCAGGGACCGGCATTTTCGGAATGGCCGCGTACTCGGTGAGCCGGCGGCTGCGCGAGTTGGGAATTCGCATGGCGCTCGGCGCGCAACGGAGGGAAGTGCTGCGGGCGGGGCTGGGGCGGGCTTTGCAGTTGCTGGCTTTGGGCTCGTCGGCGGGATTGATTTTGGGAATTCTCGCGGGCCGCGTGCTGGCGTCCATTGTGTATCAGGCAAATCCGCGCGATCCGCTGGTTTTGGCCGGCGTAGTTCTCGCCATGGTGCTGTTGGGGTTGCTGGCCACGTGGATTCCGGCGCAGCGCGCGCTCTCGCTCGATCCTGTGACGCTGCTACGCGAGGAGTAGCTCTTAGGTAGGACATGCTCCATCTTGTCCAGGCGAGCTGCGCTCGCCTCTTTCCTGGACAAGCTAAAGCGTGTCCTACTCGAACTCAGCCCAGAGTACGCAGTGGTCGGACGCACCCGGGGCGCGGCGAGTATCGAGATCGACGTCGATGGCGCGGCATCGCGCGGCGAGAGGCGCGGTCGCCAGAATGTGGTCGATGCGCCATCCCCAGTTGTGGTCGAAGGCGTTGCGGAAGTAGTCCCAGTAGGTGTACTGCACGCGGTCGGGGTGCAGTTGGCGGAAGACATCGGTAAATCCCCAGCTCACTGCGTGGCGATAGGCCTCGCGTGCGTCGATGTGGAAATCGGGATCGTTGACCCGGCGATCGGGGTGGTAGACATCGATGGGCTCGGGCGCGACATTCAAATCGCCGAGCCAGATCGCGGGCTTGGCGGGATCGAGACGCTCCTTGAAATACCGCCGCACGCGATGGAACCATTCCAGCTTGAAGACGTACTTGTCGGTGCCGACCTGGTGCCCTTGTGGAACGTAAGTGTTGACGATGGGGATGCCGTTGACAACCGTCTCCACGATGCGGACATCCTCGCTATCGGGCCCCTGGCACAATCCGTGCCACACGCTTTCGGGCTCGTCACGGGTGAGAGTTGCGACGCCGTTGTACCCCTTCATGCCGCGGAAGGTGGCGTGGTATCCGGCATCGCGAAACGCTTCGACGGGGAAGTCGCTGTCTTGGACCTTGGTCTCCTGCAAGCAGAGCGCGTCGGGTTGGTTGGCGGCCAGCCAGTCGACGACCAGCGGCAGACGGCGACGCACCGAGTTGATGTTCCACGTGGCGATTTTCATTTTCCATTTCGATAGTAGCGCGGCGGCGGGTATGATCTTGGTTGATGATCTCGCGATTTGTTGCAGAGCCGCTTTTCATGCCGGCGGCGGAAGAGTTGCGGTTCCTGCCGGAGGGTCCGCGCGTCCTGCGGAATTACCATGAGCGCGGCGCATGGTTGGGATGGGTGGCGATTCAACATGGGGCGGGGGTGCGGGAAGGCAGCATCAATGTGCTGGATCTGGCCACGCGCGCGAATGTCAGTTGGCCGTTGAAGGGGCGACCGGGCTTTTTTGCGGAGACTACTGAGAAGGGTGTCGTGTTGGTGGGGTTCGAACACGAGTTGGCATACTTCGACCTGCGCACGGGCTCTCTGGGGGAGACGGTCGCGCGGATCGATGCCGACTCGGGCGCGATCGTCAACGATGGCCTTGCGGTGGGCGGCGGAGTGCTGTTCGGCACCAAGGATGTCGAGTTCAAGCGGCCGATCGCGGCGCTCTACTTTTTCGATTCTGCGACTAGCGAGGTGCGGACGCTGCTCGGCGGGCAGATCTGCTCGAACGGCAAGTTTCTGCGGCGGAACTCCGCGGGGGCGACGCTGATCGATATCGACACTGGCCCGAAGAGGATCGGGCGATATCGGCTCGACGCGAAGCTCGAACACGTGTTGGAGGCGGGACTGGTGAAAGCGCCCGAGTCGCTGCCCGCGTTTCCGGATGGCATGCGGCCGGCTCCGGATGGCGAAAGCGTGATCGTGGCTTACTATAATGCGGGCGCGGTGGCGGATGGGTTGGCGCAGCAGATTCGACTGTCGGACGGAGCGGTGGTTTGCGAGTGGGTCGTGCCCGGCTCGCCACGAGTCACCTGCCCGGAATTTGTGCGGCTCGATGGCAAGGTGAAGGTGCTCTTCACGACGGCGGTGGAAGGTATGCCGGCGGAGGTTCGGGCGCTGGCTCCCGGCGCGGGTTGGATGTATGTCGCGGACACGGAGTTTGCGGAAGTGCCCGCAGGCCCTCCGCTGGTGGCCCGGTGAGTGAGTTCACCACAGAGACACGGAGACACAGCGCGGCAAGGCCGCGAGCTGTCAGCGCTCAGCTTTCAGCGGGCAGCTCTTGGAGTATTGGCCGTCAGCTCTTGATTTAGCGGGCTCTCGGGGCGGCCACAGAACCTTCGCGGCCCACGAAGAAACGAAGAATCAGTAGCACAGAGGAAAAGAGCGATTGAACAACGTTGTTCGATGCGACTGATTACAGATTCTTGCTGGCGACTAAAAGCTTCAGGAACGCCAGAAGCATGCCCAAGGGATCCATCGGCTGGCCGTCGGACGTGCGATCGGGGTCGTTCATTTTATGCATCGCGAAGGCGCGGAATTTGTCGAGCGCGGCCCGCAATTCGGCCATCTTTTTGGGCATGCGGCCAGCGACCGCCGCGAGTTCTTTGAGCTCTCCGCCCGACGACGGCGTGTACTTGTTGAGCGTGAGTTGCTTGGGCGGCATGGAGGGCATGCTGCGCGCGAGACTTTTGGCTTCGGCGGCGAGGCCTGCGATGGCGTGCTCCATCTCCATGCTCTCCTTGGTGATTTTGTTGGAGATTTCGAGCAGAGCGCGAGCGTCAATTGGATTGCCCTTGAAAGACATCAGGGTAGCCATCCATTTCTTCTTAGCCTCGATGGCGTTCTCGATGCTGTGCAGAGTAGCGAGGGCTTTCTTCAGCCTGAGTCCGTCTAGTCCCGACATGCTTCACGAGTATACTGCGCAACCGCCAGGTGCGGCGGCGATTGAGTACCAGGGGACCGTACGCGAGATCACATCAGCGTCAGCGGGTCCACGTCGATCACCAGTGCGGTGGCGCCCCACTTGTGTTCGAGCGCGAAGGCGCGGATCCGTTGCAGCAGTGCGTTGAGCACCTTGCGGCTGGCAGCTTTTACCAGGAATTGGTAGCGATATTCGTTCTTGAGACGCGGCACCGGCGCCTCGGCGGGCCCCATGATTTTCAGCTTCTCGGGCGGCGGATTGAGCAGCAGGCCGAGTTCGGAGCTCATGCGCATGGCGGCCTCCTGCTTTTCGGCGCGCACCAGCACGTTGGCCATGGCGCTGAAGGGAGGGTAGTGCATCATGCGGCGAAAGTGGAGCTCCTTTTGATAGAAGGCCGCGTAGTCTTGCGCCGCGGCCATGCGGACGGCGTAATGGTCGGGATTGATGGTCTGGATGAGGACGATGCCGGGGATGTTGCCGCGGCCCGCGCGTCCGGCCACCTGCGTGAGGAGTTGGAAGGTGCGCTCGGCGGCGCGGAAGTCTGGCATGCCGAGGCCGATATCGGCGGAGACTACGCCGACCAGCGTGACGTTGGGAATGTCGTGGCCCTTGGCGATCATTTGCGTGCCGACCAGGATATCGTAATTGCCCTCGCGGAACTCATTGAGGATGGTCTCGTACTGGCGCTTGCCCGTGACGGTGTCGCGGTCGAGGCGTGCGATGCGAGCGGTGGGGAAGGCGCGATGCAGCTCCTCCTCCACTTTTTCCGACCCAAGGCCAAGGAAATAAATGTGCTCGCTCTGGCATTTGGGGCAGACGCTTGGGACCTTCTCGGCATACCCGCACACGTGGCAGAGCAGGCGGCGGTCGCGCTTGTGGTAGGTGAGGGTGAGCGAACAGTTGACGCAGTTGACGCGCTCCCCGCACGCGCGGCACGCGACGAAGCTCGAAAATCCGCGGCGGTTGAGGAGGACGATGGTCTGCTCGCCGTTCTCGAGGCGCCCGCCGATAGCCTCGATCAGCTTACGAGAGAAGGTGGCCTGCTGGCGCGTTTCGAGAAACTCCTGGCGCATGTCGATCAGTTCGACGGTCGGCATGGGACGCTCCTCGATACGGCCGGGAAGCTCGATGAGGGTGTACTTTTCGCGCTCGGCGTTGTAGCGGCTCTCCAGGCTGGGAGTGGCGGAGCCGAGTACCACACACGCATCGGCGGCCTGCGCGCGCACGATGGCTACGTCGCGGCCGTTGTAGCGCGGATTTTCCTCCTGCTTGTAGGATCCGTCGTGCTCCTCGTCGACCACAATCAATCCGAGATTCTTCACCGGCGCGAAAACGCCGGAGCGCGTGCCGACCACGACGGACGCGGCTCCGGAGCGTATGCGGCGCCACTGCTCGGTGCGCTCCACGTCGGTGAAGGCGCTGTGGAGGATGGCGACGCGGTCGCCGAATCGCGAGAAGAATTGGCCGGCCATCGCGGGGGTGAGCGCGATCTCCGGAACCAGCAGCAGCGCGCTGCGGCCTTCCGCCAGGGCGGCCTCGATACAGTTGAGGTAGACCTCGGTCTTACCCGATCCGGTGACGCCGTGGAGGAGAAACGTTTGAAAGCGCTGGGAGGCGATGGCGGCGGCGATTTGATCGTAGGCCGCCTGCTGCGCGGGATTCAGTGCGTGGCGCACCCGCACGGGACCGGCGTCGATCTCCATCGCCTCGGGCTTCAGGGAGACGAATCCCTTCCGGGCGAGCGAACGCGCGGCGAGGCTGGCGTTGCGCACGGTGGCTTCGAGTTCCTTCAGATTGTGCGAGCCGGGGTGCAGTTCGAGAAAGGCGCGCAATTCGCGCTCGGGTTTGTTGAGTTTGGTTTCCGCGGGCGGCGTGGTGTTGAGCTCCACGCGGAGCCGATCCGACGGTGCACGCAGCGGATCGCGCTCGGTCTGCACCTGCTCGACCACGATGAAGCCTTTGCGCTCGAGCGATTTGACCGCCTTGTCGGCCAGGGGCAGCGCCTTCGCGAGGTACGACGCTGAAAGCGGGCGCTTTTCGAGCATGCGCAGGACTTTCAAGACGAGGTCGTCCTCGGCGGAGTCGAGCAGGAGTTGGCGGGCGGCGTCGCGGCCGGCGTCTGTCAGCGACCAGATTTTTCCCTGGCGCATTTCCGACGCGAGAGGCAGCATGCCGCGCAAGACGTCGCCGAGTGGCGCGCAGTAGTAGCCGGCGATCCAGCGTCCGAGCGCCAGCAGTTCCCCGTCGAGCACAGGTGCGGAGTCGATGAGGCGGAGCGCGTCGCGCGTGGCGACGTCGGGCCGGTCGTCATGGCAGCGGAGGATGACGCCAGTGAGTTTGCGCGGTCCGAACGGCACCATGAGGCGGCTGCCTATCTGGACGCGGTGGCGCAGAGTTTCGGGGAGCGAATAGGTAAAGAGCTGATCGACCGGCACGGGCAGACTGACGTCGCAATACTGGTACGATCCCTCGGGCATGAACTTTCAGGATAGCGGAGGCGGGGAAAGTTTCACCACAGAGCATCGAACCGGGCGGGCCCGGTTTGGCGGGGGAAGAAACTCGGCTGCGACAGTCGATTTTTCGCCTCCGCTGTGGGGCGGCCAAGTCCTTTATTTCCAACAAATCTT
>Ga0182030_10022795_pt1 | contig 11633 bp, 12 predicted proteins | sample 812S3MmetaG_FD_121299 | JGI IMG/M metagenome (GOLD analysis project Ga0182030, IMG submission 121299) | Permafrost microbial communities from Stordalen Mire, Sweden - 812S3M metaG (Illumina Assembly) | ecosystem: Environmental > Terrestrial > Soil > Wetlands > Permafrost | place: Sweden... | reverse complement strand
GCGCTGCGAAAGGATGCGGTCGAAGTGGTTCAACGCCGTGCGCAGCACCCGTTCGCCCGGCGTCGCGTCCCGCAGAAACACTTCCATCGACCGGTCCCGCACCTCGCTCGCAATCATTTCAAGAGCCGCCAGGTAGAGCTTCTCTTTGCTCTCGAAGTAATAGTAAAGAAGGGCTTTATTGACATCGGCCGCAGCCGCGATCCGGTCCGTCCGCGCCCCCGCGAGCCCATGCTCACTGAACTCCCGAGCGGCTGCTGTCAGGATCCTCTGCCGGCTCTGATCGGCGCGGGCCGACTGCGCGCGGGCTGGCTCAGGGCGGGTTGGAGTGGTCTTGCTCACAAAATTAACTAACTGGTTAGTAAATTACCCCGCCAGCCGCGAAATTGCAAGCAGATTCCCAAAACACCCGATTTTTCCGGGATCAAGAAATTAGAACCAAACCTTCCCCGCGCGTCTTAGGCCAGTGCTAATCAACCAGTAACTGACGGGTAGCCGGTAATCCACCCGGTATCAGGGTTGACCTTCCTTGGTTCGTTCCCCGTCCGTGCCGAGCTTTCGGCGTCTCACCAGGCGCTCACAGAGAACAGAAGCACAGAAGACAGCGGTCGATACAACGATTCCTGCCGAGAAGGTTCTGAGCGTGTCAGCGAGAGCACCTGCGACAGCGTGGATACCCGCGGTCTTTTGCGTTGCGACCTGAGTTAAGTCGTCGGCTAGAGACCACAGCAGCGCGATGATTGAAATCAGAAAAGTCAGATGGGATAGAGTCTTCAGCGACTGAGCCTTGAGGTATGAATGTTCCCAAAAGTCTTGTGATCGCAAATCCGAGAAAGCCTCAAACCGGCGTGCGGCAGTCCCCCGCGTGCGCAAAGTCCATAGAAGGTGAACTGACCGAAGAACCGTCAGTAGGAGTACCAGCGCCAAATAGAAGTGAAACAGCCTGATATACCAAGGGACAAAAACGTCGATGTACATCGGGTCGAACCTTACGGTCTGCTCCTCTTGCAACATACAGACTCCGTCGGGTCTGGGTGGGGTTCGTCTTGTGCCTATTTTCTTAGACACCGACAACTTGCGAGTTGTTCCGCCCGGATTGTCGCCAATCCGTACAGAACCCGGGTTTTCGAATTCTGTCCGGTTAGCCGATGATCCGCCCGGATCTACCACATGGCGAAGTTCACCATGACTTCTAGTCGTACTGGCACCGGTCTGCCATCGCGGGTCGCCGGTTTGAAACGATATTCGCCGACAGCATCAAAAGCTTGTCGATCGAAACCGTGGCCCAGTTCATTGATTACACAGACGTCTTTCGGCAACCCGTCAGAATCCACCGTCAAGCTCAGATAGCTCTTGGCTTCAAATCTCTTGAGGTGCTGAGCCTTCATCGTGCTCCGAGCGTATTTGCGCCCTTCGTTTGAGAATGTCGCTTCCGGGGTTTTCGTCGGTATGGGCGGGAGCAAACTGCCACCGACTCGACGGGCTTCCTCGGGATGGGGCCGAGTCTTGAACTCTTCAGAACAGGACGGCACGCCATCAGCTGTGAATGTAGGCGACGCTTGTTTCGGTTGAACTGAGGTCGATTGGTCGCTCACGGAAGCGGACTGCTGTGCGCGAATTGGAAGAAAAGTGAAGCTCAGGGTCAAACAGATAACGATCGACTTCGACAACAGGTTCAAGCTGAGATTCCATGCGATCATTTGGGCGAAGTGTACCACTCCTCCATCGGGCGTAATATCCGAGTTGCCGGTGGTTCAGGAGTAACGGTTCACCACCATTGACCGACGAGCTCCGGTCCCCGGAGAGTGTCGTGGAGAGCGAATCCCTTAAGCAGCCCGTCGCGGTTCGCAGGACTGTCTTCGATCAGATCACAGCGCTGCATGGAAAGTGAGCCGTCCCCGCGGCTTTGCTCTACGGGAAATGCGATGAACCGCCCGCCGGGCTTGAGAGGAAGCGGCAGGTCATAGGATGAATCCCCATATTCTCGGGGGCGGACAGCCGCGAGAACGACTGTACCGGTAGGCCAAGCGGAGACCCCTTTAAGTTGGCCAACGATTCGTACCTTAGCAGATTCGTGGAGCAGTCCGAACTCGCGTGTTTCGTCGGGAGAGTCGTTGCTCATTTCGACGGGTATTGAAACGCCCTCTACAATGAGAGCCGTATCCGCATCCCTTCCCAGCACCCATGGCGGCATGTCGCAGAACTTGGGCGCAGGCGGAGGCGGCGGTGGCTGACGAGAGGCCAAGTCGGTGTAGCCGTAGAGGTGCCATTCCTGCGCACTCGGGAGAAGATCCCCAAGCGTCCGACACTGATGAAACCGGGTGAGGCATGAAAGGTCGAAGGTCGTCAGACGCTCAATCTCGGATTGCGGAGCACTTGCGGCATAAGTGATCTCCACGGCCATGCAGATTTCACATCCGCTGGGGCTTCCTTCCTTGAAGTACGGATGATCGAGAAGCTGTTCGTCGCGACCCAAGATTCGCCCGGAGCCCCTCGCAATCTGGCGACGCAAGCTCCCGCGACTCTTTGTCGAAACGATAAGCCCGTAATCGGCATCGCCCGTGTCGGAGCCCTCGACGACCGTAGTCATTAGGCTCATGCTCGTTCTCAGGATTCTTCCATCCTGGACGATGAACTGAGCATTAATAACAGAGGGCCGCCCGCCAAACCAGTAGAGGATGGCGAGAAAGCGGCTGCGATTATCAAGAGCAATTCCATACCTGCATTCCGCCGAAGTGCACCGGCCGTCATAATGGCCCCAAGCTCCCCAGCGTTGCATAAGGCTCTGAGCGTCTTCCCATGTGCTCTGATAAAGCCGAATCCTGTGCATGTCAGCCATGAGTCGCTCGGCACGCCAACGCATCAGCCGTTGCTGGAATTGGACCGCAGCAAACAAAAGCGCGGCAAAAACCACCGCGGTCACGCACACAACCCGAAGGATACGAATGAGCCATTTCATGGCGTTCCTAATAGCTTAGACACCGACGCAATGAAACTCGCGGCTTCGATTCGGAGTTCCGGTCGGATTGTCGCCAAACCGGACAGAACTCCGTTTTCGGGTTGGAGACGGATTGCCGGTCATCCGACCGGAATCCAAACTCCCTAATTGTTCTGAAGTTGAACCTTCGACTCTACTTCGACAGGTTCGCCCAATACTAGATATGGCTGAAAAACCCACTTCCGCACGGTTTCCTCGGCAGCCTTGTATGCGTTCGCTGGCCCTGCGACAGCATGCGCGCTGACCACGCGCCCATCTTTCCCAATCACAACTTGAACTTCAACCTTGAAGTGATCTCGTCGCAGAGCATCCGGCCATTCAGGAAAAGGCTGCTTGATTGGTCTGACTGCGACTCCAGTAACTACATGACCACTAAGGCCAGTTGCATCACTTGGGGGCACGATGTCAGTGTCGTCCAAATGCTCAATTGCCTCGACGGTCTTCACACGCAGTTTCAAGAAAGGCTTGCCGCCATCCGTCACCTCAACATCTCTCGCAATATTTCTTCCTTGAAACGAGATGATGTCGTTGTAGGCGGTCTGAAACCACCCAAATCCACGTACATAACGTAGAAGCGCACCTTTGTTTTCGAAACAGTATTGGGCTGGGATGCTGATTCCGCCCGAACCATTCCTCATCACGAAGCAATCAAGCACATGTGTTCCGAAACTTCTCTCGATAACCGAAGGGAGCACTCCCTGGAGAGAGGCCGCATACGCGAATGGTTCGATGATTTCGCTTCGAACTTGCAACTCAGCCCGGCTCGGCCATCGTTGATCTCCGACGCGAAACAAACCATGATCGGTCGCGTAATCCGTTTGATTGAGGTTGTCGCTTTTGTAGATGCGTTTGAACCTTTTTGGCCCTGCCCAGAATTCCTCAAATACACCGCTGTTGGAGTTGTCGCCGTCACCGTCAAACTCATCGTAGGCAATCACTATATGCCATGGGTGGACGTCCCCCGCAGAGAGGCCGTTTAAGACTGACTCATCCCTAAGCCAAGCGGAAAGGGAGGCCGGATCAGCAGCTTTTTCCGGGCTCGCAGCCTTGAAAGAGATCGTAGTTGTCCAAGACGTGTCAGGAGGTACAGCGAGCACTGAATCCGTTGAAGGCAGGGCGGTGACAACGACGCGCAGTTGTCTTGATCGATCCGCTCCGGGTTGATCGGTCTGCGCTTTCAGCCCGGCATTGATACAACAAATGAGCAGCATTTTCGCGAGAATGCCGATGTTCTGTCGCATGAACCTCCAATTACGAATTGAGTTTTGACGCATTACCTTGGCCGCAATTTCATCGCGAAAAGTATACCCAAACCCGAGTTCCGCCTGGATGGTCGCCAAACCGGACAGAACTGCATTTTCGGGTTGGAGACGAGTTGCCGGTGATCCGCCCGGAACGCAACTCTTGGTTCGGCGTAACTCTGGTCTATTTCCAATCTTTGTATTTGCGAGCGGATATCCAAGCTACGCCGTTCATTACGAGAAGCGCGATAACGGACGAGATGACACTGTCGGTCTCCCACCGTAGCGCCCCGCTGATCATCAAATAAGCGATGGTTCCGACGTTGAAGAGTAGGAACCACGTCCACTTCGGCATAATCTTTGGAAACTCAATCACCGAAACAGCCTCGCAATTTGGGCGCGGAGCAACACCACATTTGCCACAAGTTGAAAATCCGAGTTGCATTCTCTAATCAGGTTGCGCGAGTTGAAGTGTGCCAATGCCAAATGCGCAGCAGCACGGAGAAGAAGTACCCCATACCCAGTCCCGACAAGAGGAAACTAAGCAGTATGCAGACCAATTGTAGAAAATGCTGCGGGGTTCTGATATCGGCGTCCAACCACTTGGCGATCCCGAATAGCACAAGGGAGGATGCGCCGCACGCTACGCACCGCATCCCATACTGTTTACGGTTGGCTCTATCTCGCCATGTCTTGTAGGCGATGACGATTGCAAGCGCCGGGGTGATAAAGAAGAAGGTGATGAACTCCAATCCTTCCGCCAGCCAATGAAAGTGAGGGTCCATCCGCTCGCCTCAGGGTTGCACCAGCAGTATAGTCCGACCTTGGATCGACGACTCGCGGTGAGCTGGCATTACGGTTGGATTGTCGCCGATCCGTACATAACCCGGTTTTCGAGTTGGAGACGGATTGCCGGTAATCCACCCGGAACCGTCATCTTCCCGATCCCCACCAGGCGATGGCTGCTTGTGGCGCGTCGCGATTCGATCTTGCGCGCTTCGGCGGAGAAGTCTTCGGTCGTCCCCGAACCCCGCAGCTTGCAGAAGTCGCTGAACGTCGCTAGTTCGTAATCACGATCAAATCTGATGGAGTGGTGAGGCCCGGCGCCCGATTTTGTGCCGTTGACGACGGACTTTTGTGGCTGACCCAACCTCGTCAGCCTCTTCGCCCTTGTGCTGATTCGTGGTACTATCGGGTTCCCCACCATATCCCGGCATCCCAAAAGTCAGATCCCCAGGAGCAATTTATGAAACACAGGATCGTCGTACTTTGCGCGCTTTTCGCCGGCTTTACCGCAACGGCAGCGGCTCAGGCTCCGGCTCGAGCTTCGGGCTCTTTTACCATTCAGTGCGATTCGGCCCTCGTCGTTTACCAATTCTCTTCAACACAATCGGTTATGGCATACCAGTGCGCAACGAACGCGACGATCAATGGAGTTTCGTTCAAAGGACTGGCTTTTTCTCAAACCAGCCAAGGCAACGCCACTGAAGCCGAAGATCGGGGTGTCTTCGTGGGCGCTCTGGCCAACGGCGATCAGGTGTTTTTCCAATATCAGTCCACCTCGCACAGAACCGGCAGCACGGGTACCGCCCTAACAATGAGTTACAAGATTGTCGGGGGCACCGGGATTGCAAACGGCATATCAGGCTCGGGCACCTGCAACGGAACGGGTACTGTCGGGAAAGGGAACGAACAGACCTGCAGCGGAACCTACGCAGTTCGCTGAGCCAACTCCTGGTTTGTCGTCAATTCGTACATAACCCCGATTTTCGAGTTCTGTCAGGTTTGCCGGTCACTCAGGAGTAACTCGAGATTCAACCTGACTCAGCAACCCATTCTTTGCCCGTGATCAGATCACCGAGATGACCCCTTGGAATTCTGGTTTTGAACCGGCAATAAGTCGAGATTGGCTGCGGCCCCATCTCCGCGGAATATGAGCGACTTCAGTTGCCAAGCCCCGGTCGGTCTGTGCAACTCGGCATATAGGACGCCGTTGCCGTGTGGACCCGAAACAGGAACGATAACCAGAGCTTTCCCCGCACTGGCACTGACGTAGCCAGATATCAACGTCCCCATCTTCAGAGGGTGACCGAGCGCCTCGGTGAGTGCGGGACTCGTCTCAGCCGTAGCAATTGTAAGCTTCGTAGCATCCGAGCTTCGCATCTGCGCGGCAGCCCACGCTACGAAGAGCGCGACAGTAAGCCAAACCATGGCAAAGAGCACAATGAAGGCAAGGGCCTTTGTTTTCCAACGGCTTCCGAGCCAGCTGGTGAAAGATGCTGGTGCTTGGCTATTGGTGATGGGCCGGTACTCTCTCCACATCGTTGGAGCCCTTCGGTTCTTCATTGCGGATGCTTACAGAACAAGCCGGTCCTATGCTTTCGAATGGTCTCAATGCCGATGGCGATTCGACGCGCCGGTGTGTCCCAGGTCGGTTCATCCTGTCAAGCCCCCCATCTCAATCTTTTCTCGTAATCGAGCCGCCCTCAAGCAAAATCACGTCCATAACCCTTTGCCGGTCAGGAATCTGGCAAAAAGTCGTTTCGTTGCAGCAGGTTGCAGCGTGCCACTTCCTGCATATACCTGATTCAAGAGAATTTGCCGCCAGAATCTGCCCCCATTTTTTCTCCGGGTCCCCGAACCTCAGGCGCGCAAGCGCCAAGATTCAGCGCCAGTTGGCCCCACCGCAGGTGGCGCAAGCGCCAGTTGGCCTCACCGCAGGTGGTGGCTAGTCCTTGGCCGATTCCACAGCAGCCTCATTCCGGCCGCGCAGTGGGACACTGTAGCCGGCTTCCGTCCGCCCTTGCGGCTTTCTGAGGATCCGATAGCCGAACTCCCGCGCAATGTCGTCGGCCGCGTAGATCAGTTCGAGCCCCAGAGGAAAGGAGTCTGTCGAGTCAAGGTTTCCACCTTGCCGTACAAACGACGCGATGCTTCTGCTGATGCTGTCCAGGCGTGCAAGTTTTTCTTGAATGGATGGTTCCTGCGTGCTCACGCTGCCTCCGCTCAACTGGCGCTACCCTCTGCTTAACGCAATATGCAGCAGCCTTCCTTTCACGCCGCTCGCTGTTGAAACATTTTTGATTCTAGAACCTTATACTGAGCCCGGTAGGTTACCTTTGGCGAAGCGAAGCGCGGGCCTGTTAATGTATCGCCGGCCGAATGGCCATCTTGAAGTTTTCCTGGTTCACCCGGGCGGCCCGTTCTGGGCGAAGAAAGATCGCGGCGCCTGGTCGGTCCCCAAAGGCGAATATCACGACGACGAACATGCCCTGGCTGCGGCTCAGCGCGAGTTCGCTGAGGAGACAGGATTTGTCGCCGCGGGAAACTTCCTGGAGCTTGGGCAGGTCAAGCAGTTAAGCGGGAAGGTCGTCTCCGCCTGGGGATTTGAAGGCGATTGCGATCCCGCCGCCCTCATCAGCAATCGCTGCATGGTCGAATGGCCGCCGCGCTCCGGCCGCCACATCGAGATCCCGGAAGTCGATCGCGGCGCATGGTTTTCCATCCCCGAAGCGCGCCAACGCATTCTCAAAAGCCAGGAGCCATTCCTGACCCGCCTGGCACAGACACTCAACACGCAATAGTCGCGTGAACCGGCTCGCCAGCCTGCATTTCTCACGGCCAAATCTAGCGCCGACCTCCCAGTCGGCGCTACAAATCCGTTGACGCCCCTTGTGAGAAGTGCGGGCTAGTGCGCGCCCGGCTTTGGATGCGAAGCTACACTCCCCTCCGTCATCCCCAGCGCCCACCGGATCGCTTCAAAATACATCTTGCGCACATCGGGATCATCCCACGATTCCTCGGTGTGCCCCAGCGTTGAATAGAAGACGCGCCCCTTCCCGTACATCTTGCTCCACGCCACGGGGAAATCGTGGTCCGTCCTGTGAACACGCGGATTGTTGTTGAAGTCCAGCTTGCTCGCATCCAGGCTCAGCAGCACGTTCACCTTGTCGCGCGACCATGCCTTGGGCTGATAAATCTCGTCGTATTTCACAAACGCCTTGGGGAAATGCCGCACCGCGGGAAAATCTGGATCTTCGTTGATGATCGGCGCATTGAACGTCATCCACGGATGTTGATCGAACCACCCGCCGATCATCTCGCCGTACTCCGGCCAGTTGTAATTCGTATCCAGCGCCGCATGAATGCCAACGAAGCCCTTCCCTTCGTCATGAATGAACGCGAGCATATCCGCCTTCTGGCTCGCATCCATGTCCAGTTCCGCGGTGGTGCTGGCAAAGACAATCAGGTCGAAGTAATTCAGATTTTTCGCGTTCCGGCCCAGATCTTTTTTGGTCAGAAGCTCGGTGTCGGTGCGGATCATCGTGTCCCATAGGCCGCTTTCTTTGCCCATGTTGTAAATCGATGCCATCGCGGTCGACACCGAGTCGTGCTCGAAGCCCTTGGTCTGCCCGATCACCAGCACATGTTTCAAATGAATCTGTTTTGCGTGCGGAATGGCCGGCAGCGACTCGCGATCGGCAGCCTGTGCGCCTGCGCGCTGTGTACCGATTGCAATCGCACAACCAACCAACACGAGAAGAAAGCGAGACATGCGCACGGAGTTCTCCTTTTTTTGACCCGGCAGCAAGTCTACCGGCCCATCCCTGCGCCGTCCAACGGAAAAACGGAAGTCGCGCTACTCATACCGCAGCGCAATCATTGGATCAATCTTCGTCGCCCGCCGCGCCGGAATATACGACCCGGCCATGAAAAATGCGCTGATCGTCAGAACCGCCGCAATCAACGTCAACGGGTCCGCGGGATCCACTCCGTAGAGTCCGGCCTTGATCGCGCGACTCGCCGCGAAGCTCAATGGCACGCCGATCGCCAGCCCGATCCCTAGCAGAACCAGGCACTCTTTCAGGACCATCCAAAGCAGTGCCGGCCGGGGAGCACCCAGCGCCATGCGCACGCCCAACTCGCTCGTCCGCCGCACCACGTTATACGTCATCACGCCGTAGAGCCCGATGCACGCCAGCGTCAATGCCAGCAAAGCGAAAAACCCTGCAAGCCTCGACACAAATCTCTGCAGGTCGATCAGTCCGTCAATCTGCTCATCAATCGTAAGCGTCTTCAAAATCGGCAGATTTGGATCGACGTCCGCGAGCGCCGCGCGCACCTCGCTTGTGATCCCCCCGGCATTTCCATCGCTCTTCACCTGCAGCCAATACGCGTATTGATCGTCGCCGGTCAACTGCGTCACCGCGAGAAACGCAAACGGGGCCGGCTTCTCCGCGGGACTGCTGTGCTTGAAATCGCGCACGATGCCCACAATGTGCCACACCCCGGGCGCCCCCGGATCGGCGATGGTGAAGCTGTGCCCAATCGCGTCTCCGTGGGGAAAATACCGATCCGCAAATGTCTTGTTCACAACCGCCGACTTCACTCCATCCGCCGTGTCAATGGATTGAATCGTTCGCCCCCTCAGCAGCGGAATCCCCATCGTCTCAAAGTAGCCAGCCGACACGCGATTCAACAGCGTGTCGATGTCCTCGGTCGGCGGTGTCGGCCGGCCATCCAGATCGATTGGTGATCCCCATGTGCCCCTCGACATCGGCGCACTGCCCGATAAACTCGCAGAGCGCACCCCGGGCAATGCCGACACGCGTTGCAGGATCCGATCGTACAGAGTATCGAGCCGTTCTGGCGTATATCCGGCAAACTTGGGATTGGTATTGACCAGCAGCACACTGCTTCGATTCACGCCAAGATCCTGAGCGCGCAGATTCTGGAGTGTCCGCAGCAGTAGCCCTGCCACTGTAATCAGCACCAGCGCCAGCGTCACCTGCGTCACGATCAATGCCTTGGGCAACCAGCGGCTCGCTCGCGACGCTGTGCCGCCCACCGTCCGCGTGTTCGCATTCAACGCACCCGACACTGCGGTGCGCGCCCCGCGCAAAGCTGCGGCGCTCCCAAATAAAACCGCGGTCAAAATGCAGATGCCGAGCGTAAACAGCAGCACGCGCAAATCAGGCGTTGCCGAAAGCGCGGTGTGTTCCGCGCCCTGCACGATAAACCGGATCAGCATCCGCGTTGCCCAGAACGCCAGCCCCAGTCCCAGTGCGCCGCCGATCAGCGCCAGCACCAGCGCTTCAATCAGGATCTGCCGCGCAATGCGCCCGCGGCTCGAGCCCAGTGCAAGCCGCGTCGAGAACTCGCGTTCACGCGATGCCGCCTTGGCCAGCAGAAGATTCGCAAGATTGGCGCATGCAATCAGCAGCACCACACCCACCATGATCATCAGCACCATCAAGGGCGTCTCGTACTCCTTGCGAATGTAGGAGAGCCCCGATCCGCCCGGCAGCAGCGGAATATAGGTCCCGCTAATCTGGCTTTTGCGCAGCGCCGAAATGTTCGTCCCTTCCTGATCCGTTAAGAAGCGCTGAAACTCTGCCGTGGCCCACGATTGCGCCTGCGCAACCGGCACACCCGCCTTGCGCCGACCCATCATATGGATCCAGGAGAGTCCATCGGGCTTCAGCAGCGAGGGCTGCATCATCACCTGCGGCTGCATCGTAATCGGCAGCCAAAAGTCCGGTGAATCCTGGTTCAGATCAACGCCGTAAAACGAAGCCGGCATCACGCCAACCACTGTGAACGACGTGCCGTTGATCTTGATTGAGCGCCCCAGCACGGCCGGATCTGCCGATAGATTTTCCTGCCAGAAGCGATGGCTGATCACGGCCACCGCGTTGCTGCCCTCCGTCGCGGTATCTTCCGGCGTCAACACCCGCCCCAGCAATGGCTGCGCGCCAAGCACACTGAAAAACGTTCCTGAAACCAGGTGGCTCATTGCCTGCGTCGCCGGCCCCGCGCTGGCCGCCCCTGAGCGCACACTCACCTGGGTTAAGAAACTTCCGAAGGCGCAGATCCCGTCCAGCTCATCGCGATTGCCCGCGATGCGGCGATAAAAGTCGTAGGGGAAAATGCCGTAGGGGCCCGGACTCGACAAAGCCACGATGCCCGCACCGTTTCCATCGCCGAACGAAACCAGCATCTGCGGATCGCGGACCGGCAATTGCTTCAGAACAAGATCATTGATGACCGTGAAGATCGCCGTGTTCGCCCCGATCCCCAGCGCCAGCGAAAGAATCGCCACGATCGACAAACCCGGCGAACGCGCAATCTGGCGCAGGGCCCAGCGAATATCGTTGCCCACCGACTCCATTTGCGATTCCCACCCCGCAGACCACACCTTGTGCCTCACCATCTCTGAGCTCCTGATCTCAATGCGGGCCGAGCGCTCAGCCTCCTCGCGGCTCTTTCCGCTCTGCATCTTGTGATCCACCGCAGCCTCAAAAAAACTTCGCACCTCGGCCTCGATCTCTGCGTTGCGTTGGGCCGGTCGCAAAAGAGACTTCAACCCGCTGAACAAATTCCCAAACAGCATGCGC
>Ga0182030_10022794_pt1 | contig 11634 bp, 7 predicted proteins | sample 812S3MmetaG_FD_121299 | JGI IMG/M metagenome (GOLD analysis project Ga0182030, IMG submission 121299) | Permafrost microbial communities from Stordalen Mire, Sweden - 812S3M metaG (Illumina Assembly) | ecosystem: Environmental > Terrestrial > Soil > Wetlands > Permafrost | place: Sweden... | reverse complement strand
GAATCTTCTTCTTTGCCGATGGGAGTTTCGAGTGAGATAGGCTCCTTAGCGGCTTTGATGATTTCGTGCAACTTAACCAGCGAGACATCCATCGACTTGGCCAATTCTTGCTCGGTTGGTTTGCGATTCAATTCCTGTGCGAGCTGACGGGTTACTTTTTTCAGCTTGTTGATGGTTTCTACCATGTGTACTGGAACGCGAATCGTACGCGATTTATCAGCAAGCGCTCTGGTGATAGCCTGTCTGATCCACCATGTTGCGTAGGTTGAGAACTTATATCCACGTTCATGGTCAAACTTTTCGGAAGCGCGAATAAGACCGAGGTTGCCTTCTTGAATCAAATCGAGGAAGGAAAGACCGCGTCCTATGTACTTCTTAGCGATTGATACAACCAACCGAAGATTGGCTTGAACCAATTTACGTTTGGCAATCATGTCTCCTTGCAGAATTTTTCTTGCCAGTTCGATTTCTTCGTCTGGTTTGAGAAGTTGTATGCGACCAATTTCTCTGAGGTAGAGGCGAACAGAATCTTCAGTAGCTATTTCGCGGCTGGAAGGCAGTTCGACAGGTTCATCGTCATCGTCGAGGTTATCTTCTTCGTCATCGATGATGGTGAACTGGTCTTGCTCGTCGATGAGATCGAGGTCTTCCATTTCGTTGCGCTTAGCAATGTTCTCGTCTTCTACAAGAATAGAACCCATTGCTCGTTCGGTGTCGCCAGATTTAGTCTTTGCCATAGGTGCCTCGGTTTTTGGGGATTCAGATTCACTGTCAGCGAATAATCGCTAACGAATCGGCTGCACGTTTTTGAGAAAGCTCTAAGTTCATCCCTGACTTATTGAAATTATTTCTTGTCCAGCGAGGCGGACCTATGAGCAGTGGATGATAGTTTTCAGTAGCGTCTCCGCGGCAGTATCATATTTGCGTAATTCGATCTTCAGAACTTTCTACATACTTCCATAAGTTTTTCGCGAACGGTATCGTGAAAGTACTAGGTAGTGCGAAAGAAAATCCTCTTGACTTCATTGCTTATAACAGCAGGATTCGAGTTGCTTGGCAACGCCTGCTCTCGTAGTATAAGTGCGACTTTACGAGCGTGCTCATTTCGTTAAGCGACTTTAACAGCGCAGAAGAAAAAGTTTGTGCTTACGCAAACCCAACAGCCATCTACTGTTGACGGGCCTTCGCCACCTTTTCCTGTAATACTTTTAACTGATCACGAATCTCGCCTGCACGCTCGAAATCCAGGTTCTTTGCAGCATTCTTCATTTCTTTCTCGAGTTTTTTGATAACTTGCGGAATGTTCACTTTCTTGCCACCGCCCTCAGTGGTATTACCACCATGACCTGTCGCTCCAGAAAGAAAATCATCATCCGAATCCGAGAAAGCATCAGGCTTTCCGCGCAATGCTTCGAGAATACTATTGCCTGTTTCCTTAACGATAGTAGTCGGGGTGATGTTGTGTTCCGTGTTATATGCGATCTGTATAACGCGTCGACGATTAGTTTCATTCAGCGCTCTAGCCATCGAATTTGTCATTCTGTCCGCATACATGATCACTCGCCCATCAACGTTACGAGCGGCGCGACCGATTGTTTGAATCAAAGAACGTTCAGCACGCAGGAAACCTTCCTTATCTGCTTCCATAATTGCCACCAGACTAACTTCAGGTAAATCCAAACCTTCTCGCAAAAGGTTCACACCCACGAGCACGTCAAAGATTCCCAGACGCAGGTCTCGCAGAAGCGCAATGCGCTCGAGAGCGACGATGTCGCTGTGCAACCAGCGAACTCTGATACCTATCTCTTGAAGATATTCAGTCAGGTCCTCTGCCATGCGCTTGGTCAACGTGGTGATCAAAACGCGTTCTTTCTTTAAAGCTCTATCTTTGATCTCTTTAATAAGATCATCTATCTGGCCTAGAATCGGTCTTACTTCGCAAGCAGGATCGATCAATCCTGTTGGGCGAATGATTTGCTCTGCTACCAGCTTGCTCATTTTGATCTCTGCGTCACCTGGTGTTGCAGATACATATATAGTTTGTCCGACCTTGCTCCAAAACTCAGGGGCAGTTAGTGGTCTGTTGTCGCGGGCACAGGGCAAGCGAAAGCCAAAATCGATCAAAGTATCTTTGCGTGATTTGTCACCGTGATACATTCCCTGCAATTGCGGACAGGTTACGTGAGACTCATCGATAAAGGTGAGAAAACCGTCTCGACCAAATTTGCGAATAAAATAATCTATCAATGTCTGCGGCGGTTGCCCAGGGGAACGCCCTTCCAACACCCGGGAGTAATTCTCGATACCGTTGCAGTAGCCAACTTCTTCGAGCATTTCGATATCGAATCTCGTACGCTGCTTGAGTCGTTGAGCTTCGACTAATTTACCTTGTCCTACAAGTTCATTGATGCGCTCTTCTAATTCAATTTCAATTTCAGCAATCGCTCTTTCGAGTTCCTGCTGTTCTGCTACGTAGTGCTTAGCCGGATAGATACGTACAAGTTCGGGCAGCTCTTCGATTTCACCGGTGACAGGATTTACTATCGCCAGGCGCTCGATTTCATCACCGAAAAATTCAACTCGAATGACGCGCTCTTCGTAAGAAGGATAGATCTCGAGAACGTCACCCCTTGCTCTGAATCGAGCACGTTCAATAACCATGTCGTTGCGCGCATAATGAATGCGCACAAGATCCTTCAACAACTCCTGCCTATCTTTTTGTTGCCCGACCTCGAGTTGGATGGCAGCCGCCAGATATCGCTCAGGTACTCCCAGACCATAAATACAGCTGACCGAACCGACAACGACAACATCATCTCGTTCCCACAAAGAACGCGTCGTAGAGTGCCTCAGTCTGTCGATTTCCTCATTGATACTTGCTTCCTTCTCTATAAAAGTATCGGTCGACGGAATGTACGACTCAGGCTGATAGTAGTCGTAATAACTAATGAAATATTCGACTGCGTTATCAGGGAAAAACTCTCTGAACTCATTACACAGCTGAGCAGCAAGTGTTTTGTTGTGTGCCAGAATCAGGGCTGGTTTCTGCGTTTCTTGAATTATGTGCGCCATAGACATGGTCTTCCCTGACCCGGTCACTCCGAGCAGGGTCTGGTAATCATGCCCGGCTCTAACTCCGTCAGAGAGGAGTTTTATAGCTCTAGGTTGATCACCGGCCGGTCTAAATTTAGAGGTAACCTCGAATTTAGGCATTTACCATTTAGGCGGTGTTACGTCGTTTGTTGTGGCTGATTTCTCAGCGGGTGCTCTATCCATTCCTACAGCTGCGGCAACTGGCGCTGATGCAGGCACGGTATTCAGTTGAACTGGTTGAGGAGGCGGAGCGTTAGGTCTGCTAGTCGCCGGGTCTTCTTTCAAAGCAGTTTTAACTTCATCTTGGGCTTCAAATAGAGCGCGCTTGAAGTTGCCGATGCCCTGACCAAGAGCCTTTCCTAGCTCCGGCACTTTCTTAGGTCCGAAAATCAAAAGTATGACGCCCGCAACGATTGCTATGTCCACAGGGCTTTGCAGCATAATTTGGCCTCATTTCAAGTATTACTATTGATCCTAACATAATTAGACGTCCGGCCCGCCCTGTTGTGCCTGGCGCTTCAATTTCATCAATTCAAATAGAGGACGGACGTTACGCATCTTTGTTTGGTCATCCACGAATCGTGAATTAATATACAAAGTTTTGTAAATTGAGCATCTTGGGACTTTTCTGATTCGCAAACGCAATCAGAGCAGTCCATGTCGGCTTAAGGAAATCTTTATATTCACCTTAACAATCCTAGTGCCGAGCTGGATTTAGGAGGCACCAACCCAGGCGGGCTAGTCTCTTAATTCAGCTCGGCACATTAGGAGAATACAAAAACAACATCTCGCAGGTATGTAATGCTATTCGATTACACCCTGATGTTGCGCGCTTACTTGCTCGCGCCAGCCTTTATGTCATCAAGTTGCTGAGAGGTCAGATTCTGCGAAGGAATCAGCCATGCGGGTGCCTGTGTGCCATAAGACTGACGGAACACGTCTTTGGTCAGAGCTAGCGATTTGGCTACAGGAGTGCCATTTCCGAGATCGTTGTAGGCTTTGATCATGTTGGGTATCTTGGGTGAACCCCATCCAGTGTTCAAATCATAACCAGGAGTTGCAGGGTAGCCCTTGACTCCCTCATCAGTGTTATTTCCTAACGTGACGTCGTTGTACACATCAACTTTGTCACGACCAAATGCCCAGAGCTGTGGATTCCAGAAGCCTGTTTTCTTACCGGTTGCTTCAGTGATTGCGCTGGCTATTACTGCAGTTCCTGGAGCGGCAGCACTTGTGCCACCAATTGGAATGACACCATCATCGGTGAAGGTCAACCATCCAGAGCGTGGGTCGGAAGCCAGCGCAATATCTGGAACGGGACTGCCATCGAAGGTCGAACCGTTGAGATTTTTCGGTATAGTTTTGAGGAAGTCGGTCCATGCGCCTCTAGGGCTGAACATCGAGCGGCCACCACCAGTTGCACCCATACCACTCCAGGTCTTCTCACTGTTATAGCTTCCATCTTTATTGGCTAGAAGCATAGTGCCACCAGCCGAAGTGTAGGCTCCAGTACCTGCTGGATCGTCAACCTGTTGTATGCGACTTGGAGAGCCATCTCCGGCTCCATTGTCACCGGCGGCAACAGTGATGGTGACACCCTTGAGTGCTGCACGTTTTCCAGCATCAGTCATCGCAGCGCGAGATTGAGCTGTCCAGCCATCTTCGTACTGACCCCAGCTAACGCTGGCATGAGTGATCTGATCTTCACCAGGTTTAGGGAAGGTAATTCTGTCGATACCATCTGGCATACCAGAGTCATTATTCGGAGCCTGCACCATAACGGTTTTCGCGTCTGGTAGTGCTTCCTTGTGAATGACACCATCGAGTCCGTTTTCGCCGTTCGCTCCTTTAGGATCTGGAGTTGGCGCTTCATCGCTGAGATTAATCTCTTTGAAATTCGCAGGATTAATACCTTTGCTTGTCAGGTAATCTGACCAGCCTTTAGGCATAGTGCCGCCGAGTGACAAGAAACCAGTAACCATGCCCTTTCCAGTAAGATTCTCAGGCTTACCATAAGCTTTGAACATTTCAGCGACCGTCATTGCTCGTGGCTTGATAGGCACAGCAGCCTCTGGGTTAGCGCCTTTAGCGCTCGCGTCTGTTGTTCCTCCGGCCGCTCCAGCAGCTACATCAGTTGGAAGATGACCGACAGCAGTTTTTCCAGAAAGTTGAGCGATTTTGTCCATCGCTGTCTGCTCTGCCGCAGCTCCAGCTTCCGGTGCCTTTGCAGGAGCTTCACCCGGTGCATCAGACAGCTTTACATAATTGGTGTGATATTGCGGTCTGTTATCCAAACCGAGTACACCTTTGATAGCCGGAGCGACTTCAGGAGTTACAGACAATGTGCCTGCTCGTCCACGGAAGGTGACACCATTGTTTTCATATTCCTGCCAGTTCACGCCGAACGCCTTCTGCATGTTTCCAGCAGTGCCTTCAACAAAGTATCTTCCTGATGCTTGGTTCTCGTCTTTGATGGTCAAACCATGATCGGCAGCGAATTTTTTAATCTGTTTGCCGGACGCTTCGTCAGTACCGAACTTAGCTGTGATCTGGTCGTCAGTGAGGGGAGCAGCGCCGCGATTGGTGATACGGTTGATGTATCGATCCATTAGAAGCGGGGACCCCTTCGTTTGAGCCAACATCGTAATACTTACTTTGGAGTCAGGATCTACCGCACCTTTGACAGTTCCTTCTGGAGCATCTTTAGCTGTAGTCATCAAATGAGCACGGTCATCTATCATTTTGATTTTGGGCTCCATTAAGCCCGCTCGCGCAGAGAAGGTTTCGCCAACTCCTTCCGGTAACGCAGCTCCAGCGTCGGCACCCATGGCAGATCTAGTTATAGATAAGACTTTGCTGCCAGCTGCAGCGATTTTGCTATTTGCATAATCCCAGGCATTTTCTTTGGCTACCATGTAACCGTCGTACTTTTCTCCCTCTAAGACACGACCAGCGATACCAGCACCAGCTTTAAAGCCAACAAGACCGATGCCCGTATTCACTGCAAATGTGCCACCAGCGTCGCCCAACTCCTTTGCTGCTACGTCTAAATCTTTATCTGATTTAGCATTGAGCGCATGTCCATAAGCTTCTCCGACGGGAGCCAGGGCCTTTGCTCCAAAATAGAGCCCAACGCCTATTCCAGCGACAGCACCAAGTGGTGAACGAGAAGACATTACGGCTTTAAGCCCTGCACCAAAGGCCGCTGATTCAGCAACCATTTCTACAGTCTGGTCGATGTGTGCTGCGTCATATTGAATCGCATGCCAGCCGCCAGCCCAGAGGTCTTTGGAGAAAATAGCCTTGCCCGTGACCGTACCCAGTCGTCCAGCACCATCCACGATCTCGTCTGTTTTCGCCCCAATTGCGTGCGATGCAGAAGCTATAGCGTCCAGCGTTTTTCTGTCAGAAGGTTTTGAAAGTGCTTGTTGTGCCAGCGCCTCGGAAGCGTCTGGTGTTGTTTTAACCGTTGCGTCATTTAATTTATCGCCTGCCATTATTCAACCTCATGGATAGAGTTACCATGACCCCCATTTTGACCAGCAGCACATTGATGCCCCCCGAAGAACGCCCATTCGAAGTTCCGGGTCAGCAATCAGGTTGGTCGGTCGTTGTCAGTAACCAAAATCAGAATAAACCCCAGCTGTGAAAGAGTAAATTGGGAGAAATACTCAAAATGGGAGGTCTACGAAATATTAGTTTGCTGGTTTCTCGCCCTTCTTTATGGGGATTGGGAATGCTCCATTATCGTAAGGGCAGAGCAGTTCAGCCATGGCACCCTTCAAATATTTCATGCGCTTACGATCGGCAAGTTCAGCAACTGCTGCTTCGCCAAATGTGTAATCTAGCGCGAGCCCTTCTGGCTCAAGGAATGAGACGATTTCAGAAGAATCGATTGGCGCTTTCGGAACGTTGTTCGTAAAGTTTCCTTTGTTCAGCCCCGAAGTGGCCCCTACATATATAGGATCTGGATTCAGCCTCAACCACCTTACTTTGCTTGAGAGCCATGCGTTGTATTGCAACGCGATGTGTGGATGATCCGACTGATTGTTCAAATGATCTACTTGTGTTGCGATAACCATCACTAAAAGATTCGGAAATTTTTCGACCACTTGCGGAATGAATAACGAACCATCACGTTCTTCGAAATAAGCTTCTGATTCCTTCAAAGTAGCGACATCATCCGGCCAGAAAATCATACTCAGTTCAAGCTTATCTGGCTCAGCACCTTTAGGCTCCGGTGGTCTCAAAACGGCTTTGACGCCAACGGGTTCAAGCGCTTTTTTCCCGCGGGTAAGAACAGGCTGGACGACATCAGGTCGAGTGTCTACACGAATAGTGTAAGTACGCTTATGCGCTGTCAGGGCTGCGTTTGGCGGGAGGACCTTGGGACCACCAGCGATATCGTACTTTTTGTCTTTTTCTTCGTTTCTTCCACTGCCTATGAGGTTGTAGTCTTGCCCACTAATAGCACTCGGAACTTCCATCGGATCGATTTTTACAGGCTCCGCCTTTTTCGCCTTCGGGTCTACAGGAATAGGCAAGCCAGCTTTGATGAGAAAACCATTCGCAAGAGTCTTCTCCATATTCGCATCTCTGTCCAAGTTCGAAATTGGCTTCACGCCCTTGGGCAAAATATCTGCGAAGGTCTCTCGTGGCTTTTTCTTCTCTTTGCGTTTATCGTATATTTTCTTCGGCTTTACTGTGACTGTCGCTAGTTCAGCGAAAATCCCCATGCGATCCATAGCTGCCGTAACATCTGGAGGATAAATCTGCTTATCCAGACCGACGTCAGTCGCGTAGGCAAAAGCGAACTCGAGCGATTCGTCCCAACGTTTGTTTTTGTTTTCATCAAAGAAAAGAACACCAGGAATCTCGGCTTCACCCTTCCGTTTGTGCTCTCCAGGTCTGCGCAGATAATAGGGGTCATAACATAAATTGCTGTAATCGACTACGCAATCGCCGGTCGCACCACTGCCCTGTCTGTAGTGCCTGTTAGAAACAACGTCATCAGCGCTACCAAGATTAGGCGGAAAAAACATAGAGCCGAGGGGACTTTCATAGAAAGTGGCCCATGATAAAAATTGCAATTCACTTGCGTATTTGTCCATTGTAACCAGGGCAATATTGCCACCATTTGACCAGCCAACAATCCCGATGTTGTTTGCGGAGACTTTGACTGGCACCAGCTCGCTGACTTTGCGACCTTCAGCGTCGAGCATCCGCCCGGCAGCAAATAGTAGAACGTCTCTCAGCGCCTTCTGGCATTCTTGCCCGCGATAATCATAGATACCACTAGAAGTAAATTTGCCGTGACCGCCACCGGGGAACGAAAATCTAACCTCCACGAAACCCATTTGCGCCGAGTGCATATCGAAACCCAGACCATCAGGTCCAACACCGCCTGGCACAATGATCGCTACTGGCGCACCGTCTTTATAGCGAGGTTTGTTAGGATAAATTATGTTTACAGCAAGTCCTTTGCCTGGTGCCGACTCTGAAGGAACGTAGCAACTAACCGATTGCTCGGGAACCATGGGCGGTGGCTTGATCGATCCTTCACCTATGTCGGCTGTAGCCATGGCACCGAGTGGTGCAGCCTGCAAACAAAAAGTGAGAATAGTTAAAAATACCGCACACAGACTTCGCAGCCTCAAACGATTCACCTCAAAAGTAAGTCTGACAGTGCCCATTATAACGAGGACAGCTTGATTACTTGTGGAGCGATTTTAACGTTGCTTCTATGCAGATTTCTTCATCTTTTCGACGATACCGGGATAAATATGAAACGCAGGTCTGACCACAGGCAGCAGCGCAAGCGCCTTGTTGACGGGGCCTTTCGAACTCATTTTGCCTGTTAACAAAGCGACGGCCGGGTTTTCTTTGCCCGACCAGAAGGCATGAGCAACGTCAGATTTCATCGATACTTCCACCATCGGTTTGGCATCGCAGTCGCCCAGCGTAATCTTAATTTCTGAACCATCGCTACCATCGATGGTGATATATCCATCAGGATCTTTATAGTGGAAACGTACTATCAGCTGAGATTTGAGCAGAGCCTGAGACATAACAGGGTCAGCTTTGATCTGATTCCAGAGTTCATGCATTACTGAATAAAGTTCGTTTGTATCCGCGAAAATTGGCATGAATCTTTCTCCTGTTTCTTAACATAATATAAAGCTCGGCAGTTAACAAGAGCGACAGGGTTGGGACTTCGATTGTTCCGAAAGAAGCCAAAATTTCAGCAAAAACAAAAGCTTGCCCGGATCAACTCAGCAAAAGAATGTTCGTTACACGATTTGGAAACCCCTTCTCAATCTAACTTTGCAGCCGCGCCCGAGCTGAAGCGCGAAAAAGGAAAGAGATTTTAGCCACCTGCTACACTGTGCCAATTGAGACAGAAAGTTCACCAATCGGCACGCCGTCACGGTTTGCCAGTTCTGGTCTGCTGACTCAACCCAGTTCAACAGCTAAGGAGCAAACATGAAACGCAAAGCATCAGCACAATGGAATGGCGGTTTGAAAGATGGTCACGGCAAAATCTCAACCGACAGCGGCGTTCTAGCAGATACCCAATACTCATTCAGCACTCGCTTTGAAGAAGGCAAGGGCACCAACCCAGAAGAATTGATCGCAGCAGCTCACGCTGGTTGTTTCTCAATGGCTCTCTCCAACCAGCTCGGACAAGCCGGATTCACAGCAGAAAGCATCAAGACCAGCGCAACCGTTGTTCTTGAAAAACTGGAAAGCGGATTTGCAGTTACCGAAATCCACCTGGAAGTAGTTGGCCGCGTACCTAACGCAACTGAAGAAGCTTTCATGAAAGCAGCTGAAGAAGCCAAAGTCGGCTGCCCTATCTCCAAGCTGTTCAACGCCAAGATCGTAATGAACGCAAAGCTCGAAGCTAAAGCTGCAGTATAGTCAGCGCAGTTTTTCGAAAATAAGTTGAGAGGAGACTCAGGTCTCCTCTCTTTTTTTGGTTATACTCGAGGTATGGCAGAGAAGATCACCCAGTTTTTAAAGCACTACCTGAAGTTGCGCGTTGCGCATCCGCTTGTCGCTTTGCTGCTTCTGATCTGTATTTCGGGAATGACAACAGGTGCGGCTAATTGCAGCGAAATTTGCACATTGAATGCGCTGGCAAACGAACACACACGATCTGTCGCGATGGACGACTCTTGTTGTACTGCCGGCGGACGAATGTCCTGCTGCGAGCCATCAAAGTCCGAAAATGACAGAATTGCCGGGTCTCAGATCAAGCTGCGCTTGCAAAATTTTGTTCCGGTTTTACCGACCATTGCGTCAGCGCCAGATTTCAGTGCAGTGCCTTTCGCTCAGGCTATGCCTTCGAGCCATGACCAGCTGGCGAATTCCGCTATACAACCTACAAGACTCTATATTCTTCACTGCAGTCTCCTGATTTAGAAAATGGCATCTGAAAAACGTGTTGCCTAATTCAATTTTTATAGGAGATTTTGTATGAAAAATTCGGTAAAGGTCACTCTGGCCTGTCTTATCGTTCTCGTCATTGGTTTGATTTCATTTCTTGGGCAGAGAGCGCTTGCTGAAACAAGCATGTCTGGCTGTGCAAAGGAATGCGGAAAATGTCAAAAGTCATGTGAAAAAGCAGATACTTATCTCAGGGGCAAAACCCAAACTGCCAGCTCAACGGCTGCGCAAAAAAGCATCGCTGATTGCGTTGAACTTTGCAAAACCAGCCAGGTATTAATGGAGAAGAATTCGAAATATCATCCGGCTGTCTGTAAAGTTTGTGCTGAAGCTTGCACAGCATGCGCCACGGCATGCGACGCATTGCATGATCCTAAGCTAAAAGAGTGCATCGAAGAGTGCAAAACTTGTGCTGATAGCTGCAAACAAATGGCTGGATAAATAATCCAGAAAAAGAAATAGACAAGTGAAATAGACAAAGGAAGAGCGCCACGAAAGTGGTGCTCTTCTTCGGCTACAATTAATAGCCTCGAGTATCCTCGGCACACTTTGCGCATCCACGAATAGGGTAACCATGAACCAAAGAGGCAATGATCCAATTCTCCGAACTCAAAACAGGGGGACTGTTCTGGCTCTAGTTTTACTTTTATCAAGTTTCTGTCAAGCAAATGCGGAAGAAACCACTCTTGATGGCAGGCAGGTGGTCGAGCGAAATATCGTCGAAAAACATTCAGTCAAGGCACTTCCCGGAAAGCTAGATGACGTTGAAGTATTCAACAGCAACAGCCCCGAGATTGTACAAAGCGACGGCATTTTGCTATCGACATTCCCACCTGATGGCATGTCCGTTAAAGAAGCACACCTGAATCATGCCCTCAAAGGACGGCTGAGTTTCTTTCTTCATCATATAAACAACCGCATCAAAGACGGAGACGAGAAAAAAGTCCAACTTGGATTGATCGTTCAAAATAGCGGAAAGAAGGTGGCTCATTTAAATTTTGCATCCGGAGCCAGCTACCTGAGCCAACCTGATGCACCATTTATCGATTTGCCGCCAATACTCGAGAACGACCCGGGCAATATCTTCGCTGG
>Ga0182030_10022792_pt1 | contig 11634 bp, 10 predicted proteins | sample 812S3MmetaG_FD_121299 | JGI IMG/M metagenome (GOLD analysis project Ga0182030, IMG submission 121299) | Permafrost microbial communities from Stordalen Mire, Sweden - 812S3M metaG (Illumina Assembly) | ecosystem: Environmental > Terrestrial > Soil > Wetlands > Permafrost | place: Sweden... | reverse complement strand
CGCGAACAACGGATAGGTGAACGCCGCCAGGATCGTGGTCGAAATGCACGCGGAGCTGAGCGTCCACCGGTCGGCCCCGCTTCCCAGGGGAAGCATCGCGACCAGCGCGGCGCTAAATAATCCGAACAGCGCGACTAGCGACCCGCGCGATCCATCGAGCGGCATGCCGCGCAGAAACAACGGCGCCGATCCGATCCAATCGAACGGCTTTCCTCCGATCGCCAGCACGTGCGCGGGGCTCCCCGGATATCCTTGCCAGGAGAAGCCCACGATGAAATAGACGATCGCGGCGACGCCCATCACGCACAAGGACGCCAGCATCATGTGGGCGGCGTTGCGCGCGCGGCCGAGTCCCGTGTTGATCATCGCCAATCCGGCCGCGGCCAGAGGGATCAGCAGGATCAAGAGCAAACAAATCGCGGAGTTGAGATCGAGAGAGGAAGCGGGAGAAATGGGCGTCAACGTTTGTCCCCGTGCGGAATCACGTGGGTACGAACGACGAGGGTCAGCCCCAGCAGTTGGACGGCGAAGCCGGTCAGCACAAAGCCTGCCAGCGCCGCGGACTTCAACAGCACCACCGCCGCCAGGACGATCAGCCATCCGGACGACAGAAAAAGAAAGCCGGCGTATCGCATGAAAATCTGGTCCATTATAACAACCCCTGCGGCTCCGGCCCCTTGCTTGTTTAGAGTTGTCATTCTCGAGTTGCTTTTTAGCGCTAGCCCGTATACAACAGCTAGTGATGACAACCATACGTTCCGCCGCGCCGTTGCTCGTCCTGGCAGCGGCTTCGGCGATTTCCGGGTGGGCGCAGAACGCCGACACGATTCTGGTCAACGGCAAGATCCTGACCGCCGACGCCCAGTTTTCGATCCAGCAGGCGCTCGCGGTGCGCGACGGCAAGATCGCCGCGGTGGGCAGCAACTCCGAAATCCGCAAGGCTGCGGGACCGAAGTCGCAAGTGATCGATCTGGGCGGGCGCACGGTCATTCCCGGCCTGATCGATTCCCACATGCACGCGATCCGGGCGGCGTCCTTTTTTGCCACCGAAGTCAACTGGCCCGGCGTGCCTTCGCTCGCCGAAGCTCTCGATCGAATCAAGCAGTCGGCGGCGACCAGAAAGCCGGGCGACTGGATCATCGTCGGCGGGGGATGGAAGGCCGAGCAATTCAAGGAGCAGCGCCCTCCCACGCAGGCCGAGCTCACCGCGGCGGCGGGCAATCATCCGGCGTACATTCAATTGCTGTATTCCTGGGTGCTGATGAATCCGCTCGGCTTCCAGGCGCTGAACATCCAGTCCGACGCGGACCTTCCGCGCGGCGGCAAGCTCGATCGCGATGCGGACGGCAAACCGACAGGAGGCATTACGGGAGGAATCATCCCCCTGTTCGACCGCCTTCCCAAGCCTACTCTCGACGAACAGGTGGAAGGCACCAAGAAATTTTTCCGCGAGTTGAATCGTCTTGGCATGACCGGCGTCAGCGACCCCTGCGGCAACAACGTCACGCCCGAAACCTACGACGCCATCAACAAAGTTTGGCGCGAGCGCAAGCTTACCGTACGCGTCGCGTATTCGATTTGCGGATTCAATCCGCCGCATGAGGCCGAAGAATACAAGAAGTACCTCGGTCTGATGCCGATGGGTTTCGGCGACGACATGATGCATTTCAACGGCATCGGCGAGCAGGTCGTGTGGGCCATCAACAATGTGGAAAATCCGAATGCGGCGGACCTGGAGCGCTTCTACGAAATCGCGAAATGGGCGGCCGGGCGCGGCTACGGACTAACGTTCCATTGTTCGACGGATGCCGCCGTCAACGCGATTCTGACCGTATTCGAGCGCGTCAATCGCGAGATTCCCATTACGGACTTACGCTGGTCCATCGCGCATTTGAACGACGCATCGGCGGCCAATCTGCGGCGCATGAAGGCGCTCGGCATGGGCTGGACCATGCAAGACGAAATGTACTTTCAGGGTGATGCCACCGCGAAACGCCTGGGACCCGAGGCTGTGAAGCGGATGCCTCCGGTCGAAACCGCTCGCGAGATCGGCGTGCCGGTGGGCGCGGGTACCGACGCGCATCGCGTGATGAACTACAGCCCCATGACATCGCTGCAGTGGCTGCTCGACGGAAAAACCGTAAGTGGAAATCCCACGCGCGGGCCGGAAGAAATTCCCAGCCGCGCCAACGCGCTGCGATTCTACACGCAAGGCAGCGCGTGGTTCTCGCACGATGAAACCAAGCGCGGATCGCTGGAAGTTGGCAAGCTCGCGGACCTGGCGGTTCTGTCGAAGGATTACATGACCGTCCCGGTGGACCAAATCGGCGGCCTCGAATCCCTGCTCACAATGGTCGGCGGTAAGATTGTCTATGCGTCCGGCGCCTTCGCGAAGTGGGAGAATGCACGGTAACGCTCTAAGAGGAGCTTACGAAATCATGAGGAATGCCCTGCTCGGCTTGCTAACGGCGAGCGCTTTGATCGCGCCTGCAAGCCTATATGCCGCGGGTTGCGGGACGACGAAGCCGGATGCGAAAGATGCCGCTGCCGTGTCGCCCGACTTCTACAAGGTGCTGATCGATAACGACCAGATCCGCATCCTCGACGTCAATCTGCCCGCCGGCGCGAAGGAACCCGCGCATTCGCACGTGTGGCCGGCCATCATCATCGAAGACACGCAACGCCCGGGAGAAATTCCCGCGGTGCGCAATTTCAAATCCCGTTGGGAAGCGGCGACGTCCAAGGCGAAGGGCGGCAATCCCGGCACGGAACCCTATCACGCCCTGCGCATCGAATTGAAGAAGGGCGATTGCGAGCCGGTGAAGAATCCGCCGCTGCCGCCCACTGACGGCGTGGTAATTCACGATCCCAAAATTCTGGTGCCGTTCGAAAATGCCTACGTCCGCGTGCTGGAAATCGAAGTGAAGCCTGGCGACGCCGAGCCGCCGCACACGCACACGTGGCCTTCGGTGGTTTACTATTACCGGCTACCGTCGTCAAGGCGCGGTTCGTTCGACGGGAAGCCTCCGGTGGACCGTCCCGAGCTGACGAAGCAGCAGGTGACATTCGAAAACTTCCCGGCAGCCATGCACACGCTACTGAATACGGGAACGTATCTGTATCAGGCGCACCGGATCGAGATCAAACCGGTGACGGACAGTCCCGCTAAGAAATAGTTAGGCGTCGCTTACTTCGGCAGCGGCTTGCCTTTGGTCTCGAGCCCCAGCGGCAGCAGCAGGATTCCCAACGCAAACGCGATGGACGTGAGCGCCACCGGAGTTCCAATCGTTCCGAAGTAGCTGACGCCCGCCCCCACCAGGAAACTGATGCCCGCGCCGATGAAGCGTGTGCCGCTGGTCACGAAGGCGAACGCGCTGCCGCGGCATTCGGTGGCGTATTGTTCCGGCAGCCACAGCGAATACACCGCGAAGTTCGCTCCGCCAATGCCCAGGAAGAACAGGCACGTCATAAACAGCGGCAGGACGTCGCCCTGCATGTAGAAGACGATGCCGAAGGCGGCGATGATGAAAATGAACATCATTACGAAGAAGAACGCGAGCGCCCCGCGGCGTCCCAACTTTTCGCACAACCACGGCGTCATCAGCGCGCCGAGGATGGTCCCGACGGAGAGAATCGCGGTGGCATATGAAGACTGCTGCGCCGCTTCCATGGCCGAACGTCCCGCTCGGGTGGCGATCTGCGTGACCGCCGCCGGAACGTAGGAGGATCCAGCCCACAGGCCCGTGATCGAAACCACCATATAAATGGAGTTCAGGATCGTCCGCCTGCGATATTCCGGCGAAAACGGCCCGCGCAACGAATTCAGGAACGTATGCTCGCTGCCCAGTTCCGCCCTCTTTTGCTTCCATTTCTCGGGCTCTTTCACCTGCCCGTAGAACATGGCCACCAAGAGCGCCGGGAATCCTCCCACGGCGAACATCCAGCGCCAGCCGTAATGCGCGCCGATGAAATAATTCGCGATCGCCGCGAAAAAGAATCCGACGTAGTAGCCGGTGTGCATCAGTCCCGCGCCTTGTTTGCGGCGCTCCTCCGGCCATTCTTCGGAGATGAACGTCGCGCCCACGGACCATTCGCCGCCGATGCCGGTACCGGCCAGCAGCCGGTAAATCGCCAGGCTCCATACGCCCTGCGCGAAGGCGCTCAGGAACGTGAAGACGGAGAAGAACAGCACTGTAATCATGAGGGTTCGCATGCGTCCAAAACGATCGGCGATGGGTCCCCATAACACGGCCAGCCCCCAGCCGACCAGGAACAGCGCAAACAAGAGCCCACCGTAATAGCCGATGTTGGCGGGCGTCGCCGCGATGCCGGATTTCGGCAGCACCTCTTTTAACGCCGGCACCAGCACCAACGCATAAATGAACGAATCCATTCCGTCCAGCAGCCATCCGCCCCACGCGGCGAGAAATCCGCGAATCTGGTTGCGCGTGAGCGGCGGCAGTGCAGCGGCGGGCGTCGACTTAGAAACAATGGGCGTCAATGGCAGCCTGTCGTGATCAATTAAAGCGACATTTCGCTGGGCCGGATCGCCAGTGCGAGCACGGCGCCAATCAGGCACATCAGCGACATTTCAATCTCGCTGGCCTGCTGCCATCCGAGCGGCGTCGCGAGCGCGCCGAGCAGGTAGCCTCCGAACGCGGCGCCCGCGTAGAGACAGGTGACGAACATGCCCGAACCGCGGCTGGAGAGGCTTCGGCGCAGTGCCTTCACGTGACAGCCCGCGAGATTCACGTACAGGATCGCGCTGCCGGTGATGCCGTAGATGCAAGTCAATATTTCGCGGGTCAGCATGCTCAGCGACGGCAGGAAGAAAACATAGCCGAGCACGGCGATCGAGAGCAGAGAGCCGCTCAGCACCAGCTTTGGAGAGAGGCGATCGCCCAGCCAGCCTCCCACGATGGACGTGAGCGCCCCGATGCCGAAGAATCCGATGACCGTACCGGCATCCTTGGGCGAATAATGGAGGCTCTCGCGCAGGAACGTCGGGTACAAGCCCAGGAAGCCGTACATACTGAGGCCGTGGATTAGGCTCAGGATCGTGAGGATGACGGTGTTGCGGTTCAGCAGCGTCGTGGCGCCGCCGGTGTCGGCGCGCGTTTGGGAGGCATGCTGCGTTTCGCTGAACCACGGCCGCACGGTGATCGCAATCACGACGATCATCACGCAGCCGAACGCGCCGAAGTAGAGCATGGGAGCGTGCCACGCGTTGGATGATGACCCGTAATTCGTTCTCAGGATACCGGTAAGGAACGGACCGAGGAATCCGCCGATGCCGTAACAGAAATTGACGGAGCCGATGGCAGCGGCGCGGTTGCCGGAAAAATAATTCGCGGCCAGCGCGAACATCGACGTCGCTAGCATGGACATGCCGATGCCTTGCGCCGCCAGACACACCAGCATGCTGAAGAATCCCACGGCGACGGTGGTAAGCGCGGCCGCTCCCGAGAAGACGGCAATGCCGATCAGCAGCACGGTCTTGCGGGAGAGACGGGTGAGAAGGTAGCCGGTCGGCAGGCCGGCCAGTCCCAGGCCCAGCGTGAAGATCGTCGAAAGCAGTCCGGTATTGCTGAGCGAGAAACCGAAGGCGCGCCGGACGTCGGGGGCGAGCACCGGGAAAAGATAGCGGTCCGCGGCCATCAGCACATAGGAGACCAGCAGCACGCAGAACATCGCGATGGCGATGGCGCCCGTGCCCGCTTGTTCGCCGCGCGCTTCCACATTAGCCGCTGGAATCGCCGCGCTGGTGGGGACTGCACTCAGCGGACTTGTTTCCGAGCTCTGACTCATACCCGTCGTCTCCTTGCTACGCCGGCTTGACAAGATCACCTGGCGAAAGATGATTCACCGTTTTGCCGGTTTCCGTGAACGTCCTGGTCACCTCGCGAGCGCCGTAAATCCACAGAATCACCAGCGGCGACGCGCCGGTATTGTTAAAGCGGTGCGGCTTGCCGGCGGGAATGTACGTGGTATCGTAGCGCGACAGACTCGTCCGCTGGCCGTCGACCTCCACTTCGCCCTCGCCTTCCAGCAGCGTCACCTGCTCGCCGCAGTTATGACTGTGCATCGGCGCGCTGCGGCCCGGAGGGAAGGATGTCAGCCCCGAAGTGAAAACCGTATCGGGCGCGCGCTCGGCGCCCACTAATAATGTCGTGATAACCCCGTCGCCGCGCTGGAACTGGGGGATGGAGTCGATCTTGAAAATGCCGGCCGAGTCTTTCACTTCCGTCATAGCTTTCGTTTCCCTCGCCAGCCGGGGCTCTGCGCCGGGAAAGCTTCTAGAATCCTACCACGAGCGAACGCCGGGCCATGGCGGCTCCGTCCCGCATTTGACCCCGCCCCCTAAAACGCTTAAAATCGCAATGAGCCGGCACGGTTTACCGCCGGGCGACGCACCACAATCCAATCCGGGAGACACAACACATGAAATGGATGACGATAGGCGCGCTGGCTGCCATGATGGCGGCGTCGGCGTGGGCACAGAGCGATGCCGATTATCAAGGCTACATGAAGGCGGTGTTCGCCGCCAACGGTAGCATGCAGAAGAACGTCGGAGCCAAGAGCGCGGATGCGGCCGCCGACGCGAAGAAACTTCAGGACACGTTCAAACTGGTCGAGGCTTTCTGGAAAGCTAAAGGCGCCGACGATGCCGTGGGATTCGCCCAGAAGGCGCAAATGATCGCGGGCCTGGTGGGCACCGACGTGGCGGCGGGCGATTTCGATAAGGCCGCGGCGGATGCCAAGAGCATCGGCGCGGCGTGCGGCGGCTGCCACATGGCGCACCGCGAAGGCAAAGCAGGGGATTTCCACATCAAGCAGTAGAATTCCGGCTACGAAAAAACGGCGGGCGCCCTGCATCGGGTTCCCGCCTTTCTTGTTTCTGATTGGCCGCGCTTAACTTCCGATGCCGCCCAGCGCGACGTACTTGATCTCCAAGTAATCGTCGATCCCGTACTTCGAGCCTTCCCTGCCCAGCCCCGACGACTTCACGCCGCCGAAAGGCGCGACCGCCGTGGAAATGATGCCTTCGTTCACTCCGATGATCCCCGATTCCAGCGCCTCCGCGACGCGGAAAATCCGGCCGACGTCGCGGGCGTAGAAATACGCCGCCAGGCCGAACTCGGTATCGTTGGCCAGCGCGATGGCCTCCTCTTCCGTTTTGAAGCGGAACAGCGGAGCCACGGGACCAAATGTCTCTTCGTGGAAGACCATGGCCTTGCGCGGCACATCCGTCAGAATCGTGGGCTCAAAGAAATTGCCGCCCAGCTTGTGGCGCTTCCCGCCCAGCACGATCTTCGCGCCGTGGCTCACCGCATCGTGGATATGCTCCTCGACCTTCGTCACCGCATCGGCGTTGATCAGCGGACCCTGCGTCACCCCGTCATCGGTTCCGGGACCGACTTTCAACTTGCCGACGGCCTCTTTCAGCTTCTCGGTGAACGCTTCATAGACGCCGTCCTGCACCAGCAATCGATTCGCGCACACGCAGGTTTGACCCGTGTTGCGATACTTTGAAGCCAGCGCGCCCTGCACCGCCGCGTCCAGATCGGCGTCGTCGAAGACGATGAACGGAGCGTTGCCGCCGAGCTCCATGCTGAGCTTCTTGATCGTCGGCGCGGTCTGCGCGATCAGCTTCGCGCCCACTTCCGTGGATCCCGTAAACGATAGTTTGCGCACCAGCGGATTCGCCGTCAATTCCTTGCCGACCGCGCCCGACGGCCCCGTAATCACGTTGCACACGCCCTGCGGCATGCCCGCGCGTTCGCACAGCACTGCGATTGCCAGCGCCGAAAAAGGAGTCTGGCTCGCCGGACGAATCACCGCCGTGCAGCCGACGGCCCAGCCCGGCCCGGCTTTGCGCGTGATCATCGCGGACGGAAAATTCCACGGCGTGATGGCGGCAAACACGCCAATCGGTTCCTTGAATACCAGCACGCGGCGGCCTTTGGCGTTCTGCGGAATCGTATCGCCGTAGACGCGCTTGGCCTCTTCGGCGAACCACTCGATGAAGCTCGCGGCGTAGAGGATCTCCCCGCGGCTCTCCGCCAGCGGCTTGCCCTGCTCGGCCGTCATGATCAGCGCGAGATCCTCCTTGTTCTCCAGCATCAGATCGTTCAGGCGGCGCAAAATCGCCGAACGCTCGCTCGCCAGCAGCGCACGCCACGCCGGATAAGCGCGGTGCGCGGCTTCAATCGCGCGTCGCGTTTCCGCCTCGCCGAGCGCCGGCACTTCGCCCACCAGCTCCCCATTCGCCGGATTGCGGACCGCGATGGTTGCGCCGTTATCGGCGCCAACCCACTGCCCATCGATATAGTTCGCCTGACGAAGCAGGCCGGGATCCGCAAGCTGCAAGGCGGGGACCGCGGTGGTCATCATAATAATTGCTCCTTGACCTATTTTACAGATGACGGCGAAAGGCGGCTGTTCCGTCTTAATCAACGGTTGCGACCTTAATTCAACGACACTCCCGGATCGCCTGTGGCAGATAAGTTAGCAGGTCCGTCGCCAGCACGCACTGCTCGGTCAGAGCGTCCGCCGCTAGCTCTCCGGCCCTTCCGTGCAGCCACACCGCGGCACGCACGGCCAGCGCGATCTCTTGCGGCCACTGCGCGACTAGCCCGGCGACCAAGCCGGTGAGGATGTCTCCCGCGCCGCCTTTGGACATCGCCGGCGATCCCGTGGGATTGATCCAGATATTGCCGTCTGGCATCGCGATCAGCGTCCGATATCCCTTCAGCACCAGGCACACTTCGTGATCCTTCGCGAAGGCGCGCGCATCGGAAATGCGATCTACCACCGGCGCTCCCAGCAGCCGCGCCATCTCGCCCGGATGCGGCGTGAGGATCGTTTGCATCCCGCGACCGTGGAAATCCGTTTCCACGCCGTCTTCCTTAGCCAGGCAATTCAGGGCGTCCGCGTCGATCACCGTGGGCAAGTTCGCCGTGGGCAGGGCGGCTTCGAACAAGAGCCGGGAGACCAGCTTCCTGCGAGCGCCCAACCCCGGTCCGATCGCGAGCACCGTCTTCCGTGCCAGATCGATATCGTCGAGCTCCTGCGTCATGAGTTCCGGTGCCAGACGCGACGCGCTCGCGCAAGCCACCGTCACCAGTCCCGCGCCCATCTTTAACGCCGCCAGGCCGGACATCGCCGCCGCACCCGTTTTCCCGCGCGCCCCGCCCACCAGCAGAACGTGTCCGAAATTACCCTTGTTCGCGTCGATGACGCGCGGCGCGAACAAGCGGCGGAAGTCGTGAGCCTCCGACAACGCCAGGCCGGATTCCAGAAGATCCGCCGCGATTCCGATATCGGCCACTACCAGCTTCCCGATGTTGTGAGCCCGGGGACTCAGCAGCATCTCGGCCTTGGGCGCAGCGAACGTCACCGTGTAATCCGCGCGCACCAGCATCGCCGAAGGCAGGTCCACCGCCACAATTTTTGCCTTGGGAAAATCTTCGTTGATCGCCCGGATCAGCTCGGCGTAGCGCCCCTCGATGGGCTCGCGGAACCCCGTCCCCAGCAGCGCGTCGACGACGATGGTCGCGTCCCGGTCGTAGACGATATCCGCGTCCGTGACCTGGATCACCTGCAATTCGGCCACGCGGCGTTCCAGCAATCGCGCCAGCACCTGCCCGTCGGCGCCATTGTTGCCCGTGCCGCAGAAAATCGCCACGCGCTGCTCCCCCAGCCGGGGAAATTCGCGTTCCAGAAATTCGAACAGACAACTTCCGGCGCGCTCCATCAACGTCTCGACGGGCGTGCCGCGCTCGAACATCGCTAAATCCGCGGCGCGCGATTGCGCGTTTGTGACGACCCTCATGCCGGTACCCCCGCGAGCATCTGCTCCAGTTTGCGCAGCCCTTCCGACTCACCCATGACGATGAGATAATCTCCCGCCGCGATCTTCTGCTCCGGCGCGGGGTTGAACAGCATCGCGCCATCGGCCTTGCGCACCGCCAGCACAATCAGTCCCAGCGTGCGCTGCACCTCCATGCGGCCCAGCGTCTCGTCCGCGAACGAACTGCGCGCGCTGACGCTCACCTGCTCGATACCGACATCCGGCCCCACGCCATCGGCGGTGAAATCCATGAACTGCTGCACGTGCGGTTTCATCAGGGCCTGCGCCATGCGATGCCCGGTACTCTTATACGGCGCGAACACGAAGTCGGCCCCCGCGCGTCGCATTTTCTGCTCGGAAGTTTCCTCGTCGATGCGCGCCGAAAGTTGCAGCCGCGCATTCAGCGCCTTCGCCGAAAGAATCAGGAACAGGTTGTCCGCATCGGAGGCCAGCGTGGCGATCAATCCCTTGGCCTTGTCGATGCCGACGTCGCGCAGGACGTCGTCGCGCGTGGCGTCGCCCAAAACGGCCAGCATCCCCTCTTTCATCGCGCGTTCCACGCGGTCCTCGCTATGATCGATAACCACGAACGGCACGTGGGCGTGGACCAACTCCTCGGCTGCGCCGCGCCCCACGCGGCCAAAGCCGCAAACGATAAAGTGATTCTGAAGTTTGTCGATCATGACCTTCATCCGCCGTTTCCCGAAATATTGATTCAGCTCCAGCTCGATGACCGTCTGCGTCATCGCTCCCACCGCCAACAGCATCACCGTGACGCCGAAAAAAATCACAAACGAGTTGAAAACGCGGCCGGCGTGGCTCAGCGGGTGGATCTCGCCGTACCCCACGGTGGTCACCGTGATCAGCGTCATGTAGAACGCGTCGAAGACCGGATAGTGGTCGATGAGCACGAAGCCGACGGTGCCGAAGGCGAGCGTCGCCAGGATCGCAATCGAGATGATGGCGAGGCGCCGCGGCAAATGAGGCATTGTCTTTCTATCTTAACGACAAGGCAAAGCCGCGGTTGAGCGCAAGATTGCTGGACTCTGCTTGCTGGGCGGGTGTTTCTACTTCACGACGGTTTTCGCCGCCGCCTCGTTCGCGTATGCGTCCGTGACGCGCACCGCGATGGTGACCTCGCCTCGTCCGCGATCCACCTGCAAGCGGTAATCGTGCTCCTCGGAATCCGTGATCCGCGTGGTGGGCGCCACCACTTTCCACTCCCCGCCGTTCACCGAATACTCGGCGCTGGCGAGGACGCTCCACGCATCCTTGGCGTGGAACCGGACGTCGATCTTCGGACCGTTCACCGTCGCCGTGAGCCCGCTGATTTCGGGCGGCGAATTATCGATCAGGAAGCGGTCGCTTTCGCGCGGGGCCGCCAGCGCCTGCTCCGGCGGATTCGACGGCGCATCGCTGCCCGTCACGCGCAGATAATACTTTCCATCCGGAAAGGCCGTGGAATCCCAACTGTAATAGCGTTCTCGAATCCCGTCCTTCAGTAGCTTCCAGGTAGTCTCGCCCTCGCCGCGGATTTCCACCTTGAAGACCAGTGTGTCGCCATTCTCATCGGCCGCCAGCCACCGCGCGCCGATCTGCCCTTTGGCGAACGTCAGCGCGGGCGTCGATCCTCCGTCTCCCGTTAAACCACCCGGCGGCGCGGGCTTCTTCCCGAAGGCTGGAAGATTCAGCGTCACCGGTGTCGCCGACGGCACGGAAGGCTCCGGGAACTTGTAATTCGCCGGTGTGATTTCGATTTCCTCCACCACGGGCGAGACGTT
>Ga0182030_10022791_pt1 | contig 11634 bp, 8 predicted proteins | sample 812S3MmetaG_FD_121299 | JGI IMG/M metagenome (GOLD analysis project Ga0182030, IMG submission 121299) | Permafrost microbial communities from Stordalen Mire, Sweden - 812S3M metaG (Illumina Assembly) | ecosystem: Environmental > Terrestrial > Soil > Wetlands > Permafrost | place: Sweden... | reverse complement strand
TGCGCTGGAGCGGCGCGTGGTGGTCAACTACGACGACTTTGCGCCGGTGCTGCGCCAGGCCGTCATCTCCATTGAAGACAAGAGTTTCGAGTCGCACTGGGGCATCAATGTATTCCGCGTGCTGGGCGCGGCGGTGCACGACATCCGCTCGCACGGGCGCGCGCAGGGCGCATCCACGCTGACCATGCAGTTGGCGCGCAACCTGTTCCTCTCCTCCGAGCGCACCGCCGCCCGCAAGCTGCAGGAGGCGTACCTGGCCATCCAGATCGAGCGTGCTTTCACCAAGCAGCAGATCTTTACGCTGTATGGGAACCAGATTTACCTGGGCCACGGCATGTACGGCTTTGAGGCGGCCTCGGAGTTCTATTTTGGCAAACACGCCAAGGATGTGAGCTTGACTGAAGCAGCTCTGCTGGCCGGGCTGCCCAAGGGGCCGACGGCATTTTCGCCGCTGCTGAATCCGGAGAAGGCGTTGCGGCGGCGCAACCTGGTGCTAACAGAGATGGAGGCCGACCGGGCCATCTCTCACCGCGAGGCCGAACAGGCTCGCAGCATGCCGCTGGGGCTGCACATCGCCCAGCCGGAGATGGCGGTGGCTCCCTGGTTCCAGGAGGAAGTTCGCCGGGAATTGGAAAGGCGTTTTGGCACCGAACAGGTGCACGAGGCCGGTCTGAAAGTGGAGACCACGCTCGATCTGGACCTGCAAAAAACCGCCAACCAGGCGGTTGCGGACGGGCTGGCAACGTATGAGCGTCGGCGCGGCTGGGTGGGCCAGGACGGGCCTGGCAAGCTGGAAAATGTTCTGGCCAGCGGCGTCTCCATCGAGGAGTACAAGCATCCGGACTGGGCGCTGAAGTCCGGCCCCGGCGACTACGTTCATGCCGTAGTCACCCGGGTTCTGCCCCTGGAGATCCACGCCCGCGTGGGCGGCGAGGAAATCGTGCTCATGCCCGACGACTGGAAATGGACCGGGCAGCACTACGGCGATGCACTGGTCAGGCCCGGCGACGTGATCTATGTCCACCTCGCGGACACCATGGAGGCTGGCGCACGCCGCGCCACACTCGAACAGGACTCCGGCGCCCAAGGGTCTCTGCTGGCAATCGACAACGCCACCGGCGACGTGCTGGCCATGGTGGGGGGACGCGACTACGCGCTCTCGCAGTTCAACCGCGCGACCCAATCGGAACGGCAGACCGGGTCCAGCTTCAAGCCCTATGTCTATACCGCCGCCATCGAGGATGGGGCCAGGCCCGATGACACGATTGTCGATGGCCCGGTCAGCTTCGGCGGCTACACCCCGCATAACTACGAGAACGACTACAAGGGCGCGATGACCCTGATCAATGCCTTTGCCGAGTCGCGCAACATTCCCGCCATCAAACTGGCCGCGCGCGTGGGCATTCACAAGGTCATCGACGTGGCCCACCGCTTCGGCGTCACTTCCAACATTCCAGCCTACCTGCCGGTGGCTTTGGGCGCGGTGGAGATCACGCTGGAAGAGCAGGTGGCCAGCTACTCCGTGTTTCCCAACGACGGGCTGCGGGTGAAGCCGCGGCTGGTCAGGAAAGTTTCCAACGCCGACGGCATTACGCTTTGGGAGGACACGCCCTCAGTGAACGAGGTGATCGACCAGCAGACGGCGCGGACCATGATGACCCTGCTGCGCGCGGTTACCCAGCACGGCACGGGGGCGGCGGCGGCGCAACTGAATCATCCCGTTGGCGGCAAGACCGGCACCACCAGCGACTACACCGACGCCTGGTTCCTGGGCTTTTCGCCGTCCATCACCTGCGGCGTCTGGGTGGGCTACGACAGCAACCAGTCCCTGGGAGAAAAGGAGACCGGCGCACGCGCGGCTCTGCCCATCTGGATGACCTGGATGAAGGCCGCTATCGTTGGCAAGGACGACGAACAGTTTCTGGGCGAAGAGAAGGACAGTACCCTGCTGAAGGCCGCCGCACAGCCACCCGCCAATCTGTTGCCGCCCGCCAAACCGGCCGGCCCCGGGACCAAATCGCCCGCAGCGGCCTCGACGGCCGGGATGAAGGTCAAGCCCGTGAAGGCCCTTGTATCCGCCAGGCCGCTCACGACGACGGCTTCCGGTGGCCTGCCAGGGAAACCGCCCGCCAAGCCGGCAGTCAAACCGGCGCTGGTGCCGGCAGCCGGCGTCAAGCCGCTGGTGAAATCGGCGCCGCTGCCCAACCCCGTTGGAGCCAGGCCCGAGGCTGCCATCCGGCCCGCTCTGCCCGCCAAACCCAGGCAATAGAATCGGAAGCAACTCTTCTTCCGGGGGAAAGACCTGATTCACCCCGGTTGAGCGCATTGCTGGAACCGTATACTCCGGCTTGCAGGAATCCCGCGCATGACCAAGCCCGCCGATAGCCCGCGCACTCTTCGTCGCGATATTGTCTTCGCTTTTGTCCTGGCCATGGCCTGCTACCTGGCCTGGCTGATCCGCGACGTGCTGGTGCTCCTCTATGTGAGCGCCCTGTTTGCAGTGGTGCTGACCCCCCTGGTGCGCACCGTCTCCGGCATTCACATTGGCCCCCGGCAACCGTTCAAGGGCTCGGCCATTTTTCTTCTGCTGGTGGTTGCGGCCGGAGCGCTGACGGCCTTTGGCTTCCTGGCTCTGCCCCCGGTCCTCAGAGATCTGCAGGCATTTTCAGGGGAGATGCCGACACGCCTGCCCGGCCTGTTGGACAAACTCAAGAGCATTCCCCTGACTCAGCAATTGGATACCTCGGATCTCAATTCGCGGCTGCAGGATTTCGCCAGCAAGGCAGCCCCCTATGTCCTGTTCTCTCTTCGGGACTGGGCGGGCAAGTTGTTCGACATCATCATGGGGTTCATCCTTACCATTTATTTCATTTTGGAAGGCGACCACGCCTATCGGTGGTTCCTTTCCTTCTTTCCGCCTGAAAAACGCAGCCGGCTGGACAGAACCCTGCAGCGGGCGGAGATCCGCATGGGCAAATGGCTGCTGGGCCAGGGGAGCCTGATGCTCATCCTTGGAGTCACCAGCACCATTGTCTATCTCTCGCTCCACGTCCGCTATGCGTATGCCCTGGGCGTGCTGACTGGAGTGCTGAACATCGTCCCCGTGCTGGGAGCTGCCATCTGCATCGCGCTGGCACTGGTGGTGGCGGCCATTGACTCATGGGGCAGCGCGCTCGGCGTCGCCATCTTTTATCTGATCTATCTACAGGTTGAAAATTCCTATCTCACTCCCCGCATTATGAGGAACAGGGTGAACCTGCCTGGTCTGGCCATCCTCGTCGCTCTGGTCCTGGGGTCCGCTCTCGAGGGCGTTCTGGGAGCGATGGTTTCAGTTCCCACGGCGGTTTTGGTAGCCGAGCTTCTGGACGAATATCTGGTCTGCAAAGAGGAAGCCTGATTTCACCCGGACTGCATCGCGTTTAGTCTGGTGGTTTTCTATCTTCGCAGTAGAAGGAAGCTGCCAGGAAGATGCGTCGTCGTTTGTCCGGAGCTCCGGATCTACGGCTTCAGCGTCGCATCCGCAGTCACGGTGACAGTAAACCTCATGCCGGGCTCGATCTGGGCTTCGGTTGGCTTCCACGCGGTCTCTCCTTCCAGCGTTTCACCTCCGCTGACAGGAATTAACTTCACCGGCACATTGACCGAGCGGGCCTCGAAGACAAGGTCGCCCGGCACACTGTATCTGGCCGGCCTGGCAATGGTCAGATCGGCAGCAACCGGAGTTCCTTTGAGGATGACGACGGCATCGCCCGCCTTCACGTCCTGGTCAAGAAGGACGCTGAGCGTGTCTCCAACGTGAGCGGTTTTCGAGTTGACCGTCGAGTTGGTAACCAGATGAAGACGGGTTCCGGCGCGGAGCACGCCGTCGGCAGGGAGAGACCGGGGCGGAATTGGAGTTGCAGGACCGACTACGGTATATTCGGCGTGAGCGATCGGACTGAGCGACTTGTTGAGTGACAAGGCGACGGCCTGCAACTGGGTGGTGACGTCGATGGGAATGGGGCCGTTGTAGCGAGTCGAGGCGGTCGTCGGAGTCCATCCGTCAGTCGTGTAGTAGACCGCTGCATAGTTGTCGGAGACACGCCATTTGATGCGCACCGCAGTCCCCGGCTTGACTTTGCCCGACTTCACGGAAAAGGTCGGCTGAACTGGGTTGCCGACGACCGGCCAGGAGTATGCCGAGGAGGCGTCAGTCAGGTTCTGCGTCATTTGTTGAGCGAGTTGCTGGTTGGCCTGTGCGGCGAACTGCATATCCTGTTGCATCTGTTGTGCGGCCTGAAGCCCTGCCTGTATGGTCTGTTGGCTGGCTTGCTGCGCGGCCATCATTGCGGCGTCGTCTTGCCCGTACGCAGAAACAGCACCAAGGACTAACACGAGAAGAGTGGCATTCATCATCGTTCCCAGCGTCTGGATTGAAATTCCTATTTTGATAGAACCAGAAACTCTGGAAAAGTCGCGGGACAGTAAGAGTTATCTCGCCGCGCTCCTGATTCCGGCCTCGACCACCGCCTTCATCACGCCGCAATTGGAAAGGAAGCGGACCAGGTTGCCGGTGAGCGGCTGCACGGTTCCGGAATCGGGACTTGGGGCATCTGGTGAATTGGCTTCCTGGTTTCCCACTCTTGCGCCAGAGAAAGGGGGCGAGGATGGGGCAGGGGTGGCTTTTGCCAGGTGCAGCTCGCCGGTTCCCTGGGCGTCGAGAATGAGCGAGGCGAGTTTGCGGGCCAGGTCGAGGTCGAAGCTTTCGGAGACGAAAACCCGCTTGCCGCGCGTAGTGATGACCACCGCGCCCTCATTGGTGGAGTAGACCTGCTCCTCGGCGATGGGCTCGGCCGATCCGGCGTGGCGGCCGCTGGGGGTTGACTGTTCGGCGGCGACGTCAGTCTTCAGGCCGGAATATTTGCGCCCCAGTTCCTCAGCGTAAAGCTGGGCAAATGCCTGCGCGGAAGCGGCGTTTTTCCACACCGACAAGTAGAAGATGGCGACGGATTTTGTGCTGGACTTCTCAGCCGGGGTGGTGGCGCTGAGGCGCTGCCCGGCCCAGTAGAGGCCGCCGTCCCAGGCTGGCGTCAGGTCGCGGGCGGCGTTGTCGCCGCCAAAGAGTTCGGCGAGAATGTGCACGTCGAGCTGCCCCATCTGGCCAATGTCGTAGGGCTTGTAGAGCTTGTCCACCAGCGGGTGAATGTCGGGCAGCAGGGGGATGGAGGGCATGTGCTTTTTTTCGTATTCGAGCGGGTTGATGATCTCCCAGCTCGATGTGGGCGGCCGGTCCATGGTTCCGGTAAAGGCTGCGCTCCGGCCCTGGTCCATCCACACATCCTGCTCAAAGCTGAGGCCCTCGCGATACGGGAACAGGAGCGATTCCGAAAGCAGCAGTGGCGCACGCGCGAGGACCGGAGAGTTCTCGGAGCCCGCCATTTGCTGCTTTACGAAGTCCAGAACTTCGGGGTCCTTGATCAAGCTCTTGCCCATCGGCTTGAGGATGTAGTCCATCATGACTGCCGTGGCCTGGCCCTCCGCCACAGCCTCGCGCGCGGTGTCCATCTCGTCCCTGGCCAGGTGGTCGGTATCGTCGCGGGAGTTGAGCGAGACATCGTCGGGTGTCTGATCGTTCCACTTCTCAAGATCGGCGTGCTGGTCCTGGAGGGCATGGGTCAGTTCGTGGGCCAGCACCGGCTTCTGCTCCTCGATGTCTACCCAGTCGAGCATATTGACGGTCTTGGTTTTGGAATCGTAGTAGGCCTCGATCTGCTCCTTCAAGAGCGCCAGCAGAAAGGGCTTCAAGGCGAAGTCGCGGTCCAGCAGGCCGAACTTCTTGAGCACGATTTCGTCGCGCTGCAGGCGCTTGGCGCCCTCGTCCTCCTCGAACTTCTGGTTCAGGTAGCTTTCGACGGCGTTGCGGGAGGTGATCTGGCGCTTGACCTGGCTCTTGATGGGCAGGCCGGTCTCATCGGAGGAGAACTTGATCAGCTCGTCCACCAGGCCGAAGAGCTTCTGCGCCTGCTCGGGGGTGATGTGGGTCTCGGCCTTGGGCTTGGCGGTTTCCGGGGCGGGGTATTGCGCTGTGGCCAGCGCAATACCCAGTGTCGCGGCGCACAACCAGGCGATCATGGTCCTCGCAGAAGCGGCGAAGAAGGGACGCGAGGGAGATAAAGGCTGCAAGCGTCCTGCGAAAGCCAAACAAGCCGCGGAAAAACTCGACTTCATCAGCGGGAGCAGTCCAGGGCGCGGCGTAAATGCAGCAAAATCAACGTGGGCTTCAGCTCCAGAGGAACGCATTTCCTCGGCGACAAACCCTGCCTCCCCGGTCGACGCTCCGCCGGCACGGCCCAGGCCACGCCCTTCTGAAGCAATCGGTTCTACCGCGGCTTGCCTGTTTCCCGCCCGGCGCTGCTCGCCCATCGTTTCTCCCCATCTTCTTCCAAGGCTATAATCAGGATGCGGTGTGGCGCGAGATTGTTCCTGAAAATCTGCGCTGGAACCGGCGGAAAATCTCCCCTATGACTCAAACGGACGTCACCGCGACCACTCCGGTCAATCACCCCACGGACCAGGACCTGTCCGCGGGGACCCCGGTCAACCACCCCACGGACCAGGACCTGTCCGCGGGAATTCCGGTCACCCCGCTCGCCGCGCTCCTGGCTCAGGCCCCTGCACCACCCGAACTGGTTGCCTATCGCGGCGTCATGACGCCACAGGAGTTGGACGTGCGAACGCGCGAAACAGCGGCGCTGCTGTCCGGAGCCGCCGCCCACGATCTGGGCTGGCTGCGCCGGGTGTCTGTCACCGGCGAGGACCGCGTCCGCTGGCTCAGCGGCATGGTCACCAATATGGTGAAGGACCTGGGCGAAAATGCCGGCGCGTGGAACCTGGTGCTGAACGCGCAGGGGCGCATCCAGGGCGATCTGTACGTGTGGCGCGAAGGCGAATCGATAGAGCTGGAGATTGCCGCCAACCAATATGAAAAGCTGCTGGCTCACCTGGACCACTTCATCATCATGGACGACGTGGAATTGACGCCGCGGAGCGTGCCGGCGGCCGGAGAGTCGAGTTTCGAAACGGCGCTGGGGCTGACCGGCCCATTGGCGGCTGGTGTGCTGGCCCGGCTGGGTCTGCCTGCGCCGCCGGAGCAGTTGACCACCGCGCATGGCGTCTGGAGCGGGGTCGAGGTGCGAGTGGTGCACGCCTACGGTCTGCTGACGCCGCATTTTGAGCTTTGGGCGCAGGCGGCGGAGATTCCGGCGCTGTGGGCTGCGCTGGCTGAGGCGGGCGCAATCCCGGTGGGGGCGGCGTCTCTCGAGGCCTTGCGCATTGCCGAAGCGATTCCCGCGTACGGCATCGACATTGTTGAGCGGGATCTGGCGCAGGAGACCTCGCAGATGCGCGCTTTGCACTTCACCAAGGGCTGCTACCTGGGCCAGGAGATTGTGGAGCGCATCCGTTCGCGCGGCAGCGTTCACAGGCACCTGAGGCCGCTGGAGCTTTTTGGGCCGGTACCGGCCGCGGGGGCTGAGCTTACCTTGGACGGCGGAGCCAACGCCGGCCACCTCACCAGCGCGGCGGAGTTGCCGCTGGCAGCGGGCAGCCGAGTTTTTGCCCTGGGCATGATTCGCGGCGAAGCCGAGTTATCACCCCAGCGACAAGGACCCGTCGCCGGGGACCCCGAGCAACGCAATCTACCGTTTATCTACGCCGCCGGAACAACTACCGGAACGGCTCGCATTCTGAGCGGATCACCGGAGTTGGGCCCGGCCTAGCAAGCAAGCTGTAAGCGAACCAGCAAGTCAACAAATCGGCAAGATGGATTGGAAACCTGGAGACGATGAGCGAAACCCCCAAATTCACCGTGATTGACCGCCGCAAATTCAAGGCGGACGAAGAGCACGAAGGCCAGCAGCCCGCGGCGACGCCGCCGGAGCCGGGCGCGGGCCCGCGGCTGGTCGTAAGCGAACCCAAACCCGCGGCGAAACCGGAACCGGCGCCGGAGCCCGTGGCGGATGCGGAGCCGGCAATTGAGTTGCCTCCCGCGCCGACTGCCGAGGAGAGCCGCGAACAGAAGATGGCCTACGACGTCGCGGCGCAGCGGCTTGAAGACCTGATTCGGGCGCAGAACCCCGCGATGGGCCCGCAGCCGCCTATCGGGTTCGAACACCTGGTGCAGCAGTTTTATGTCTCCGCCATGATCCAGATGGGCGCCGGCGCCCAGGACGGCCAGCGGCCGAGAGTCGACATCCTGGGGGCGCGCACCACGATCGACCTGCTGGGTGTGCTGGCGGATAAGACCCGCGGCAACCTGACCGAGGCCGAGGACCGCACCCTGCAAACGGTTCTGTTTGAAGTGCGCATGGCCTTCATGGAGTTGACCAGCATGATCACGCTGCAGGGCATGCAGCCGCCTCAGCCGCCGCCCCTGGGCACTCGCTAGATCACCCGGATGGACGGCCTGCTCACATTTCTCGGGACGGGGACCTCGATGGGGGTTCCCACGCTGGGTTGCAGTTGCGCGGTATGCACCTCCACTGATCCGCGCGACCGGCGGCTGCGGCCCTCTTTGCTGCTGCGCTGGCGGGAGCATGGCCAAGGAGGCGCATGCGAGCGCGTGATCGTTATTGATACCGGCCCGGACTTCCGCGAGCAGGCGCTTCGCAACGGCCTTACGCGTGTGGACGCCGTGCTTTACACTCACTCCCACGCGGACCACATTCTTGGTCTGGATGACCTGCGCCCGCTCAGTTTCACGGTCTTTCGCGAGGGAGGGCCTATTCCGCTCTATGCCACCGCGGAGACGAGGGAGGTGCTGGAGCGCATCTACGACTACACTTTCTCTCCTCAGGCCACTTACCCCAACCGCGCGCGCGTGCAGTTGGAGCCGCTGGAAGAGCGAAACACGATTCTCGGCGTCGAGTTTGTGCGCGTGCCGGTGCTGCATGGGCAGCAGAAGATTGTCGGCTTCCGGTTTGGCCGCGCTGCCTACCTGACCGATGTGAGCGACATTCCCGAATCCAGCTTTGCGCTGCTGGAAGGGCTCGATCTGCTGGTACTTTCAGCGCTGCGCTACAAGCCGCATCCCAGCCACGCCACGGTGGAGCAGGCGGTTGCGTGGTCCCGGCGCATCGGGGCGCGCCGCACCTGGCTCACCCACATCGCGCACGAGCTGGGCCACGAGGAGACCAACCGCCTGCTGCCCGACGGCATTCGGTTGGCCTACGACGGACTCAGCCTGCCGGTGAATCTTGGGCCTGTGAATCTGGAGCCCGCGGAACTGGGCGCCGCGAAACGTGGGACCGCGAAGCTATGACCGACGGCAGCGCGCTTCCCGTTCACCGCCCCATTTCAGTTTTCCATTCGGCTGCGGAGGTTCCAGCGGACTTTGGCCCTTGCGTGGCCGCCATCGGCAACTTTGACGGCGTGCACCTGGGACACCGGGAGATTCTCTCCTCCGTGGTTGCCGAGGCGCACACGCTGGGCATTCACTCGGTAGCCGTCACTTTCGATCCTCACCCGGAACAGTTCCTGCGCCCCCATAGAGCGCCGAAACTGCTGACGCCCATGCCTGAGCGCGTCCTGCTGCTCGCAGCCACCGGCATCGACGCGGTGCTGGTGCTTCCTTTCGACGCCGCACTGGCCGGCTTGTCGGCCACGGAATTTGTACGCCGGATTCTGGTGGCAACCTTGGGGATTCGCGGGCTGCACGAGGGCGGGAATTTTCACTTTGGCCATCGCGCGCGGGCCGGCGTGGCGCAGCTTCAGAGATTTGGCGCGGGCTTCGGTTTTGGGGTCCACGTCCATCCGTCGGTGCGCGTTCGCGGGCTGGAAGTTTCCAGTTCCGCCATCCGGGCTTTGATTGCGGCGGGCGACATGACCCGCGCCCGCTGGATGCTGGGCCGCCCTTTCGGGGTGCATTCCACACCGGCCCGGGGACGCGGCATCGGCACGCGGCTGCTGGTGCCCACGGTGAACCTGGCTCCGTACGCGGGGCTGCTGCCGGCCTTTGGGGTATACGTCACGCGGCTGACGGTGGGCGAGCGACGGTTCCAGGCGGTCACCAATGTGGGCAACCGGCCCACCTTCGGCGAGGCATCGTTTGCGGTCGAGTCGCACATTCTGGACTTCGAACCGGTCGATCTCCACGATCAAACGCCGATCGAGCTGGAGTTTCTGCTGCGCCTGCGAGGCGAGATCGAGTGGCCCTCGCCAGAGGCCTTGAAGGCGCAGATTTTCAAGGATGTGGCCAAGGCTAAGCGGTATTTCCGGCTGATGGCGCGCGGGTAGAACAATGCCGGGCAGGGGCTAAGACCTGAAGGGCAACAACCTGAACGAGCAATCCTACGGGCTGGCCTGCCTTGTTTGCTCAATACCAGGGCTACAATTCACGCCCCTCGAATCTCCGGATGGTATTCTTGCCGGGTCTGTGCAATGCTTGGAGATTCCCATGCAAAACCTGCATTCCTTTCGTCTTTTGAGTTCGTTGTCCCTCGCCACAGCCCTCTTCTGCGGCCTGCTTGCCGCGCCGGTTCTTCTTGTTGCCGAGCAGCCTTACCACGTGGTTGACCACTGGGAACTGGGCGGCGAGGGTGGGTGGGACTACCTGTTCGTCGATTCTGCAGCGCACCGCCTCTACCTGACGCGCGGCGCGCGCGTGGATGTGCTCGACACGGGGACCGGCAAAATCGTCGGCAGCATTGGCGGCCTTCACGGCACGCACGGCATCGCTCTCGACAACGCCGGCAAGTTCGGCTACATCTCCGATGGCGGCGGCAATGCGGTAGTGGTTTTCGACCGCGCCACGCTGGCTACCGTAGCCACCATCCCCGCCGGGACCAACCCCGACGGCATCATCTTCGAGCCGGCCACACAGACCGTCTGGGCCTTCAACGGCCGCAGTAAGGACGCGACTGTGATCGACGCCGCCACGCGGAAGGTGGTCGCCACCATCCCGCTACCCGGCAAGCCGGAATTCCCGGCTGTCGACGGGAAGGGAGCCGTCTTCGACAATATCGAAGACAAGAACGAACTGGTCCGCCTGGACGCCAAGACCAACAAGCTAACCGCCGAGTGGCCACTTGCCGGCTGCGAGAGCCCCAGCGGCCTCGCTTTTGACGTTGCGGGCAGCCGGCTTTTTCCGGTCTGCGACGGCAAGAAGATGGCCGTCGTAGACTCCAACACCGGCAAAGTCCTTGCGACTCCTCAGATTGGCGACGGCCCCGACGCCGCCGGCTGGGATGCGGCCCACAAACTGGCTTTCGCCTCATGCGGCGAGGGCGTTCTCTCCGTAGTCGATGCCAGTGGTTCCGCTTACCCCACCGTTGAAAGCCTTCCCACGCAGCGCGGCGCGCGCACCATGGCTTACGACTCCGCCGCCGACCGCATTTACCTGGTCACGGCGGAGTTCGGCCCCCGGCCCGCGGCAACGGCCGACAATCCGCGTCCCCGCCCGGCCATGGTTCCGGGCACCTTCACGGTCATCGTGGTTGGCCGGTAGAAAGCAGCCCCAGGCCGGCGCCCAACTCTCGCTCTCCAGTCCCATCCTTGCGGCATTTTTGCATTTCGCGGCGAGGATGGCCCAAACGGATCTCTGACCCCTGACCCCTGATCTCTGCTTTCTGAAACCGTCATGAAGATTCTTCTCGGTAT
>Ga0182030_10022790_pt1 | contig 11635 bp, 5 predicted proteins | sample 812S3MmetaG_FD_121299 | JGI IMG/M metagenome (GOLD analysis project Ga0182030, IMG submission 121299) | Permafrost microbial communities from Stordalen Mire, Sweden - 812S3M metaG (Illumina Assembly) | ecosystem: Environmental > Terrestrial > Soil > Wetlands > Permafrost | place: Sweden... | reverse complement strand
CTGTACCGTGTCTTTCGTGAGTTTGCGAATGCCCTCGCGCTCCACGTCTTTTGGCGACAACCGGACGTCCATAATGACGTTTACGAGAGCTGCGACTTTGACGGCCGCATCCCATCCGTCGATATCGAAACTGGCGTCGGTTTCCGCGATCCCGAGTTGCTGGGCCTGTCGAAGCGATTCGTCGAAGGTCAGGCCTTGTTCCATGCCCGTGAGGATGACGTTGGTCGTGGAATTGAGAATTCCTTTGAAACCTTTCACTTCTAAAGCCGGTAGCGAGTGCCGGAAAAGCGAGAAGATAGGGACACCGTCCATGACGGTGGATTCGAAAAGGAAGTACTTACCGCGCGTGAATGCCAGATCGCGCAACTCGCGATACGCGTGGACCACCGGCCCTTTGTTCGCGGTGACGGCGTGGGCTCCGTGTTCAAGCGCCTGGCGGATATGGTCGATCGCTGGCTGCCCGGATTCGACGTTAAGGGAAGTGGCCTCGAAGATGACGTCGGGCTGCGCGGCGACGAGCCAGTCGGCATACGTCGGACAGGTGCATCCGCCAATCTGTGCGTTTGTTTCGGTCGCAGGACGAAGGAGATCGCCCACGGCGAAGCCTCCGGCATTCTCGCGCCAACCAATGCGCCGCGAGCCGACACCCGTGATCGTCCATTGAATGCCGTATCGCTCCAGAAGTTCTGAATTTTTGCGTTGCAATAGATCGACGAGGGTCCGATTGACATTCCCGAATCCGACAAAAGCGAGGCGAAAGAGACTCATGAGTAGGCGCGAAAATCGGCCGCTATCGTTGTATCATGGCGCGATTGTGAGCGGGTCAAATCGTGGTTTGCAGGAGCAAAAAAGCAATGTTGCTAACAATTTTGAGTTTCGTGACTCTGTGGATGTCTCCTGTGCCAGCTTCGGGTCAGATGCGGCGTGACCTTACTCCGGCAAAGGTGGGTACTGTCTTGACTGATCCGTACGCGCCGCTTCAGTTGTACGACGGGAAGTGGGATTTGATTCCAACGCCGGCGGATAAGCCGGGCGAGCCGATGCATATCGAAAATCGCTGCGCCAAGGTGGGCGAGTTCTTTTCGTGCAATCAATTTGTGAACGGCAAGAACACGGCGCTTGTCGTTTTTCTGCCGGTGCATCCGCTGGAGGGTGGCGGCTACGAGTATCGCAATCAAGCGCTGAGGGCCGACGCGGACGGCCCGGGTACCTGGGGCAAGCTGGAAATTGTGGGCGATCGATGGGTGTACTCGAGCGAAGAAAGCGACGGTGGTAAGAAGACCTATTGGCGGACGACGAATGTTTTCTCCGGGACGGATAAGATTCATTTTGAAGTTCAGAAGTCGATAGACGGCACGAATTGGATGACACAGATGAGCGGCGACGAAGCGCGAGGGAGGTAAGAGAAAATAGTTTAAGCCGGGCGAATCGCCCGTCCCTTACTGGCCAGTCGCCGTCCGTCGTAACACGATCTGATTTACGAAGAGCGCCATTTGACGATAGAATCGTCTGAAGCTAGGTATTTTGCGGGTCGGGTGTTCTTCAGCTATGAGGGAAATGGTCAATCGAGGTGTATTCGTCAGAGCCGTTTGCGTGCTCTGCATCGCCTTGATTTGCGTTTTGGGGATGGTCCAGGCGACTCACTCCCATGCCGAGGAGTCGACCGCAGCTCACCACACCTGTTCGATTTGCGCCACTGCTCACGCCGGAATCAATACGCAGACCGTGCAGTCCGCTCCAGTGTTAGCTACGGCGGCCCTGGTCCTGCCGGTTACGGAAGCCACCGTCATCTTTCGACCGGCCACGACTGAGTTTATTCGTCCCCCTCCCGTTCTCTGATTTCTCTCCTATCCAGTAATCCATTCCTATTTCTAAGAGTCGGCGACGTCGATCTGCAAAAGGATCGCCGCACGCCGCTCACTCGTTTTTATTGGAGAAAATCATGCATTCCTTTTCTAAGAAGTGGCTCGCGGCCAGCGTGGTCGCGATTACCTTGTCTTTCGGTCTTGCCGCTGCGCGAGCGCAGTCGGGATCAAGTTCGGGATCGATTAACGGCACGGTGCTCGATCCTTCGGGCGCCGTGGTTGCGAACGCGACTGTCGAGATTCACAATCCGGTCAGTGGTTATGACCGCACGACCACGACGGACGCAAAGGGAAACTTCAGTTTTCCGAACATACCTTTCAATCCCTATCACCTTTCGGTGAACGCACAGGGCTTCGCAGCAACAGCGCAGGATGTGCAAGTGCGGTCGGTCGTACCGGCGACGGTTCAGATCAATCTGCAAGTGTCGGCTTCATCGACCACGGTTTCAGTCGAGGCGTCGGGGGACTTGGTGGAGAACGATCCGACCTTTCACTCCGATATCGATAAAGATCTGTTTGACAAAATGCCGTTAGAGAGCGCGTCGTCGTCATTGAGTTCGCTGGTTACATTGTCGACGCCAGGAATTGCGGCCGATTCGAATGGCCTCTATCACGGGCTTGGCGATCACGCGGAAAATTCGATTGTCACGGATGATCAACCTGACACGGACCAGCACAGCAAGGTTTTTTCCAACCAGATATCGCTCGACTCGATTCAGTCCATGGAAGTGATTTCGGGCGCGCCTCCGGCAGAGTATGGAGGAAAGACCAGCGTCGTGATTGTCGCGACAACCCGTTCGGGACAAGGGGTAACCACCCCACATGGGAGCGTGACCGCGTCTTACGGGGCGTTTGGAACTTCGACTATCGAGGCCGATGTCGCTTACGGCGGCAAAAACTGGGGAAACTTTATTTCCGCGAACGGGCTGAATAGCGGGCGATTCCTTGATCCTCCGGAATTCGCGGTGATCCACGACAAGGGCAACGAACAGAATGTTTTCGATCGAGTGGACTTTCAACTCTCTCCGGCGGACTCGGTTCACTTCAACTTTGCTTACAGCCGAAGCTGGTTCCAAACACCGAATTCCCTCGATGCTGAAAACGCAACCGCCTGGAGCGGACTGAGCGGCGTGTTGCCGGGAGTGGAAAACTATGGGGGTATTGTTCCCGGAACGGCGATCACCGTAGGAGCGACCGACCAGAAGTCCAAAATAGAGACCTTCAATATTGCGCCATCGTGGACCCATCTAATAAGCACAAATTCTGTATTGAGTGTAGGAGGGTTTGTGCGGCGCGACGATTACAACTACTACCCCAGCGGCGATCCATTCGCGGATCTAGGTCCGCCGAGTCTGCAGCGAGAGTCGGTGGGGCAGAACCGCACTCTTATGAACACAGGTCTGCGTTCGGATATTTCGTATGTTAAGGGTATCCACAACATCAAGGCGGGAGTGACCTACGAGCAGACATTCCTGGATGAGAAAGACACGCTGGGGATTGTTGATCCTGCATACAACGCGCCTTGTCTGACACTCTCTTCGGCGGCGACACCAAATGTGCCGGTCCCAGGGCTCACCGATCCGTCGCAGTGCGGGACTGCGGGTTTTGCGCCGAATACGATCGCAAACTTGAATGCGCCGGGCTCAGCCTTCTACCCACTGTTCAACCCGACGCTACTTCCTTACGATTTGACGCGAGGCGGAACTCCTTACACGTTCAACGGCCATACCGATGTCAAAGAACTGGCTCTCTACATTCAGGATTCGATCACCAAAGGGCACTGGGCCCTGAACCTGGGCATCCGCGGAGATCTGTACAACGGGCTGACGATTGCTAGCCAGGCCGAGCCGCGAATCGGAATTTCCTACAACATCAAGAAGACGGGCACTGTCCTTCGCGTATCGTATGCGCGCACACTGGAATCTCCCTTTAATGAAAACCTGATTCTTTCCAGTATCGGATGCAGTAACGCCGTGTTGAATCCGCTGCTGGCGTGTTCCGCGCCGAATGCCAATCCGCTGAGTCCCGGTTTCCGCAATGAGTTTCATGCGGGGCTGGAGCAGGCCTTTGGACGCTACCTGGTATTTTCCGGTGAGTGGATTACGAAATACACCCACAATGGATACGACTTCAGCGTGCTGGGGAATACTCCGATCACCTTTCCCATCGAATGGCATAACGCGAAGATTCCGGGGTACGCGGGAAGTTTGAAGGTTCCGAATTTACATGGCTTCTCGGCGCAGGTTGTATTCTCGAGTGTAGCGGCGCGGTTTTTCCAGCCGCAAATTGGCGGCGCGGGTGCGACGGTGGCGACCGGTGCGGGACTGCCTTTTCGTATCGATCACGACGAAAGATTTAACGAGACGACGCACTTGCAATATCAGCCATGGAAGCGAGGTCCGTGGTTCGGCTTCAACTGGCGCTATGACAGCGGCCTGGTGGCGGGGAATGCGCCGTGTTACGGGGTGAATCCGAGCAACGACTGCCCGCAGTCCACGACGCTCGGAGGGCAGCCTGCGGTGTTGCTACAGGATGTTTTCGGAAACCCTCTGAGCGCGGATCAGGAATTCGAGGCAGGCTTTAGCTGCAACGGTGTCCATGCAACGCCTACAGTGCCGCTGCCTTCACCGTGCTTAGCATCGCAATTCGGGTCGAACCGAATTCAGGTGCCGGGAATCAATACCGAAAATGACGACCATAATCCGCCGCGCATCGCGTCGCGCAATTTGTTCGATGTATCGGTGGGGGATGACAATCTGTTCAAAGGCGATCGTTACAAATGGAGCCTGACGCTCACAGCGATCAATATCGCCAACACCTCGGCGCTGTATAACTTTCTGTCGACGTTCAGCGGGACACACTATGTGACTCCGCGGGCATTGACGGCACAGTTGGGATTTCATTTCTAGTGGGACGTCCTGACTGGCAGCAGAAAGGGCGAGCGAGGTAGCTCGCCCCTACGTTCGCCGCCTGCAGGCTTTGCTTTCACACTTTCGGCTACTGCAGTTTGGCGTATTCGGTTTTCGCTTCGCGGAGGAGTGGGATGGCAGGGTCGGCCTCTTTCCATTCAGTTAAGAAATTTTGGTAGGCGATTCGAGATTTGGGTAAGTCGCCTTCTTTCTGAAACAACCGCGCTAATTGTAGTTGAGCGGCCTGCAGCATGAGGTCTGGTCCCATGCGATATTTGAAACTCAGTACTTTTTCAAAATCCTGTTGAGCCTCGGGGTAACGGCCCGCCTGCTCATAGGCCAGGCCGCGAGCGTAAAAGACTCCGCTGTTTGACCGTGCGTAGAGAGCGGCGGTGTTGAGGAAATCTAGCGCTTTCGCGGGATCCGGTTTACCGGAATGGGTTGCCCGCAGAACAACGATCGCTCGGATGACCGGCACAGTGACATTTACCGCCATGGTGTCGTTGGGATGAGTCCGCTGGATTTCGTCGGCCAGAGTCAGGGCCTTCTGATCGTCGCCGCAAATCGCGAAAGTGATGGCGACGTTGGCCAAGACGGAGAGGCTCCGCGACAATTTGAGCGCCTGTTCTGAATCGCGAATGGCTTCCGAGCGCTCATCCACGATCGCTTCCGCGCCGCTCATTCCGGCTTCAACCCCCGCACGCCCTTGCAAATGAAGACGATCCAGCGCTTCCTCGACTTGCTGCAGTGTCTCCCGGGCCAAAGTCAATTGTCCACGAACGGTGGCCAAGCCAAGGCGAAAGCTCAGAACACTTAGGGCTCCGTCTGGAGTCGCGGACGCGGCCTCGAGTTCCTTTTCCATGTCTTGATTTTTGCCCTCGGCCCAGTCGAGCGAGGCCAGGAAGCTGTGAAAGGTTGAGATGTTTCCTCTATGCTGGATGGCGCTCTTCAGGGTGGAGCGCGCCTCCTCGATTCGGTTTAGCCCACAATAAGCCACGGCAATTTGTCCGTAGGCATTCAACATGTCGGGATCGAGTTCAAGGGCGCGCTTAGCATTTTCCAAGGCGTTGTCGAACTGCCCCAGTTGGTTATAGATCACGGCCAGATTGTTGTAAGCAACCGAATCGCGAGGGTAAGTTTGGCGATAGAGTTCGTAAGCGGCGATGCCTTTGTCGAGTTGTCCACTGTCGGCGTAGTAGTGGGAGGTGATGTAAAGTTTCTCCCGCTCGCTGGCTCGGTCGCGGAGTTCGAAGGCCTTCTGGCGATTCTGCTCGGAAAGATCGGTTTGGTCTAGGTTATTGTAGACGGTGCCGAGCCGGGCGTAAGCCATGGCGAAGTTGGGGTCAATCTCAATGGCGCGCTGGTAATTTGGAATCGCGTTCAAATCGTCGCCCATGTTGTGCTTGGTGTCTCCCAGGGTGAATGCCTTGAGCGCATCGAGTGATGATGTAGTGGCTTGCGAGAGAGACATATCGTACTTCTGCACCATCGACAAAGATTCGCCAAGCTGGCTGCGGAGTTTCGTGGCCGCGACGTGGAGAGCGTTGAGCACATCTTCTTTTCGATCGGCCTGCGCCTGCTGGCGTCCTAGCGAGTCGCCGGAGGAGACGTTCGTGGCTTCGAGAGTGACCACGTACTGACCTCCGACGTCATCGATGCTGCCATTGAGCATCGCCTTGATGCCATCGCGCTGACAGATTTCACGTCCTACGTCGCTGGTGATGCGGTCGCCGGGGCTGCGTCCCATGAACTGCAGCGTTTGGCGAATTTTCTGTTCAGGGTACACGTTCAAATACGGAGACTGCCCCAAGTCGAAAGCGAGGCCTTTTTTCAGAGTGTCGTCGAAGACTGGATCGGCGGTGGTATTTACGAAATCGGCGATGAGGATCGAATCTTTTTCGGTGAGCGCGTGTCCGCGCTTGAGAAAAAAGAAGCTAGCGCTGCCGGCGACCGTCACTATGACGAGAGCTGGAATCAGCCACAGAGGTAACTTGCGATTGGTTTTAGAATGCCCGGAAATCGGCGGAATGCGCAGGGAAGAACTGGAGGAGGTTGCCGCCAGAATTGCGCCCGACTCCGAATCACGCCTCAGGCGTTTCAAATCAGAACGGAGGTCGGCGGCGCTCTGATAGCGCAAATCCCGGTCTTTTTCGAGCAGTTTGTTCAGAATCACCTCAAATTGTGGCGGCAGATCAGGGTTGAAGCGGAGCGGAGGTGCCGGTGGCCGATTGAGAATGGCGTCGAAGATGACGGCCGAGGTATCGCCGCGAAACGGTATCGCACCGGTGGCCATTTCATAGAGTACGGCCCCGAAGGAGAACAAGTCGGTTCGGGCATCGAGGTCCTTACCGCGCGCTTGTTCAGGCGACATGTAGGCCACCGTGCCGACGGTTGATCCTGGACTGGTCAGAAAGGGATCGTCTACGGTGGAAGCCGACCCTAGCGTTTCGGCGGAAAGGGGCGAAGTCTTGGCGGTCCGCTTGGCCAAGCCAAAATCCAGCACCTTGGCCTGATTGCGACTGGTCACAAAAATGTTGGCGGGCTTGATATCGCGGTGAACAATCCCCTTGCCGTGGGCTGTGTCGAGTGCGTCGGCGATTTGAGCGCCCAAGTCGAGCAACTGCTCTAATTCCATGGGCTGATCGTGGCCCTGTCCGTGGATGCGGTTTTTGAGCGTCTCCCCTTCCAGCAATTCCATCGCGATAAAGTGACGACCCGCTTCTTCGCCTACTTCGTAGATGGTGCAAATGTTGGGGTGGTTCAGGGCAGAGGCCGCGCGCGCCTCCCGTTGGAAGCGCTCGAGCGCAAGCGGATCCTTCTCGGTCTCGGGTGGCAGGAATTTGAGCGCGACGTGGCGACCCAAATTGACGTCCTCGGCTTCGTAGACAACGCCCATGCCTCCTCCACCCAACTGGGAGAGGACGCGATAGTGGGAGACGGTTTGGCCAATCATTCGGGGGGATCACTCCTAGGAGAGAGTCATTGATGTTAGGCCTGCAGGTTCCAGTGCGTCAAATTCAGGGTCCGCTGATCAGTAGGATATACGACTCAAACCGCCCACAAGTTCACCGGCCGCGCGAAGAAACATTAACTATTTAATATCTATGAGTTAGACAGCGTCGTCGCAGGAATGCCGGGATCCGCAACCAGTAGAAAGTCACGCCTTTTCATTACGGAAGTTTGCCCAAAAAAGTTCGAATGCTTTGCTGCCCAATGCCAGCCTGTTATCAATGAGTGTTCCCGTGTTTTCGCGCCGGGAAATTTTGCCCCGGGCTTGCCGGGGAGGAGTTTGTCGGAACATGAAAACTCGCCCTCAATCCTGGAGGGACATGAGCGCCGCGCCACGCTTTTTCATCGCGGTGGTGGTGATCTGCGGGACGGCGGTGCTGACCTATTCGATTCTGCACGGCAGGAGCGAAAATCCGCTCAAATTCTTCTGTTATCTGTTGATTGCGCTCGCAGCATCGCGCCTCAAAGTGAACCTGCCCGGCATCACCGGGACGATGTCGGTCAACTTTCTTTTTTTGCTGTTGGGCGTTCTGGAGTTAAGCCTTTCGGAAGCGATGGCGCTCGGTTGCGCCGCCGTGGTGGTGCAATGCTTCGATAAGGATCGCCCGATTCCAATCCAGGTCGCGTTTAATGTCTGCTCGACTGCTCTTGCCATAGCGGTAACGTTCGCCTCATACCGGTACGCCTTGGTCCATCGGGCGGTGAGTAATCCGTCGACATTATTGTTTCTAGCGGCCTGCGTCTATTTCGTGGCGAATACGATGCCGGTTGCGGCGGTCATTTCTCTCACCGAGCGCCGTTCCCTGCGTAAGATCTGGGCAGAATGCTATTTCTGGAGTTTTCCTTACTATCTGGTTGGCGCGGGCGTCGCCGGGATGATGAGCTGGTTGCACGGCTTTACGGACTGGCAAACATCGTTGCTGACTCTGCCGGTCGTGTATCTCATCTACCGGTCGTACCGCCTTTACCTTGGCAAGCTCGAAGACGAAAAGCGCCATGTGGAAGAGATGGCTGATCTGCACATGCGCACGATTGAGGCACTGGCGCTGGCCATTGAAGCGAAGGATCAGACGACTCACGATCATCTGCAGAGAGTTCGTGTTTATGCGGTCGAGGTCGCGAAAGAGCTGAAGGTGGACGCTGAGGGAATGGCGGCCCTGCAGGCTGCTGCCTTGCTGCACGACATCGGCAAGCTCGCGATTCCCGAGCACATTATCTCGAAACCGGGACGGTTGACGCCGGAAGAATTCGAGAAGATGAAGATTCATCCACTGGTCGGGGCGGAAATTCTAGAGCGCGTGCGCTTTCCTTATCCGGTTGTCCCGATCGTGCGAGCCCATCACGAAAAGTTTGATGGGACTGGATATCCCATGGGGTTGAAGGGCGCGCAGATTCCAATTGGCGCTCGCATACTGGCGGCGGTGGATTTTCTGGATGCGCTGGCTTCCGACCGACAGTATCGCCGTGCGCTTCCTCTCAATGAAGCGATGGCAAGGCTGTCGGACGAATCGGGAAAATCATTCGATCCGCAGGTGGTCAAAGTACTCGAGCGAAAATATGTAGAGCTGGAGCAACTGGTTCATCAGCGGACTGACAGCATAGGAAAGCAGAAGTTGTCGACAGAAGTGAAGGACCAAGATCCGCAGATGGAGCCGACGATCAAGCCGGCGGCGGGATTTCAGGCGCAGGGGAAAGGGCAAGTGCAGGAGCGCAGCTTCCTTAGCTCGATTGCGGCCGCGCGGCAGGAGGCCCAGACACTCTTTGAACTCAGCCAGGATTTGGGAGCTTCGCTCAGCTTGGGAGAAACACTCTCTGTGTTCGCCGTGAAGTTGCGGCGGGCAATGCCTTACGATGCGATCGCAATTTACGTGCGGCACGGGGAAGAATTGGTCCCCGAGTACGTGAACGGCGATAACTTCCGGCTCTTTGCCTCCCTGCGCATCCCGATTGGACAAGGGCTCTCGGGATGGGTGGCGCAAAACCTGAAGCCGATTCTGAATGGAAATCCCTCGGTTGAACCCGGGTATCTCAACGATGCTTCGAAATACAGCACGTTGAACTCGGCCTTGGCGGTTCCGCTGGAAGGCTTACAGGGGGTGGTGGGGGTGGTTGCGCTATATCACGCGGAAAAGGACTTCTTCACGTCCGATCACTTGCGCATTCTGCAGGCGGTCAGTTCCAAGATGGCGCTGGCAATCGAGAACGCGATGAAGTATGAGCAGGCGGAGAGTTCAGCAGTTACCGACTATCTTACCGGCCTTCCGAATGCCCGCTCGCTGTTCTTGCAGCTTGACCGGGAGTTGGCTCGCTGCAAGCGCGACAACAAAACTCTGACGGTGATGGTCGCCGATTTGGATGGTTTCAAGCAAATCAACGACCGCTTTGGCCACCTTGAAGGAAATCGAGTTCTACGTCTTTTTGCCCACTCTCTGAAAGAGACTAGCCGTGAGTACGACTATGTCGCGCGCATGGGCGGCGACGAGTTTGTGGTCATCGCCCCGGGCCTGACAGCCGAGGCCACTGCACGCAAGGCTGAACAAATGCGTGAACTCGCGAAACAAGCTGGTAAAGACATCTGCAATGAGGACATTCTGTCACTCAGCGTCGGCAAAGCCGTGTATCCGGAAGATGGCATGGACGCCGAAAAGATCTTATCGGAGGCTGATAAGCGGATGTACTTGCAGAAGCAAAGCCAGGCGGTTCAGAAGAACCGTCGCCTCTACCCCCGAGTGCGCGGGAGGCTGACCACGGAGATTTCTGGCACGACCGTGAAAGGGGCGATCCTCGGTATTGTGACCAACCTTAGCCTGGGTGGTTGCTATGTCGAGACGAGTGGTCTGCTCTTACCGGGGTCGGAATTGGAACTTGCGTTCTCGCATGAACATACAAACGTCTCCATCAAGAGCGAGGTGGTGCGCATGGACATGGGTACGGGAGCAGCGTTGAAGTTCCACGAGGCTACTCATGACATTCGAGCGGCATTGCAGCGCATTCTGGAGAAATTGGCGAGCGCGGAAGCGATTGTGGATCTGAAACGCAGCCACAACGCTGCAGCGGCCAGCAAACTCTAGGCGATTGCGCCAAAACAGATGCCACGGCTTGTCTTACGCCCTCTGGCTCTCGTCTCTCTACACTAAGTTCAAGCGGAAACAGCGATTGGGCGGATCTGGATCAACGCTTTAGTCTTATTCGCTGCCGATTGCGGTTTCGACAAGCCCTGTTGCAGCATGTTCGCCGTCGGTATGCCCGTGCGATAGAAGGACTTTTCGCAATCGGCGGTGGACGGGCCGCGCATATTTCCCTCGACGTAAGCCAAGCCGGGACAGCGCGAGCAACTGCTGACGTGCGAACATGACGAGCAGGTGGTCAGGTGTTTTGCCTGGATCGATCGAACCTCATTCATCTGAGGAGAGTGATTCCAGATATCCAGGAATTTCTGTTGCCGGATGTTCCCAGTGGGCAGAGGAAACTGCACGCAGGGGAAGACGTCGCCGTAGGGCGAAATGTAACAGAAAGAATGGCCTGCGCTGCATGAGTACCCTTCCAGATCCTCTTCGGATGGAGGCTTCGGTGGAGCGCAGAAGTCTTCCTGATTCCCAACCAAGGCGGGATTGTTGAAGACCTCGGGTAGTTCTTCTCCTGGAATGCGCAACGAGAGAACAGAAGTGTCGCCGTCCATCATCGGGGTAATGGTGGGATCGAGGGTGTAGTGCACGCCGAGGTCGGCGGCCAGTTGTTGTACCCCGAGGTGATCGGAAGAATTTGCGGTCATCAACACGTTTGCGATTGTGACGCGCAATCCCTGGTCGCGGAGAAATCGGATGGCGGCGATAGTACGGTCGAAGGAGTGCG
>Ga0182030_10022789_pt1 | contig 11635 bp, 15 predicted proteins | sample 812S3MmetaG_FD_121299 | JGI IMG/M metagenome (GOLD analysis project Ga0182030, IMG submission 121299) | Permafrost microbial communities from Stordalen Mire, Sweden - 812S3M metaG (Illumina Assembly) | ecosystem: Environmental > Terrestrial > Soil > Wetlands > Permafrost | place: Sweden... | reverse complement strand
CCAAGCTGCACAAACCATCGCTCAAGCTCAGGAATTAGTCGCCATTCAGGCACAGCCTCAGGCTTACCAACGGGCGACCATGGGGTTCACTGCACAGCTTTAGGAGAGTGTTATGGCTGGTCTCGCGTTCCAAGGTTGAGGAGAACGATGATGAAACTCTTGACAGCGGCAATCACAAAGAAGTTACTCAAGAATGGTGTGAATCGCGACAAGGATCATGCTCCAGTCGTCAAGTTCTTCGGCGGCGGTGCTTGCACTTGGCTGATTTCCGAGATGGACCTGGAGGAACCTGATATTCTGTTCGGCCTCTGTGATCTGGGCTTTGGCACTCCGGAGCTTGGGAGCGTGAGCTTGACTGAGTTGCAGGGTATCAAGTTCCGTCCTTTTGGCCTGGGTGTCGAGCGTGACCTTTACTTCACTGGCAAGCACCCAATGAGCGAATATGCGGACAAGGCTCGCGAGGCGGGAAGAATCGTCTCTAGCTGGTAAACTAATCGGCGGCTGGTCAGAATATGGGGGTGAGAGAGGTTTCCTTTCTCCCCTTTTTGGAGGTTGTCATGCGTGCTCATGGAATGAACATTGAGAACGAAGACGCTTGGCTCGCTGGTCGTGATCGCGCTATCAAGCGGAATGCTCGGAAAGGTCGTGGACAACGCTGGCTTGCAGAAGATGCAACTCGCCAAGCTGTCATTAACTTCGTCGGCTGGCCGGATGGTCACAAGGTCGGCACGTTCATGCACAAGATGGCGGAAGCCTTGCAGGATTGGGGCAGCTTGACGGATGGACAGGAAGCGGCTGTTCGCAAGATCATGGCAGACCGTGAAGTCCAGAAGGCGGCACGCGCTGCGGAACATGAGAAGCTTGCGGCGACGGCGGGCCATATCGGGACTGTCGGGGAGCGTAAGGAATTCGTCGCGATAGTCGATCATGTGGTCGAGCTTCCGGATGCTGGGTTCCGTGGCGAAACGCTTTTCATTGCTACGCTTCGGATTGGCGAAGATTTCATCGTTTACAAGGGCGGGCCGTTCGGGATGTTCAAGATGGTCGCTGCGCCTTGGGGCGGGGAACATGAGGATTGGATCAAGGCACAGAAGGGGGACACGGTCACTTTCAAGGCCACGATCAAGGCTCACAATGAGTACAAGGGCGTCAAGCAGACTCAGGTCGCTCGCCCAAAGATCATGAACGTCGAGACTAAGATGATTGAGGAGATCGCGCTATGACTATTCCTAAAGGGTTATCTGGAGAAGCTGAAGCCATGTGGAAGACCATGGATGAAATAATGGCGGCTCTAGGGCGGGGGTATGGGGTCGAGACTACGGCTTCAAAAGCCCCTTGGAATCATACTGGGAAGCGGGTTTGGTATGCTACAAAGCACGGCGCGCGAGTGGCGGAAGCCTTCTCCCCAAAGCAATTAATCGCAAAGGTCCAGAAGTTAAAGAAGGTGTGTCCAGTGTGCGGTGACGCTGACTGTGGCACGAAGAGTCGGAAGTGTGGCAAATAGGAGAATGTCATGTCTAAGGTGTTCAAACTGGTAATCAACTGTGACAATGCAGCTTTCGAGGATGACCCGGTCGCGGAGATCAAGGAGATTCTCAAGAAGGCCATGCAGACTCTTGAGCGTGAGCCTGACAATCCATGCTATCGGACAATGTTCGACACCAATGGCAACGATGTCGGGCGCTTCAGGCTCAAGGATGAAAGGTAACGGCTATGGACAAGGAACCTTGGATTCACTGGCAGGACCAGTTTGTCGAGGAGTCTATGAAGTGGGCGACGGACGTGATCAAGATCAAAGATCCGGAGAAGCTTGCCTCATATCGGGCGGGGCTTCAAACGGGATGGTCTCAGGCCATTGCTACGTTGAAGCTTCACAAGTTGATAAAGGGAGTGAAGTGATGTACAGCAAAGCCTTCGCTTCAGACGCGAAGCCCCCTAAGGATTTCCGTCAACTAACGGACTCGATGTTAAATGAAGCTGTAGCGGAGGATAAGCGCAAGATGGCGACTTATCTTTGGGATGGCTTTGTGAAAACCGATGGCGGTCGCGCGGCTGAAGGATTCGGCAATCAACGGAACGATTGCACAGTTCGAGCTATCGTTTGTGCGTTCGGCGTGAAGTACAAGGAAGCGTTCCATCTGTTGATGGCTATGGGCCGTAAGACTCATAAGGCTTACAAGTTTGAGATCCTTGGAGACGAGTTCTTCGAACGGTTAGAGGCTAAGGGAACATATCGAAAGTTCCGCGAAGCTCATATGGTCGGGACTTTCATCATCAAGGTCACGGGTCACGTTTTCGCTCTGGTCGATGGCAAGACCATGGACATTGCAGCGGTGAAGGCTAGAAAGCATGTCTTTCATGCTTGGAGGATCACTGAGGCTCACAAGCAGAAGCTTAAGGATTTCTTTGAGGATGAAACGGTCCAGAGCAAGATTCGGGCTTTTCCGACTCCCTGTCAGACAGAGAGCGAAAAGGCAGTCGGCATCTTTGATTGATGGAGGATACAATGTGGTACGGATACACAAGACGTGAGAAGCTGGCATGGGCCATCTATGAGACTAAGCGCGCTATATGGCTCTCTATCAAGCGGAAACTTGTCGCTGGCTCTCTCTGGGCATAGGGGAACGATCATGATCACTGTAGGAACTACCTTCACCTTGACAGTGGGCAAGGGAGAGAAGGCTGTCGTCACGAAGTTCAACGAGGTTCACGAGGCTTTCGCGGCGTTCCAGGCTGCGGTCGATTTCAAGAATCCGGTCTATGCCATGCTCTTCAACGATGAATTGCGTCGTGCGATTTATCTGTTCAAAGGGAAGATTGGGTAAACTACTCGGCTCATGCTCAGAATATGATTATGAAAAGGGAGTTATGACCATGTTGTACTACCTCCTCTTTGGGCTTTTGGTTTTCGTTTGCCAAACTGTCAACGAAAATTTCGTTCCTCAGTCTATGAATATAGCTTATTTCTTTTTCTGGGGACAATTCCAAGGGTGACGCCATGCCAATGTTAAGGTTCAAGAGACACTCGGCTAGGGTCGTCAATGAGATCATGGGAAGGGAGGCCGCGCGGCAAGTGCGGCCTCATCGGTTCCCTCATACTTCTTGTTCCCAATGTGGTTGTGAATTCGGGAGCGGGAACTGGGGGTTCTCTGAATGTGATACGCATATCACCATCGCTCGGGAGAAACGGGCTCAGGAAAAGAGGAGAGACTTCGATGTCAAAGCAGGAACGTAAAGAGCGGGAATACATCACGAACGATCCGACATGGCCTCAAGATCACGCTGGAGGATCAAATCGAGGGGGAATCGGAATGAGACGATTCCTCACGGCGGCGGTTCTTTCGCTCGCCATGCTGGCGCCAAGTCAGGCGGAATTCCTTCGCTTCAAGTGTCCAGACACAGACAACTCGGATGTCGCGATTAATACTCATGAGATCGTGACCATAGCTCCGGTTCCAGATCACAGGATGGAAGGGGGACGATACACTGATGCGGGGCCACTTCTAACAGGAACTAGGATAACTTTCATCGGAAGGGTGCGGCAGGACATCAAGGAATCGTATCAAGACGTTTTGGCGCGGGTCTCTAAGTCTGAGAAGATCCTCCATTTCACGGACCCATTCCATAAACCCATCTCTGTAGTCGCCCATATGATCGTCAACCTTGGTTCTCTGGCGGGAAAATGGCATCTGGACTCCGGCGCGGGGAAGGGGACAAGGCTCTTCTTCATAGCTTCAGTTAGGCAGGATGTCTTGGAGCCTTACGAGCGGGTCTTCGACATGGTACAAGGGGCACAAAAATGAGAGAGCTTCAGATCGATACTGACGGGCGGACGGTTTGGGTCAATCGCCCTGACTGCATAGCTAGGTTCTGTCCGGTTTCAGGGGAGGTCTATTCCTGCTATGAAGACGGCTACGTTTTGACTGCTCCTATATGGGGGGATTGGAAGGAGGCGGTCTTCGAGAAGTACCAGATAGAGGTTGCGGACAAGTTCCAACCAAAATGGAGCAAATAGTCATGAAACTCACAGACAAGTTATCGGCGGAGCTACCCTTTTCGGGGTTATATAATTCGATGTACTCTCATGCCTTGGATGACGAGGAGGAGCAATTCTGTGAATACGAGGCGGAGTATCGTCAAGAGGAGGACGGGATTCCTGAGGAACTTCATCTAGATGCGGGGGAATACGCTGAAATTCTAATGGACGTGACGACTTATGATATCGCGCATCAGGCTATTGCTAAGAAGCATGTTGAAGTCTTTGAGGGGGTCGCGAGTAAGGAGCTAGGGTTCAAGCTCCCGCTGGTCTTCGAGGAAATGTGCAGTCCGAAGTTTTACAACTTCACAACGGATCGGGTCTTCGCCAGCATCACTTATGGGCAGGTCCTTCGCTTGTTCGCTCTGTCTAAGAAGGACAAACACGCTCGGCTGGAGGAGATGATCAAAACGCGGTTTACAAGCTATGACGGCTTCATTTCGAGCTATTCCAATCGGCTTGACAAATGGCTGGCGAAGCCTTTGGCGGATTGGGATCACAATGAAGTTGGAACGCTGCTTCGTGCGGTCCTTGGGGATGTTCGCGAGGAAGTTGAATCTATCATGTATGACGGAGAGACCTTCTATACGGCTTGGAGTGACTCGGTTGATTGGGCTAAGTTCGAGGAGAAGGTCACTGAGCTTCGGGAGGAGAAGGGGAAGAGCGATGAAACGGATACGCGCGCATAAGCGCATGATTGCAAAGCTCAAGAATTGGCCCATGATAACATGTCCGGGGGAGAAGCCGGGGTCCACTGTCGAGCGGACCCTTATTCCTTTCGACAAGGCTGAGGTCAAGTTTTTGGTCTCTATTCTCGGCAGACGGCTGGAGGAGCGGGAGGCGGAAAAGGCTGTGAGACCTAATATTTAGTGGTCTTTCACAGGGATTTGTTGGGGGATTGGCCATGTTTTCGAGGGTTCATATTGCGGCAGACGTTGCGAAGGAAGTCATGCAGGCTTATTCTGATGGCTGGGATACGGACGAAAATAGGGGGTATCAGAATCGAAAGCTTCAATTTAGGGCTAAGACCCCTGTCTCCCCTGACGAGGCTGCGAGGATTATGGCTAAGGCGTGTCCAGGGGGGTACAACGAATTCAAGGCAAAGCTATTGACGAAGCTTCCTCCAGGGTGTCAGGTCTTTCTAGGGCGGGATTATTCAGTCGCGGTCTATGTGAAGGGTCTTGATGATGCGATTATCCCGAAGTTGAAGAAGGCTCTTCGTGCTGACGAGGTTGATCAAGAGCCGGATGGTTCTGTCCGTATTTGGTGGGACTAGACCTTAACTGGAGAGATGGCCGAGAGGCTGATGGCGACGGTCCTGAAAACCGTAAGGGGTGACGAGCCCCTCGTGGGTTCGAATCCTACTCTCTCCGCCAAACCTATATAGGGGGGTGTTCCAACGGTAGGATGCTGGTCTCCAAAACCATGCGGTATGGGTTCGAATCCTATCCCTCCTGCCATTTGAAAGGAAAGCAGATGCCACAGTGGAGTGACAACAATTTTGCGGCAGACAACTCCTCGCGAGGGGTCTCGACTCACAAGTATAAGTCTGAGAGGGTAACTTACCCAAAGAAGCTTGAAAATCCGACAGGGAACAATATATTCTGCGCGGGTCGGGTTCTAGGAAGGCGGAGGCTGGGTTTGAAGACTGAGGTCGAGAAGCTTAACGAGCGTCTCAAGGACGCCAAGAACTTCAACATCTTCCCTGGAGAGAAGTTTGCTGAGGCGACTCCTGAAGAGATCGCTAGATCCATCAATCGGGCACTCGACGCGCCAAAGAGTGAGTATCTTCCACTTTCATCAAGGGTTTATGAGTGGGTTCGGTCGAAGTTTTATTGGTGAGTTTCCTGGTTTAGCTCAAGATGGAAGAGCACTCGGCTGTGGACCGGGGGATTCACGTTCCAGTCGTGAGGCCAGGACCAGTTTTTCGGGGGTAGGAGCTGAGTAGTATATAGATTTAGTGCTCAATCACCCAAGGAAAAAGAAAATGCAAAAATCTTACGCTGGGTGTAAACTTCTAGGGGGATAGTCAGAATATATAGATGCAGGGAGGAGAGAGTTTCCCCTTCCAGCGGGGGGTCTTCCCCTCCAAGGGTCCCGGCTTCCGGACGGTAATCAAGGAGCGAAATCCCCAACGGGGTCCCGGCCTTCCAAAAGTCGGACAACAAGTCCCTGCGAGCTGCCCGTAAGCTAAGAAGCGAAGAGGGTGAGAAGAAAAATCAACTTCAATCTTAAGCGTGAGAGTAGTTAACAAACTTTGGTGCTGGGCCACAAACGCAGTGCGACATGGCTGAAACTCATGTCGGCAGTCCGATGGCGATCCGTCTAGGGCTTGTGCAAGGGATACGCAAGTGGTACAAATTACCCTCCCAGGTATCATCCTTTCTGTCACGCTTACGATTGAAGTTACGCATGGCAGTTTATCCAGCCCAGTCTCAGGTTCCAGATCCTTTGAAGATCGGAAAGGGGACGCATCTCCTCCGGAGATATCTCGGGTTCGATTCCCTTGGGAGGGCTCGATAAGCTGCTATAGCAGCTAGGAAGCGTCGAACGCACTGTGTATCGCGGTGGTCTGTGGCGCTTCCGACAATTTAGGAAGAGCACAAACATTGCCGAACATCTGAGCGTGACGCGGTGGCGAAGAGGCCATGCAGTTAGTCTCAGTGACCGTGATGGCTCTTCCTTTTTTCTTTGACGCAAGGGTCGCGGGATACCACAGTAACAAGGTCCTGCCGGAATGAAGCGAGTCGTAACACTCGGGCCATTACAGCGTGAAACAGCCGGGGTCGCTGGGAGAGCCTCACTTCTTCGGTAGCAGTCTAGGGGTGACGCGAGCTGACTTGAAGCTTGCCCAGTTCGATTCTGAGGCTACCGTCTTTCTAGTGCCAAGCAGAAATACGGCGGGAGGAAAACTCGCTGGGCGGAACGGGAAACCTTTCATGGCTTGATAGCGTGCCTTGCTTGGCGCTTTCTTTGAGTGTCTTGAAAGATGCGATAGACGGCCAGACGGAAAATGCATTCCGTTCAAGAGAAAATGGTTTGAGACAAAGGATGGGTCCGGTCCTTCTGGGAGCGGGTTGCCCTGCCCTTCGCATCTTTCAAGATCCTTGTATACAGATGACGGCGAAATGTGGACATGACTAAGTACCTCGATTCTTCCTGTGTCGAGGCAACCGGAATCGAAGCTCGGGTTCATTGACTATCAAACAGCGTGGCTCGAAGCCGTCATCTGCATACAAGGGGGGTTATCATGAACGTCCTTATTGCGATCTTCTTCATCGCTCTTATCGTGATGATCGGTGAAGGATACAAGAAAAGATAGACACTTACGAGTGTCTAACAAGGCGGCGTGGCTCGACAGAGCACGCGATATGATCTAGCAAGGTGTCGCTTGACATTGCGGGGTGACTCGTTAACGGGCGGAAAAGGGCTAGATAAGAAGCGCAGCGCTGCCTCGTTAGACCCTTGGGTCTAGACTGACATGGTAAGGATGCCGGTTCCCCGCAGACCTTTGCGTCTGTTGAACGGGGGTAAATATCGGGGTTAAAGCCCAACAGCGCGAGCGGGCCTCTTCTGGTGAACCATGTCAGTCGCTCTCTTAACTTAGTGGATGAAAAGAAGCAGATACGATCAAATGCCGGTTCGAACCCGCCTCGGAACAGAGATGAACCAGATAGGCGGCATGTAGACATGGGCGGATGCGTGGTATCTCCACTAAGTTAAGAGAGTTCGGGATCGTCTATGAACTGCGAAAGCGGCAAAGACAGAGACGGGGCTTGCGCAGTCCCTCTTGCGGGTGAAATCCCCGTTCCCGGAGCTTCTTGGAAATCTCCATTGCCGGGGCGAGTTCCGTGCAGGTTGACTCTTCGGCTTGTCTCGTGCAATCGGGACAAAGCGAAGCGCCAGAAATGGGGCTACGAGCATAAACTTTCATGCGGGTTCGCAACCTTGTCATGATGCTGGGAGAAGTTTAAAATAACTAGAGGCTCAGGCATTGCGCCGGATGTCCCGATAGGAAAATTTTCAACCCAGCCGCGATTCGGAGCGCACGAGTTCCCAGAAATCGTGCAGTTGATTTTCTCTCCCCCTATATAGGCTCCTTTGGTGGACGGAGACTGTCACGAACGAGGGGCGCGAGAGATGGCAAGATTTCTCGGCGGTCTATCACTTTGTCTTCAAGGGTGAGTTGACGGATGAGGAAGTCGCGGAAGTCGGCGGGTCTGTCCTCGGGACGGCAGTTCGGAAAACCCCTCGGAACTATCAGAAAGAGTTCCTTCACAGGGACGTGGATTAACGTGCTCTTGAGATGCGCTTATTGGCGTTAAGGTTCTCTTGAGTGGTCCTTAAGTCACTTACGGACCAAGATACTGTACATTAGGGAGGAATCCTAGGATTCCTCCTTTTCTTGTTTCAAACCTACTATTCGGGGCTCTTTAGCAAGGGGAGCTTCGGAAATGGACTTTCTTGTGGCGGCGGTCTGCGATGTCTGTCAAAATTTCCGGGGGTTCTGCATAATCTGGGGTTGCCTTATTATGCTCGGGGTGATAAACAAACTATATGACTGCGAGGGTTCATTGATGTTCCACAGATTGCGTCTCGCTAATGTCGAAAATACCAGATATGGCAAGGTCATTGAGACTCCTTCTCCCGCTCAATTGAAGTTCCTCGAACAGAAAATGAAGACAGGTCTGGAGGAAGTCAATTCCAGGCTCCCTCCGCATCTCCAATCTGAGGATAATTGCGTGATCCGTCTATTGAAGGACGGGAATCGGATTTATGCTTGGATCACTCCAGGGGTCCCGGCGACTCATGCTGATATGGCTGAGGCGCTGGACATAGATGCCAATCTCGCTAGGGATGCCTCGGGGATTAAGATTTCAGATTTTCCCAAGTTTGGCTATGATATTTATAGACTATTCGCTGGCACGGTTAGAGATTGGGCGGGCTGATGGCTGGCATCGGCAGAATTTCAAAGATCGCATATACGACAGATATGCAACCTGTCCTCCATGAGCCGTCCAGGCAACAGATAGAGGGCGCGTTCAACAATCTTGCTCGCAATGGAGGCAAGATGGAACTGCGGTATATTTACGAACCAACAGAGAATATTCTCTTAGTCGCTCCAGCTCAGGACTACCTTCACCCTCAGATGCGCGACAAGGTCGGCATTCCGCATGAGAAGGGCGTCTCCGGGGGCTTCATTTACCCTCAGAATCTTGAAGAGATGAAGGCGAAGCACATTCAGCCCAAGGACTGGGTCCGCGCTAAGAACGGCTATCGGGGATCGACTCATGCGGCGGGGGCTGTCCAAGAGACTGAGTATGGCCGTGTCTACATCAATCCAAGTCGAGACCAGTTGAAGGGGCTATATGCTCAGAAGAAGATCCCAGGTGGTATGCGGATTCTGAAGCATAAGGGGAACTTCTATTGTTGGGATGCGAGGGCTGATTGGGCCATTCATGCTCGCATGTACAATGAGCTGGGTCTTTATGATACTGCGGGATGCGTGGTAGTCTCCCCAGGGGACATCGTCAACAATGGATTTGATATCGCGAAAGCCTTTGCCTCTCAAGACGGGGGAGTCGTCTGTGATTCGAAAGGGGAGCGCACGGATAACCCTCATTTAGACAAGCTCCTCAGGGCAACTCTGAAGAAGGCAATGGGACGGCATGACGGGATTACTAAGAATCCCAGCGATGCGTCTGTTGCTGGTTTGATGAATCGGATTCGATACAAATCTCTTCGCTATCTCATGTATGGTAATGACGTTTTTGTGATGGACGCTTACAACGATACTTATCACGGGGAGATGGCAGACGCTGAGGGTCTCAGAGAGGAGTGGGAAGGAGACAAGTGCTATACAGGCACTGTCAATGATCGCGACCTCCCGTCGATAAAGAGGGATGGCGGGTTCAAGAAGTGGATTCAGAAGAGACACAAACAACTCGGGAAGATGTACCTTGAGGAAGGTGAGGGGGAGAACCCGACATTCGCCAGTAAAAAGGCAGACCTCAAGGAGAACATTGAGCCTTGTGTTAATGAGGAGACGGCGGACCCTGAACCAATCGAGGTATCCCCTGGGAAGGAAGTGATTCCATATCCGGGGGAGATTGAGGCGATAGCTGTCCGTCGCATTAGCAAGGTAGCGGCATATGGGAACGGCATTATCAAGAATCCACAGTACGGGGTTGTCGCAAAGCAGGTAAAGGATGCAAGGTATAACAATCTTCGTTATCTGGAGTACGCGGGTGAGATTTTTGTTGTTGACGCGGCGAATCTTGAGCATGGTGAACTGGCGGATGAAGTTGGCTTGACAGACCAGTGGCCTCTTTCAGGCGCTAACATGCCCTTCAATCTTCGGGGGGATTACACGTTATCCGGGTATATCTATGCATCAGACCTTCCGGCTATCAAGAGCGTGGGCCTCAGGAACTGGATTGACGAGAGGCATCATCGCGCGAATAGACTCTACATTACAGATCGGGAACAGCTAAAGAAAGAGCAAGCGAATGCTGCGGAGCTATTGAGAATTCTAACACAAGGGTCTAAGGTAGCTTATGGCGACAAGCCTCTAATCGATCCTTCCCTCAAGACTCTGGAAGCTATGCTCCAGCGCTCGGGGCGTCCATCCCTGAGATACATCATCTGGGGAGGGCATCGATACTGTACGACAGGGGACAAGACGCATCAGGACCTTGCTGACCAGATCGGGATTCCTTGGGAGAAACAGACAAAGGAAGGACTCTCTGGGTTCATTGAGAGTGGTGATATTCAAGGGCTTCTCTCAAAGAAGACTACATATGACGGTCTCGCGCGCTGGGAAAAAGAGAATGCGCTTGAGGGTGCTGTCCTTGAAGATGCTGGGGATCGGCGCAAGAAAGCTCATGTGGCAATGATCGATCTGGAGACAACAGAGACGTGGGAGAATCCCAGCAAACAACAGCTCCAGGGGATTCTCAATGCCATGAAGCGGGCGGGAGCAGACCCTGGTTATCAACAGCTTGAGTTCCGCTATGTGATCCATTCTGATGGTATGGGTCATAGGGGGGTGACTTACGGGATCGCTAGCAATACGAAGCATGACGATCTCCTCCAGGCCAGCGGCACAGCGAAGGCGCGCTGGCCTTATTGCTTCGGCGGGATGCTTGATGAGAAGAAACTTCAGTCATGCTCTAACACTGAGGCGCTCCGGGAGTACGAGAAGACCCATTCGATTATGCGCGGGCGCTATACCTCGGATAGGGCGGCAGCTAGGGGGACAAGACTCTCGCGTCGGGAGCCTGAACATGTAGAGGATGTCTCAAGAGGGGGGTATCCCAAGCGTCCCGTGTACATCAATCCAGGCCCAACTAGACTCCGTGGTCTGGAGCACATATTGGATAGATCTGGAGGGGAGTATGGGTCCCCAGCCGTGCGTATGCTGAAGGCGGATGGTAACGTTTATGTTTGGGATGCGGCGTCTCTGACGCATGAGCAAATGTATCATGTTCTTTGTCTGGAGCATGGTGCAGAGACCTCCAGCGCATTCGCGACTGATTTCCAGACAGTGGGATATGGTCTCCAGGCGCTATTCGATAAGCGGAATTATGGCGTCAAGAT
>Ga0182030_10022786_pt1 | contig 11636 bp, 7 predicted proteins | sample 812S3MmetaG_FD_121299 | JGI IMG/M metagenome (GOLD analysis project Ga0182030, IMG submission 121299) | Permafrost microbial communities from Stordalen Mire, Sweden - 812S3M metaG (Illumina Assembly) | ecosystem: Environmental > Terrestrial > Soil > Wetlands > Permafrost | place: Sweden... | reverse complement strand
TCTTTTCCCAGACTCCCGGACCGGGAGCGGTACGCTCCCTTCCACTCGTCAGCTCAACCATCAACATAGATCCTTCCTCCACGCTCCCCATTTTAAAATGTGCGAAACTTGACGGACACAACCGCGCCACGTGACCGCGCGGAGCGGCACGGCGGCCACGACCCTGGTGTTGCGCGGCCTGCGTCATTGCGCTGAAATTGGATCCCTTCCCCGAAATGCGATTTGCTGATGCATATCTGCCGAAGAAGGCAACAGGCGCCCTCGTGGGCCTGTTGCTGACGCTCCACGTGTTCCTCGCGCTCTCGGCTATGAGCCGCAGAGGGTTTTGCATCGATGAGTCCGGCAACCTGGCCCTGGGGTACAGCGAATGGGTTACCCATGATTACCGGGTGGACACCGCCAACGGCGATCTTATCAAGCGATGGGCGTCGCTGCCGCTGCTCGTGACCCGGCCCCATTTTTCCGGGGGGCCCAAGGACCCCTACTGGCGAGACGGGGAATATTTCAAGCTGGGGGAGGAGTTCTTTTTCCGTTCGGGAAACAATCCGGATCGCCTGCTGCTTGCCGGGCGCGCGATGGCCGTTCTCTTTTCCGCCGCCCTGGGGTTCCTGGTCTATGCGGCCTCCAGGCAGCTCTTCGGAACACTGGGGGGCCTCCTCTCCCTCCTCCTGTACGCGCTGTGCCCGGTGATTCTGGCCCATGCGGCCATGATCACCTCGGACATGTCCCTCGCCCTGACGCTTTCGGCGGCCACGTTCCTGGTCTGGAGGCTCCTGCACAGGGTCACGTGGGGTGCGCTGGCCATGAGCGGTGCGGTGACGGGACTCCTCTTCCTCGCCAAGCTGACCGCGGTCCTCATCCTACCCATAACGGGGGCGCTGCTGATCCTGCGACTGCTCAGGAACGACCCCTGGAGCATCGAGCTCGGGGCAAGGATCAGGATCTGGCCCCAGCGCGGAAGGCAGCTCCTGCTGGTCGTTGCGCTGTGCGCCTTTCACGTCGCGGCTGCCGCCTCGATCATCTGGGCCAACTACGAGTTCCGTTATGCCGGCAGTAGCGCGCCCGGTGACACCCGGCTCGCCTGGACGGAACAGCTCGCGGATCCCCATCCCGTTTCTCCGGCAATAAGGTCATCGCTGGACTTTCTCTTCGGCCACCGCCTGCTTCCGGAGGGGTTTCTCAGGGGTGTCAGCGCGACCGTTTTGCGCAATCAAAGGCGCCTGTCATTCATGCACGGGCATTGGAGCTACGCGGGATGGCGAACGTTCTTTCCCTACGCTTTTGCGATCAAGACCCCCCTGTTGCTTTTCGTGATCCTGGGGCTGGGGGCCTGGTCCTGGTGTCATTGCCCGGACAAACGGGACCTGCTCTACCGGTCCTCGCCGTGGTGGGTGATGGCGATCGCCGTCATGCTTGCGGCCTCGCTGGAGCATATCGACATTGGCCACCGGCATATCCTCGCGGTTTATCCCGCCCTGTACGTGCTGGCGGGCGCAGCCGTGCTCCGGGTCGCTGCGAAGCCGTGGTGGGGTTTGCTGCTTGGAGCGGCGATCCTGGGGTTCTCCGCCACATCGTTCTATGCGCGGCCCGATTACCTGGCCTACGTAAATGTGCTCGGAGGCGGCATGGGAAACGGCTACCGCGATCTCACGGACGGCTCGGAGGACTGGGGGCTGGGGCTGCCCCAGCTGAGAGAGTGGATGGACGAACACGATCCCGGGAACACGGTGCCCTTCTTCCTGGCCTACCGGGGGATGGACAGCCCCGGGTATCGGGGCATTTCGAGCCAGGATCTCTTTTCGGCGGTGGACCGCCATTCCAAAGGGGTCGTCCTTCAGCCGGGGTACTATGGCGTCAGCGCATCGCTATTGGAGGGCATCTGCCTCGCTCCAGGCCCATGGAACCGCGCCTATGAGGGCAACTACAGGATGTTGTGCGGGATGATGGATCACGCCTCAACCCTGTCCGGAGCCGGGCGCGAAGAGGCCTACTCGAAGTGGGCCGCTCCGTTCGCGGTCCTGCGGACGGCGCGCCTCTGCGCCTGGCTTCGCAGGCCGCAGACCCGGCCCCCGGACGCCTTCGTGGGGCATTCCATCCTGGTGTGGAGGCTGACACAGCAGGATATCGATGACGCGCTGACGGGCCCGGTGCCCACGGACGAGGCGGAATGGGAATCCTTCCGGCAGTCCAGGCGTGACTGACCCTTTGGGGGATGGCCCCGGACGGCAGGATCCTCGACCTGAACACGCGACCCCATGACCGCAAATCGACCCCCGAGCGCCCTTCGCCAGCCTGAGAATCGGCGACCTTCCGCACGCCGGTTCGGCGTCATACGGAGCCCCGCGCCATGCTGACCCGCAGCTCGCCCGATGGCACGCCGTCCACCGACCCCATCCGCGACCGGAGCGCGGGCTGGGCCGGGCTGCTATGCGCAGCCGCGCTGGCTGCCGCCGCGATCGCGGCCTACAGCCAAAGCTTCGCCGTCCCGCTGCTCTACGACGACACCCCCACGATCGCCGAAAACCCTACGATCCGGCACTGGGAGACGGTCCTTGCCCCGCCGGACAACACCACGGCGGTAGGCAGGCCCGTCCTGAACCTCTCCTTCGCGGTCAACTACGCCCTCGGCGGCACGTCGGTGTGGGGCTATCACGCCCTCAATCTTGCCATCCATGTGGCCGCCGGGCTGACGCTTCTTGGGATCGCCCGGCGGACGCTGTCGCGCAGGGCCGGTCGCGGGGCCCTTGCGGCGGCCTTCTCCCTGTCGCTTCTCTGGCTCCTGCATCCCCTGCAGACCGAGGCGGTCACCTACATCGTGCAGCGGGCGGAATCGCTGATGGGGCTGTTCTACCTGCTGACCCTGTACTGCTTCATCCGGGGCGTGGAAGAGGCGGCCCGTCTCACGCCGCTCTGGTTCTGTCTTTGCGTCGCCTCCTGCGCCCTGGGAATGGGAACCAAGGAGGTGATGGTTTCCGCGCCGCTGATCGTTCTGCTCTACGACAGGACCTTTGTGGCCGGCAGCTTCCTGGGGGCGCTTCGGAGCCGAACGCAGGTGTATGCCGGCCTTGCCGCCACATGGCTCCTATTGGCCTTCCTGGTGCTCTCCTCCCACGGGCGGGGCGGCACCGCGGGAGCCGGAACCGGGGTGGAAGGGTGGCGCTACGGCCTGACCCAGTTCCATGCGATCGCCCGCTATCTGCGGCTCTGCTTCTGGCCTCATCCGCTCATCTTCGACTATGGCACCGCGCTCGCCCGCCCGTCCCTCGGCGTCCTCCCGTATGCGGCCCTCATCGTCCTGCTCGTGGCTTCGACCCTCTGGGCCCTCGTCCGGCGGCCGGCCGCCGGCTTCCTCGGCGCGTGCTTCTTCGCGATCCTGGCGCCCAGTTCGAGCATCGTCCCCGTCGCCACGGAAACCATGGCCGAACACCGGATGTATCTGCCGCTCGCCGCAGTCCTGGCGCTGTGCGTGGTCCTTGCCCACCGGAGGCTTGGCCGCGCCGCCGTGCCGCTCTGCCTCTTCATTGCGGCGGGATTGTCCGTCGCCACGTGGCGGCGCAACGAGGCTTACCGCGCCGCCGTCACGATCTGGCACGACACGGTGGTCAAGTGCCCGGAGAACGGGAGGGCCCATGCGAACCTGGGCGCCGCCTGGCTGGAGGTCCCGGGGCACCTGTTGGATGCGGTTGCCGAGTATGAGGAGGCGCTCCGGCTCATGCCGGACGACGCAGAGATCCACAATGATTTGGGCAGCATATACCTGGGATTGCCCGGGCGGCGGGATGACGCGATCGCCCAGTATGGGGAGGCGCTGCGCCTGCGGCCGGGCTATTTCGAAGTGCGCAACAACCTGGGCAATGCCCTGTCAGGCGTGCCGGGGCGCCTCGGCGACGCGATCGCCCAGTATGAGGAGGCGCTGCGCCTTAAGCCCGCCGACGCCGAGGTGCACAACAATCTGGGCAGCGCGCTATCGAAGGTGCCGGGGCGCCATGGCGACGCGATCGCCCAGTATGGAGAGGCCTTGCGCCTCAAGCCCGATTACGCCGACGCCCACAACAATCTGGGCAATGCCCTGTCAGGCATGCCGGGGCGCCTCGGCGACGCGGTCGCCCAGTATGAGGAGGCGCTGCGCCTTAAGCCCGGTGACGCCGAGGTGCATAACAACCTGGGCTACGCCCTGTCCCGGGCTCCGGGGCGGCTGAACGACGCGGTCGCCCAGTACGAGGAGGCGCTGCGACTGAATCCGGGCTATGCCGAGGCGCACAACAACCTGGGCGACGCCCTGGCCGGGATACCGGGGCGCCTTGGCGAGGCGGTCGCGCAGTATGAGGAGGCCCTGCGCCTGGATCCCAACAACGCCGAGGCCCACTTCAATCTTGGAAACGCCTGGATGGGGCAGCCCGGCCATGGGAGCGAGGCGATTGCCCAGTTTGAGGAGGCGTTGCGCCTGAATCCGGGCCACGCGAGGGCGCACAACAACCTGGGCTACGCCCTGTCCGGCATGCCGGGGAGGCTGGACGACGCCATCGCCCACTATGAGGCGGCCCTGCGCATCAGCCCGGACTACTCCAAGGCGCACCTGAACCTGGGCATCGCTCTGGCAAGCGAGCCCGGGCGCCTCGGCGACGCGCTCGCCCAGTTCGACGAGGCGCTGCGCCTCGGGCCGGGAAATGCCGAAATCCACTTCAGGCTGGCCGCGGTACTGCTCAGGCTGCCCGGCCGCCGCGACGAGGCCAGGGCCCACCTTGAGGCGGGCCTGCGCCTCGAGCCGCAAAACGACGGCGCACGGCGGCTGTTGGGCAGCCTCGGGGAGAAACAACCCTGAGATCGCCGCAACGCCCGGCACCGGGTGGACGGCTACAGGGGCGGCTCCGGCGCCCTCATTTCGGGGCGGCTTGGATGCGGGCCAGGACCCGGCGGGCCGCCTCGTTGTCGGGCTGGAGCCGGAGAACCTCATCCAACTCGGCGACCGCATCGGCGGTGCGGCCGGGCAGCCTGAGCAGCGCACCGGCGTAGAAGAAATGGATCGCGGCGTCGCCCGGCGCCAGCCGCAGCGCCTCCACAAACTGCGGGACTGACTCGGCCGTTCGCCCCATGGCGTTCAGGGTGTTCGCCAGGTTGAAATGGGCGGCGACGCTATCGGGCGCCAGCCGCAGCGCCACTCCAAACTGGGCGACCGCCTCGTCCTCGCGGCCGCGCACCCTCGCCAGCGCCAATCCGAGGCCATTGTGCGCCTCGGCGTAGTCGGGTCTTAGCAGGAGGGCCTTCTCGTAGTGGCCGATGGCCTCGGGCAGGCGGCCGAGCGACAGGAGCGCATTGCCGATGCCGTTCTCAGCCTCCGGGATGTCGGGTTTGGCGCGAAGCGCAGCCTCGTACGCGGCGACCGCGTCCGGCATTCTTCCGAGGGACTTCAGGGCGTTGCCAAGATTGCAGTAGGCGCTCGAGTTGTCGGGCCGGATCCGCACGGCCCGTTCGTAGCAGGAGACCGCGTCCTCCAATCGCCCCGGCAGGGCCTGCAGCGCGCAGCCCAGGTTGTACTGGGCCCGGTCATTCATCGGGACCCTGGCCACCGTGTCGCCCCATATCCTCTCCGCGCTCCGGTAGGTCGCGTTTCGCTCCCAGGTGCCCCAGAAGAGTCCCGCGGCCAGGAGCAGGCAAACGGGCCACGCCGCCCGGCCGAGCCAGCGGTGGAGGACGTAGACGGCCAGGAAGACCACGGGGATGAGCGCCAGGTACATCCGGTGCTCGGCCACCGTCTCGGTGACCACCGGGACGACGCTCGAGCTGGGTGCGAGGATCGCGAAGAAACACGCCCCGAGGAATCCGGCAGCCGGCCGCTTGACCAGGCACCACAGGGTCGCGGCCGCGAGGCCGGCAACCACCAGGGCGCTCAGGAAGGTCCAGGAGGAGGGCAGGGCGAGAACCGGGCCGTAATCAAAGACGAGCGGGTGCGGCCAGAAGCAGAGGCGCAGGTAATGGACGACCGCAGGCAGCTGGGTAAGCGCGTACTGACCGGCGGAGACGCCGCTGCCGAATCCGACCGTGGCGGCGCGACCGCCCGTGGAAAAGGCCGAGACCGCCAGCACGGCCCACGTCGCCGCCAGGCAGCAGTACAGGCGGCCGCGCCGCCGCCACGCCTCCCGGATCCCGCCGGAAAGGAAGGTGCGGTCATAGAGGAAAACGACCAGCGGAGCCGATACCATGACCTCCTTCGTGGCCATGCCAAGGGCGCAGGACGCGATCCCGAGCGGGTACCAAAGCCGTTTCCAGGGATCGGCCGATTCGGCGCCCCGCAAGACGCAGTACAGGGTCAGAAGGTAAAACAGCCCCATGAGCGACTCCGCCCGCTGGACGACATAGGTCACCGACTCGGTCAGCAGGGGGTGCAGCGTCCACAGGAGGGCCGTGCAGAATGCGACCGGCACCGCGTCGGCGCCCCGAACCAGGCCGAGGGTGCGCCGCACGATCCCGAAGAGCGTCAGGCCGGCGAGCACATGAATCGCCAGGTTTGCCGCGTGATAGCTCCACACCGATGTCCCGCTTATCGCATAATTAACGGCAAGAGAAATATTTAGGATAGGCCTGCCGCCTACGGTGGCGTCGGCGGGGGGAAAAAGCGCCGTGCCAAGATGACGGAGGGTGACATTGCCCGTGACCGAGGACTCATCGTCGAACAGGAAAGGGACGAAAAAGGTCCGGCTGTAGGCGGCGACCGCCGCCGCCGCCAGGAGAGCCCCCGCGGCCAGGGCAGGCCAGTCCACGCGCCGCAGCGGGCCCGGCGCATCCCCTTGCAGCGGCGAAGTTGTCACGCCTTTTGTCACGTGTCCCGGGCATCTAAACGGAGCGGGGATGGCAATGGCAAGGGTGCTCGGCGTAGTCCGCGCCTGCCGTCTGCGTCTGCCTCGCATCGTCCAGGCTGTCCGGGAGTCCAGCGCCCCATGCGGCCTGCGGGCGGCCCCATCCGCTTGAACGCCCCGGCGGACGGTTTGCATTTGTAACCTTCCCGGCTTCGCGCGTGAATGCCCGAGGGGCACGGCGTCAATCCCCGGACGGCGCGCGGCCCAAGCGGAAAGGACGCACCATGAACAGACGCCAATTCATCGAAAAGACCCTGGCGGCCACGGCGGTCGGGACCATCCTGGGCGCGTTTGAGACCCGCGCCGAGGACAAACCGGAGCAGGCGGCTTCGCAGGCTCCAAGGCAGTACAAGCGCAGGATCAAGCTCGGTGTCGTGGGCCTTGGCGGGCGCGGCAACTGGATCGCCGGCCTGTTTCGCAAGCACGGCGGCTACGAGATGCACGCGGTCGCCGACTATTTTCCCGGGGTGGCCGACGCGAACGGCGCCGCGCTCGGCGTGGACAGCGCCCGGCGGTTCTCGAGTCTGTCGGGCTACAAGCGCGTGATCGAGAGCGGCGTGGAAGCGATCGTCATCATCGACGTACCCTACTTCTATCCGGAGCAAGCCGAGGCTGCCGTGGACGCCGGGCTGCACGTGTACATGGCGAAGCCGGTGGCGGCGGACGTTCCGGGATCCCTGTCCATCGGCCGCACGGGCAGGCGGGCCACCGAGAAGCAGCGCGTGTTCCTCGTCGACTACCAGATGCCGACGGATCCCATCAACGCCGAGGTGATCCGCCGGGTCGCCGCCGGCGGGCTCGGACCGCTCCAGACGATCTTCAGCAACGGTGCGGCCGGAGGATCGATCCTGAGCGACCTGCCGCTCACGGCGAACCTCGAAAGCCGCCTGCAGAATCTCGTCTGGGTGAACGATGACGCCCTCGGCTGCGGCTACATCGGCAACTACGACATCCATATCGTCGACGCGGTGCTGCGCGCGATGGGTCGCCTGCCCGTGTCGGCCGAGGGGTGGGGCGCGCGCTACCGCCCCGAGCCGCACGGCGACGCGCTCGACTCGACCTGCGTATTGTACGGGTTCGACGACGGAACGGTCTGGAACCACCAGAGCGTTAAGGGCAAATGCGAGGCCTGGTTCGCTCCCAACGGCTCCCTCGTGGCGGAGATCCAGGGCAGGGACGCGTCGGCCCGGGTGTCCTACTGGGGCAAGGCGTACGTGCGCGGGGGCGCCCAACACTTCGGCGGCGGGCCGGTCGAGAACCTCTACGAGGCGGGCGCCGTGCGCAACATCGCCGCCTTCTACGACAAAGTGACGCAGGGGCGGTTCGCCAACGAGACCGTCCAGCGCGCGGTCGACAGCGCGCTGGTCTGCATCCTCGGCCGGGAGGCCGCGGCCCAGCGAAAGAAGCTCATGCTGGCCGAGGTGATCCGGACGAACCGGCGCCTGGAGGCCGACCTGCGGGGGCTCAAGACATGAGCGCCAGGGCCGCAGTCATCGCAGCCCTCCTCGCCGCGACCGCCCCGGGAGCGGCGGCGGCGGGCGCCGCCAACCCCTTCTTCCCCTTCTGCATCGACTGGCACGACGCCCAGAAGCGCACCTACGAAGAGCAGGCGGTGATGCTCAAGGAACTCGGCTACGAGGGCGTCGGACACATCTGGCTCGACGGGGTCGGCGACCGGATCCGGTCGCTCGACGCGCAGGGGCTGCGGCTCTTCCAGATCTCGGTGAAGGTGAGCCTCGCCCCGGGGGACGAGTCCTACGACCGTCGGTTCGGCAGCGTCGTGAAACTCGTCCAGGGGCGCGGCGTGCAGTTCTGCGTGCTGATGGACGGGATGAAGCCGTCGGACCCCTCGGGAGATCCGCGCGCCGTGGCCATCGTGCGCGAGATGGCCGACCAGGCCCGAGACGCAGGGGCGCAGCTCGTGCTTTATCCGCACACCGGACAGTGGCTTGAGACCCTCGAGGACGCGGTGCGTGTGGCCCGCGAAGTCGACCGGCCGAACGTCGGCGTGATGTTCAACCTCTGCCACTGGCTGCGCGTCAGCCGGGACCGCGACTACCGGACGCGCCTGCAGAAGGCCCTGCCGCTCCTCTGGGCCGTCTCGATCAACGGCGCCGACGAGCACGACGACGGGCCGGGCTGGGCCAAGTACATCCAGCCGCTGGACCGCGGGGACTTCGACATGGTGGCGTTCCTTGGAACGCTGCGGAATCTCGGCTACCGGGGCCCCATCGGCCTGCAGTGCTACGGAATCACGGGGGACGCGCGCGAGCACCTGGCGCGCTCGATGGCCGTCTGGCGGCGCCTGAACGGATTGGACTGAGAGGGCGCGTGGCCAGGCCCCCCCGCTGCCGAGGGGGCTTCAAATTGGGGCGGCCAACGGGACTCGAACCCGCGGCCCCAAGATCCGCAATTTAGCGCCCCGGCGTGGGTCATCAACTTACGCGGGACGGGAATGGCCTTTTCGGCCATTCATTCGGGGCAAATCGCGGCACAGCTACGGCACATTGGATTGGACGTCCCTCGAATGTTTCCAAGACCCCGATCGACGGTCACAAACCCGCTATGCCGCGCCGAGCCCGCCGCACCGGTACCCCTTGACAAAATAAAGACCTATAGAAATCTATAGGTATGCCGACTGTCTCCTTTCACGCTTCAAGTTCCGTCGTAAAACGCATTCGCGCGGCTTCGAAGAAGCGAGGTGTTCCAGTTTCCAAGTTTCTTCGCGACGCGGCCGAGCAATCGGTGGCGCGCGATTCGGCTTCTTTCGCAACCTGGGCGGACAAGTTTGCTGGCGTGGTGAAGTCTGGCCGCGGTGACCTCTCCCAGCGTGAAGGTTTCGGCGCCTAGCTACCTTCTAGACGCGGGCCCTCTCGTTGGGTTGCTCGACGCGGACGACCAGTGGCACGAGTGGAGTCGAAAGGCCTTTAGTGCAATTCCTGGGTCCTTGCGAACGACCGAAACTGCAGTTGCCGAGGCGTGCTATCATCTACGCGACCATAGGCCGGCGTTGTCTGCAATTCTCAGGATGATCGATGCGGGGGCTTTGGTGCTGGAACCCTTGGTCCAACGGCAAGCCGCCAGAATGGGTCGCTTGTTGGCGGATTACACCCAGATGGATTTCGGGGACGCAACGCTTGTTGTGCTGTCAGAACTGTACCCAAGAGCTAAGCTAGTGACTCTGGATGTGCGGGACTTTATGATCTATCGGCGCATCGATGGAACCCCGGTCCCGATCATTGCGCCCGGCCACAGTCAAATTCCCACCTAGGATTGATTGCAAGCGGCGCGCAAACCCGGCCAAAGCAAAGCAGGCCGCGTCTAGCTAGCGCCGGCGAGGACCCTACTTGGCGAAATGGCCGGAAACCGGGTGAGCTACCGCGGGCTGTGCCTGGGGCACCTCATATACTTCGGCAAGGGCGATCCCCGTTGTGCCGTTGACGCCCGAAATCTCCACCGTGTAGGCCCCCGTCGGGAGGCTGCCGAGCAGGGCGCTGTCTGCGCTGTTCGCCGGCAGGGGAAAGGCCCCTACCAGGGTCGCCGTGGCGGCAATCTGTGCCGGGTTGGAGCCGGTGCCCCAACCCGTGTTGGATGCCAGCACCGTGTTGGCACTATCAAAAACGCTCAGGCTGGGCTGGGCCAGGACTCCGGCGACTCCGTACTGGGTCAGGGCGGGCCCATCGGCCCTTGCCAGGAACTGCTCGGTGCCGCTGCCGGAAATGACAAAGCCCGAGATGAGGACGCCCGCTCCCGTCCCCACGCCCGTGCGCGTCGAGATGTTGATCAGTCGCGTGCCGCTTGCCGACACCTCATAGACCTCCGCAAGGGCGACACCCGTCGTATTGCCGACGCCGGACACCTCCACGGTGTATGCGCCCGCGGGCAGGGCCGTCAGGAGCGCGCAGTCGGCCGAATTCGCCGGCAGGGCGAAGGCCCCTACGGCAGAGGCGGCGCTGGCGACGGCCGCCGGGTTGGCATTCGTCCCCCAGCCCGTATTGGAGGCGATCACGGGCCCCCCGCCTACGAAGACGCTCATGCTGGGCTTTGCCAGCACCCCCGCCACCCCGAAGGCCGAAAGGCTGGGCCCATCGGCCCGGATCAGGAGGGTTTCCGTGCCGCTGCCGCCGATGACAAAGCCCGAGATGAGGATGCCCACACCGGTGCCGACCTGGGCGCGGGTGGAGATGTTGATGAGCCTGGCGGTGCCACCGCCCCCTCCTCCAGGCGGAGGGGTTGGCGTGGGGGTGGGAGTTGGGGTAGGCGTGGGTGTGGGGGTTGGAGTGGGGGTGGAACCCGCGTTCGAGAGAAGGATGGTCAGCGTGTTGACAGAGTTAGTAACGACGGCCAGATCGCCGCCGCCGGACCCGTTGAAATTGCCCTCCGCCATGGCCACGGGCGCATTGCTCGTCGACGCCACGGTAAATGCGGTGCCGAAGACACCTTGCCCTTGGTTCAGAAGCACCGTCACGTAATTTTGCGGCCCGTCCACGGCAATGTCCGTCATGCCGCTTCCCGTGAAGTCGCCCAAGACGACGCTGGAGGTACTGGCGACCGCTTCTTCGTTGACGGAGTAGGCCGTTGGAGTTCCAAAAGTCCCGTCTCCATTGCCTAAGATGGTCAGGATATTGCCGCCATACGTTGGCGAGACACACAGCACAATGTGATTGCCTCGATTTAGTGGACACAGGACATCCGCATAGAGAGTGAGCTTGTTTGGTCGCTTTCCGAGGACAGGAGCCATAAGGCTTGCCGCAGGAAGCGACCAAACAGCGCTGGACGCGG
>Ga0182030_10022784_pt1 | contig 11637 bp, 3 predicted proteins | sample 812S3MmetaG_FD_121299 | JGI IMG/M metagenome (GOLD analysis project Ga0182030, IMG submission 121299) | Permafrost microbial communities from Stordalen Mire, Sweden - 812S3M metaG (Illumina Assembly) | ecosystem: Environmental > Terrestrial > Soil > Wetlands > Permafrost | place: Sweden... | reverse complement strand
TGGACTGGCCGGCGTTGGGCTGGCGGTGATGATTGGGTCGGCGATGGGGGCGGGGTACTGGTGCACGGATTTCAGAGTGGTGCAGACGGCGATGGCGGCGAAGAATGTGAATGCAGCGCGCAGGGCGCCGATGATTGCTGCGGCGATGCGGGTGATTTTGCCGCTGTTGATGATTGTGCCGGGGTTGATTGCGATTGGAATGCCTACTCCACAGACGGAAACGATGGTGCGGGAGGAGAACGGGGCGATTATTCACGAGATCACGGTGGCTCCCAAGGCCGCGGAGGCGGGCAAGGGGCTGGTTCCGGCAGAGACGGATTCTGTGACGGACCCGATGGAAGGCAATGTGCTGATGGATGCGGGAGGGCAGACGCGGCTTTACTACTCGATGGCGATGCCGGAGGCGCTGGGGCGGTTTTTGCCGACTGGGTTGCTGGGGCTGGGACTGGCGGCACTGCTTGCATGTCTGCTGAGCGGCGTGGCGGCGAGCATGACGGCTTTCAACACTGTGTTTACTTATGATTTGTATCAGGCGCATTTGAGGAAAGCCGCGAGCGATGCGCGGTTGCTGGTTGTTGGACGATGGGCGGCGGTTGGGTTTGCCGTGCTGGCCGTGGGGGCGGGATGCGCAGCGATGCGGGCTGGAATATTGATGCAGATGCTGGCATTGGTGTTTGCGGTAGTGAATGCGCCGCTTTTGGCTACGGTGCTGCTTGGGGTTTTCTGGAAGCGGGCTACCGGGCTGGGAGCGTTTGCGGGATTGCTGGCGGGAGTGGCTGCGGCGGTTGCGCATATGGGGTTGACGGTGGGGGCCGAGCAACAGCGAGGTTGGGATGGTGGGTGGTGGGCGGTGTTGCATCACTATCCGAGCGGGTTGGCGCAGAGCTTTTGGACAGCGGTCATTGGGTTAGGGGCAAATGCGGCGGTTACTGTTTTTGTGAGTTTGTGCACGGAGGCGAAGTCGGAGACGGAGCTGACGGGGCTAGTGCATGGGCTAACGGAGGTGCAGAGGCCAGCGCGAGTTTGGTGGATGAGGCCGGAACGGCTGGCGACGGTTGTGCTGGTGGCGGGGCTGGTGGTTTGCGTGCTGGTTGGCTGAGATTGTGCTCTCCCACCCTTTCGAAAAAGAGCATCGAAAGGATGGGGCACGGTGGTGTTGTGGCAGGATTGCGAGAGTCCGAAGTCCGTTCTTGATTGTTAGTCGCACGGCAGCTAGTCAGCACCCGCTGCGCGGGTACAGCGAGTCAGCAAGTCAGCCGATGGGATTGGCCTACTTGTACGAGTTGCTTTCATGAGCTGTCCTTTTTAGTGGAGAGTGGAACAGGGGAGGGAAGAATGCATTTGGATGTGCGGATACCTGCGGGGATGATGTTTTCAATTATCGGGTCCGTTTTGACGGCGCTTGGAGTGGCTACTCGAAACCGAGCGGATCTTTATGTTCGGAGCATGGGGATTGATGCGAATCTGTGGTGGGGGTTGGCATTGCTGCTTTTTGGTTTAGTCGTGCTTTCGATGGGACGGCGGGGACAGGGGGAGATTGAGAAGGAAAGAGCCAAGGCGGGGACTAAGGGAATAAGGAATAGGGAATAGGTTGCTATTGAATCGGCGGACGTTGGTGAGGGAAGGGAAGATTCACTTGTTTGCATAGAATTAGTGTGAGATTCGATAGAGTGGTACTTAGCGAATGAATGGACTCGCGCGGGCGCGGGAGTGGCGCGATGCGAGTGTGGAAATGGACGGAGTCAGCGTAGCCTAGCAGGCTCCTTTTTTGCTGAGCAAGAGGGTTGGGTGGCAGGTTAGAAAAAATGCGCGGAAGAATTGCAGGGAATATTGTGCCTTTTCGGTAGGCTGGGAACAGCGAGACGGAAATGATACCGGCGAGAGCCGGGACTGAAGCAGGTTTTCAGTTTTAGAACGAGGGCATGATGTATGCGGCCCCATCCTTTTTATCTCTACGGAGCGAGAGATGCGAGAGGGTGGGGCTGGCTGCGTTTTGAGCGTCTGTTTGGTGGTTAAGAGTTTCGGACATTGCGCAGGCGCCGCAACGGCATCTAATTGGCAGGTTTTACAAAGAAGGAAGAGACAACGATGAAACTCACAAATTGCGAGTGGTGGCGCGCCGGGAGACTGGGGGCGCTTTGCTGGATGGCGGCGGGACTGCTGGTCACAACACTGGCGCTGACGACGTATGCGCAGGGGATCAGCACAACGACGGTCCAGGGAACGGTGTATCTGGCGAACGGTCAGCCTGGGGGCGGAACACTGGTGGTGAGTTGGCCGTCGTTTACGACGGCGACGGGCCAGGCGGTGACCGCGGATCAGTTGACAGTGACGATACCGGCGGATGGATTTGTGAGTGTAAACCTAGCGCCAAATCTGGGCGCGCTGCCAGCGGGGCTGTATTACACGGCTGTGTTCTACATGAGCGACGGCACAGTGAATACGCAGTACTGGCAGGTGCCGGCGGCGGCGCAGGCGAGCCTGGCGCAGGTGGAGACGCAGGTGATGCCAGCGGCGCAGGCGGTGCAGGCGGTGAGCAAGTCGTATGTGGACCAGGCGATTGAAGAGCTGGCACAAAGCCTTCTCTTAGCGACAGGCGGAACACTGACTGGGCCGCTGATTTTGAATGGCGACCCGACGCAGCCGTTGCAGGCGGCGACCAAGCACTATGTGGACACGCAGGTTGCGACGGCTGTACCCCTGGCTGGCGGGAATATGACGGGAGCGTTGAGCACGCCAGCAGTAAATGGAGTGGAGTCACCGACGGTTGGCAGCTCGCAGACGACGCTGCAGGCGGCTATGAATGCGGCGGGGACACATGGGGCGATGGAGATTCCGCCGACATACACGGGAACGGATACGTTTACAAATCCGAACGGCGTGATGGTGACGGACTTGCGGACGAACGTGGCGCAACAGACCGAGCGCAGCGTGAAGGAATTTGGCGCGGTTTGCGATGGGGTGACGGACGATACGAATGCACTGCAAGCGGCTCTTACGTACGCGCGCGTGCATAGTGTGTCACTGACGATTCCTGAGGGGACTTGCAAGACGCAGACGCTGAACTGGCATGGAGAGTCGATTGGCGGACTGGGCAAGCAGGTATCGGCATTGAAGGGGTTCCCTGGTCAGGATGTGCTGGCTTCTACGGTGGATTCGTTGGGACTGCTCTCTTACACGCGACTGCATGATTTGACGATCTATGTGGATCAAAGCGTAGATGCTTCGTGCACAAGCGCGAAAGGACGCGCGGCGGCGGGGATCTGCCAGGTGAGCCGGCCAATGGAGATCAATTCGATTTTCTCAGCTGGCGGCAATGGCTTGACCGCCACGGTGGGAAGCGGGGCGGCGTGGCAGGTGGGTAATTGCGCGATCGCGATGCCTGCTGCGACCGGGGCAGGCGGCAACGGGCTGCGGGTTGCAGAAATTGAGAATCTGGAGATTGCTACGACGGGCGTAGATCCGTTGGCGGCGCAGTACCCTGGGGCTCACTCGACTCACACGTGCGGCATGTATCTGGGGCAGTGGCCGCAGTGGAGTGAATTCAGAAATATCGACATTGTGGGATTGAATACGGGTATCGCGATTCCGGTGCTGCCGTTGACGACACCGGCGGGACTGAATGCGGATTCAAACCGTTGGCAGAATGTGACGATCCAGGCAACGCATGCATTCACGGCGGCGGCGGGATCGAACAATGTGTTGGATAACCTTGTGGCAGTTGCAGGGAACTCTTCTGCGACGAGCGAGCCTCCGACGGGCGTGGTGCTGGACTTTGCAGGGACGCAGCAGGGATGGACGGTGCGCAACGCTGTGGTTCTTCCGCTATGGATCGCGGTGCAACCGTCGCTGACGGTTACGGCGGCAGGCGGGGCGGTGACCGCGGTTGCGGTGGGATCGGAACATGGACTGGGGTGGGACCCGTATGGGACGAGCGTACCCGTAGCATTCAGCGGGAGCTGCACGGCGACGGCGACGGCGACCGTGAACAGTAGCGGAGCAATTGGGGCTGTGACGGTTACGCAGGGCGGAGTTGGCTGCTCGGCGACGACGACGGCGAGCGTGAATGCAGCGGGGACGTGGGATACGGCTGCGCCGGTGAATCTGATCAGCGGGCGGGAGATTACGCTGTTTGCAGGAGATCTTCTGAAGGGCAATGGCGGCTATACGGTGTGGACGGCGCAGAGCTCCGCGAACGTTGGAACGCAACTGAGCGGGGGCGGCGGCGGGACACTGCCGGGCGGGGGCAGTTATCCGGCGGTGGTTGCGACGGCGAGCCTGGGATCGATGCTGGAGGCAGACCAGTTTCCGGGTGCGGATTTTGGGGCCAAGTTGCAATCCTGCTTAGCGTTGGTGAGCGCTACCTCAGGTGGTACGTGCGATGCGCGGAATTTTACGGGCACCCTGGCGATGGGCTCGAGCCTTACGATCTCGACACAGAATACGACAGTGCTGCTACCGTGCGCGACGATTGCAACGGCAAACCAGATCATTGTGACGGCGGGAACGCGGAACGTGGCGCTGCGCGGCTGCGCGCTGCGCGGTGGCAGCTCGTCGAGCGGAAGCCAGGGCGGAACGGGGTTTGCGTACACGGGCACTGGGGCGATGGTGCAGGTGGGCGACCCGACCTACGCGACGGATACGCCAGGCTTCCGGATGGATAATGCGGTGATCAATACGACCGGAGCGACGAGTGCGAGCGCGAAGGGATTTATTGCTTACAGGACGCAGGAGCTGCATCTTGAGAGCCTGTATTTTCTTGGCAATTCAAATCAGACGGCGCTGACGCTGGACGGAACCGGGAATTATACGGGCGGCACATTTCTGGACAACCAGATATCCGGTTTCCAGACGGCGATCAACGCGATTGGGCACCAGGCAGCGAATCCTGCAACAACGGATTGGTTAAACGCAAGCACGTTTGTGCGGGTGCATATCGATTGCCCGACGAGTTCGGGAAATCCGGTGAGCGGAACGGTGGGAATCAATCTGGCGCAGGGGGACGGAAATACGTTTACGGGCGGCGATGTGGAGGGCTGCTCGACCGCGTTGCACCTGGGACCGAATGCGCAGAACAATACGATTGTGGGCTTGCGGAACGAGAACTCGACGAGCCAGGTGGTTGCGGATGCGGGGAGTTCGTACAACAGCTGGATAACAGGCGGCACGATGTTTAACGGGAAGCTGACGGATAATGGGACGCGCAACAGCTTCCTCGATACATTTCATCGCAGCTTCAACGGGCTGAATGGCGACTGGTACGGGAGCCAGCAGGATGCGACCGTGACAAATCACTTGAGACTGGGGATCGGAACTGGAAACGAACGCGGGTTGATGAACCAGGTTCAGACCGATTACGGGTACCGGTGGAATTACGGGTTTACCGATGGCACGAGCGGAGAGCAGCTTTACCAGATCGACGACGTGCTGAACAGTGTGCCGCGCATCTCGGTTGGGCAATACCTGAGCGCGACGGCAAACACAGTTACCAATGTGATGTTGAACAATAGCGGCTGCTACACCAGTTCCGCGCCACCGACGATTGCATTCAGCGGAGGCGGCGGTAGCGGAGCAACCGCTACCGCGACCATGTACGCGATTACGACCGGCACTACTTGCGCAGGCGGATATGGCGTTGCATCGGTGACGATGACCAATAACGGCAGCGGCTACAGTTCGCAGCCGACCGTGACCTGGAGCGGAACCAACCAGACAACGGCACCGAATGCAGTTGCGGAGATTACGACCACAGGCAGCACAAACAACCAGACAGTGATCAACTCCGCAGGGAGCGGCGCCGTGGTACTGAACGGGTCGACTAACTCGGGCACTGGGGGCGTGGTTTTTGGCTCCGGTGGAGCAGCTGAGACGACGGTGGCTACCGTGGACAGATCCGGAGATGCACAGTTCAACGGAACGCTGCTTGTTGGCAGCACGGCACAATCCACGGGAACGATGACCGTCCGGAACAATGCGGATGCCGAGGTGGATTACTATCTGTGGCCGGGACTTACAACGAGCCAGAAGGGTTCATTTACGTATAAAGACTGGAATGGAAATAGCCAGTGGTACTTAGTAAAAGACGCGAGCAATAACTGGGCTGTAAACTCAGCCACCGGTGGACTGGATAGCTTCAAGGCATATCAGAGCACGAACAGTGGCGATACTTATGTGAATGCCAGTAACTCGACAGGGCATATCCGGTTGAACTATGAGAGTGGGGCGGGCGCGGAGACGGATATCTACTCAGGGTCGAGTACGAGCCTGGACGCGGCGTTCCTGGGACCGACGAGCATCAAGTTTCCAGGGCTGGCGGCGGCAAGCGGCCACTACTGCCTGCAGGTGGATAGCTCGGGATATATAACGAACACGGGAGTGGCGTGTGGATCAGGCTCTGGGTCAGGAACCGGATCAGGCAGCGGAACGGTCAACTCCGGAAATACTGGACAGATTGCCTTTTATACGACGAACGGGACCGTGGTTGGCGGCGAGAATACGGTGCCGATTACCTCAGGCGGAACGGGTCAGGCAACCGAGAATGGCGCTATGACCGCACTGGGTATGACGCAGTCTGGCACGGCTGGCACTACCACGCAGACCGATGCGCTGCCGGGAAATTTTTGGGCCTGGAAACTGGGCGGCTTTAGTTATGCCTCGCAATGGCAGACTGGCGCGGGAAACAACGGCATCGCCAATGCTTCGAGCGGAGCAACAAATCAGATTGTCATCGCTGATCCGTCCTATGCAACTACAGAAGCTCCGGGGCCCTCCTCTTTCGCGGCAAATGGCCTACTCTATTCAGATCGAAGGGCAGGAACTTATCTCGACTACTTTCATAATCCGACCGGATTGTTTTCTCCCTGGAGCACGAGTCTGCCCGGCCTGATGGTGCAGTCGGCAACAACTGAAGTAGCGAACTATGATGGGCTCAGTGCCGGGTCGAACGCAGGAATTGGTGGCACTTACTATGAGGCAGGTGTACACAATAAGGTTCTGAATATTACCAGTCCGGGTTGGAGCATAGGAAATCCGCCAATTCCCAGTGCTGCCGGCGGGTGGTATATTAGCGGGAATACCACGCTTGAGAGCACGACCAACGCGGCCGGCATCGCAGAGTCACTTACCATCAATCAGTACAAGTACGGTATTGGCGATAACGCCGGCGCATATTTCTATGTTTGGCAGGCGCATGGCGGCTGGACTGCGCCGTCCGACGAAGGTACCAAACCGTTAGCTGTCCAGCTCAACGAAGACCAGAATACTTATACTGGAACAGTTGCCAGTGGAGGCACGACTGGATCTACTCTTCTTCACACAACTGCGACCAATGATGCCGGGGCACAGGGAGTGGGCCAATATCTCATTGACACGAGCGCAGGCTCTTGCGCGGGCAAGTTCACAAACATTGCCAATTGGAATGTGGGTTCGGCGATCACCGTGTCTGGGGTCACAGGGTGCACGATCACTGAGTCTGTAGCGTGGGGCACGGTGACAGCAAACGTGCAGACACCGCTGAACAGCACTACATCGCCGTTCAGCACATCGGAGACTTTTACCGTCACGATCGCAGGCGGCACTGGCGGCAGCGGCGGTCAGTTCGATACAACTCACCTGGCGTGCTGGGCAAAGAGCTTCCACGATTGCGCCTATCCAACAGCCGTTGGAGCAGTAAGTGGAGGGACACAAACTATCACCATGCCTCTGCGCAGACCGCATGTTAGCGGAAGTTATCTTTTTCAAGGCGGCATGGCCGGGTATGGGTTTGAAGCTACCAACTACACCGAGTCACCCAGCGGGCAGCCATTGCGTTACTTGTTCGATGTTGTCGGAGCCATTAATTCTTCCACAGTGATCGCGGTGGATTGGCAACAAGGAAATACAATTCCGGTGCCGATCCCGCTGAATAGCTATCAGACATTCACTTTGTGCGCAGGGGCGACAAACGGAGGCACCGGTACAACAGTTACAGGAAGTTACTGCGGTGGAAATCTTGGTGCAGGTCAACCCTCGCAATATACAGGCAACAGCTTTGTATTGGCCGGACTTTCGGATTCGGCGCTCAATACTTCTTGCTCCAATGTTGCCTGGCTCAACAACAGCAACTTCACCTGCACCATATCCGGATTGAGCGGAAGTCATACGGATACAACGGGTGGGACGGCAAGCCTGGGCATCAACGGCTTCAATCTTTGGCCAATGGCTGAAATTCTTGACGTGCAAAACGAGGCGCTCTCGCCTCCGCAGGTGGATGGAACGCTCGCCCTGGAGCCAAACATTGTCCCGTTTGCAAATGGGAATAATGTTGAGAGTCCGCATCATGCATCTGCCTTGTTTCAAGGGGAGACGGACTTCTTAACAACCTCGAATCCTTATGAGTACACGAGCGGCATTCAAATCGAGTTGTCAGGTTCAGGGGAACAAGGCGGCGGCTTTTCAACAAGCACCAACGCCGTGATCAACGCGTCCAATGGTCGACCGGACAGCTATTACATCGGAAACGGCGGTACACAGACTCCGATGAATGTCCTGAATTTTGGCGGGGCTTACGATTATGGACTTGACTTTAACGAAGGTCCATCCCAGGGACAGGCGTTCATCAACATTTTGCCAACGCAGAATCAGACTCTCAATCCGACGTATTGCTTCGATCTATGGCAAATCTACAATCAATCAACCTTAAACGGGCCATACTCCACGAATGCGGCGATTGAATGCCCGAACACCGGGAATCTAAGCTTTGTTAATTCCTCCAGCGCGGGAACATACACTTACCAGGCGGCCAGTCATCAGTTCAAGGGAGTTGTCAACGCGGTGAATGGATTGCAAGTGAATGGGAACCTTGTGCTGCCCACTACCCTGAATGGCTATCACGGCAGCGCCAGCGGCGTGAAAGTGCCGCTGGCATTGAACTGGACGAACACAGCAGGCGCGATTGTTTGCGACGACGGAAATGGAAACCTGACCATCGCGGGATGCACTGTGAATGCCGCGCAGGTGAACAGCAGTCCGATTCCGAGCTCGACCACGCAACTTGCTACCAACTCTTCGGGGCAGATTGTTGCGGCTGCGAACACGCTCGGCTGCCTGGATGGGTATAACCACCTGCCATGCACCGTGTTTGTGGAGTCGAATGTTTCGGAGTCGGCGGCTACGGCGAGTTACGCGACGGTGTGGACATCGACGTCAGCCGGAGTTTACCGCGTGACCGGATACATTTACGGAACGACGTCCAGCTCGACAGCCTACACGGTTGGCAATTACGTGAAGGCTACCCAGAGCGGCCAGGCCGCGGGGAACGGCTACCTGGTGGGGTCGGCGCAGATTGGGACATCGATTTCATCCGCCGATGCATATTCGTATGTTTTCCCGCTTGCTGCAAGCATCCCGGTGCAAGTGGAAAGCGCCACTGCGAGCGGGACGAATACGGGCGGCGCGTGGAGCCGTGGCATCGTGATTGAGCGCCTACAGTAAACGGGGCACATATGCCCGACTTGACGAGAAGTGAGTCGCAGGATGGGATGGGGGGCTGGGTGAATGAGGCGTGCGGAAACGGGATGGCGTTGGCGGCGGGGCCGGATTGGCAAGGGCGGTTCGACCCTGGCATGGAGGGATTGGTTCGGCTGGGCTTGATGATTGACCATCGTCCGCAGAGACTTGGCGGACGAACTGTGGGGATGGTGCTGGCGGAGAAGTTGCTGCTGGTGCGTACGCGGGAGGGGTTGACCGCGCCGCTCCGGGCAAATGCGGTGCAGCAGGAGTTCGAGCGGCGGCGGGGGCAGAAGAATATTGTCTTAAAGGCACGGCAGATGGGGCTGACGACCTGGACGGCGGGGCGGTTCTTTTTGAAGACGATACTGCGCCCAGGCACGCTGACGCTTCAAGTGGCGCACACGCAGGAGGCGGCGGAAGAGATTTTCAGGATCGTGCATCGGTTTTTGGCCTGTCTTCCTGAGGATCTGCGCGAGGGACCGCTGCGGACATCGAAGTCCAACCGGCGGCAGATTGTGTTTCCGAAGATCGATGCGCAGTACCGCGTGGTGACGGCGGGGGACCGGAATGCGGGGCGCGGGCTGACGGTGCAGAATATGCACTGCTCGGAGCTGGCGCGTTGGCCGGGAGATGCGGCGGAGACGTTGGCGGGGCTGAGGGCATCGCTGGCTCCGGGAGCCGAGGTGATACTGGAGTCGACTCCTGACGGGGTGGGCGGGTGTTTTCACGAGGAGTGGACGAAGGCTGGCGAGACGGGGACGGTGCGGCATTTTTTTCCCTGGTGGATGGAAGAGCGGTATCGAGCGGCAGCGGTGGATGCTTCCAGCCTGATCGAGGAAGAGCGCGAGTTGATGGAGCGGCAAGGGCTGGATTTAGAGCAGATCGGATACAGGCGGGCATTGAAAGGGAATTTTCGCGGGTTGGCGGCGCAGGAGTATGCCGAGGACGCGGAGAGCTGCTTCCTGTTGAGCGGAGAGAGTGTATTTGAGATTTCTGCGATTGAGACGCGGATGCAGGCGGTTCCGGAGCCGGTGGAGCTGAGGCGAAACAGCGAGCTGCTGATTTGGCTGCCGCCGGTGAGGGGCAAGCAGTATGTGGTTGCGGTGGATCCGGCGGGTGGTGGGAGCGAGGGAGATTACTCGGCGGTCCAGGTATTGGAACTGGAGACCGGTCTGCAATGCGCCGAGTTTGCCGGGCACGTGGGCGGGTTGGAGCTGGCGCAACTGGTGACGAAGTTGGCCGAGGAGTACAACCGTGCGTGGCTGGTAGTGGAGCGGAACAATCATGGCAGCGGGGTGCTGGCGATGATTGAAAATGTGTGCCGCTATGAGAGAGTGTACCGGCAAGGGGGACAGGCGGGTTGGTTGACGAACTCCGTGACTCGCCCGGCGGTGCTGGGCAAGCTGGATGCGGCGCTGGTGGAGACGCCGGAGCTTTTTATGAGCCGGGGACTGTTGGGCGAGTGCAGGAGCTTTGTGCGGTTGCCGAATGGAAGCACGGGAGCGCGGGCAGGAACGCATGACGATCGGGTGATGGCGATGGCGATTGGGCTGGGGGCGCGGGCGGAGATGGTTGGGAAGACAGCTTTCAGCTTTTAGCTTTCAGCTCTCAGCTAATCTTGCTGAAGACTGCGGTGTGCATTGAGGATTGGGGTCAGGTTGGCGGGGACTATCAAGACGGCAGGGGCTACGCGACCGGAGCTGAAAGCTGAAGGCTAAAAGCTGAGAGCTGCACCTACCGCTTAGAATGCGAAGAGGCGTCAGAGAAGAAATTGGGAGTAAGCGGGGACGGGGTTGGCGGTTCTGGCGGTGCAGCAGATCCGGCGGATGCGAGGCGGGGCGCAGGGGCAGTTGATGCTCGGCGCCGACGGCCATGTTTATGTAGTGAAGTTCCAGAACAATCCGCAGCATCTGCGTGTGCTGGCTAACGAGCTTTTGGCCATGCGGCTGGCGGCGGCCGTTGGGTTGACAGTGCCGGAAGCCGATCTGGTGGAGGTCTCGAGCTGGCTGGTGGAGAATACGCCGGAGCTGGAGATCGATCTGGGGCGGAGCAAGGAAAGGTGCAAGCCAGGGTTGCAGTTCGGCTCGCGGTTTGTGGGCGGGCTGATGCCGGGGCAGGTGGTGGACTACCTTCCCGAAGACCAGCTTC
>Ga0182030_10022783_pt1 | contig 11637 bp, 12 predicted proteins | sample 812S3MmetaG_FD_121299 | JGI IMG/M metagenome (GOLD analysis project Ga0182030, IMG submission 121299) | Permafrost microbial communities from Stordalen Mire, Sweden - 812S3M metaG (Illumina Assembly) | ecosystem: Environmental > Terrestrial > Soil > Wetlands > Permafrost | place: Sweden... | reverse complement strand
TGATGCTGATCGAGAGCAGCCGAGTAGGCAACCAACTTGAAGGTCGATCCTGGCTCATAGACATCACTCACCGCATGGTCGCGCAACAGTGCCGGTGTCATGTGACGCGACTGATTTGGATTGAAGGTTGGACGAATCGCTAGCGCAAGAATTTGCCCTGTGTGCACGTCCTGAACAACAACCGTTCCATTGGCAGCCTGGGTGCGCTGCATGGCATGATCCAATGCCTTCTCGGCCAAAAACTGAATGTTCTCGTCAATCGTGAGCACCAGATTCTGTCCCGGTTCAGGATCGTGCTCAATCGAACCCAGCACATGCCGCCGCGCATCCACAGCCGTCAACATATGCCCTGGAACCCCGTGCAATTGCGCTTCAAATTTTTGTTCCAGACCACCCAGCCCGTTGTCGTCCGTGCCCACATAACCCAACACCTGCGCGGCGATTTCATTGTCTGGATAGAATCGCTGAAACTCTTTTTGAAAATAAATTCCCTTGAGCGGCAGCGCCTTTACCCGCGCCGCAACCTCTGGTGTTACACGCCGCGCAATCCATGCAAAGCTGTTTCCCTTGTCTAGCCGCGCCGCAATCTGCTCCTCGCTGGTCTGCGTGTCGTCAGGGTCAGTGTGCACAATCTCTGCAAGGGTATGTGCCGCATTCTTTTTGTCTTTGTCGTCAATCTCATTCGGCACCGCGTAGATCGAGTCCACCTGCACGGTCATCGCCAGCTCGCGCAGATTGCGGTCGTAGAGCACGCCGCGTCGTGGAGCAACTTCAAAGGTGTGCTGCTGTTGCTTCTCGGCTCGCTCCACAAATTCCTTGTGGCGCACGATCTGTAACCAAAACAGACGACCGGCAATCGCGCACGTCCACAACAGAAAAAACAGGCAGATCAACCAGAAACGCGCCCGCTTGAAGGGCGCGCCCCGTGCCGCATTCGAGCGGTTCCGGTTGAATCGTTGATTTACCTGCATCTACCTCACTCCGCAACAACAGCCGACACGCAGGCTTACTGCGCACCAGCATCGGGGGGAGTGATCTGGGCAAGCGCCGGTGCTCCGGCAGCATCTGGTCGAGCAGTGGGATGAATCACCTGACCCGGTTGCGGTGCGGCAAGACCCAACTGGCGAGCCATCGAATCGATGCGCCCGGGTTGCGTCAACTGCGCCTCGGCCAACCGTAACTGGCGATTGTCTTCGCGCAACTGATCGCGAACCTGCTTCTCTGATTCTACTCGGTAGCCGCTCTCAATGGCGCTGAAGTGCTGCAAACCATAAATCAAGACCAACGAAAACAAGACCGCTACCGCAGCCGAGAACAAGCGCATCTCGCGCACCCGCACCGGGTCCGCCGCCTTTACTAAGCGCGAGTTATCAATATGCTTGGGAAAGTAGAACTCAGGCGTGCGCGCTCCACGACGCCGCACAGCCTGCTGCGCCATCAACTCAGCGTTTCGATCAGCGACCCGCGCGCCTACGCCTCGGCCCGCTTCAAAATAGGTTGTTGCCAATGCCGCCATTTTGTCCTCCAACCCTTACCGTCTGCTTCCCGGTCCCTGCTTTTGTTTTTCCGCCGCTCGCATTTTTGCACTGCGCGATCGCGGGTTGCGGTCCATCTCTTCTTCACTCGCAGTTACAGGCTTCTTGGTCAATATCTCCCAGATGCCTTGTCGTGCTCCCTCGCGCAAACTGTCTTTCGCAATGCGATCTTCGAGCGAGTGAAAACTGATAACTGCCAGTCGCCCTGAAGGCTTCAACAACTTCGGCGCAGCCTCTAGCAACAACCGAATCTCATCTAACTCACGGTTTACGAAGATACGAAGTGCTTGAAAGGTTCTGGTCGCCGGATGAATACGCTCTTGTTTCATCGTCGGGGCGGCGTGGGCTACGATTCGGGCTAACTCCCCTGTCGTTGCTATTGGCCGCCCGCGAACAATGGCTCTGGCGATTCTCCGCGACCTCCTTTCTTCTCCGTACTCGTAAATGAGGTTGGCGAGCTCGTGCTCATCCTCCTCATTCACCACCTGTGCGGCGGTTGGCCCGGTGCGCGTATCCATGCGCATATCCAGCGGCCCATCCGCCTGAAAACTGAATCCCCTGTGCGCCTCGTCAAACTGCAAACTGCTTACACCAAAGTCGGCCAGCAATCCATCCAGCGAACCCGGCTGCACGTGCTCGGCAATTGAACTGAACGCTTCGCCGATCAATGTAACCTTGGGAGCCTTGCTGCCTAACTCCTGGCTAACTCCGGCCAACCGAACCTTTGCCAGTTCCAAGGCCTCCGGGTCACGATCAAATGCAATCAGATGTCCCTCAGCCCCCAGCAGCCTTGCAATTCCTTCCGAGTGCCCTGCCAAACCCAGCGTGCAGTCCACATATGTTCCACCTGCGCGCACATTCAAAAACTCAATTGCTTCGTTGAAAAGAACCGGCACATGGCGTTCACTGGTCTTCGTCATGCGCTTGTCCCATTCAACTTCTGCGGCTCAAAATCGCCGCCATCGCTTTGCGATCCTCTGCCGTCAATTCGCTTGCTGGCAGGCTGGCCTCAAAGGCCTCGCGGTTGTGCACTTCGATGTAGCTCATCTTGCCAAAGACCGCAACTTCCGCATCCAGCTTTGCCGTGCCCCGCAAAATTTGCGGCAGCAACAGGCGAGCCTGGTTGTCCATCTCCACTTGTTGGCCGTAGTAGCTGGTCAACGTCAGATACTTCTGCACCGCATCGTCCAGCGTGCTCGACTCCGCCAACTGCTTCTCGCGCTTTTCCCACTCCGGCAGCGGCCAAATCTCCGCGCTCTTGCCATCCACGCTGGTCACGTAGAACTGGGTAACGTTCTGAGCGTCCACAAGCTGCTTGAACGCAGCCGGCAGCTTCAGCCGTCCCTTCTCGTCAACCTTCGCTGGATGGTTTCCGCGAAACATCGTCGCCTTTCCGCCTTGCCCCTGCTCAACCTCAGGATTGTTGCCCTTTCCGGTTCTCCGGAGTGAAGTGGAGGCCGAAATTTGTGTCGTGAAAGGGAATTTGGAGTAATCTTGACCTGTGAGGAATCAATTTGCTCCCTTTTGCTCCCTTTCACTCCACTTTAGACACGATCATAGCCCACTTTGCTATTCGCTCCAACCGTAAAATTGTTAGAAAGCTGAGGAAATAGAAGGCGCGCCAAAAAATATCGTCTAATAGTCTAAAAAATCAGATAAACCACAACATATAGTGTTTGCAACTTTGGTTCTCTAAATCATTTTTGCCCTTGGCAAAATCAGCTCAAGCATTTATAGGAGAATAAAAAGCGAAACGTTCATTTCGCCAGCCTTACTCCTGCATCACGCATTGGCGCTCTTTGCCTCGCACCATCACCAGCTTGAGCAGATAAAAAAAGACCAGCGCATTGACCACCAGCAGACTCACCCGAAGCAGCGTAGCCCTACGCAGGACCTCGAATAGTTCCCAGGGAAGAAACGATCCAGTAATTGCCGCGGTCAGATATTCGGCCCAAGTTTGTTCCAGCAGCAGGCCGACTCCCTCGATCAGGCTAAGTCCGGCATAGATCACTCCGCCCGTACCAACCCGGCGTAAAAGAGTATCGTTAACCAGCGACGACTTCTCCAGCAGAAACGTGACAATGCGGGAACCGGAACTGAGTTGCAGATAGTCAACCAGCTTCTGCAATTGGTCGCCCACGTCCTTGCCTACCAATCGCATTGCGCCCACAGCCACCGCCGCAAAGAGCAGTGCTTGCCCCACCTTGTAAGAAGCAATCAACACCAACCAGCGATTGCGATGTGGCTTCGATAGAGTATGCGATGAAGCTTCGGTCATGACCTTCCAGCGGCAATCAGTACAACAGTTCTGATTCATCTTACGTTAATTCATCGGGGAGGCGCACCTTCGACTGTCTCCCCGCCAAACTTGCTAAGATGTTCGCAGGCCGCAAGCCTAACTGTGGCAGGTACATCCCTCAATAACAGGTTTATCGGATCGAAAGGCAATCGCTTGACCCAATTGCGCGTTCTAATTGCCGGAGGCGGAACCGGCGGCCATATTATTCCCGCGTTGGCTGTGGCAAAGGAACTGGTTGCCAGCCATGATGCCGAAATCCTCTTCGTCGGCACTGCACGCGGCATGGAGAGCCGACTTGTTCCTGCCGCGGGCTTCAACCTGCATCTGGTCGAAGTCGGCCAGCTCAAGAACGTCTCGCTCGTGACGCGCCTGCGCACCCTGCTCGATCTGCCTCGCAGCATCTTCGCTTGCAAGCGATTGATGCGCGAGTTCAAACCGCACGTTGTCTTCGGCGTCGGCGGTTATGCTTCCGGTCCAGCGATGGCCGCTGCGCTCTGGCTCCGCGTGCCTGCCATGGCCTTTGAGCCAAATGCGATGCCTGGTCTAGCCAACCGCCTTGTCGGCAAGCGTGTGCAGGCCGCTGCCGTTAACTTTCCCGCCGCAACCCGCTGGTTTTGCAACGCCGAAGTCACAGGCATCCCGGTTCGCCCGGAGTTTTTCTCGCTGCAGCCGCCAGCAACCACTGCGCCCCATCTGCTTATCTTTGGCGGCTCGCAAGGTGCGCGCATCTTCAACACCACGCTCCCACAAATCATCGACAAGTTGCTCGATGCAGTTCCCAACCTGACCGTACTGCATCAATCTGGCGCACGCCACGCTGACTCAACCCAGGCCGCCTATGCTGCGACTGGAGCCGATCCCACACGCTGGCAGGTCAGTCCCTTTCTTGACGATATGCCCGCCCGCTTCGCCCAGGCCCATCTGGTTATGGCTCGCGGCGGAGCCTCCACCGTGGCTGAACTGGCCGCAGCCGGGAAACCAGCTCTGCTTGTCCCTTTTGCCGCCGCTGCCGACGATCACCAAACCCGCAATGCCGAAGAGATGGTCAACGCCGGAGCCGCTCTGCTGCTGCCGGAGCGCGAATTGGCCACGCCCGGCAAACTGCTTGAAGCCCTCACCCAGCTACTGACCAACCCCAACCAGATGGCCACCATGGCCGCAGCCGCCCGCACCCAGGCCCACCCCGACGCCGCCCAACGCATCGCCAGTCGTATTGCCCAACTCGCAGAAATGTGACCTTTACCGAACAGATTCCACTTGCATAATCACGCAAAAAGGTATAACTGTTATATCAATGCGTTTTCATTTTGACCCGTGCGAGAGCCAGTTGTTGCGAGAAAATCCGCGACGCGGCATCGGGTTTGAAGAGGCAAAGGTTATTTTCGACCGTCCATATTACTTCGACCAGCGATCCGATGAGCCAGAGCAATATCGCGCCATTGGTTGGGTAGAGCAACACTTGTACTCGCTCATCTTTGAAATTCGTGAGGATGATGTGGGTGAGTTTTATCATCTGGTCACGCTCTGGAAGTCCACAAAAGAAGAAGAGGAACTCTATGCCGAAAACAGTTGAACCACCCAAGCCGACAACCGCCGATGAAGTTGCAGAACTTGCCGACCAAGGCGAGAATGTCTCTCGCTTTTTTACAAATAAAGGCAAGATGATGCAGCCCATTCAGCGCGTCAATGTGGACTTTACGTTGCCCATGCTGCAAGAACTTGATCAAACCGCTATGGAGTTGAACATCAGCCGACAAGCTGTTATCAAGACGCTGCTGCGCCATGCGCTCGACCAGCAGCACCTGGCACGTCGAGCACGATAATGTCCTTTGAGTTAACTTACCGATTTCAGCAACATCGCCAGAAAGTTAGGAGCAGGTGAGCATCGAAAAGCTGCTGCGCTATGCAGACCGCCTGGGGATGCGCACAAGGTTGAAGGTTCTTCCCGCACTCTGTGCGGTGACTGCGGCTTAGTTTGCTCCTACTTGGCCGCCGCAACCTCAATCTGCACCAGCATATCTTCCTTGCGCATCACGAGCGTGGTAGCGTTCAGCGTGGCCAGCTCAAACCCATGTCCGTGCGTAATTGCATCGGTTGGGCAAGCCTCTACGCAGTAGCCGCAAAAGATGCAGCGGTTGTAGTCAATGTTATAGACCTTGGCAAAGCGCTCTGACGAAGAGATGCGCTGCTCCTCGGTATTCTCCGCAGCCTCAATATAAATACAATTCGATGGACAGGCCGCCGCGCACAGAAAACAGGCCACACACTTCTCCAAGCCGTTTTCGTCGCGCTGCAACACGTGCGCACCACGAAACCGCTTCTCAAAGACCGCTCCACGTAAAGGTCCGTCGCCGTCCGGGTAGTTTTCCACCTGGGTTGGTTCCAGCATCTCTCCAAAGGTGATGCTCATGCCCTTGGCTATGCCCGCAATATTGCCCACAATCGACATAACGCCAGTATACGATGATTTGCGGCTGCTCTGCAGCCCCCTCAAACTCTACCGCAGATCAAAGCCCTGATGCTCCTGTGACGTCATCTTTGGCGGTACGTACTCAAACCAATACTCGACCGTACGTTTGCCGCAAATACAGTAACTGGCCACTATCAAAGTCTGATAGCAGCCAGTTCTTGTACCTTTCAGGCATATCTTCACAACTCGTCCGTGTTACTGCTTCGGATGCTCATCCTGCCGTTGTTTTGCAGGCTGAGCCTGATGCTGAGGTGCCGCCTGGTGCTGTTGAGGTGCAGGCTGCTGACGCTGCTGTTGTTGTTGATGCTGCTGCGGAGGTTGCGATGCAGGTTGCTGACGCTGCGGTTCAGGCTGCTGATGTTGCTGCAGTTGCTGGTGCATCTGCTGCTGCGGCTGTTGCGGCGCAGGTTGCTGACGCTGCGGTGCAAGCTGCTGACGCTGCGGTGCAAGCTGCTGACGCTGCGGTGCAAGCTGCTGACGCTGCTGAGGTTGCTGCTGCGGTACAGGTTGCTGACGTTGTTGGGGTTGTTGATGCTGCTGCGGTTGTTGCGGTGCAGGCTGACGCGGCTGCGGTTGTTGATGCATCTGCTGTTGCGGCGCAGCCTGCGAGTGTTGCTGTTGCTCTGGCATTGGCCGATGCTGCGGTAGCTGCTGTTCATGCGGCGCATTGTGCGGTGCAGTTGCCTGTACCTTCGGCTGATTCCGCATCGGCTCATTGCCGTGTGCTGGCATAGCTGGATTCTGGCGCAACTGTGCCGAGCCTCTCTGCTGTGCTTCCGCCTGATTGTGCGCCTGTACCGCCGCCGGTGCCCGCACATTGTGATCGGCTGCAAGCGGCTGACTCGCAGCCCCGCTCGCCGGACGCCCATGATTCACATTGGCAAACTGACCACGGTTGGTGCTGGCCACGTGTTCATTCTGCATCTGCGCGTGCATTGGTGCAGCGTGTGTCTCGTGACGAGCTGCCAACTCCGACGGTCTGGCGCGCACCTGCAATCCGCCCACTCCGCCATTGAAGCTCACGCGTGCGCCACCGCGATTGCCCTCACCAACATTGCGGCTATAGACGTTGTGCACCACGCTGACGTTCACATTGTTCACCGAACGGTTGTAGTTGAAGTGTCCACCACCCCAGTAACCGCCTTGATAGCCCATGCCAATATAGCCAAAGCCATAGTTCACGCCGCCATAATACCCAATGTGCGGACCCCAGTAGCCACGATAAAATCCGTAGCGATGATTCCGATAGCCCCAGTAGCCGGGAGTCCACAAAGCACCCTGATACGGAGCCTCAACCCACACTCCTGGAACCCAGTAGTACCCCACTTGCCCATAGCCCCAGTAGCCGGGAGTCCAAAGATAATCATCGCCCGGAGCCTGTGGCTGATCGTAGTCTGGCAATGGTGGCGGAGCCTGGTCCGCATACTCCACTGGCTGCTCACCATACCCCGGATCGTCTGAAGATTGATTCGACCCTTGATCGTAACTGCCCCCATCCGTCGGCGCACTCTGCTGCGCGGCATACGTCGTTGGCACCGCACCATCTGAGTTGCTGGCTGTTGCCATATTGACTGAGGCCGGATCAGCATTCTGATCCTGCGCAACTGTCTGGCCAGCGCTGGAGGCAACCTGATCTTGATTGTTGGGGCATCCAACCATAAAAAACGCTACCGTTACAGCAAGCAACGGCAGGGGTATAAATCTAGGCAAACCAGTCATCTCAATCTCCAATTGGCTCAGAGAATATCTCAACAGCACAATGCCAAACAGCTCTCTATTGACCACCAGAATCAAACAACTTCAGGGTTGCCGATCCTACTTCGACGACCATCGCGATGTGATATTCAATACCATCTACTTTCGATGAAAGTGGTAAAAGGTGGTAGAAAGACGTGGCGGTTCCGGCCATCTATGTGGCCAGGATTCCTTCCCGTAGAGAGGTTCGATCATGCGAAGGATCTTCGATTTGCGCCATCTTCCAGTTTTTCTCGTTTGCATCTGTTCGCTTGTGTCTGCGGCATGCGCGCCAGGCCAGTCCCTGTATCGCAAGCCAGCGGTTGTTCCCCATGTTGAAGAGCGCGTTGAGCTGCTGAGTATTGTCTTTCGGCTGGCAGGCAATCCCGAATACAACGAGAACACGCTTCCGTCGTATTCAGCCGATATTGACCGCTACTTTGCGCCGTACAAGGACCATCCCGCCGTGCGGATGGCGCAGGCCCTGCGCGAGAAGAAAGGCGTAAGCTTCGAAGCCGTAATGGCGATGGCGATCTCGCTGTCGCCGCCGCCGGAACTCAAGCCTCTAGTCGCCTTCACGCCGGAGGTTCCGGAGAAACGCTGGGGCGTGGCAGACGCGGAGAAGTTTCTGCCGCTGCTGCGCGATTTCTATCTCGACAGCAAGTTCTCGGAGTTCTACGCCGCGCATCAGACCATGTATCGGCTGGCGGAGACGCGTTTCGCAACGATTCTTGACTCGGTCGATTTCGCCTGGTATCCACGCTTCTATGGAAAGGCTCTGGACCTGACCTATCACCAGATCCTGGGCATGAACAACGGCGGCGAGAATTACGGCCCGCGCCTCGTGCACCCGGACGGCAGCGTCGAGCTCTTCTCCATCATCGGCTGCTGGACGCACGATGATGCAGGCAACCCGACCTATCCGCCGGACCAAAAATATCTCGCGATGATCATCCACGAGTTCAACCACTTCTTTGTGAACCCGGCCGTGGATGAGCACTGGAGCGCTTTCTCCGGCGCTGAGAAGGTATACGCTACGGTCGCAGACCCGATGAAGAGCATGGCCTACGGCGATGTAGAGATAATGGTGAATGAATCGCTGGTGCGTGCCGCGGTGATCGTCTACTTCCAGGATGCCGGTGAGGACAGCCGTAAGAACCTGAAGCGCATTCGCGAGGAGCAGCGCAACGGGTTCTTCTGGATGGACGATCTGGTCGAGCTGCTGAAGAAGTACAAGGCGCAGCGCGCGCAGTACCCGACGTTCTCTTCCTATATGCCTCAAATCGCATTGTTCTACCGCAATCTTGCGCCACGAGCAGCAGCGGAGGCCGCGGCCTTCAGCGCGAAATCCGCGCATGTGGTGAGCATGGCGCCGTTCGCCAACCACTCGCAGGACGTGGACGCCTCGGTCCAGACGATCGAGATCGTCGTAGACAAGCCGCTCGATCCGGGCGCGGGATATTCCATCAACTATGGGCCGGGCGGCAGCGAACATTGGCCTATCAAGGGTGAGGTGAGGTTCGGAGATGGAGGGCTGCGGATTCTTCTGCATGTGCAATTGAAACCGAACCAGACATACAGTTTTGTGCTGCCGCCCATGGCGTTCGTTACGCCGGATGGCTATCCACTCGAAAGCTACACAGTGGAGTTCAAGACAAAGTAGGTTCTGCCTTGGTGTGATGTTCAAATCAATGCCGCGCACCCGGCGGTTGCGACTGTCCATGATTATTTGCTGGCGGCGTAGTCACAGGCTTGCGCGCCACAACCGGCTTCACATTCTGCCCGCACTGCGTTGAATCCTGCCCGCGCGCCAATTGCTTGGCCACCTCCGGCTGGTGGCAGAGCCGTTGCTCCATCGCATCCATAGCCTTGCCTGCCACCATCTGCGTCCGCTCCAAACCGCTGAACGGGTCCAGATCATATAAATAAATAAACTCCTCGGCAGGCTTCGGCGATCCATAATCGAAGTGGCTCCAAGTCCCCACCATCTCCCGGCCCGTCGGCTCCGTCATCACTGCCGACACCTGCGTCACTGTCACGCCCACCGGCGCACTCGCACTCCACATCGGCACGCTTTGGTTGCCACGCATCCAGCGAGCCGCCCACATATGCTGCGAAATATCATAATGAAAACTGGTAAAAAAAGTGGACGCCGCACACTCCGTGCAATCGTCGTAAAGCACGGCTGGCTCAAGCCTTTCGCCGTCGCCAAAACGCATCCAGTCCACCCAACGCAGGCTCACCCCCTGCAACAGCGGAGTAGCCGCAACGTGGCTAGTCAACGACACACTCCACACCGTAAATTTATCCACATTGGCCGCCGCCTGCGGACTATCCCGCAGCGTCGTCACCACCAGCGCCGCATCGTACTGAACGCCAATCTCACGTATCGCCGTCCACTTCTCCCGATCCAGCGACCGCGTTACCCAAACCACAATATCCTGATCCTTGGCTGAATGAAAATCCATCCACCGAAAGGGATCCTGCTGTGCCTGCATGGGCGAGACGATGGTCAGCATTGACGCAATGAAGCAATACATGAGTGAGGAAAACAAGAGACGCATGAATCTATGTATAGCAGAGAGAAGCTGGTGGGGAGAGCGATGGCCGTTCTGGCGGTAATGCAATTTTCGAGTAGGCGACCATATGCACAGGACATAGAAATTTCCTGTCTGCTTGGCTCAATGAGTTCATTGGGCTGTTGGCAACAACTGACGCTCCAATTTCCGTGCCGCCCGTCATACGGTCACGCAGAGACCGTCTTGGCCAAGCAGCGATTGCCCTCTGTTGCGGATTTGGCGAACTTCCGCCATACGCTTTCCTTGGGATCGCGGTGTGGCCAACGTTGCGAACATAGCTAATGGGAAGTTCGCCATTCAAACATTATCGGGTTCAAGTTACCTACAGTCCCGTTTTGCGGGAATATCAGCGGGCTCGACCCAAGCAGTCTAGAACAGGCTCCCACGCTCCACTGGGAGTACTGCACGATCAAATCCATCGCCAATCAGATTCAGGGTCAACCTGAAGGCGAGCTGCCCTACTGAGGCTTTTCAGGATTTTGTTGCGGATGTAGTGCCTTACCCACATGCCTTGCGGAGGTACCCAGCGCATGTTTGGTGTGCCTGTAGCTTTTCTGAAGTGCATTGCCAGCCGCGTCCTGCGCAACCGAAATAGCCACGTCCGTGGAACTTCCTGCTTTGGAGAGGGACGACGTTGTGTGGCTAGCGCCACCTGCAATCGCCTGCTCAGCGGAACTACTGTTGGCAATGACCCCCTGAGCGGGATGCATTCCAGCGTTAAACCATGCTATGTCCGTATCCGGCATTTTGTTGAGACGAGCAATCGGTTCAGGCCGGAAGTTTGTGTGGCTCATTTTGTCCAAGAGAGGCCATTCGCTCGATGCGATAAAGACGGAACCGTTCATGGGATGGCCGGGCTCACCGAGATTGATGATCCTGCCGGGGCGGAGTGCCACCATATCGACGCACTTGTCTGCGCCACACCCGGCCTGGCAGAGCGTCTCATTCAAGTAAGAGGCGTGCTTGCCCGGCGAGATCCAAACCCTGGCGCCGTTCTCCTCGGCGTGGAGTGTTGAGGCG
>Ga0182030_10022782_pt1 | contig 11637 bp, 6 predicted proteins | sample 812S3MmetaG_FD_121299 | JGI IMG/M metagenome (GOLD analysis project Ga0182030, IMG submission 121299) | Permafrost microbial communities from Stordalen Mire, Sweden - 812S3M metaG (Illumina Assembly) | ecosystem: Environmental > Terrestrial > Soil > Wetlands > Permafrost | place: Sweden... | reverse complement strand
GCAGTAAGCCGATGGGATGAGTATAGCAAGCTAGAGATCGCAGGAGTATGCGCCCCTCTGTCGATGCTTCATCAACTTCGGGCTCGCGCCTCCATTACCTTTTGGTATGATGATGATGATGATAGCTTCAAACGCGTCTTAAGGTAGGAGGAGTACTAGCAAACTCCGCTTTGGACATTTCGGCCACCGTAGAAGCCTAATGACTCTCCTCTTGCTTCATCGATTTTATCCCTTCGTCGTTATCCCTTTCATAGCAGGACATATCATGGCAAGTCACTTCCAGTACAGGCAATCAAGATTGAATCGTGGTATCAATTGGTATCCTTCTCGAGCAAGTGCACAGTGATTGATATCACTTAGCTTTTCTTGATCAACAATCATAGCAGATGTAGAATCAACCACATTCCATATACCCCAGCATGGTTGACTTTCTCCGTTCAAGCGAATATGAACAAGTTGAAGCTGATGGTCAGGTAAGGAATGTGAAAACTCAAAGGGCGCATTCCAATGAATAATAATTTCCCCGCCATACTTGCTAGCCATGTTCCGCTCTTTCTGCCACCTTTTGAGTATCACAACTCTAGGGTTGCTCTGCCAGGGCCCCTTTCTGTCTTTATCGGCAAGTCCTGAATTTAGCTTTTGTATGAAGACAGAATACCGATCTCTCAGGTATACCCAAGAGGCACTTGCATGTGCTTGTATTCAAAGAGAGGTGGGATAACGCAAGGCGACAGTCCCCTGAATCAAACCCTCCATACCAGCCGCATGATCAATCAAATCTAAGGACGCCTTGAAGGCAATGTCACGACGATGTCCTACTCTCCAAATCGAAGCAATATTCCGAGGCAAGCTGCTGCGGCGGCGGCTGCCATTCCTCTGACACAAATTCTAGGCATTGCTATCGGGGGAGCAGTTGCTTTCTTCGCCATTTTAGCTGTGCTGGGTGTATACTTTCTTAGACGGCATGACCAGCTATTACGAGCCAGACAAAATGTTGAGATTCAAAGTGTGGAGACAAATGAACTAGCTGGAACAATCCGATCAGAAACCCCGCGTCAAATGAGAATGTCGGACAGGTCGACCTTCGTACCTTTCCTTCCTACTTATCAAAGTGCTGGCGAAATTCGACTGATAGATGATGAAATTCAAGTTGCTCCACCACTAGCTCAAACGAATATAAAGAAATTATCGCCCCAGAAAGCATTCTCGAAATTTACCCACGGTTTCAGAGAATCGTGGCCTCTACACTCCTCATTGCCAAACGCCTTACTACCTCTGGGTCGCCTTCAAAGTCAATCTACGGTCACGCTCAATCATGTTGCACCTCCAGGTTATCAATTACCACCAGAACCACGGTGGCCAAGACGAGCTCATTCCAGAAATACCAAAACAAGAGTTATGGTTTCAAATGAAGGGACGAATTCGGACTACTTCACTACTGGACCATATCAGACCAGCCCACCGAGGCCTTTACAGCGTCGTGCTACTTCTGAGAACCAGCTATCAACCATTCTGAGATCCACTTCTCAACGCTTGAAGTCGACACATCGAAGAAGTCTATCTCGAACACTAACGACGCTATGCCGACTTCCTGGATCACCACCCAAAGGAAGGTTACCACCGACTCCAACTAAAATAAAAAGCGAAAGTCGTGAAGTCCTCATAGATCGCGTATCCACTTTATCCGTCAACAGCGCATTCTATGAATCTTACATCACACGTACCCCAAGTCCTGGGAAGAAGGCTGCTGGAATGGCGGACAAAGTTTATTCAAAACGAGACAAATCTCCATCTCCTTCTGCTGGTTCCGATGACAGTCTTTGTGGAATGAATACACCAGATCTGGTCATTCCCGCGCCGCTTACTTCACCAAGCAAGCATGGCACGCGTGCTGAGCAAAGGCATACTATGCGAATATCCTCAAACGGTCCAAAAGATATGTCATCGATAATTAACAGGGGAAGTAAAGCATCTGTTCTGGCTCTCGGTCGTCAAGACTCGGTTGCGAACAATCTGTCGCTAACAAGTCCGCATCGAATTTCTCTCGCCAGTGATCCGTTCTACTCATCAGTAAAGAGTGCCAAGCCAGTCATACCGGTTACTAAAATCTATGGGCCTCGGCCTCTCTACATACGGAAAGCGACTTTTGGACAGGAAGAAACATCAGAAAGGCCACCGAGCATGACTTCACCGCTGAAGGAAATTTCTGGCAATAAGCAATCTCCGTCAATGACGGATCCTGAACCTTCTGCTACTGTTAATGAGCCGAATCCTTTTCAATGGTCTCCCCAGCTCGCAATGCAATCGCGTTTGACAAGTCCCACTCGATCTGAATCGCCTCGTAGGAAAGGTCACAAGCGATCGAAGGTAGTGAGGATGTCGAACCTCCCCCGTCCTCCCAGTGTGTCTGTGGTTCCCGAAGAACCAGAAGAAGAGATTTCCCCACTGAGACTTCAAGTACCTCATCCTCCGGTCCGACTGGTAGAGCCTTCCAAAAGCCCAAGTCCTGGACCAGATTTTGTATTACGCCGTCTCAGCGCTCGACCTCCATCCATCATGATTTTCAATCCTTGCGTCTCAGTTCCAAAACTCATCGCAAGCCAAACATCGGACTCTCCGACCCTCGGACTTGAGATTTATTCGCCAACGCTCGCCACCACAAATTATTATACCAGCCCAGAGAAGCCTAGTTCCGAAGATGAATTCTTCCGACCGAAACGTTCAGCTAATCTCACTCGCAACCGCCGTGAAAGCAGCATCTCTTCAGTCATCTGCCCCACCACGAAGCTCGAAGAAATGATTTCCTTTCCATCTCCCGTCAAGCAGACCAAAGGGACAGAATCGCCATCCCTTTCGCCAAATTCAGAAATTTTGAAAGCTTTAGCAGATAGTCGCAAAGTCCTAACAGCACCTCTTTTCCCACCTCATCTATCTCTCGCCGTCGTCGCACAACCAATCGTAACGAATCCAATCCCCATCCCAGGTCACCTCACTGGTCCTCGAGATCCACCCCGTCGATATTCATGCCAAAAAAATCCCAAAAGAGAAAGTCTCCACACCTCGATCTGCCTACTGCGACGCATGAACTCCGAGATCTCCACCCAGGACAGCGTATCCTCACTCTACTCAAACTCTTCGCCCCTCCACCCCGAACCCACCATAGAACCTAGCACTACCTCCCTAGCCGAAGTAATACGCCGCAGCGCATCCCCCAGCCCCTCCCCAAAAACCAAAATCCGTGACCGAAGTAGTATCTCCAAAACTAGCGGCTCAAAACACTATCTCTCTCTCATCTCCCCACCCCACCAACGTCACCGCGTTGAAAAACGCGACTCTACCCGTATAATCCGTGACCGTCGCCAACGGAAACTCGACCAATCTCTTCAAAAAGTGGAGTCGGAAAGTGAAGAGGAGGGCCTGACACCCGTTCAAGAATTCAGCGAATCGCACTCCCAAATCCAGACCAAGGAAGTAAGAAGTCCAGCTTCAGACGCCAATGCTATCCCTTTACGTATTAGACTCCGCTTCCCTACTATCAGCATATCCGGGAAAACAGGCGCTAGTCCGCCTGCTTCTATCCCAATACATATCCCAGACCTGCCTCCTAAGAGTCCACTGGCCCGAAGTCCCGTCGCCAAATCTCCTTCCACTCGAACACCCAATATGGCTACAAGCCCACTCATCCAGAGCCCCATTTCCCAAACTGCCTCATATCACAATCAATCTCCACAACCACTCCTAATCCCCGTCACGAACCTCGAAATTCCCCTCCCCCAGCCACCAACCCCAACCCCAAAACCCGACCAAGGGCGCTGGTCCTCAGTCATGACCCCGCCCAGCATAAAGTCCGTCCGCCATGAATCACAAATGGAACATCCATCCCCTTTAACGCCCCCGAAATGGAATTGGAGAAGGGAATCAAAATTGAGCATCGTGAGTACGCCGCCGCCAGCGCAGGTTTCGCCTACACGCTCACCTCGAGGACTACGCGGAAATCTCAAGATATCGAGTCCAATACTTATTTCAAGTACACGAGGGAGTCCGAAGATTTCGTTGGATATTAGCATTGTGGCTGGTACCGCATTTGAGAAAGAGAATCTGGTGAATGAGCGCGGGAATCGAAGTCCAGATTCTGCACCACCTATGGTTATCCCAGCTGATGTGGGTATGAGCGGGAATAGGCTGAGTAATGGGAGTATAATGGTAAAGGAGGAGGCCCAGACAAAGAAGAAACGCGGATGGGGTAATTGGAATGGGAATCATGGGCGACCCGATAGTTTGGGGTTGTATGATGCGGAGGGGTTTTTAAGGAGTAGTCCGGATAGGGAGGGCGCGCTGGAGAGGGAGAGGTTGAAAGCTGGAATTAGGGAACTTTGAACTTGCAAGCCTTATTTAAAGGGTATTTATAAGTTAGGAGGGGTATTTTAGATCGGGTTGATTTTTTGTAAGCATTCTTTTCGTGATATCCAGTGGGTTTTTTAAAGGGAGGGACGGCTTTAAGTATGTTAAGAGGGGGTTGAATTTCAGTTGGAGATAGTTACTTAATGTGTGATTAAGTTTGAGACAACAATTTAATAACAAACGTTGATTCATATTTTGCCCTACCTAGTATTTATATTGCATTAGAAATTGTGGGATATTCAATGCTCAAGGTTCCTAATCCCATGAATGTCAAGAAATTCTATAAAATAAGAGCGTGTTTGGTACGAACTTTTCTGCCGGATTTAGGCAAATATAATTGCATACCTAAACACATACAAAAAACGTTTGCGTTTTTTATTTGTGTAAAAGCTTCTTTTCTAAGCTTTTTAGGAAATATTTGTATAAATATGTAGTCTTTTTGAATGATGATATAGAAGTGCCATTGCATGGCCACTTACCGTTCCTATATTTTCGCTGCTAAATTTGTTTAGCTGACAATCTCCAACCAGTGTTCTGTTTTCGAGACAGTTCACCTGCAGATTGCACAGCCTTAACAAATCACAAATGGTGTGCAGCCACTATGCACTAGCCAACGCAGAGCTTCAATCTTCCAGCTCAATGGCCAGGATCTTTGCTCAGCCACCAATGCCTGGCGTTTCGGACCTCTCACCTATGGTAAACATCAATTCTAGCTAGGCTGCCATTGAATTATTCTGCCTTATTTTCGCCTAACATATCTCCCATCCCATTTTCTTGACCTTAAGATCCAACCTTCTCATCTCCAGATATATCTTCACTTAAGAATTAGGTTGTCCTGGAGAAAACTCAACATCTCACACTCCCCTAAGTTACAAAACCCACGATTGCTGCCGGATTCTATTCTGCAGCTTAAATTACAATGGCCTCTATCGGCAAGTTTGCTCTCTCCTTGGCATCTGGAGTGCAAGAGACAACTCTTGCATTGACCAACCTTAGCCTCGATTTCGCTATGATTAGATTGGAGGCGCCACTCGAATACCAAGGATTAGGAACTGCGCTCTCTAAAAGACGAAAGCACGAGGCTGAGGAAGGTTCCGTACATGCGACTGCCCGTAGACTCGGCGCCTTATTTGCGGATGACCTTCCGTCAATCCCAAATCTCAGCAGAGCTTATGGCCTAAGGGCATCCGAAATCGCGGAGGATCCTCTACTCAATCCTGTAGGAGATGTTGCTTATGGTCCTCTCGCCGGGCACGTAGGTGCTGATGGAACGTCGATTTGGGCAGCTGCCACTTCAGGTCGAGGTGCCTTGCAGGTTCATCTACTTGCATGTCTACTCGCCCGCATGTGGTCCGCGTCGGAAGCCACAGCTATATGGAGCGAATTGGTCTCCTCTAGGAAGTCTACGCTCAATGAAAGTTTGCATGGGTTAGAGTTTCAACAATCGGCTCTTACAGCCTCACGGATCGAGATAAGCCGCGAAAGTTTGGCAGAGTGGGATGCTAGTGCAAGATCGGTGTGTATAAATTCTGGCTCCGCTCTATTGTTCAGTTCTTAACCATTATTTGGACTCGTCGTATGAACGCGGCGGACGCTGATGTTCTTGCAGTGGCTACGAACAGGCGATAAGGCCAAGCTTCTTCAGCAAAAACAACTTATGCTTATTGTGGACAACATTGGACTTCCAGTCCCATCCCACTCACAACTTTTTGAAAACGTTATGAGAGTTTGGAAAAAAGCGATGCTTACCATTGAAAAGCTGGTGTCTGGAGTAGCTCAACAGATAAACGATCCCGAGGTCCTCGTCGGTCTGTCTTCATGGCACATCTATCCTGACATGGCATTCCTTGGACGGGAGACAACGGTAGTTCAGCAGAACGACCGCTTGGTTCAAAATGGGGGCTTGATCACTGTTGGAATGCGAAATGCAAATCCTGACAAACACAAAGGTATATCTTGGACAATGCCACTCGCTCAGTTACAATTCTATGGCAAGCCCGAGACGCTAAAGAGATCCATCGGAGAACAGTCAGTACGCGTTCCTTTTGGCCACCTTGTCTATGTGGCGATGGGGAGCATCATTAGCTCTTGGAAGCAACATGCCGACGACCTTGACTCTGCCTGCAAATTTTTCGTAGCGCTCTGGGAAAGTTTTAAAAGATCCAAACAAGGCGGCAGTGCCATATTCGGATGGCATGAGCTTTTCAGTGTACAAGCGAATTTCTATCTCCAAGCTAAGCCGGAGGAAAAAAAAGATCTCAGACGATTGTTGAACCTTGGTAGGCGTCGCTTCGCAAATTTTATGGCCCCTGAGCCAAATCTTGCTCCAGCTTATGGGCTATGCTCATTGAAAAACTCACTTGAGTTTTTAAGTACAGAAGCCCAGATCAGAGCAGTCCGCGATATGGCCGGCAAATATGATCTTGGCATCGACTTGCATGGTGGCTTCATCCTTTATCAAAATCAGGGGGTTCATGGATCTTGTGCTGAGATTGCAAGTGTCTTCGAATACCAGTTCGAGAATGGCAAGGAGTTACACCGTCGTTGGACTTGTCCGATCACTGTCGAGTCAGCACGAGATTCAGTACGAGCTGCACAGCTCCAATACATGTCGACGAACTCCGATTTCTTTGAGCTACTCAGAGCGGAGACCAACTGTTTATTCGACTCCGAAGGCACCGTTAGACACTCAATCGATCTGATGGCTAGCACCGGCGAGCTCTGTGGCCTTCTCTCCGAAAGCACATTTAGGAACGTTCAGCGAAAACCGGTAGCTACGTGGATAACTGAAAGCCAAGTACACTGGGGAGAGGAAGTAAGGGACCTGAATGTACATTATCTGGAAAGTATTGCCTCATGCTACCATGGGACAATTAAACAAGGGCTTGCACGCCAAATGCTTGCTTGGAAGATTGCGGCAAAGGCACACCATTATCAATATGTGGAATATGTTCAACTCTTCAACACCAACTCTATAATAGTGTATCAGCCAAAGGCCTTGTTCACGGAGAAAAAGGAAGTAATGCTACCTGTAGGCTACCTCAGCGAAGTTATCAGCTCAGGCGGTCTAGACAAGCATCTTCTCACTTTCTTCAAAGTCCCGTCTCTACGAGAAGAGCGCGTCAAATCCTCTCGCACGCTTGTACAGGAAAGAAATATTGACTTCCGAAAAATTCGTTCGCAGGTTCATTGTCTTTTCGCTTTATATAAAGCATCTGTTGTTTATAGCAAACTTCCAAACGCCGACATTGATCTTTCGGTGGCATCAAGACCACTGAACGATGCTCATTGGGCTCGGATTGACGGGCGAGCGGTAGTGACAATCATACGACCAGAAGCATTTGCCTGTGTAGCAATGCTCGAGACTGGTTACGTTAACCTCGACCCGAGTAGTTTCACGGATGTAATAGCTATCTCTTCAGGAAATACATTATATGTTTCTGAGATGCTTCTCAATGATCCTTGCAAACCTTTGATGGAGCACGGGATTCGATGTTTGGTTGGCAATATCGGCCGACCAGGGGTGGCATTGCTTATGGGCCCCAGAAGCCCAATCCTCCTTGATCCTAGCTTGGATACCTGGGAAATGATCAACCATACTGATTTTGATGGCAAAATTGAGAATAACTTCAAAGGCACGTCTTTACAACTTTCCCTGACAGGATACGAACAAATTGTAAATATTCCTGATACCCAGGGTCGTCGATATAAAGAAGTAGCGTATGTCGAAGCTGTCGTTTCAGCTCACGACTGTGGTAAATGGGTTGGCGATATCGACGTCCTTAGTTTGTATCGCAACAGTTCAAGTATCCTGTCTGATTTCGGATCCGAGGTCATCAATGCCATGAAATTGGAAACTCGAGCGGTAAAGGCTCTTCCAGCCTTTTGTGAACACACGGAGTCAGAGAAGAATAATTACTCCAACTTTAGAAATCTCACTTCTATCGATAATTGGCCAGAGTTTCTTGATCCGCCTCCAAACCCCGCTATCATAAGGGCCAATGGCAATTGGATTGCTCGCCTTGCGCTTGCCGCCGCGATGCAGGGCCGAGAAGATTCCGCAGTATGGGGTTCTGGGCAGATATGCTGGAAGTGTGTGGACGTCGTCTCAAAGTCTCTGAGAATGAAGACCGATCAGGTTCTTGTCCTTTGCTGAGGCTTCAATCAAGGTCTCAAGGTCGCCGTAATGCCAAAACCCAGATTCTCACTGATTACTGCCCACAGTTCACTTGTCACCCGGGACAAAAATGAGCAGATCACAGATAGCAACGGTGGGATAGTTGTCTGAGTCGGCAGCACAGGAGCCAAGCAGCCGTGTTGTTCACGGTTGATCAGAACGCGCCGATGGATATGAGGTACAACTTTGAAGCTTGTTCTGCAGGAAGGAGAGGTATGATAAATCACGGGAGGAATTGGGAAACTGGCCAGTGAGGAGTTTTCTTTTGTATGAAACTATGAGGCTTTTTAAATATATAAACAACAGCACTAATCGCCAGATAACGAATATATCATATGAGCCACAAAAGCTATTGTCACCGTGAGAGTGATTTCTTGTTAGGATTAGATCACCCTCTGCTCAGGCAGCTCACCTGAGCTTGCAACCCCCAAAGTAATCCCAAACTAATACCCACTTAGTTTATAACACTGAATATTAGCTCAGGGCCTTATTATTTTCTGTACGAGAGAAAGCTAAGAGAAAGCTTGCTTTTTACAGGAAACAAAATCTTGGCCTTTATCTCCGCGATATTGTTAATTAGATGGGGGCATGATTCCAATTCCTTACACATGATAAACAAAGTTTAAACGGTACAGAGGTGTATTTCGCTTGAATGGCAGAGTAGGGCAAGAAGGAGTGAAACAGTGAGTTTAGATGTAGAAAGGAGTTAAGCAAATATAGGGCCAGGTGAAGGACTTAGTATGATGAGTGCAAGGCTGAGGCAAGCCTCTAAAGGCTTGCCGAGATTGCAGTCTGCCTTGCTAAGAAACGCCAACTTTCACCGCTGTGGAGGCTTAGCACACTGACAACACATCACACTTGCTACAATGGAATCTAGATATTCATAGTGACTACAAGTGCGGTGCTCATATCGCCTGTTCTCGTTCTCTCCCTGCTACTACTTGCTTCTATCAGATCTTATTCATCTGTCGGCTGTTAGCCTGCGACGCGCAGTCTCAATAACTCCTTGATTAAAGTCAATTCGAAGTTCGATTATTTATCTAATGTCTACCGCTACTCAGCAGCCCCCTTCGTCCGATAGCCTTACTCTAGTCAACTCCTTCTACGGCCCTGGGGCAACAATTTGTTGGTACCTGACGTGCTTTTCCTGTCTCTTATCATGGACCCTCCATCCAACAAAGCGGAAGGCTGACACCATCACCAATGACCTCATCGCACTAAATACTTTTCCTACGGTAGCTTCGGCACATCTGATGACCCAAATTCGTAACTGGCCCTCGGAATCATTGGTAAACGATGAGACTCTACAGCAGATGCGTGCATCCGTGGCTGCCTCTCTCATCATTACTGAAACCTATCTCTCGCTCTGCACGGACCTGATTCTACCAGGTCATTTTTTCCGCACTCCCAAGCGCCATTGCCTCCTCGGGGTGACTGGTATATTTTGTTTCTTCTCTGAGACCTACTTATACTTCGCTCTCCTGTCTATACGCGACGCACCCGGCGTCTTCGAACGTTCCTTTATTATCGACTCACTCGCCCTTCTAGTCCTAATTTTCGTCCTTGCCTCTGTTCTTGTTGGCCTCTTGCTTGCATATCTCTACCTTCTATTCCGTCGAAGTCGGCCTGAACCGATCGCAGAGCTACCACCAGGGCCGGGTTCAGACATTGATGATGATTATGGGCAAGCGAACAAACCTCCGCAAGTCGTTGGACTTAACTACTTAGCCGTACCTATTACGCTTGTCGCAATTGGGTGCTCAGGGTCATCCCCAATTGTGGATCTGCTCATACTTCTCAAGTATTATTGGGAGAACAAGACAACTTGGACTGGAAGACGGAGCTTGATTAACGAATTCTTTCCGATGACGGAGGCCAGTATCATGGATCTAGACCAAGCTGTTGCGCTGCTCGCTGGAATGTCAATATTGGGGTTCAGTTTGTACAGTGCCGCTGATGCGCGCTACAAGAGATGGTGGGCGGAGGAGAAAGAGAGACGGAGGAGGCTGCAAGACAGAGGAGACTTAGCCGTGCAACGAGGGACTTATTTCAAAGACATCAGGTAGCAGTTCAATCTAATCAAAGGTTGAATGAGGATACTGAGTTGGAAAACTGGACAAGAGCTATGTCGACAGGCCAGCCGACAAGTTGATTTGCGAGTAAGAAAACAATGCACTAGCGACATCATTATGAATATGTGTAGTAATCCCATTAAGTCTCTACTCGAGTATTATCAACTCTCTCAGATACCCTTGTAAGGATACAAAAACAGATGCCCTGGCAAGCTCGGCCAGTATATCGTAGCCGGGCCGCATAGGGCGCCAAAATAGAACTTGCATTATGCTAGAGCAGGCTAGTTGAGGCCCTGTGCAGAATTTGCTCGCCCTAGGTTTAAGTAAAGGGAGACGCTACTTACATCTAAAAACTTAAATGGAAGTGGCGAAGATAATATTAGAGTCTGACTTTTCTGGTAGCCTCACGCGACTTTTTTTGTCTTCCTCCCAAAGTCTGTTAGTAAACATGGCTGCTTCAGCTCAGGCGCCAAGCACCCTCGGCTTACCTAGCTCGCCTGAGCTACCTGAGCAACCCGAGCAGTCCCTAAGCAGTACCCACATCATACCATTTTTTTTGTCGAGTTTTGACGGTTATCCCGTGGAGTCTATTAAGGCCTGCTTCTACTCGGTGTTGATTATCACCCGCTCACCCTCGGTCCACCCAGCTCGCTTAAGCTAGCTGAGCAACCTAAGCAGTCCCTAACTAGTACTTGCTACTTAGTTGGTGATCCGCAACGGTATGTTCCTTTATTTGAATACGGGGAATCCCTAGACCACAACTCTATCTTTCGGTATTTAAATATTGGAAATTTTATGTTAAGAACAGTAGAGCTATTTAGAAGAGCTGACTTAGCTATGAAACAAACTCTATTGTAAAACCTACAAATTTAAAAAAAAAAAAAATATTATTATATAAAATACAATTAGATGGAAATTCAGTTTAATTTAAATCATAAACTAAAAGTAGATCTATATTTTATATTGAATAAAAAATAATTTTAAAAT
>Ga0182030_10022779_pt1 | contig 11638 bp, 10 predicted proteins | sample 812S3MmetaG_FD_121299 | JGI IMG/M metagenome (GOLD analysis project Ga0182030, IMG submission 121299) | Permafrost microbial communities from Stordalen Mire, Sweden - 812S3M metaG (Illumina Assembly) | ecosystem: Environmental > Terrestrial > Soil > Wetlands > Permafrost | place: Sweden... | reverse complement strand
GGCCGGATCGGCCAATTGGGTGACGATGCCGGCCAATTCGCGATCGATCCGGGCGACTTCGGCCGAGGCGTCGCGCGCCGGCGGAAAGGCCAGCAGCGCCATCATGCGATAGGTCTCGATCTCCAGCAGCCGCTGGCTCAGGGCGCCGGCGCGCAACGGGGTCAGGCCGCGGTCCAGCACCAACAGGCGGACCGCACCCTCGTCGGTCAGCTGAAAGTCGGTGGCCACGATCGCCGCGCCGTCGTCGACGCGGGACGCGGCCAGGCTGGCCGGATCGAACAGGGCGGCAAGGTCGGGCACGTCCGCCTCGGCCAGCAGGTTCAGGTCGGCGGCGACCAGATGCGGCCCCGGTTGTGGCAGTGCGGCGATCAGGGCGCGCAGCGCCGCGGGCAGGCGCGCGAATGGCGCATGGGCATCGCCGTGCACCCCCCAGGTGTAGGTGGTGAACTCGCTGTGCTGCTCCCAGCGCAGGTCGACGTCGCCGAGGCTGACGCGATGGTGCTTCACGCCGTCGCCCGGCGGTGGGGCGTCGTGCGCCACGCAGAATGCGGCCAGGCTCTGTCGATCGGCTGCGCCATGCGCGGCATCGGTGATGAAGCCGAAATGCAGCAGGCGGCGCGGCGTGGCGACCGGGTGGAACGGGCGGGCATGCACCTCATGGAGGACCGCGCCGCGCGCCGCGTGGGGGGCGAGGCGCAGTCCAAGGACACGGGCGGCCGGCGGGTCTGTCGGCATGGCGTCTCTCGCGCGAAGGGGGGCGGCGGCGGTAATCAGAAATGCGTGACTTGCGAATCGTTACAATTGATGGCGCATGTTGGCCACAAAACGTGGCCAAATTCCGCTTCGACCAACAGATCCACGTTTGGAGGACCAGCATGAAACGGGCCCTGACCATCGGACTTCTCACACTTGGCCTGGCTGTGCCGGCGCTGGCGCAGCCGCCGATGCCGTATGGGCCGATCCCGCCACCACGCTACGAGCGGGTGCCACCGCCGCCGGGCGACCGCTACGTGTGGGAGGCCGGGCATTGGCACTGGAACGGCGCGCAATATGTCTGGGTTGGCGGCCGCTATGTCATTCGAGAGGCGCGCTTCCACCACTGGGTCGAGGGCCGCTGGCTCTGGTCACCGCCGGCCGGCCGCTGGGTCTGGCGCCCGGCGCACTGGGAGTAGCCGGCACGGGTCATCGGCTGACATCGCCTGCCAGTGGGATGGCGGGCGATGGGTCACGCGAGTTCGATCAGCACCGGCACATGGTCGGAGGGTTGATCGGCGCCCCGTTCCTCGCGGTCCGGCGCGGCGGCAACCAGTCGCTCCGCCAGGCTGGGCGACAGCAGGGCGTGGTCGATGCGCAGACCTGAGTCGCGTGGCCAGGCGGCCGCCTGGTAGTCCCAGAAGGTGTAGACGCGCCCGGTCGGGTGCAGGGCGCGGATCGCGTCGGTCAGGCCAAGCCACAGCAGGCGGCGGAAGCGGGCGCGGCTTTCCGGGCGGACCAGGGCGTCGGTGGGGGACAGCGCGCCGGGGGCGTAGTCGTCGTCGGTCGGGGCAACGTTGAAGTCGCCGGTGATGATGAACGGGGTGTCGGCCTCCAGCAGCGCCGCGGCGCGCTCGGCCAGGCGGTCCATCCAGGCGAGCTTGTAGGCGAAGCCGGCCTCGCCGCCCGAGTTGCCGTTCGGCAGGTAGATGCCGATCACGGTGATGCCGCCCGCTTGGACCTCGATGTAGCGGGACTGGGCGTCGTCGGCCGGTAGGCCGGGGAGCGCGCGGTGGTTGACGGTGAATGGCACGCGGCTGAGCGCGGCGACGCCGTTGTAGGATTTCTGCCCGACGACGTCGCTTTGGTAGCCGATGCCGGCGAATCTGAGCGCCGGGAAGGCGGCGGCCTCGCACTTGATCTCCTGCAGCACCAGAAGGTCCGGCTGGACGCGTTCCAGCCAGCGCTGCACGTGCTTCTCGCGTTGGCGGATCGAGTTGACGTTCCAGGTGGCGATTTTCATGGCGGGGTCCGTGGGGCGATGGCACGCGAGACTACCGGCTGCGGGCGCGGTCCGACAGGGGTGCGGGGCGGCGCGCGGTGGCCGAACCTACACTTTGTAACAATCAACTTGTTGCCGCGTTGTTGCAGAACTGCACAGATGGTGCGCGCGTCACCGCGTTGGCCTCCGGTGCCAATGTCCGGACAGGGAGCGACCGATGTCGAAACGGGGATCGCGTCTGCCGTCGCACATTGTGGCCACACCGCCGGCCAGGCCGTCGGTCAATCCCGGGGCGGTGCGTGCACTCTCCGGCGTGGCGGTCGCGGTCGTTCTGATGGTGCATTGTCGGCAGGCCGAGGCCACGCCGTTGATGCTGGCATCGTCCATCATGACGCCGACAGCAGCGCCGTTCGACGACTTCGTTGCGGAGGCGGCGCAGCGGTTCGCCATTCCGGAGGCATGGATCCGGGCCGTGATGCAGGCGGAGAGCGCGGGCGACGTGCAATCGCTGTCGCCCAAGGGAGCGATGGGGCTGATGCAGATCATGCCGAGCACCTGGGCCGATTTGCGCGCGCGGTACGGGCTGGGCAATGACGCCTATGATCCGCACGACAACATTCTCGGCGGCGCGGCGTATCTGCGGGAGATGTACGACCTGTTCGGCACGCCCGGCTTCATTGGGGCTTACAACGCGGGCCCGGCACGCTACCAGGATCACCTGACGACGGGGCTGCCGCTGCCGGATGAGACCGTTGCCTACATGGCCAATGTTGGGCGGATGATTGGGGCCGACCCGGACACCTCATTGTTTGCTGTCGGTGCGGCTCCCGCCGCCGCGCCGCGCGCTCCAGTGGCGGCTGGCGGCCCAGTTCCGGCACCTGCGGCGGTGGGTGATCGTTCCGAGAGTGTTGCGTTGGCCGAGGAGGCGAGCGGGGGCGCGGCACGCCCACAGATCGTCATGGCTGACAGCGCGCCGGCAGGGGTGGTGCCTGGGGCGGGTCGCGCCGGTGACGGTGGCGCGTCCATCCGTCCAGGGCAGCGCGCACCCGCGCGCGCGTCCGGAGATGATGCGCCCGACGATACCTCCTTCGATCCTACGCCGACCGGCGACCGCAAACACAGCGCTGTGCCAGGGGGCCTCATCATTTTTACCTCAGTCGATGATGCGCCGACCAAGTGGCACCAGGCGCCTGCGATTGTTTCAGCGGATGAGGATGCCGACGCCGACGTGTTGCCGGGATCAGGCGGCGGCCTTGATGATGCCGGGTTGATCAGTCGCATCCATCCGCGGGACGTCCGCCATCGTGGGACCGTGATTAGCGCACGAGAGGCTGTCGACGAGCCGGTCGATCTCGATCGTTCCGGGCATGAAGGCTGGGGTCAGGTGCGGCACACCAGCGAGCCGGTTCGTGCCGCGTCCGTGTCAGACGGCTACGCGCCGCGAGAGGAAATCAGCCGGCCCAGTGGGCCGCATGAGGTGGGTGCGGCACGGCCAGCGCAGCACGGTGGCGGGGCCGAGTTGGACCGGCGGTTTGATCATCCATCGTCAAGTGGCGGCGGTTCCCGGTCAGGCGGCACGTCGTCGCACAGCCACGGGTCGCGTGGCGGGCGAAGCGCGGGGTAATCGCATCGGGTAACGCGGCTGTCAGAAGGGGGCTACCCCCTTCGCCCGCGCCGGCTACCCCGGCAAATGCTGCGCGATGTACGGCGGCAGGTTGAACGCGCCGACATGGATCTCTGGCGTCCAATACCGCGTCGTGCCGAGCACGCCGGCCGCCTCGGCGCGCGCGCGGATCGTGTCGGCTGCGATCCGGGTCAGCGTCGCGTCTTTCGCTGCCCATCCGAGTGTCATGAAGCCGCCGACATAGGTCGGCACTGCGGCGACATACGCGCTCACATGCGGAAAGAACTTCGCCCGCCGCGCGCTGGTCTCGCGCAGCTCGTCGGCCTGCATGAACGGCACCCCGCACTGGTTCACGACCAGTCCGCGTCCGGTCAGAATACGTGCCGCGTTGGCATAGAATTCGTCGGTGAACAGCACCTCGCCGACGCCGATCGGGTCGGTCGAGTCGACGATGATGGCGTCGAACGCGCCGTCCGGTGCCCGCTTCACGTAGTCGATGCCGTCCCCGACGATCACCTCGGCGCGCTTGTCGTCCCACGCCGAGCCGGCGATGCCGGGCAGGAACTGTTTCGCCAACCGGATGACCTCGCCGTCGATCTCGACCATGACGGCGCGCTGCACCTCGCGGTGCTGCAGCACGCGGCGCAGCACGCCGCCGTCACCAGCGCCGATGATCAGCACATTCGCGGCGTTGCCATGTGCCAGCAGCGGCACATGGGTCAGCATCTCCTGGTAGACGAACTCGTCACCCTCGGTGATCTGGATGATCCCATCCAGCACCATCACGCGACCATGGCTGGAGCTCTCGAAGATGACGATGTCCTGGAACGGGCTTTTCACCCGCGCGAGCTCGCGCGTCACCAGGAAGCGTTGGCCCCAATCGGGGTAGAGGGTCTCGTTCAGCCAGACATCGGTCGTCATCGCCATCACTCCATACAGCAGCATGGCCCGGGCGTCGCCGCCCGGGCCATGCGGTAACACGTCACGCCGTTCAGGTCAGAAGATCAGGCCGCGCCGCTGCTCGCTCAACATGACGGAGGTCGGATTGAACGCCGCCTTGAGCACTGGAATGGATCGGTACGGATCGCAGGCGCCGCACATGAAGATGTCGACCGCGGCGAAGGCGCGCTCCGGCCAAGTGTGGATGGAGATGTGGCTCTCCGCCAGCACGACCACGCCCGACACCCCGCCATCGGGGCCGAAATGATGGAAGTGGCTGTGCAGGATGGTCGCCTTGGCGGCGATCGCTGCCTCACGCAGCGCGGCGTCGATCAACGCCGGATCGGTGAGGTTACTTGCGCCCCACAGATCGAGCAGCAGGTGCGTACCCGCGAAGGTCACGCCGTCCTTCTCGACGAAGTAGTCCTTCGCCGCCTCGGCGACGGGCGCTTGCGTCACGACTGGCGCTTGCGTCACGATGGGCGCTTGCGTCACGATGGGCGCTTGCGTCGCATTTGTCTGGTTCACGCTCGGGAGTTCCGAGACCATCCCCAGTGGGCTGAGAGCGTTCATTGCGAACCCCATTCCTACCAGTAGACGGCCGGTTGGGCGCCGCGATTGGCGCGATCACCCCCTTGGGCCAAGAGGGGCGGGACATAAGGACAGGGGGGGGATCATGCAAGCGATTTTCCGCTCCGGAGGCGGAGAATAATGGTCGTCGCCCTAGGTGATTTCAGTCGAGGTGCCGCTACGGCGTGGCGACGGATGGCTTGAGCGCACCCAGTGCCTTCGGCAGATCGTGCGCCATCGCGGTTTCCCGAGTGGCGCGGGGAAGATCGGACAACCCGCGCACCGGTTCGGCGGTCAGCAGACGGAACATGTCACCGAACGGCCCCTCTGGCATGCGTGCTCCGACGGTGGTCCGCATCGTCGCCAGGGTTGCATCGTCGCCGGCCTGGGCGGTCGCGGTAGCGTAGCGCACCAGCGTGCGCTGCTGCGTCTGATCCAGGGCACCGCTCGGCGGGATGGTCTTGGCGACATAGTCCGCCAGGGCCTGCTCCGCGCCGGGCCAGTCTTTGCGTTGCTCCAGGATCGTCGCCCGCGCCGCGTCGGCCGCCGCGGTGCCCAATACGGTGAGATCTGCCACAGCCTGCGCCGGGTCGCCGCTGCGTGCCAGCGCCTCGGCTGCCAGCAGGGTGCGCCGCTCGATCAGGCCAGCCGGCAAAGGCGTGGCTAGGTCGCTTGCGCCGGCCGACGCCGCCAGAGCCGCCAGCGCGCCCGCTGCGTCGTTCTCGCGGAGCCGCAGTGCCGCCAACCGCGAGCCGAATCCCGCACGACCGGACGGGCTGGGCGCGGTCACCATCAGCTTTTGCAACACCGGCCCGGCGCGCTGCGGCAGGTCCAACGCCAAAAGCCGGTCGGCGAGACGTTCTTCCAGCGCCTCGCCGACCGAGCCATTCGGCAGCAGGTCGGCATTTTCCTCGACCAACGCGACCAGTTCCAGCGGAGCCAACCGATCCAATCCATCATTCTGCAGCAGACGCGCGAAGGCAGCCTGCAACCGGGCATGGATGCCGTCCTTGTCCTCGGGGAACAACGTCTCGGTCTCACGCAGCAACGTCAGCGCCGCACGCCAGGACCCGGTCTGCTCGCGCAGGTCGGCGACCCGTTCGCGTAGCGCCACCTCGCGTCGATCGCCACGCCAGGCGTAGAGCAACCCGTCCAGGGCATCCGCGGCGTGGGACGTGTCGATACGTCCGGTCATCAGTCGCAGTTCGACGGCGCGAACCGCGGCGGTGGCGTGTACCAGGCGGTCTTTGTCGGCGGCCAGGATGTCATAGAGCGCCAGCGCCCCGTCAGTGTCGCCATTCGCCTCGCTCAGCATGGCGCGTGCCAACCGCAGGGACGGATCCTGCGCGTGGTGCGCCAGTAACCGTGCCGCGACGGCGGTTTGGCCACCCGCGATCATCGTCTCGAAGGCGAGCGGCAGCAGTCGTTGGCGCAACGGCGCGGCGTAGACGGCGATCAACGGCGTGGTGGTTGCGAAGCCAGCGGCGGCGACCGGCGAGCCAGGCGTGGTCTCCGCGGCGCGTACCGCCCGCCACAATGTGACCTCGTCGCTGCCGTCGAGCCGGCTGTCCCCGATGCCGTCGGCGTCCTCCACCCGGCCGGCAAGCAATGCGGCGACGGCAGTCAAACCGACCGCGTCGGCGCTGGCGCCGGCCACCGGATCGTCAGACGCCGCCAGGCTGAGCATGGCTTGCGCTTCCTCACCCATGCCAAGCGTGATCATGGTTTCAGCTTCGGCCTGGCGGATGCGGCCGCGCGCCAACGGCGGCACGGAGGCGGCTGCGACGACCTGATCGCGCAGGTAATGCACCAGCGTCTCGATCGACGCGTCGCGCAGATGGAACCGCCTGGTGATCGCCGCCGCATCCGTCTGGATCAGCAGCACGGCTGAACTGGGCGTCACCGCGAGACCCGGTTTGCCGCCGGTCAGCAGGAACCCGTCGTTTACCGAGTGCATCACCAGGCTGTCGGCCAGGGGTTCGATCAGGACCCCCAGCCAGGTCGGCAGCAGGTTGAATTCCGCCATCCTGCGGGGCGTCGGGATCCCCTGTCCAGCGGACCTCTGGGTCCCCACCAGCAGGGTCGCGCCGGACTCTGGGTCGGCGACGGCCACGACATCGCCCACCGCGTCGGCGGACAGGCTGAATTGTGTATCGGTGGCCCGCGTCGGGATTGGTTGCGGCGGCGGTGCCGCATCGACGACCGCGATGTGCCAGGAGTCAGCGCTCCGATCGATCGCAAGGCTCCGATCGGTGGGCAATTTCAGGCGCAGCACGGTCGCTGCCGGGAGCAACTGGATCACCGCTGTGCCGAAGACTGGATCGTCACGCACGTCGGCGAGATCGATCGGCCGGCGTTCATCGAAGACGACCAGTGCCGCGCCGCCGCGCCGAAACGCGGCGACGCCCACGGCGGTCGAGAATGGCACCGAGAGCGTGGCGCCAGACGGCTTCGGCGCATCCAGCTTGATGGCGGCCAGTGCGACCGGCCCTGACGGCTCCGTTGATGCCGTGGCAGGCGGTGTCGCCGGCACGTCCACGACAGGAGGCTGACCTGGTACGGCGGAGGCCGGTGCGTGGTCAGGCAGTTTCTGCGCGGCCTGCACCGGCACATCGGCGAGTTTCCCTGCCTGGCCCTCGCCCGCCGGCATTGCGCGGGCTGCCGTAGCCTGAGGTGCTTGAGTTTGCGGTGTGGTCTGTTGCGCCGGCGCCGGCGCGAGCGGTGGGGTGGCAGGCGCGGTCGGATGTGGTGGCGCGGCGGCCGTAACGGCGGGGGGGGCGGCGGAGGCCCGCGTTGCCGGGGTCTGCATTGGCGGCGCGAGCGGATGGGGCGGCGACATCGGGGCCACCGTCGGTACTGCCGCCGCGGGTAAGGCCGGTGGTGTCGTTGGTGCGCGCGATGCTGACGCCTGGGGTATCGGCGTTGGTGGACGCGGCTGCGGAACCGATGCGGCGGCCGCAACCGGCGATGGTGCGACTGCGACGCGCGGGGCCGAAGGTTGCGGCGCGGGTGTTGCTGTATGGGGCGGCGGTTGCGTCGTTGCGGCTGGCGCGACCTGCGGCACGGAGGCGACGCGCGTCGTCGCCGGCTCGTGCGCGGGCCCCGGTGGATGGACGGGCGGCAGCGACGTCGCCGCTGGCGCGACCGCGGGCACCGATGCCTTGGGCGCCACCGAGGGTTGTGGGGTCGGCGCTGGCGGATGACTAAGCGGCGCCGTGGTGCTCAGCGCTGGTGCAACAGAGGCTGGCACCACGGCTGGCACCGAGGTTGGCGTGGTCGGCGTCGCAGTCCCGGTGTTTGCTGGTTGCGGCTCGGTAACCCCAGGTGGGACAGGATCAAACACGTCCACCACCAGCATGTTGCCGAACCAGGAGACATGCGTCGTCGCGCCAGCCACCAGGGTGAGGTCCAGGAAGCCAGCCCGCGCGTCGATCGCACGCACGTTCTGCGGCAGATGCGCCGGTGGCGTGAGTGCGACGTCCGCGGCAATCAACAGCGTTAGGTGACTGCCCGTGCTGGCCTGCTGATACATGACCGGGCCGTCGAACCCGAGAACCACTCGCCCGAAGCCGGGATGGTTGCCCACCCGCACCTCGACCGGCGCGGCCTGATCGGCCTTTGCCAGGGGAAACGGCCAGGCCAGCGCCAACAGGAGCGCCAAAACGCTGAGCCGCGTCGCCATGGTCCGGACCCATACCTTGCACCCACGATCATTTCCCATGCGTGCCTACCTCGCCCCACCAGGCTGACCGGAATCGCGGTCACACAACGCCGCGTGCGCGCGATGCAACCGTAACGTCGTCATCTAGTCGAAACTCGCCAGGAGTCGGTCGATGTCCGACTGGTCCATCGCGGCGGTGGGCAGTTGCGGACCATTCAACAGCGCGGCTTCGCCGATCACCGAGGCTTCCACCGGCAGGACGGTGACGATCTCGTCGGCGCGCTGGCCGAACGCAGAGATGATGCTTGCGACCTTTGTTTCGATCGTCTTCAGCGTGCCGACCACCTTGGTGATGCGCTGGCCAGTGATGTCCTGGAAACTGCACGCCTCATAGATCCGCGTCGTGGCGTCGGTCAGCTTCGCTGCCAGTTCGCCACTGACGGCGCTGCCGACCGCGTCCAGGGTCTCGCAGCTTTCCAGGATCGCGTTCGTCGCCGAGGCCGTATGCGCAATGATCGCATCCAGCTCGTCAGTCGCGAACGGGATATGGCTCGCGGTGATATCGTCGACGCGCAACGCCGCGATTTCCGCCTTGGCGGCGGAGATGGTGCGCCCAAGCTCCTCGACCTCGGCGAGCAGCGAGACCTCCTTCGACACCAGGTCGCCACGCATCGAGGCCAGCACCGAACGTACCACCTCGGCCACCATCTCGGGATCGGATGTGGGGTAGCGGGTGCGGATTGCGGCAAGCCGGGCCACCAACGGCAGTGTCGTCGGGTCGCTCCGCGCATCGTGCATGATGTCAAGCATTGCCCAGCACCTTTTCGATCTTTTCCCGCAATGTCTCCGCATTGAACGGCTTGACGATGTAGTTCGACACGCCGGCCTGCTTGGCGGCGACCACATTCTCCGTCTTGCTTTCAGCGGTGATCATGATGAACGGCGTGCCCTTCAGTTTGGCATCGGCCCGCACCTCCTGAAGCAGTTGCATGCCGGTCATCGGCGCCATGTTCCAGTCGCTGATCACCAGGCCGAAGCTGCCGGCCCGCAATTTGGCCAGCGCCTCACCGCCGTCGGACGCCTCCTCAACGTTGTTGAATTCGATCTGTTTCAGCAGGTTCCGGATGATCCGCAGCATCGTCTTGTAGTCGTCGACGATCAGCACGTTCATCGCCTTGTCGATCGGCATCCGTTACGTCCTTTCAGCCTTCGGCGTTATCAGTTGTGGTTGGGTCGGTTGCGACAGGCTTCGTTGTCAGGCTCAGTTTGGGACTCAGTCTTGGGCTTAGTTGTTTTGGGCGACGGCAGCTCGTTTGGTGCGCACCTCGGCAAGCTTGGTGGTCAGCTCACGCGCCTTGTCGGGCTGCATCGCGGCGAGCACCGGTGCGGCCTTGGCGTCCTTCATGCGGTCCACCACGCCAAGCAGGACTGGCATGTCGAGCTCGTTGAAGATTGTCGCGGCGTCGCGCGGCTTCATGTTTTCGTAAAGCTTCACCAGCCCCTGCCAGCTCGCGTCCTCACGCTGCTGGCGTCCCTGCTCGAGGGATTCGAGCTTGTGTTGCAACGATTCCAACTCGGAGACGCGCCGTGTGAGGCGGAGTTCGGCGGCGGCAAGCGTTGCCTCGCGGGCGTTCATCGCGGTTTCGCGTGTGTCGAGCGCCTCCCGGCGTTGGCGCAATTCGAGCAGCACGGTGCGCTCCCCATCACCGACAGCCGGCGCTGGTGGGGGACCTGACGGGAGGTTCGCAGCCGGCTCAGGGGCAGCTACGGCAGGTGTGGCCGGAGGCAGCGCCACCGAGGCGGGCTGTGCCCCCGCCGTCCGCGCGGGTGGTGGCGTCGTCGCGGGCCGATTGTCGGGTTTCGTCGGCGTTGGGGCCGGCGAAGTCGGTGTCAGCGGCGTCGGCGGCGTGGCCGCTTGCGGAGCGCTTGCGTCTGGTGCGGCCGTCGTGGCGGCCGCGGCACTTTTGTCCGGGCCGTTGACCGCGGCACGCACCAGCGTCACCGACTTCACGCCAAGCAAGCCGCTCAACGCGAAGATCGTCAGTGGCAGCAGCCGCGGCGCGGGGATCGTCGGCATCACCCGGTCATCCGCAGAGCTTTGAGCAGGTCGAGCTCGGCCTGGCTGCGGGGTCGCGTCGCCTCGCCGGTCGATACCCTGTCAGGTCCGGTGCTCGCCAGTGCGGGCCGCGCAGCGCGCACTCGGTCATCCAGTTGATCGGCGAGGTGTTCGCCGCGCTGACTAAGCAACGAGAGATCGTCGCGCAGCGCCGCCGCCGTCTCGATCTGCCGCGCGAGGTGTCGTCCGGCGCCATCGGCCGCGGTGCGAAGCCGGTCAATCCCGGCTTCGGCCTGACGCGTGCTGGCATTGAAGCTGGCGACCAGCGCCTCCAGGGCAGCCCGGTCGCGCTTCAACACGCCCAATGCCCGCTCCAGCCGCACTGCATGGAACAGCGTCGCCGCGAGCAACGCCACCAGCACGAGTTCCAGCATCCATTGCAGATCGGGCATGGCGCGCGCCCGTCAGCAACGTTGCGATCGGCGTGATGCGCGGACGCCTAGGGCCATGGCTATCGCTCCACCGTCGCCAGGTTGCGCACCAATTCGCGATCGATCCGAACTGCCACGTGGTTCTTCCGCCGGCCGACCTTGCCTTCGAACAGCGCGACCGTGCCGCAGCGCAGTTGCACAGGCGCGTTCTGGGCGGTGTTCAGCAGGATGTGGCTGCCTGGCTGCAGCGCGATGATGTCCCCCAGGCGCATGCTTTGCTCGTCGAGCACCACGTCGAGCTCGATCTCGGTGTTCCATAGCTCATCGGCGAGATGGGTTTCCCAGATCGAATCGCGGCCGAATTTCTCACCCATGAACTGTT
>Ga0182030_10022778_pt1 | contig 11638 bp, 10 predicted proteins | sample 812S3MmetaG_FD_121299 | JGI IMG/M metagenome (GOLD analysis project Ga0182030, IMG submission 121299) | Permafrost microbial communities from Stordalen Mire, Sweden - 812S3M metaG (Illumina Assembly) | ecosystem: Environmental > Terrestrial > Soil > Wetlands > Permafrost | place: Sweden... | reverse complement strand
CGCGCGCTGCTTCGGCGTTCTTCTCGGCCTCTTGACGCTCTTCGCCCTTGAGCTCTTCCGCCTCCGCGTTCGCCTTCTCGCGATAGCAGTGATGCGCCTCATCGTTGAGCACGAGAACGTTCTTCAAACCCATCAGCTCCGGCATTACGCGCTGGAGCATCTGACCGTCGTTCTCTAGCGTGTTGAGCGCTTCGCCGCGTCCTTGGAGTAGCGCACGACCGCCCTTTGATAGCTCGATACGTTCACGCAACTTGAAAGCGTGGTAGTTCGTAATGACGATCTTCACTTGGGAGAGATCCATCAGCAGGTCGGCTGGTACGAGTTCGCGCGTTTTGTAGTAGTTGTCCGGATCGTTCGGCTGCAGGACGCGCAGCCGATCTTTGATCGTGATGCCGGGGGCCACGATGAGGAAGCCGCGCGTGAAGCGTCGGCTATTCGGGTGGCGCACCGCATTGATCGTTTGCCAGGCGATCAACATCGCCATCACCGTAGTCTTGCCGGCGCCGGTCGCGAGTTTGAGCGCCATACGCATCAGCTCGTGGTTGGCGTCGGCGTTTGCTTTTTCGAGGGCATCGAGGAAGACTTTGCCGCGCGCGCCTTCCTGGGGCGCGACCTCAGTCAACCAAATGGCCGTCTCGATAGCTTCGACTTGGCAGAAGAACGGTCGCGCACCGCTGAAATTGTATGTGCGCCAGTGCTGTAGGAGGCGAGCTGTCTCGGGTGTGACACCCCAGGTCGCCGGATTCGGACGCGTACGCCACTCGTCGACCTGCTGGCGGATCTGATTGATCGCCGAGGTCAGATCGTACTGTTGCTCTTCGGTCGAGAGGCCTTTGCCTTCATCGAAGATGAGCTGGCCTTGCAGGGACTTCTTCTGCTTCTTCGCCCTCGGGATTGGCGTGATAAAGCTCGCCTTGCGGCGGCCCTCGACAACCTGGCCGGTCGGTTGGCCGCTGTCGTCCAGCTCCCAGTGCCGGCCGGGATACGCGTACGGCGAGTTGAGAATCGGCTCTTTGAAAAACCGATCATCCATTCTTAGCACACCCTCTTGTCATTCGCTCGCCTTGTGGTGAAAGAAGCACGTGAACGATGACGCAGAGGACTACGAGGCCTGTCCCGTCTGCGCCGGACCGGGCGTGGCTTTAGGGACCCTCGGAAAGGTCCGGTACTTCGCCTGCCGAGCCTGCGGGACGACATTCTCAGGAGCCACGGAAACGCCCTCACGAGCCACTCAAAGTTCGAATCGCGACGCGCGGGCTGTTTGTTGAGCTATGGGTCGCATCGAGAACGATGGCGGGGCGAAGAGCGCCGCGGTTGAGGTGGCTCAGCGCAATTGCTCTTTTTTCCAGACCGACCAATCGCTGGATGGCTCGATTGTTGTCAGAAAAACATGGGGCTTTTCTGACAGAATATGTCTCAGCCTCTTGAAAACTGTCAGAAAAACGGGTATCTTTTCTGACAGATGTCTGCAACTTCGACCTCTGAGCAGGTCCGCCAGGCCATCCGGACCTCGGAGGACAGGGTTTTCACGACTCGCGATATCCTCAACGCCTCCCCTGAGGCGACTCGGGACTTGGTCGATCACGTCATTTCCCGGATGGTCCGCAGTGGCGAGCTTCAGCGCGTCAGCCGCGGCCTCTTTAGCCTGCCGAAAATGCACTCCAACCTTGGGCCACTCCCACCGGCCGCGGACGACATCGCCGCTGCCGTTGAGCGTAGCCTTGGCGTACCTGTTACACCCACCGGGGCGCTGGCGTTGAATGCCTTGCACCTCTCGACGCAGCTGCCGGCGAAGCCGGAGTTTCTGACGGCCGGCCCGAGCAGAACGATCTACGTCCGCAATCTCCCGATTCGTCTGAAAAACGCATCAGCTCGCCGCTTCCGTATCCAAAACTCCGCCGTGCGCCTCATCATCGAAGCCCTCCGTGCGCTCGGGCGGAATCAGGTCACCGAAGAGACCATCGGGACGATCCGCTCGTCAATCTCCAATGGCGATCGCGTCGATTTAGGCAAGCACATCGGCGACGCGCCGGTCTGGATGCAACCGTACTTGCGGCAGATCGCCACGACATGAAGTTCCAAGACCTCGCGCTCCTCACCGTTGACGAACGCTCGGACTACATCCGGACGGCCGCCGCCGAGTCTGGCATCAGTGAACTGATTGTCGAGAAAGACTTTTGGGTGGTCTGGCTGCTTGAGCAGCTTTTCGCTCTCTCAGCAACAGTCGGGCCATTCACGTTCAAGGGCGGCACGTCGCTCTCGAAGGGCTTCAGCGCGATCCAACGCTTCTCGGAAGATATCGACATCTCGATCGGCCGTGCCACCCTCGGCTTTCCCGATGAGAACTATTTCTACGAAACGCCGTCCGCGAAAGAAACGAAGCGCCGCGTCGAGCAGATTCGGGACGTGGTCAGGCAATACGCAGTCGAGTCGCTACTGCCGGCTTTGCGCAATCAACTAGCTGGTAAGATCCAAGGCCCCTGGTCTTTGGAATCTGCCGACCCGGGAAGTCTTCGCTTTCAATACCCGACCAAGCAGATCGGGACAATCGGTTACATCAACCCGGACGTCCTAATCGAATTCGGCCATGCTGATAGCTGGCCCGCTACCGACGTCACGATCTCGCCATATCTCGTCGAGGTGCTCGAATCCGTAACCGGCTCGATTAGCGCACACGTTCTCGATCCTCAGCGAACGTTTTGGGAGAAAGCGACGATCTTGCACGAGATCGCTCATCGCGACGAACTCATTCCGTTCCCGCTAAGGTATTCACGCCACTACTACGACCTCGCGCGCCTCGATCGCACCGATATCGGCACTTCCGCGGTACAGAACACGGCGCTACTCGAAGCGGTCGTCCGCTTTAAGAGCGTGTTCTTCGCATCGAATCGTGCTCGCTACGATCTCGCGAAACCTGGCTCACTGCGGTTGATTCCTCCGGCATACCGCCATAACGCTATAGCCCATGACTACGCCCAAATGTCTGCCATGATCTTTGGCGCGATCCCAACCCTCGATGAACTCAATCAAGGCCTCGTCGATCTCGAAGCGCGCATAAATGGCACGTGACGAAAAATGTGTCCCTATGACGCAAAGCGCGCAAAGCATCAACAACGCTCCGACGCCATAATAGCGAGAGCGAATGGAGGCACGTCGGAATGATCGCATTTCTCTATGATGTTGCCGGAAGCCCACCGATGCTCGAAACGCTTCTTGCGGAGATTGCGCGCATCGACCCGGATCTGGCCTTTCGATCGCGCATTTACTCCGGTAGCCTGCTGCTTCGGACGATGGCGCGCTATGTCGTCTCCGCCAGTCGCGACGACAAAGACCAAGAGAAGCGAATGGAGCATGTCGATCGGGGCACGGTTCGAACGATCGCCGGTGACCTCGTCGAATGCTTCGCAGCGCAACGACATACCGTCGATCTTCTTGACCTCGTCATACGCCTCATGAGGGATAAGGTTGAGTGCGTCGCTCTTGGTACGTGTCCAATCAACCTCGCGAACGAACTCGACCGCGCGCTACACGCGCAATCATGGTACCTCGGCTACGTCGAACCGGATCTCGGCAATCCAATTCAATATGAACTGTTCATTGATCTCCTCACTAAGCACGTGCAGCTAGCCGGCCCTGAGTTACTGGAATCGTGGCCGGAGCCGATCACTTTTCCGCAAGACTATCGGCCCTATCACCATTCGGCGATTCAAGAGTGGGACTTCGAGAACGTAGCAGACCCCGTACCGCCGCGAGAAACGACGACGCCAAACGGAGTCCGTTCAGAGCAACGCGTCAAATCTGCCTTCGACCGTCGTCCGCATAAGTTCAATGAGCGCATTGCTAAAGCAGCTCTCCGGACCACAGGTTCATTCCGGCTAAACGACCCCGCAAATCAGGTTTTGGTGCGCCGGAGAAGTCCATTGGGCATCGTTAAACTCGAAGTCGATCCGGCGGACCTGAAACAACGGCTCGTTAGCTATGCACTTAATCGCGAGCACGTCGAAGGCGGCTCTAAGGCCCATGTTTTTGCATCAGCACTCAGTATAACGGACGAACAATGGCTCTTTCTCGCCTCGCAGATTTCTGCGAACGTGGCGAATGCTGAAATCTCTCGCATTATTCAAGACGAACACGGTCTCCGAATTGGTACGCGCTTAAACGTACGGGGTTTGGACGGTAAATCAGCAACGATTGAACTCGGCTGGATCGAGCAAAACGGGACGATCCGCCTTATCACCGCCCGAGTCGCGAAGAAGAATCGACAAAGGCCGGGTGTCCCTAACTCGACACGTATCGATGGATTGAGCGGCAAAGCTTTTTACGAGGAAGTTTACCGCCGAGCTCACGCTGCTGGGCACGCTGCACAAGATGCCGTCATGCCAAAGCCAATGGTCGTCACGTCGACGTTTGGCAATAGCGAAGAGATCCAGGATGTAATCTACGAATTTGGCTCGGCATACGTCTCGGTCCAGGACGCCCGAACCGGGTTCGCACGTTGGCTAGTCCGCTCGGGTCATGGGCGTCGCGCCATCCGCGGCGGCGCAATTGCGCCGGCACCTAATGTCGGCGGATCTTTTGATAAAGCGCAAGCCTATGCCGAAGCGTTCGCGGCCGTCCTGCGCGAAAACGATATCGTTTGCGACATTGTCACGGTTGATGATTAAGTACGTTGTTCCGTCTGTACGGCTCACTCAAGGGGAAGTCGGAGTCGGGAGTCGAGATTGGTCGGCTGGGCATGACCTATCACCAGCCATGACTTCCAGCGCGCATGTGTACCGATCCATAGATAGAGATTGTCACGGCGCGCGGGCTCTTCAACGTATTCATTCCTAATCGCTGCCTCAAGGAGCGGTCGCGTTCGATAGCGGCGAGTCCAGCTGTGCCACGACGCTCCGACTTCCCAGTCCTCAAACAGTTGATGATGGCTGCACGATCCGTCACACGAGAACTGGTAGCGTATCTGTACTGGAATCTTGTTTAGAAGCGATTGCGGTGCCACGCGCGATCCAAACATGTCGATGGCACCTTGGCCAATGAGCTTTTGGCGTTCGTCGGTCGTCCAATCCGGATCGCTCTTGTCTTCGAACGTCATTGAATAAGAACTGGGCTTGATCAAGCCCAGGGTTGATCCGGATGCTTCTACACTTTCTTGCGAGTCGGATAGGAGATGCGCGACAAGTGCCCACCGCTTCGCCCAACCTCTTCCGGCTGGTATTTGGTCAAGAATTTCGATGCTCGTAGCGTCGATTTTGTAACTCTCAGGGCGCGAGTCGCTTGCCTTTTCAACCCTCGCTCGGATCCACTGCCATTTCTTGAACCGCTGCCCTTCGGCAAGCGTTCGGAATGGAATTGGAAATAGTCGAGTCAGCGCTCCAGTCTCGTCAACGGCGGCGGTGCAAACCGCTTCGTTAGTCGACGCGCTGGGGTTCGGATAGGTCTTAACGACGACGAGGAACTTGCGTGTGTCCCAGGCCAATGCGACCTCTCTTACAAGTGCACGACCGGCGAGCCAACTAGTGATGACACGCGGCCCGCGACGGCTAGCCGATGACATTCGTTCGGGTCACGTTCGAAACACATCAGCGAAACGCGTTTGCGAGTTGCCAACCGGGCCAGCGATTCAACATGCGCTTCCACCGATGACAAGTGATCACGAAAAATGTCGAAGAACTCATCGTAGTTCTTATCTGCGGCCAGCTTGTCGCGAAGGAACTTGGGCGTTCCCAGCCCAGGCATCCCGACGTAGCGAATCCCACCCTCTTCGAGAAGTGCAATGAGCCGATTCTTGCGAAAATCTGGCTTACGACTCATTGGAACAGCGCGTACGTCAACAAGGAAGTCAATGCGCGCCTCAACCAGGGCATGGACCAGCTCGACACCGGCACGCTGCTGATAGCCGATTGTGTGTATCCGAGCTGATCGGCTCATTCGGTGATTTCCACAGGCTTTTCACCGTTTATGCACAGGTTCCAAGTCCCCTGGTTTCGGCCGGCCACTCCCGGTTCATCTGATGTTCAAGAGCACAAATGACCTCGATCTGAGCATGCTTCGCGAAGAGAGCTCAACGATCGACCTCGGGACAATGCCGTGATCCGGTGCCGCCTCGGATTAACGGATCGCGGGCGAATGGACTCGTCGTGGGCATGGGCCGAGTAGGATCATATCGAGTGCGATAGCCGGTCTTCCTGATATGACCTAAATTTAGACAACCATTCATCGACTCAAGTCGAGGTCTTCGGATTGCGCCAATTGCGCAACACACGCAAAGGATTGCTCCCGGCTCTGTTCACGCTTTACCGACCGCTCTTGTTGTCGGGCGGAAGGACGAGAGCGTACGTGTCGCTCTTCCCGATCTTGGATCCACTGGCCAAACGGCTGCGGTCGAAACTCTCGATAAGCAGCCGTTATCGCGGAGCGCATCTCACGAAGAGCCTCCCGCCGGCCGTCGAGACGTTCTTCCATCGACACCGCAGATGCTTCGATGTCGCGCTTGCGTTCGTGGTAAGCCTCCCGGGCTTGGCTAACCCGCTCGACTTGCAGGGTATGGAGCGGCTCGATAACGTCGGCTTCGTACAATCGCCGCATCGGCAACGCCTGACGTTGGGCTTCGATATTCAAGACGCGCATCGTCTGTTTGCCGCCAGTTCGCTCCAATAGCTCGTCGTACGAGCGCGTGGTGGTCTTGAGAGAGATTCGTTCGGCTACGTGGTGGGCGAAGTCGTTGATATCCGTGAACGCGGATCGTGGAACGACAATATCGAGTTCTCGCTTTGAGCGGCTTGCGGCGACGAAGAGGAGCTCGGCCGAAGCGTTACGGTCGATCACAGACACTGCGGCATCAACGCTCGCACCTTGCGATTTGTGGATGGTGCAAGCGTTCGCGTAATCGAAGTCGGTGTAAGCTTTTGGTGAAAAAGTCACGACTTTCGCGTTGGTGCCGTCGAGCTGCACGGCGATCTCATTCGCGTGCGCGGTAACGACTGTGCCCCGGTCGCCATTCCGCACCCCCAGGCCCTTACGGCCGAGGCTATTCTCCAGGAACATTAGTCGGTCGCCGGCGGCAAATTCGCGGATGCCGCCGTCCGTCGTGTAGCGGCGACCGTGGCCTTCACGACCGCTACGACGCCGCTCTTCCTCCGAGAGATGCCGCACGCTGTCTTTGTCAGAAGCCAACGTGAGGGTATCGAGCCCGGCATCACGTCGGGTCCGCGAGAGCCCGACGGCGGTGTCGATCGCGGCATCGCGATTTTCGGCCCATGTAATTGCACCGTGTTCTTCGAGCAGATGCAGAGCACTTAGCACTTTGGCCCGCCGCGTGTTTTCGTCGCGCTCGGCAATCCCGTCCGCGAGCTGCACGACAGCCTCTCGATGCCACGCCCGTTTCTGACGTTGAATTTCGCGTAGTTCGGAGTACGTGCCGGCATCTAGGGCAGCCTCGCGAACAATTCGAAACGAGGCTCCGAAGTCGATTGGCTGGAGTTGCCGCACGTCGCCGATCTCCAGAACAATGCTGCCGCGCTCGCGGGCGAGCCGTAGAATCTTGGCGTTGGCACGGGAATCGACCATCGCGGCCTCGTCCACGACGACGATACCCTTCGTGGGAATGACGGGCGAGTTGCCTTCTTCGAGGATCCTTGCCCGCGCGGTGTTGACGCAACGGAAGCCGGCCTCGGATTCGAGGCGCTCTGCTGCGGCCTGCGCGAGCGTCAGACCCACGACCTCGCGTCCGAGTTGCTCGCCGAGGGCGCGGACGGCTCCCTGGATTGTCGTCTTGCCGACACCGGGTAAGCCTTCGATCGCGATGAGCGATCCTCGCGAAAGCTGAACCAAGGCAGCGCGTTGCTCGCCCGATAGCCGGAAGTCCCCACCTCGCCGTTCCGCCTCTTGCTTTTCGTAGGCTCGGATGGCGTCGTCGACCTCAAATGCTCCGATGCCTGACGGCGTCGCGGCCAAGGTCTTGGCGTCTGCTTCCAGGGCGTCTTCGAGCGTCAGTATCTCGGTCGTCGTCATCAGCGGATGCATCGGATCGACGGAGAGCACGCGCACCGACTCTAAGCGAACGACCCTATCGCCAAGCCGCTCGATCGCCTCCGGGTCCGAAATACGCGCCGCAAGCCATTGGTTCACATCCTCTCGTGTGAAGGTACTGCTTTGTGCCGTTACGCTCGTGAGGACGATCTGTAAGTCAGCGTCAACGCGGTCGATGATAGCCTGCTCGGACCGTTCGGCATCTTGAAACGCTGGAAGATCCTCAAAGCGCGCCTGGAGCGACGCGGGCAGTTGGGTGAAGGAACCGGATTGTTTGCGCTCGCGTACTTGGGTTTCTTCGAGCGTGTGTCGCGCGCGAAGATTGGCGATCTGTTCATCGACGTCGGCCGGATCGTGCACCTCGGCTACGAGCGCGGATCGCGTATTGCGTAGCTGCTGCTCGTGGGCGACGCGCATCTCTCCGACGCCAACGTCGCGCACGCCGATGCGACCGTTCTCGGCAGTCCCTAATTCGCACCCGTAGCGCGCCGCTACCGAATGCAGCGTTGCCCAGGATGGCTCGACGCCGCGCTGCTTGTCGAGGTCGAGCGCGGTCACTAAGCGCGGCGCAAGTGAAGCATCGACATAGCGCTCGAAGGTGCCATCGCGTTCGCGGTAGCCCTCGAAGGACCGACGCTCTTGACGGACTAGGCGCTCCTCCCGGCGCTCGGCGCGCCAGGCGGCAAGTTCGTGCGGATCCGCCCAGCGCACTTGCGCCGTCGACAGTCCGGCGTCTTGAACAACAGCGAGCCCACGATCGTGGTCGAGACCGTTGGCGAGCTCGACCTCACGTTCGGCCCAGGCCATCCGGCGGTGCAAGCCGGTTCGGTCGTAGGCAAGGCCAGTACCCGGGTCGACGGCTCCAACGGCGCAATGGACGTGCAAATTATCCGTGTCGCGATGAACGACCGCAACGCTCCGATGATGGCTTAGTCCCAGCTTGCCGAGAACTTCGCCGGCGTACCGATGCGCCTGCTCATCGGTCAGGAGTCCGGTCTCGCACTCGTTCCAAGACCAGACGAAGTGCATCGCGCTAGAACGGATGCCTTCATTCCGAGAGCCGTCGGCGTCGATCTCCAGATTGGCCGTCAAAAACGAGGCGCAGTTCCGGACGACGATCGACGACGGCCGGGTACCGCCGCCGGCTTCCGGACTCCAGACGACGTTAACACCAAGGTCCGGGCGGTCTTCCGCCTCTGCGTACACGCCGTCAAGCGCCTCGATGATCTGCTCCTGCGTTGCGCCTTTCTCGGCCACGGCATATCCGACAAGATACTCGATAAGGCCGGATGCCGAGCCCCCTTTGGCCGGCGGCGCGCAAAGCTTGCCGAGCACTAGCCGCTCCAACCTTCGGTGCGACGGCGATCGCGTTGCCGTATCTCTTCAGCGTGAGGCCTGGCGAGCGGACGAAGCGCCTCGGCGACGTCGCGCCGCGCATCGTCCAATTCTCGGCTAAGCGCTGCGGCATCGCCCGTGCGAAGCGCCTCTCGGGCGCGCGCGATTCGATACGAAAGCATGGTCAAGGGCACGGAGATCTCAGCCGCTGCCGTCGCGAACGAGCGCGCCGGCCGCGCGACAGCGTTGCTGATATACTCCGCCATCGAGACGCCCGCAAGCGCCGCGCGCTCGCGAATCGCATCGCGTACGCGCGGTTCAACGTCGAGCGACAGCACAACGCGCCCGCCGTGTCTTTTCGTGTTCACGCGTTTGCCCTTGGGCACCATCCTGCATCCTCATTTCACGTATCAGTGACTGATGCATAAAGTATCGCATACGGGACTCTCGTCGTGCGTCTCACTACGCGCGCAAAGAGCGAGACGCTTTCGTCTCACCATTGGTGCACAGGCCGAGACGCATGGATTCTATCGTTTTGCTAGACTGTCGCGACGACGCTCCATCTGCCGAGGTAAACCGTGACCGCATCTGAACTCGAGGCCATACTCGAACATCTAGAAACACTCTCGCCATCATCGCGCGCGAGCGTGAAGCGCCAGCTCTTGGCCGGCGCTCGTGAACGCATTCTCGCCCTGCGGCAGCGCGGGCATTCGTGGCGCTCCTTAGCGCGTGAACTTTCCTCCGCGATCGGCGAGAGCGTAAGCGCCGATCTGTTACGTGCGGCTTGTCTCAAGCGAGCTCCACAACGTCCGATGCGTCGAGCTGCGAGCGCGTTAACTGCACCAGCCGAGAAGAAAGTCGTGCTTCCGACACCCGCGCCGGCGGCGAGCGGCGAACGCTTCGGTGTGAAAGGACTCAAACTATGAGCGCGCGACGACTAATTGCAACCGTCGCGCCAAAAGGCGGCATCGGTAAGACGTTCGTCGCGAAGTTGCTCTACGATTTGCTGCCGACGCGCGGCCGCAGTATTGTCGCATGGGATCTAGACGCAGCAACCGGGACATTCGCGGTTTACGACGACGCTATCAAGACGTTCGATCTGCATGCGAAGCAAGAGAGTTACTCATGGCTCGACGACTGCTATCGCGACGACATCGACGACGTGATCATCGATGTGCCGGGTGGCCGTATCGATGACCTCTTGCGAACGTTCGGCGATAACAGCGTAGCGGCGCTTGTGGAATCAGTTCGCAAGGCCGGTCGTGAGTTCGTCGTGATCAATCCGATCGGGGTAATGATCGCTGAGACCGTGACTGCGCAGGTAGTACTCAACGCGTTCGCCGGAACGGCGGCACGCGTGGTCGTCGCGAAAAATGGGCGCTTCGGCGACGAGGACGACTTCGTCATCTATGACGGCATTCAGTACGGCGAGGAACGCCGTTACGGCGCGACGGGCGATCTCGCAAAAGAAGCGGGAGCCGAAACGGTCTTCATTCCCTCTCTCGCGCCGCGGCTCTTAGCGCAAATCGATGCGGAGCGCCTTCGCCTGAAGGATGCCGCATCTGGCGCGGGCGCGGGACGCATCGGTCGCCTCGGCTCAGCACGAGCGCATATCTATCTCGGGTCGGTCGTGGAGGCTCTTCGCGGGACCTCCGCTGCCGTCGACGGCGTGATACCCGACCGGCCAGCAACGAGATGAGCAGCAGCGCCCGAGACGTCTATTTGACATCGCTCGATCCGGCTTCCGAACTCGCGGCACGTCGACTCGCCGAGAAATCAGGTATCCCCGATAACGACCCGATGTGGCTATTGCTACGCGAAGTTCAACGCTCACTTCGGGAGACTGCGATCAATACTAACGAAGCACTTGCGAGCGAACCGTTTGCACAACGCCTTTCCTCCACGGTCGGCGCCAGCGTTGCCAATGACGAACGCGTCGTAGACGCTATGACCGGTGCAATCCGGGCGACGCAGGATGCGTCGCTGCGAGCGATTCGGTCGTTAGAACTTGCGATTCGTGACTTCACACGTCGCCGCGCTGCAGCGCCCTTTGCGTCTATCGCATTCGCCGTGGCGCTCGCCATGACGGTGAGTTGTGCGGCCATCTGGACCACCTACTACGTCGCTATCGGCTACGGCCGCGACCTCGGATACCGAGCGGGCTTTAACGACGGCATGACCTATGGGCGCAGTCACCGATGAGTTTGCCTTACCATGAAAGAGAATCGCGGGAGCGGGCCGTTGCGCTGCTTCTCTCGTTTGTTGACCCATCCGG
>Ga0182030_10022777_pt1 | contig 11638 bp, 10 predicted proteins | sample 812S3MmetaG_FD_121299 | JGI IMG/M metagenome (GOLD analysis project Ga0182030, IMG submission 121299) | Permafrost microbial communities from Stordalen Mire, Sweden - 812S3M metaG (Illumina Assembly) | ecosystem: Environmental > Terrestrial > Soil > Wetlands > Permafrost | place: Sweden... | reverse complement strand
CGGCTATCCCGGCCGACACGCCGAGGACGACGAAAGGCTGCACCCGCTCGTCACCGGCCGTCACCGACGGCTCACTTCGGCCGTGCCCGCCAAGGACCATCTCATCACGCACGGACGCCCGAGCGACCGGACCGGAGCTGCGGCCTCTACTCGGAGGACTCGTCGGCCGGAGCGGTGCCGAGGTCGATCTCGACCTCGGCGACCTCCGCGTCACCCTCGAGCAGGGCGAGGGCTGCCGCCTCGGCCAGGGCAATCTCCTCGGGGTCGGGACGCGAGTACGTGGCCTTGGCCGCTGCCACCTCTTCGAAGGCGATGGACAAGGGCTTGCCCGAGGCCGAAGCCACCTGGGGGGGTACGACGACGCCCAGTCCCTCACCGAGTGAGTTGTAGTAGCTGTTGACCTGACGCGCCCGACGCGAGGCCAGGGCCACCAGGGTGAACTTCGAGTCGACCTTGTCCAGAAGGTCCTCGATCGGTGGGTCCATGAGCGTTACTGGTTGCTGAGCCATCACGGTCCTTCGTTAGATCGTCGGGTGTCCTATGAGGCTGCGTCGGCATGGCCGTCGGTTCCCCGGACTGGGTCGGTCGCCTCACGGGCGGCCGAGCGATAACGCCCCACTATACCGGCCACATCGGTCGTGGCCTGCGTCACGTCGCGATTCACCACCACGGCATCGGCGATGGCCCTGCCCGCCTCCGCCTCCTCGGCACCGGCCCGCAGACGCTTTTCGATGTGGGCCTCGTCATCTCCCCTGGCTCGCAGACGCTCCTCTTGGGCCCGCAACGAGGGCGGCAACAACAGCACCAAGGTGGCGTCAGGGCGCTGGCGCTGCACCTCGATGGCCCCTTGGAGGTCGATCTCCAACAGCACGTCGCACCCGGCTGGCGGATCGGGCACGGGCGTGCCGTAGAGGTTCCCCAGGAACTCCGCCCACTCGAAGAAGCCCCCGGCCTCGATGTGGGCCTCGAAGGTCGGACGGTCGACGAAGACGTAGGCGTCGGCGCCTTCCCCTGGGCGTCGGGCCCGGGTCGTCCACGACCGGCTGAGCCAGAGACCCTGGTCGGCGGCGACCAGGTGGGCGGCGATCGTGCCCTTGCCCGCCCCGCCGGGACCGAAGAGCACGAAGATCAACGAGCCGGCGCCTGTGCCGGCCCGGTCAGTGGGACCGCTCAGCGAGCGGTCTCACGCAAGAGAGACTCTCGTTGGTTGCTCCCAAGTCCTTGCAGCCGACGACTCTCGCTGATCCCCACCGTGTCCATCAGGCGCCGGGCCTTGACCTTGCCCAAGCCGGGCAGGGATTCGAGCACGGAGAGCACCTTCATCTTCCCAACGGTCTCGTTGGAGTCGGCAGTGGTGAGGAGCTCGGACAGGGTGATGGACCCGAGTTTGAGCTTCTCTTTCACTTCGGCCCGCTCACGGCGGACCTTGGCTGCCTTGGCCAGGGCGGCCTGGCGCTGTTCGGGCGTGAGTGCTGGCGGTTGCGGCATGGTCGGAACGATAGCGCCTCGCGGGCGTCGGGTCACACGAAACCGATCGGCGCGGACGCCCCCCCTTCGAGAAAGCCCGACGACACCACCTGCGGCGATCTCGGGATCCGGTGGACGACGGCCTTCAGAGATGTCCGATACTGGGGGTATGGCCACGGTCGACATCAACGCCGATCTCGGGGAGGGCGAGACCGTGACGCCCACCGATCTGGCCGTGTTGGACGCCGTAACCAGTGCCAGCGTGGCTTGTGGCTTTCACGCCGGCTCCCCCCAGATGATGCGGGACTCAGCCTCAGCCTGCCTCGACCGGGGTGTGGTCATCGGGGCCCATATCTCGTTCCGCGACCGGGCGGGGTTCGGGCGCCGGCGGCTTCCCTTCGAGCACGCCCAGCTGGTCGCCGACATCGTCGAGCAGTGCGCCATCTTGGAGGACGTCGTCGCCACCGTCGGAGGAAAGGTCAGCTTCGTGAAGCCCCATGGAGCGCTCTACAACTCGATGGGCTCCGATCCCGCCGCCGCCGCGTCCGTGGTCGAGGCTGTCAGTGGTCACGGACCCTGGGTTCTCCTCGCTCAGCCCGGGACGGTCGTCGTCGACCTTGCCCGACGTGCCGGCCTCACCGTCATCCTCGAGGGGTTCCCCGATCGGGGCTACCTGGCCGATGGGCGACTGGCGTCGAGAGACGAGGCCGGCGCCCTCGTCTCTAACGATGCCATCGTTGCCGAACGGGCCCTCTCACTCGTCCGTCGGGGCGGGGTGGTCGCTCTCGACGGTGCCTGGACCCCGGTCGAGGCCGACACCATATGCATCCACGGCGACGCCCCAGGGGCAGCTCGGACAGCCCGAACGGTGCGGGCCGCCCTCGACGCCGACGGTGTCGTCGTGGCGTCGTTCATCAATCCGGCCACTCCCCCGTGACCCTCGTCTTCCCCGAGGCCTGCGTCGGGCCATGGCACCTCGGATGAGCGTGGAGATTCTCCCCTTCGGGGACAGTGCCCTCCTCATCGAGACGGTGACGACCGATGCCGCCCACCGGCTGGCCTCGGTCATCGGGGCCCGACGGCAAAGGGGGGAGGCACCGCCCGGGATCGAAGATGTCGTCGTCGGTCTCCACACCTTGGTCGTTCACTCGGACCCGGCGACCGACTGGGAGGAACTGTTCGACTGGCTCTCGTCGCTCACCTCGAACCTTGCCGGAGTGCCCGGGGCCCAGCCGGGAAGCCAACCGGCCGATCCCGATGGGGAGCGGCCGACCGTCGAACTGCCGGTGGTGTTCGACGGCGACGACCTGGACGACGTGGCGGCCGAGCTCGGAGTCGATGCCGGCGGGGTGATCGAGCTGATCTGCGGAGCGGAGCTACAGGTGGCCTTCCTCGGCTTCGCCCCCGGGTTCCCCTACCTCGTGGGGCTGCCGCCCGAGCTCTCCGCCATCGCCCGTCGCTCGGTACCTCGAGCCTCGGTCCCGGCCGGGTCGGTGGCCGTGGCCGGCGGATTCGCCTCGGTCTATCCCCGGGCGTCTCCGGGAGGATGGAGGTTGCTCGGCCGGACCGCCGTCAAGCTGTTCGACCCTCGGCACGAACCGTTTGCCCTCCTCCGGCTCGGCGACCGGGTGCGCTTCACCGTCGCCGAGCCGATCAATGGAGCAGGCGGTCAGCCTGGGACGCCGGCAACGCGACCGCCGCTGGTGGCCCGGGGTGAGCGCTTCATCGAGGTGACAGAGCCCGGGGCCATGACCCTCATCCAAGACGGCGGTCGTCCCGGGCTGGCTGGGATCGGCGTGCCGAGATCAGGTCCGGCCGACCCGGCGGCCATGGGTCTCGCCAACCTCTTGGTCGGCAACGCGGCCGACGCCGCGGCCATCGAGATCACCGCCATCGGGCCGACGCTGCGGTTCGCCCGGGCGACCCATATCGCCGTTGTCTCGACGTCGGGCGGATCCTCCGACGACACCTCGGTGACCATCGACGGGCACCGCCACGAGACGGGTACGGTCACCCCGATAGGGCCCGGGCAGGTAGTGGCCATCGGCAGGGTGCGGCCGGGGCTGCGTGCCTATCTGGCCGTGGCCGGTGGGATCGCTTCAGAGCGCATCCTCGGCTCACGTTCCTCTGACGTGTTGAGCGGGCTCGGGCCTGGCCCTCTGCGTCGAGGCGATGTCGTCGACCTCGGAGCCCCGGTCCGTCCGCGGGGACTGCTCGAGCCGGCGACCGGGGACCTGTTGGGCCACCAGCCCCACGTGATCGGGGTGATCCCCGGTCCCCACCGTTTCGAAGCGGGCGACCTGGCTCAGTTCCTGGCCGAGCCCTGGACGGTCGGGCCGGAGTCCAACCGCATAGGGGTCCGCCTCTCCGGCGCGCGGCCGCTGGCGGGACCCGATGAGGGCTGCGATTCGCTGGGCATGGTCACCGGAGCCATCCAGGTTCCGGCCAGCGGTGCGCCCATCATCTTGTTGTCCGACCATGCCACCGTCGGCGGGTACCCCGTCCTGGCCTGCGTCACCGCCGTCGATGTGGCCAAGGTTGCCCAACTCGCCCCGGGCGACACCGTGGTCTTCGTCGAGGTCGGGCTGGATGAGGCCAGAGCGTCCCGGGCCGCCCTGCGCCACGACCTGGAGGACCGGGTGTCGGGTTGGTTCCCGACCGAGGCGGGAACCTGAGCCGTCCACCCGAAGGCGTCGGATCTGGGAGAGTGTGGGCTTGGAAGTGGCGAAGGAGGGGTGGTGTCGCCCTTTCTGCGATCGAGAGGAGCAGGCGTGGTCGAGGGAGAACAGCCAAACGGAGAACGGCTGCCCTATGTGGCAACCCCTGGCGACGGGCTGGTCCAACCCCGAGACGACGGCCAGCTCCACTTTCTGCCCGAGACGGCGGCCGACACGTTTCCGGTCACCGCACCGACCGACGCCACCCCGCTCGAGGAGGACGAGCCCGAAGGGGTCATTCCGAAGAGTCCCCTCTGGGCCATGAAGGAGCGGCGACACGAGCAGTTCCTCCACATCTTCGGGCACCCCGACCGCATCCGTGTCTGCATCGGCAGCGGGGACGATGCCGTCTATGCCATCGACGACGGCAAGCACCACTGCATGATCGGCCACCGGGTGGGCGCCACCTTGGACGGCGTGGTCTACAGCCTCATCGCCCGGGTCGAGAAGGCCACCTACGAGGCGCTGGCAAAAGGTGACATCACCGGCGCAGATGCCTTCGTGGCCAGCCACGAGGCCGGGCTGTCGGGCACCGTCGAGGAGCCGGGCGTCTCCAACATCTTCGACATCGACTACTACCAGCCGTCGAGTGAAATCCCCGACGAGTACCTGCCGGGACGGCCCTTCATGGAGTTCGCCCGAGATCTGCCCACCTCGGACCGCTAGGAGTTCACGACAGCGCCTCGGCCATCTCGTACAGCTCGCGGCCGGCCGCCCGGGCCAGGGACTGGACGTCGGGGCCGTGGCTCAGAATCGATCGGGAGGCGCTCGCCACCACCGACCCCGGCGGGCAGCCCGAAAACAGCGCGGCCACCTCTTTCGCCGTCCCCCCCTGGGCCCCCACCCCGGGAGCCAGAATGGTCCCCCCCAAGGTGGCGAGATCGAACGACGACGGGGCCAAGGTGGCACCGATGACGGCGCCGACGGTTCCCGGCGGCAGGTCGCCCCCGTGGTTGAGCCCGGCGATCTGGTCAAGGAGCATGTCCTCGACGGCCGGTCCCCTCCCCCCGTCGGTCAGCGCCAGCTGGAGGCCGCGGCCCTCGGGGTTGGAGCTCCGGACGACCACGATGACCCCACGGCCTTGCTGGCCGGCCAGATCGAGGATGGGGCGCAGGGCCCCGAGCCCGAGATAGGGGGCGACCGTCATGGCGTCCACCCGCAGGGTCGAGGCCGGGTCCAGCCAGGCCGAGGCGTAGGCCGCCGACGTGGTGCCGATGTCACCCCGCTTGGCGTCGCCGATGACCATCAGGTCGCAAGCCCTGGCGGCGGCGAGTATCGACTCCAGTGCCGCCATCCCCCGGGCCCCGAACCGTTCGAAGAATGCCACCTGGGGCTTCACGACCGGGACCACGCCGGCGAATGCTTCGATGCAGCGCATCCCAAAGGTGTGGAGTCCCTCGGCATCGTCGCTCAGGCCCCACTGGGCGAGCAACGCCGCCGAAGGGTCGATCCCGGCACACAGTGGGCCCGACTTCGCAACCGCCGTGGCCAGGCGGGCGCTGAATCCTTGCTGTTCGGACAGCTCATCCATGGGCCACTCCCCTCAGTTCGACGACCCGGCGCACACCTTGTCTCGAGCACCACCGCCTCAGCTCGGCCAATACCTTGATCGGTGCCCTGGGGTCCCGGAAGGTCGCCGTGCCGACCTGGACAGCGTCGGCACCGGCCATGATCAGCTCGACGGCGTCCGCTCCCCCCATCACCCCTCCGACCCCGATGATGGTGGCGTTGGGATGGGCGGCCCGGACGTCGAAGACGGCCCGGACGGCCACCGGGTGGATGGCCGGGCCCGACAGCCCACCGCCGGCGCCGCCCGAGCCGAGGACCGGTCGGCGGCGATCGGTGTCGATGGCCATGCCCAAGACGGTGTTGACCAGCGTGACGCCCTCAGCCCCGGCGGCCAGGGCGGCGCCGGCGATGTCGGCGAGATCGGACACATTGGGGCTGAGCTTGGCCCACCGGGGCAGCCCCGGGCAGTGCTCGGCGACGGCGGACACCACCTCGGCGGTGGCCGACGGCGAGTGGGCGAACATGCGGCGCCGGTCCTCCACGTTCGGGCAGCTCACGTTGACCTCGATGGCCACGATCCCCGACAGGCCGGCGACGATGGCGGCGGCTTTGGCGTAGTCCTCGACCTTCTGGCCCCAGATGCTCACGACGACCTTGGCGCCGGCGGCCAGAAGGCCGGGCAGGTACTCCTCCACCCACACCGGTAGGCCAGGGCCTTGGAGGCCCACGCTGTTGAGCATGCCCGAAGGGGTCTCATGGACCCGGAGGGGCGGATTGCCGGGCCAGGGGCCGACGGAGAGGGACTTCACGACCACGGCCCCGAGCTCGCCCAAGGGGAAGTAGGCCTGGAGCTCGTCACCGTGGCCGGCCGTGCCCGAGGCCGTCATCACCGGGTTGGCCAGCGTCAGCGAGCCAACCTTGGTCGTGAGGTCCACGTCTCCCGCCACGACGGCACGCCACGCCCTACGCACCCGGTCGACCCGCTCCGACCCGGTCGGGATCGCCCCGGTCATCCTTCGTGGTACTCCTGGAGGGACCGGACCGACAACGGGTGGCTGATCCAGTCGGCGATGCCGGCGGCGGCGGCGCGGGCGGCGGCCACCGTCGTCAGGCACGGGACCATGTGCGACAGGGCTGTCGACCGGATGTGGTTCCCATCGGCCCTCGGCCCGCGGCCCCGGGGGGTGTTGACCACCAGCTGTACCTTCCCCCCGGCAATGAGATCGACGGCGTCGACCACGCCGGGGTGGGACTCACCGACCTTGGCCACCACCGTGGCGACAGGGACGCCCTCGGCCTCGAGCATGGCCGCCGTCCCCGAGGTGGCCGCCAAGTCGAAGCCGAGGGCCACGAACTGTCGCGCCGCGTCAAGGCCGCCGGCCTTGTCCCGGTCGGCGAGTGACAAGAACACCGTCCCCTCGACGGGCAGCCGGTTGCCGGCGGCGATCTGGCTCTTGGCGAAGGCCAGGCCGAAGGTTGAGCCGATCCCCATGACCTCGCCGGTGGAGCGCATCTCAGGGCCGAGCAGGGTGTCCACCTCCGGGAAGCGGTTGAAGGGCATCACCGCTTCTTTCACCGAGACGTGACCCTCGACGGGAGGGCGCAGCTGCCCCTCGGCACGCAGTTCGGCCAGCGTGGCACCGACCATGACCCGGGCGGCCACCATGGCGACGGGCACGCCGGTGGCCTTGGCCACGAAAGGCACGGTGCGACTGGCCCTCGGGTTGGCCTCCAAGACGTAGGCCTGATCGTCCTTCACGGCGAACTGGACGTTGATCAGTCCGACCACCGAGAGGGCCTCGGCGATGGTCGCCACGTGGGCCTCCAAGTTGGCGATCACCGACGGCGACAGCGTCTGGGGCGGGAGGGCGCATGCCGAGTCGCCCGAGTGGACGCCGGCCTCTTCCACGTGCTCCATCACGCCGCAGATGACGAGGTCGCCGGTGGCGTCCCGCACGGCATCGACATCGACCTCGACAGCGTCCTCTAAGAACCGGTCGACCAGGACGGGGCGGTCGGCCGTCACCCCGCCCTCGCGGCCGAGTGATCCTCCGACCCCCGACATGGCCTCGACCGCCGCCACCAGCCGCTCGTCGTCATAGACGATCTCCATGGCCCGGCCGCCCAGGACATAGGAGGGTCGTACGAGCACCGGATAGCCGATGGACGAGGCCACCGCTACCGCTTCGGACGACGTCGTGGCCGTCCCCCCGGGCGGCTGGGGGATGCCGAGTGCACCGCACAGGTCGTTCCACTGCTCACGATCCTCGGCCAGGTCGATCGACGCCGGTGAGGTGCCGAGGACCAGGGCCTCGTCGATACCGGCGGCCAGCTTGAGGGGCGTCTGACCACCGAGGGAGACGATCACGCCGACCAGGCGGCCACCGTCGACCGAGGCGGCTGTCTCGGCCTCCAACACGTTGGCCAGGTCCTCTGGGGTGAGAGGCTCGAAGTACAGGCGGTCCGAGGTGTCGTAGTCGGTCGAGACCGTCTCGGGGTTGCAGTTGACCATGACCGTCTCGTAGCCGGCGGCCTGGAGGGCGAAGCTGGCGTGGACGCAGCAGTAGTCGAACTCGATGCCCTGGCCGATCCGATTGGGGCCTGAGCCGAGGATGATGACCCGCGGCCGGTCCGAGCTGCGGACCTCGTCCTCGTCCTCGGTCGTCGAGTAGTGATAGGGCGTATGGGCCTCGAACTCGGCACCACAGGTGTCGACCGTCTTGAAGGTGACGACCGCCCCGAGCCCGGTTCGGGCCGAACGGATGTCAGAGGCGGTGGTCGACCCCCCGAACAGGTAGGCCAGCTGCTGGTCGGAGAAGCCGAGGCGCTTCAGCCGGCGCCAGGCCCGGCGATCGAGGTCGGCCACGGTCACCCCCAGAGTCACCTGGAGGTCGAGGGCCATGCGGGCGTCGGTGATCTCGGCCATCCCCGAGAGGAACCATGGGTCGATGCCCGTCACCTCGGCCAGGGCATCGACCGACAGCCCCCGACGGAACAGCGTCTCCAGCTGGTAGATCCGCTCGGGCGTGGCCGTCGCCACGCGGGTGACAAGCTCGTCGGTGGAAAGGGCGTCGAGGGCGAGCTCGGCCGAGTCGGCGTTCAGTCCCGAACGTCCCTGCTCGAGGGAGCGCACCGCCTTTTGCAGCGACTCGGGGAAGGTGCGCCCGATGCCCATAACCTCGCCGACCGACTGCATGCGGGTGCCCAGCTCGTCGGTCGACCCCGGGAGCTTCTCGAAAGCCCATCGGGGGATCTTGGTGACCACGTAGTCGATGGTGGGCTCGAACGAGGCGGGTGTGGCCCCGGTGATGTCGTTGGTGATCTCGTCGAGGCGGTAGCCGACGGCCAGCCGGGCGGCGATCTTGGCGATGGGGAAGCCGGTGGCCTTTGAGGCCAGCGCCGATGATCGCGAGACTCGCGGGTTCATCTCGATGACCACCTGGCGGCCGTCGGCGGGGTCGACGGCGAACTGGACGTTCGAGCCTCCGGTCTCGACGCCCACCCGGCGGATGCAGGCGAAGGCCGAGTCGCGCATGGCCTGGTACTCGACGTCAGTCAGGGTCTGGGCCGGGGCGACGGTGATCGAGTCCCCGGTGTGCACGCCCATCGGGTCGAAGTTCTCGATGGAGCAGATGACCACGCAGTTGTCGGCGTTGTCCCGCATGACCTCGAGCTCGAACTCCTTCTGGCCGGCGATGGACTGCTCGATCAGCACCTCGGAGATCGGCGAGGCGTCGAGGCCCTCGCTGGCCAGTCGGACCAGATGGTCCCGGGAGACGGCGATACCCGTTCCGGCGCCGCCCAGGATGTAGCTCGGGCGCACCATGATGGGGAAGCCGATGAGCTCCCCGATGGCCAGGGCCTCGTCGAGCGAGTGGGCGAAGCCCGAAGCCGGGACCAACAGGCCGATCTCCTCCATGGCCGCTTTGAACTTCTCACGGTCCTCGGCCGTGGCGATGGCCTCGGCGTTGGCTCCGATCACCTCCACTCCGTAGGCGTCGAGCACGCCACGCTCGGCGAGCGCCATGGTCAAGTTGAGAGCGGTCTGGCCGCCGAGGGTCGGAAGCAGTGCGTCGGGCCGCTCCCGCTCGATGATGGCGGTGAGCACATCGGGATCGAGAGGCTCGACGTAGGTGCGGTCGGCCATCGACGGGTCGGTCATGATGGTCGCGGGGTTCGAGTTGGCCAGCACGACCCGGAACTTCTCCTCAGCCAGGACCCGACAGGCCTGGGTCCCCGAGTAGTCGAACTCACAGGCCTGGCCGATGACGATGGGCCCCGAACCGATGACCAGGATCGATTCGATGTCGGTGCGACGAGGCACTAGTGGGCCTCCCCCTTCGTGGTCGGTGGACGTCGAGCGGGCGTTGCCCCCGTGGCGTCCATCAGCAATCGGAACTCTTCGAACAGGTACCGGGCGTCATGGGGGCCAGGCCCCGCCTCGGGGTGGTACTGCACGCTGAAGGCCGGGGTATGGCGGCTGGCCAGCCCTTCGATGACGCCGTCGTTGAGGTTGACGTGGGTGACGTCGGACCCGTCCATCGAGTCCTCGGCCACCGCGTAGTTGTGGTTCTGGGAGGTGATCTCAACCCGTCCCGTCGAGAGCCTCTTGACCGGATGGTTGCCGCCGTGGTGACCGAAGGGCAGCTTGTAGGTGCTCGCCCCGAGGGCGGTGGCGAGGAGTTGGTGACCGAGGCAGATCCCGAACAGCGGGACCCGGCCGTGCCCGACCAAGGTGCGGATCTCCCCGATGATCGGGGCAAGGGCAGCCGGGTCGCCCGGGCCGTTGGACAAGAAGATCCCGTCGGGCTCCATGGCGAGCACCTGGTCGGCCGAGGTCGAAGCCGGAACGACCGTGACCGTCGCCATCTCCCCCATCTGGCACAGCATGGCCTCTTTGATCCCGAAGTCGTAGGCCACCACCCGGTACGGGCCGCTCCCCCGGGTGAGGATGGACGGCGTCGACACCGTAGACACGAGATCGACCCCGTCGGTGACGCTGGCCGCGGCCGCCGCGGTGCGAAGATCGGCCTCGACAGCCGTGCCGAAGGCACAGGGCATGGCCCCTTTGTCCCGAAGGTGGCGGGTCAACCTCCTCGTGTCGATGCCGGCGATGCCGGGCACCGAGTTGCGGATGAGGAAGGCCTCGAGGGACTCGGTCGACCGCCAGCTGCTCGGGCGGTCGGTGAGCTCCCTCACGATCACGCCCCGGCAGTGGGGGCGGCTGGCCTCGTCGTCGGTCGGGTTGACGCCGTAGTTGCCGATGTGGGGATAGGTAAAGGCGATGACCTGCCCGGCATAGGACGGATCGGTGATGACCTCTTGGTAGCCCGACAACACGGTGTTGAACACCGCCTCGCCCGTGGCCACGCCGCAATCGGGCACCGCCCCTATGGCCTCTCCCTCGAAGACGGTCCCGTCAGCCAGGACCAACAAGGCGTCGGCCCGGGGGGCGAGCCCGCTGCGGCCGGTCATCGCTGGGCCTCGGCATCGATGACCACGGCCTCGCCGGCATAGACGGTGTGGCGGACCTGGCCGGTCAGGGTTCGCCCGAGGTACGGCGAGTTCCGGCTGCGGCTGGCGAGGGCGGCGACGTCCACGGTCCAGCGGGCCGTCGGGTCGATCACGCACAGGTTGGCGGGTGATCCGGGGGCGATCGGCGCCCCTTGGACGCCGCCATGGGCGGCGTCGAGGGCGGCGATGGCCGCCGGCTGCCAGCTGAGCAGCCCGAGGACCGAGGCCAGTGGCAGGTCGAGCTCGGTGATGGCCAGCGAGAGGGCGGTCTGGAGGCCGAGCATGCCGGGCGGAGCCTGGTCGAAGGGGAGATCCTTCAGCTCGGGGGTGTGCGGGGCGTGGTCGGTGGCGATGGCATCGACGGTGCCGTCGGCCAGGCCGACCTTGACCGCGTCGACGTCCGCTTGGGGTCGAAGGGGGGGGTTGACCTT
>Ga0182030_10022776_pt1 | contig 11639 bp, 10 predicted proteins | sample 812S3MmetaG_FD_121299 | JGI IMG/M metagenome (GOLD analysis project Ga0182030, IMG submission 121299) | Permafrost microbial communities from Stordalen Mire, Sweden - 812S3M metaG (Illumina Assembly) | ecosystem: Environmental > Terrestrial > Soil > Wetlands > Permafrost | place: Sweden... | reverse complement strand
GTCCTGCCGGCGGTCTATACCGTGCTGGGCCAGGACCACCGCAAGGCGGCGACTTCTCGCCGGACGCTGGAAATCGCGGCGGTTACCTGACAATTTCCGGTAGTTGCTCCACGCAACCATTTTGGAACGGTGGCTATGAGTTTGAGTCGGCGCAAACTTGGTTCACAAGGACTTGAGGTCTCGGCAATCGGCCTCGGCTGCATGGGTATGAGCCAGTCCTACGGTCCTGCCGACGAGGGCGAATCGATCGCGACACTCCATCGAGCCATCGAACTCGGGTGCGATTTCTTCGATACGGCACAGGCCTATGGCCCGTTCAAAAACGAGGCGCTGCTCGGCAGGGCATTCAAGGGACGCCGCGACAAGCTCGTGGTCGCCACCAAGTTCGGCTTCCGCCTGACGGCCGATGGTTCCCGGCCCGCTGGGGACAACAGGACCAGCCGACCTGAGGATATCCGCGAATCCGTCGAGGCATCGCTGAAGCGCCTCCAGACAGACCATATCGACCTGCTCTATCAGCATCGCGTGGACCCGAAGACGCCGATGGAGGATGTGGCGGGTGCAGTGGGCGACTTGGTGAAACAGGGCAAGGTGCGATTCTTCGGCCTGTCCGAGGCCGGCATCGCCAATATCCGCCGCGCCCACGCCGTCCATCCGGTTTCGGCGCTGCAAAGCGAATATTCTCTGTGGGAACGCAATCTGGAGCCGCAGATCATCCCTACATTGCGCGAACTCGGCATCGGCCTGGTGCCGTTCTGCCCGCTCGGCCGTGGTTTCCTCACCGGCGCGGTCAGCCGCGCGGAGGCCTATCCCGAAGGCGATTTCCGGCGCGGCGACCCACGCTATGAGGGCTCGAACTACGACGCCAACATGCAGGCGGCGCAGATCGTCCGTGATATCGCGGCGGCGCTGGGCGCCAAGCCGGGGCAGATCGCCCTTGCCTGGTTGCTGGCGAAGGGCGACGATATCGCGCCGATTCCCGGGACCAAGCGACGGACCTATCTGGAAGAAAACCTGGCCGCCGATTCCGTCCGGATCGATGCCGCGCAGATGAAGCAACTAGACGTGGCTTTGGCGCCGGGAAAAATCTCGGGCGAGCGCTACCCTGCATGGGTGATGGCGACTGTCGACCGCTAACCGGCGGAACTAAAGAGGGGGGAGGCGATGGGCAAGAGCATCGAAGAACGGCTCCGCATCATCGAGATCAAGGACGCGGCGGCAATGGCGATGTACCGCTATTGGCGTTGTCTTGACTATAAATTGTTCGACGAACTGCCCGATGTCTTCACGCAAGATGCCTATGGTGACTGGGGCATGCCGAGCTGGCGCAAAACCGGCCGCGCCGAAATTTGCGAATGGCTGCATGCAAACGAAAGCCAATCCGATCTCAGGCTCAGCCATTTCGGTCATAATCCGGAAATCTTCGTCATCAACGACAAAGAGGCGCACGGCATTTTCAAGCTTCAGGACCTGGTGATGGTCGGCGGCATGAAGATCATGGCCGGCTTCGGCCAATATCGGATGGTCTTCGTCGAATGCGACGACGGTGTCTGGCGGATCAATCGGTTAAACCTCAATTACGCCTATCGTGAATCCACTCAGCATTTTGTCGACGACAAGATGCTGACGACCACGCCGGAACTCAGCCAATAAAGACCATGTCGGCACCGGCCTTACCGGTGACCAAGCTCCAAATCTTTTGGGGCTTCTGGTCGATCATCGGGCTGGGCGTGGTCGGCTGGGCATCGCTGCATATAGGCGGTACCGCTGCGATGCTGGACGACCTTTCCCATGGGTGGGGGGCGCTTGCCATCGCGCTGGACCTGCTGTTCGTCGCGATCCCGGTTGTGGCGTTCATGGTCATAGAATCACAAAGGCTGGGCATGCGCTGGCCCTGGATCTGGGTGCCGCTCATTCTGCCCCTGCCCGGTGCATTCGTGATCCCTCTGTTCTTTCTTTTGCGCGAACGCGCCCTCTTGCGCATAGCATCGCGACAACATTCGGCCAAAGGAAACGCCTGATGATCGAGCTTCTGGGCATGTCGAGCCCGAACGTCCAGAAAATCCAGATCATGCTGGAGGAAACCGCTCTGCCTTATCGGGTCAGGCGGATCGATGTTTGGAAGGGCGAGAATTTCACGTCCGAGTTCGAGGCGCTGAACCCCAACGGCAAGGTCCCTGTCATCATCGACGACGACGGCCCTGATGGGCAGCCCTGCACCGTATTCGAATCCGGCGCGATCCTGATCTATCTGGCGGAAAAGACCGGCCGATTCCTGCCCGCCAACGGGACTGCCCGCTATCAGGTGCTGGAATGGTTGGCCGTGCAAATGTGCGGGGTCGGGCCGATGTTCGGCCAATATACGCATTTCCGGGTTTTCGCGCCCAAAGGCAACGACTATGCGGAAAGCCGCTATCGTACCCAGGCTGTGCGTCTGTTCGAGGCGCTGGATCACCGTTTGGGCCAGACCCGCTTCCTCGGTGGCGAGGACTACTCCATTGCCGATATGGCGACCTTTCCCTGGACTCGCGACCGTTCGGGTAAATGGGGCGGTGATTGGGGCGGCTATAGGAACTTCAACCGCTGGTTTGACGAGGTGTCAGCCCGTCCGGCGGTCAGTCGCATGACTGCCGAGATGGACAAGGTTTGGCAGGAAGACCTCGTGTCCATCGGCACTGCATCGGACGAGATCAGGGACCGGCTGTTGGGCCGGGGCGATTTCACCAAGGCACCCTCGCCATGAGTCCCGACGATCCCGTGGTCCGGGACTTGCTGGCGCGTCAAGACCGCAGCGAGTCTAAGGAGGCGATCCGCGATTGCCTCTATCGCTATTGTCGCGGGATAGACCGGGCTGATGCCGAGATGTTGCGATCGGCCTATTGGCCAGACGCAATCGACGATCATGTGCTGTTCAACGGCAACGCCTACGAGTTCATCGACTGGTGCGTCCCATTGCTGGCACAGGTCGAGCACAGCCAGCATATGCTGGGGAATATCCTGATAGAGATCGACGGCAACGAGGCGCGGGTAGAGACCTATTACCATGCCTATGAACGGCGGCGGCGCCCCTCAGGCGCGCCTTACGAGATGTTCGTCGGCGGTCGCTATCTCGATCGCTTCGTCCGGAGGGAGTGGGAGTGGCGAATTCTCCGTCGTACAGTGATGTGGGACTGGTTCCGCCACTTCAAGGACTCCGCGGATCTGGACAAGGGCGTGTTCGGCAGCGGACCTGTCAGGATGAGCGGCAAATATCCCGACGATCCGTCATATGCGCTGTTCGGGCGGCGCTGAATTCAGTGTAGTGTGCCGATCAACGATAAACCGGGAGGAAACTGTGTTTCATTTGACGACTAGACCGTTTCTTATTGCATTGGCGCTTACCGCCACGGGCTGTGCTTCGATGCATGCCAACCAGCAGGCTGCTGCGCCGGTTGCTCCGGCCCCTGTTGCCGCGGCTCCGGCCCCGGCCGCCCAGCCGGCCCCGCCAGTGCGGGTGCGCGGGGCTATTGCAGAACTGACCGACACTTCAATCACGATCATCAAAAAGAACGGCGAGAAGCAGGTGGTTCAGCTTCCGGCCAAATATGCCGTGAACGCGCTGGTCAAAGCCAAATTGTCCGACATCAAGCAAGGCGTCTTCATCGGAACGACCGCGCGTCCGAAGAAGGACGGTACGCTCGTGGCCGACGAGGTCCATATCTTCCCGGACAGCATGCGCGGCGCGGGCGAAGGCCATTATCCTTGGGACACCGATGCGGATGCGACCATGACCAATGCTTCGGTCACCGAGATTACTAAGGCGGTCAAGGTCAAGGGAAAGACCCTGACGCTGACCTATAAGGGCGGAGAAACCAAGGTAACCGTCGTGCCCAAGACCTCGATCGTTATGGTTTCGCCGGGTTCCAAGGCCGATCTCAAGAAGGGCGCGTCCGTCTTCGCGATAGCCAGCGTGACGCCGGATGGGGGCCTCAAGACCGGCTTCCTGCTGGTCGGCAGGGGCATTCACCCGCCGATGTGATCTGATTGGGCGAGGGCGGCTTAACCGTTAAAGCTGCCTTCGCCGACAATTACGGATTTACCCCCGACGCGGATCGCCACGACGCGCCCGTCCCCTTTTTCGGCCGACGCGGTGATGAAGCTCGGCCGTCCGATTTCGGCCCCTTGTTCTACCGTCCAGGTAAAGACGCCATCTCGGTCGGGCAGGCCGGCAGCGAGGCTGGAGGCGAGAATTCCCGCCGCCGAACCGGTTGCCGGATCTTCGGCTACGCCCACACCAGGCGCCCACATCCTGACCTTGATCGTGCCGCCCGGCGCAAAGTCGCCTGCAAGCGCGTAAATCTGACGTGTCCAGGCGTCTGGCGGGAAAGCCGTCTCCCACGTGGCAGTATCGAACCGGGCGGCTGCGACTGCGTCTAAATCAGCCAGCGGAATGCAGCAGAATCGAATGCCGATTCCGGCCATCCATGGCGCGCGGTGATCCATCCTTTCCTCTCGTAACCCGAGCATATGCGCGAGCGTCTCGCGGGGCAGCGGGCACTCCCTGATTTCGGCATCGCCAGCCAGCGTCAATTCGGCGAAGCGATGCCCATCCGCGATTCTGGCAGTGACATGCACAGTGCCGACTTCCTCGTCGAACACGAAGCGGCGCCCAGCGCCGGCTTCCTTGTCCTGCGAAGCGAGAACGACCGCGGTGCCGACATTCGGGTGCCCCGCGAACGGGAGTTCCTCATGCGGCGTGAAAATCCGTACGCGATGCGTGTGACCGGGCTTGCGCGGCGGCAGGACGAATGTGGTTTCGGAAAAATTCAGTTCGCGCGCATAGGATTGCATCAGCGCATCGGGAATGCCCTGCGCATCGGGAAACACGGCAAGCTGATTGCCGCCGAAGGGACGGTCGGTGAAGACGTCGACCAGGACAAAGCGATGAGACATGCCCAATCCTAATAAAAACGCCGCGCCAGGGTAACCCGGCGCGGCGGACTTTTATCGGACAAGGCCAAACTCAGGGTCAACCGGCATCCTTGGCCAGTGGAATGGCGAGGAAGATGTTGGTTCCGTCTCGGTTGATCAGAACTGCGACTGCCTTTTTCCCGGCCTTGGTTGCCTTCTTCACGGCGCCCGCTGCATCTGATGGGCTGCTGACGGGCGTATTATCCACTCGGACAATAAGATCGCCGGTACGTATACCCTGCTGTTCGGCCGGGCTGTCGGGCTTTACGCCGGCGACGACTGCGCCGGTCGCCGATTCTGATAGGCCGAGTTGCTGGCGGGCGTCCTTGTCCAGCGGCGCCAGATTGAGGCCGAGTCCGCCTGATTCACCCTCTTGCGGTCCCGCATCGCCGCCGTTTTTGCCGCGCTTCAGCGTTTCGATCGTGACAGAGATGGTCTGTTCCTTCCCGTCGCGCAGAACCTTGGCGGGGACCATCGTGCCGGGCTTGGTATTGCCGACCGCAAGCGCCAACTCATGCGTGCTTTTGACCGACTGGTCGCCGAACCCGATGACGACGTCGCCGCTCTTGAGACCAGCCTTCGCGGCCGGTCCGTCGGCAACGACATCGGCGACGACGACGCCGTTCGTGCTGGAGAGTCCCAGCGCATCTTCCATGTCAGGCGTAACGGCCTGCATCTGAACGCCTAGCCAGCCGCGAGTCACGGTGCCGCTCTTTTCCAGTTCATCGACGATCGGCTTGGCGATGTTGGAGGGGATCGCGAACCCGATACCGACGCTGCCGCCGCCGTTGGGCGAATAGATCGCCGTGTTGATGCCGATGACCTTGCCGTCCTCGTTGAAGGTCGGCCCGCCGGAATTGCCCTGATTGATGGGGGCGTCGATCTGCATATAGTCGACATAGGCGGAGTGTTCTTCGCTGGGTACATCGCGACCGTTGGCCGAGACGATGCCCGCGGTTACCGTGCCGCCCAGGCCGAAGGGATTGCCGACTGAAACCACCCAGTCGCCGACGCGTGCCTTCTGGCTGTCGCCGAACTGGACGCTGGGCAGCGGGTGTCCGGCCTCAACCTTCAGCACGGCGATATCCGCGACCGAGTCCGTTCCGACGACTTTGGCGTTCAGGGTCGTGCCGTCTTGGAGCGTTACTTTGATATCCTTGCCGTTCTTGACGACGTGATTGTTGGTAACCACAAAACCCGACGGGTCGACGATAAAGCCCGAACCGGCAACCTTGACTGGGCCTGAATGGAACTGGCGCATGCCTTGGCCGCCACCGAACCGCCGCATGAATTCCTGCATCCCTGGGGGAAGGTGCTGTGGACTATCGTCATCGCTTTCCGCGCTGACGTTCTGTTCGACTTCGGTAGCCGCGATATTGACGACGGCGCCCTTCACCTGCTCGACCAGCGGTGCAAAGCTCGGGGCGAATTCCGCCGCGGCGTCCTTTGGCAAAGCGCCCATTCCAACGCATAAAGCCAGCACTGCGGTCGCCGCCAGGGCGTTTGTGCGCGCGCCTTCAATCTTGTGTTTCACGATCAACCCACTCCATGTTGTCCGCCGCACTGGTCTGTCCGCAGAGGATCGCCCAGATGCGCGGCTTCTGGCGTTAAATCGGCGTGCGAAGGCATCTGCGCAAGGGAGGCACCCCCGCAAATCAGCATTGCACGGGACGTGCGCAGGGAATCCAAAGCCACGAAACGGCCTTATTTGCTTGGGAATGTCCGGAAATCGGTCAGGCAGTTCTATTTTTCTTAACGAAGTTGAGAAAAAACATCATTCCGGGTTATGCTGCGTCGCAGCAAACGGTGAAAATGCTTAGACCGCCGTTTGGCATGTTTCATGCCTCTCTTGAGTGTAATGCCGGTCTGCCCCTTGCAGTACGTTCAAAAAGTAAATAATTCACGTAGTGAAGCATATTGAGGCACGTTATGTCCGCGCAACTGAAGTCCGTACCACCAGTTACCCTTCGAGACTCAACCCAAAAGCCGCGCGCGGATTCCATTGGCGCTGTTGCGCGCGGCGTATCGTCTGTTGCTCTCAATCGTTTGGTTCGTGCGCACCGCAGTCGAATCTTCATTGGCGTCGGAGTTGTGATCGTGGCGATTGCCGCCATCGTGGCGAGTCAGCTTCTGGCGCATAAGCATAGTTTGGCTCCGCCTGCTCCCGTGCAGACCATTTCGGTCGGCCCCGTTGCCAGGGGGCCGATGCAGCGTTCGCTGGTCGTCAACGGTTCGCTTGCTGCCTGGGATGAATTGCCCGTCGGCGCCGAAGCCGGCGGTTTGGCGATCACCCAGGTTGCGGTCGAAGAGGGCGACCGGGTAACCAAAGGGCAGTTGCTGGCGCAGCTGGACGATTCTGTCCTGCGTGCACAGCTGGCCCAGGCTCACGCGTCGGTCGCCCAGGCGGAGGCCGAATTACGCAAGGCCGAGGCCATGTCCGCGACGGCAACTTCGGATGTGCGCCGTTCGAAGGAGCTTTCGAAGAACGGGTATATCAGTGGTCAAGCGGCAGAACAGCGCGAAACCGCCCTTGCCGGCGCCGTGGCGGATGTGAATGTCGCCCGCCAAAATCTCGTGACCGCCAAGGCCGTCGCTGACGAACGGGCGGCCCAGCTTGCCCAGACGGAAATTCGTGCGCCGACCGACGGCATCGTGTCCAAGCGGACCGCCACACTTGGGAATGTCGTTTCCATCGGCCAGCAGCTTTTTCGGCTGATTCGCGACGGCCGGGTCGAGCTTAGGGCCGAGGTCCCGGAAATGGACCTGCCGCGCCTGAAGCCGGGACAGGTGGCGACGATTATCGTCAACGATACCGACCCACAGCAGTTTGAAGGAAAGATCCGACTGATTGGTGCGACGGTCGATGCCCAGACGCGTATCGGCATGGTCTATATCGCCCTACCGGACGACCCGGTGCTCAAGCCCGGCATGTTTGTCCATGGAGAAATCAAGATCGGCTCGGGTGACGTGTTGCAGATCCCAGAAGAAGGGCTCGTCTTTAAGGACGGGAAGCCGGCGGTGTTCGTCATCGGAGCGGACGATCGTGCCAAACTGCGCATGGTAGAAACCGGTGCGCGCTTGAATGGGCTTGTCGAGATCACAGGCGGCGTCTCAGCCGGGGAGCGTATTGCGCTCGCCGGGGCCGGCTATCTCAAGGACAACGACCTGGTGCGGATTGAACAGGCGCTGCCGCAGCCTGCTGCGCTTCCGTCTCCGGCTGGGGCCGCGCAGTGAAATTCAATGTTTCGGCGATCTCGATTCGCCATCCGATTCCGCCGATCGTTCTGTTCATATTGCTGACGATTGCCGGGGTTCTGTCGTTTCTCGCGCTCGATGTGACCGATATGCCCGACATCGACGTGCCGATTGTGTCGGTCAATGTCGCGCGTCCGGGCGCGGCGCCCAGCGAACTCGAAATACAGGTGACGCGAAAGATCGAAGACGCGGTCGCCGGCCTCGGAAATATCGACCATATCCACTCGACCGTCTCGGACGGAAGCTCAGTAACCACGGTGGAATTTGCCCTGGGAACCAATACCGACCGCGCCCTGAACGATGTGCGCGACGCCGTCGCCAAGATCCGCCAAAATCTGCCTCAGGACATCCTTGAGCCGGCGGTACAGCGCGTCAACGTCGCCGGTATGCCGATACTCTACTATAGCGTATTCGCACCGTCGTTGACGACCGAACAGCTGTCCTGGCTGATCGACAACGAGGTTTCCCGTGCGATGCTGTCGGTCAAGGGCGTGGCCCTGGTCCAACGGATCGGCGGTGTCGATCGCGAAGTTCGAATCGAACTGGATCCCCAGCGTCTGATTGCTCTGGGCATCACTGCGGACGCAGTTAACGCACAGCTGGTCGGACTTAATGTCGACATCCCCGGTGGACGCGGGACAATCGGCGGCGCGGAGCAATCCATCCGCACCTTAGGCAGCGCCCGGACGGTCGATGACCTGCGCAATACCGAAATCGCATTGCCAAGTGGGCGTAAGGCCCGTCTTTCGGAGCTGGGCAAGGTCATCGACGGTCCCAGCGAACAAAGGCAATTGGCGCGCTATGACGGACAACCGGTGGTGTCGTTCAATATCCAGCGATCGCCAAATACCAGCGATCTCACCATCGCAGCAGGCGTTTACAAGCAGGTCGATGCCCTGCGTGCGCGCTATCCCGACATCGAATTCAAGCAGATCTATTCGACGACCGAGTTCACCAAGGAAGCCTATAATGCATCCGTCGATGCGCTGAGCATCGGCGCCTTGCTGGCAATCGTTGTGGTGTTCTGGTTCCTGCGGGATTGGCGGGCCACGCTGATCTCGGCGGCTGCGATGCCGCTGTCGGCCATTCCGACCTTTGCCGTCATGAAAATGCTGGGCTTTACGCTGAACGGCATTTCGATGCTGGCTCTGTCTCTGGTCGTCGGCATCCTGGTGGATGACGCGATCGTCGAGATCGAAAATATCGTTCGCCATATCAGGCAGGGCAAGTCGCCCTATCAGGCCGCGCTGGAGGCGGCGGACGAGATCGGCCTGGCGGTTATCGCAACCACGGCGACGATTATGGTCGTCTTCCTGCCGGTCAGTTTCATGGGCGGTGTGCCCGGCCAGTTTTTCCGGCAGTTCGGCATAACGGTTGCGGTTGCCGTCTTCTTCTCACTGCTGGTGGCGCGGCTGATTACGCCGATGATGGCTGCCTATTTCTTGCAAGCCCATCCGCAGGAGGCACCGCCGCGCTGGCTCGGCTTCTATATTCGGTCGCTGCGCTGGTGCCTTGCCCATCGTGGATTGACGATATTGGGCGCGATCGGGATTTTTGCCGCTTCATTGGCACTGATACCGCTAATACCGACGGGGTTTTTCCCTGACGCCGATCAGGGCCAATCGGAGTTGCAGATAGAGCTTTCGCCGGGCGCGACGCTGGCCGACAGCAACGGTGTGACCAGCCATATTTCCGATATGCTTCGCACACGTCCCGAGGTGCGCCACGTCCTGGTGTCGGTGGGCGGGCAAGGCGACATCCGCAAGTCTAACCTTTTCGTCAAACTGGCCCCGCGCAGCGAACGCAAATTGACCCAAAAGCAGTTTGAGACTGCGATTCGCCCGGTATTGCTTTCCGTGCCGGGGATTCGTTTCGGGTTCGTCGGCACCGGCTTCGGTGAGAAAGACATTTCGGTGATCTTGTCCGGCGACGATGGTCCGGCCCTGGAACAGGTGTCGGAACGGCTGCTGAACGAGATTCAGACGATCCCCGAAGTTGTGAACGTCGCCTCTACTGCCAGCCTGCTCCGGCCGGAAGTGCTGATCAAACCCCTGTTTGACCGGGCGGCGCAGGTCGGCGTGTCGGTTCAGCAGATTGGCCGCGTCGCGATGCTCGCCACACTGGGTGATCTCGATCAGAATTTGGCGAAGTTCAATATGGGCGACCGGCAGATTCCCATTCGCGTTCAACTGGACCCCAGCACGCGCAATGACATTGGGACGATCGAAAATTTGCGGGTAATAACATCTACCGGCGCGTCTGTACCGCTCAAATCGGTCGCCGACGTCAGTCTGGGTGCCGGGCCGGCACAGATCGACCGTTTCGACCGCAGCAGAAAGATCGCGGTCGAGGGCGACCTGCTGGCGGGCGCCGAAATCGGGCCGGTGCTGGCAAAAATATATGCCTTACCGGTGCTGCAGAATTTACCACCCGAGGTACATCTGTCGAAATACGGCAATGCCGAGCAGATGGGCGTGCTGCAGCATGATTTCGGCACGGCGCTCGCCGCGTCTCTTCTGCTGATATTCGCCGTGCTGGTTCTGCTGTTCGGCAATTTCTTTCAGCCGCCGACAATCATGATGGCGTTGCCGCTGTCCATTGGCGGCGCGCTGGTGGCCTTGCTGATTGCCGGAAAGGCCTTGTCGATGCCATCGATGATCGGCCTGCTGATGTTGATGGGCATCGTCACCAAGAACTCCATCCTGTTGGTCGAATATGCCATCGTCGCGATGCGCGATCGGGGTTTGGGTCGATCCGAAGCGCTGATCGATGCAGGGCGCAAGCGCGCTCGGCCGATCATTATGACGACGGTCGCTATGATCGCCGGAATGACTCCGATTGCGGCAGGTCTTGGCGCTGATTCCGATTTCCGGTCGCCGATGGCGATCGCGGTGATCGGCGGTCTGGTTACGTCGACCCTGCTCAGTCTGGTCGTGATTCCCGCAGTGTTCACCTATTTCGACGATCTTCAGCTTTGGGTCGTGCCGCGCCTGAAGCGAATGTTGACCATCGATCAAGCGCATGCGCCCAAATCGGGCGGACCTCATACGCCGGTTCTCCCCGCGGCGGAGTAGTCCGGTCGTAATCCGCGCCATAGCCTTATGGCGCGGCGTTGCTTAGCATTGCCGAGTCGCACGTCTAAGCGGGGAGTGGGTCGCGCATGGATTTCTATACCGTCCTGATTTTTGTCCATGTACTGCTGTTCGCGGGCTGGTTCGGTGGACATTTGGGCGTCCTGGCTCTGCTGCGTCAGGCGCGATCGTCCCGGCTGGATCCCGAACATCGCGGCTTCACCCTTCGACTGGCGATGCGGCTTGACCGCATTCCGCGCACCGCCTTCGCTCTGATGCCCGCCGTCGGCCTTACGCTTGCACAAAGCTGGGGCTCTCCCGTCCGCGGCCCCTTCCTGGTTCTGGTTTGGGCGATTACCGCCG
>Ga0182030_10022775_pt1 | contig 11639 bp, 10 predicted proteins | sample 812S3MmetaG_FD_121299 | JGI IMG/M metagenome (GOLD analysis project Ga0182030, IMG submission 121299) | Permafrost microbial communities from Stordalen Mire, Sweden - 812S3M metaG (Illumina Assembly) | ecosystem: Environmental > Terrestrial > Soil > Wetlands > Permafrost | place: Sweden... | reverse complement strand
TTAACCTTTGCTGTTTAATGGCAAACCTTTGAAGTTTAGCGACCAAACTTTGCTGTTTAGCGACGAACATTTGCTGATTAATTGCTAACCTTTGCTCATTAGCGGCAAACCTTTGCTGTTTAGTAATCAACCTTTGCTGTTTAACGACGGAATTTTTCAGAAAAATGCCAGAATATTGCCATTTTGACCGTAACTGTCCCAATTATGGCAGGACAATGTCAGATAACGGGACAAATCTCACCTCCCAACTCCCATCTGCCGATTTCCATCTGCCAACTCCGAAATCGTCAACTACCGGCAAAGACCATCGGGCGGTAATTGGCTGGACAACCCGTCGAGCCATTCATAAGGTCGAAGCCATGGCCACATCATGGCAAACCGGCAGTCCGCCCGGCGCGGTTCACGGAAAGTTTGGGGATTGGCCACGCCGCCAAATACCCCGTTAGGCGGCAACGGGCATTAAACCAAAATAACAACCATGAAAAATAGAATGCTTGGTTCATTAGTTGTTTATTTGTTTGCCCTCGTCTTTGCCGGCTGTGCGACATCTCATCCAGATCAAGCGACCGGCTGGATCACAAAATACGACATTAAAGAAGCAGACGATTTAAGAGCGGGCTTGCCCGCCCACTTTGGATTGCCGAGCAGTCAGATTCAGGTTGAGGCTGGTTCAGGCGTGGTTTATATCACGGTTTTGGGAGTGCGTTCTTCGCCCGACCGTCAGGCGATTGCCGACAAGGTCTTGAAGATAGCAGAGCGGAATCCAAAAAAAAATGAATTGGATTAGGCTCAAATATGAGAAGTAAGCCTATGCCGCACAACCCGTCGTCGTCTGCCACCTAACGCCGCAGCGAATGGCGCTGTCGCTGCTCCCGTCGCGAGCCGGCGGGTAGCTCCGACCAGGCCGCATTAAACCGCACACAAATATGGAAACACAAACCATCACCTCGAAACGCAAACGCCTGGCCGAATGGCAAGCCATCCACAAACAGTTGCTTCGCACGGACGCACAGTATCGGAAGCGTCACACCTCCTTTCTGTTCACCGTCGTTTGCCTATCGTGCATTATGCTGGCTTTCTATCTGCCGTTCTTTGGCATCCATCTTTTCGGTTTTGCGGCAGATGTGGCTATCATTGCTTGTGACTCTGCCTTGATTGTTTATTTGGCCTGGCGACAGTTCCAATTTCAGAATCAGCGGATACAGAGTTATTCGCAATTGAGCCATGACGTTTAGTTTCACATCTGTAGTGCGACAATTGGGTGGTTTTGGCAGACAGTGTCCTGCCTTCAAGCGCGCGGACACGTCCGCACTTTGGAACGACGCAACCCGTCAGCTTGCTACGTTAAGACATAAAAATGAACACCCCAATGCTTTGTAGAAACATATGATTTCTACAAAGCATTGGGTTCACTGTTCGGCACCGGGCTTTTCAAAATCACAATTGATCAACGCCGCCGCTTCCTGCGACAGGTGACGGGCATAAACCCAGTCATACCAGAAACCGGAGCCGGGCCGGCCATGATCCAAACCGGTCTTGAATTTATCGTCAATCAGCTGGCGGCCCAGCGCCAGTTCGGAGCAGGCTTCGCTGGTTTGGCCGCTTTGATAATAAGCCATGGCCAAAATGACATGGATGGTGGCATCGCTGCAGGGAAATTTATTACCCTGCGCCAGGGCACGTTGACACCATTGGCTGGCCGCGTCGTAATTGCCACACCGGTATTGCCACAGGCCAAGAGGCATAAATGTCCACTCGCTCTGGCGGCTTTTTGAAAGCGAACGAACCTGCTTTTCCAAGGCATCCACCATCGGCTTCATCGTTTCGATTTGAGATTTATTTAAGGGCAACAAAATACAGGCAAGCAGGATGCTGCCGTTCGGCGTCGCGGCAAAATTGGTAACGGCCATCCGCCAGAGCCGCCCATATTGTTCCAAGTCGCCAGTTTCAGCCAAAATCACGCTGCAGGCTTGGTAATCAAAGATGACTTGTCCGAGACTGTCCAGCTTGTCAATTTTGATCAGGGCCGAGTAGCGCTCGCTGGCCAATTGCCAGTGGCCTTGCAACGCCTGCCACTCACCCACCGAGCGGAGCGCGGACGCGCAATCCAGTGTCGGGTTGACCGGAAAAATTTTCACCTCGCTAAGAATTTCATCCGCCTCGTCATATTTCCCCTGGCTCACAAACATCACCGCCTGCGTGATCTTGGCGCGGTCTTCGGCTTCCGCCCGCAGTTGGGTTTCCCGCTCGCGGGCATCTCTTTCATGAAAGCGCGCCTCGCGTTCGCGGAAAAAAAGCCAGGTGGACAAGCCCAGACCGAGCAACAGCGCCAGCGCCACCGCCCCGCTGGCGGCGAAAACAATTTTATTCCGCCGCACCAGTTTTTGCAGCCGGTAAAGCCGGCTCGGCGGACGCGCAACCACCGGTTCGCTGTCGAGATAACGCTGGATGTCCATCGCCAGCCCGTTGGCGGTGTCGTAACGACGGTTGCGGTCTTTTTCCAGCGACTTCATCACAATCCAGTCCAGGTCGCCCTTGATTTGTGAAATCAATTTCGGCGGCTCTGCATGGCGCTGGCTGGCGGTCAGCGTCAATTCCGTCCGTTGCAGCGACGTGATCATCGTCGAAGGCAGTTGCGGATCTGTTTCACGCAATGTCCGCCGCATCTCGTCCAGCCCCGACTTCATCAGGATGCTGGTGTCGAACGGCGTCCGGCCGGTGAGCAATTCGTAAAGCAGCACGCCCAAGCTGTAAATGTCGCTGCGCGTGTCCACGTCCAGACCGCTAATCTCCGCCTGTTCGGGACTCATGTAAGCCGGCGTGCCAACGAACTGTTCGACGGCGGTGAACAGGGTGTTGTTCGTCAAGCGTCCTTCCGTTGCTTTCGCAATCCCAAAATCAATCACCTTCGGCACCGGCACGCCATCATGCAGCGTCACCAAAATATTCGACGGCTTGATGTCGCGATGAATGATGCCCTTTTGATGCGCGTGCTGGATGGCGCGGCAGGTCTGAATAAATAATCCCAACCGTTGGACGGTATCCAGTTTGTGGTCGTCACAAAATTTGGTTATACGCGTCCCGCGCACCAATTCCATCACGAAAAATGGCCGACCCGTTTCCGTCGCGCCCGCATCTAATACCCTGGCGATGTTCGGATGATCCATCATCGCGAGCGCCTGGCGCTCGGCCTCAAAGCGTGCAATGACGCTCTTCGTATCCATGCCCAGCTTGATGACTTTGAGCGCCACCTGTCGGCGGACCGGTTCTTCCTGTTCCGTCAGATAAACCGCGCCGCAACCACCTTCGCCGATTTTTTGCAACAACTTGTAACGGCCAACGCGACTGCCAATCTGCTCGTCGGTAAAATCAATTTCCCCATTCGACAACTTGATGGCCGCCGCCATTTGGGCATCCAACTCCGGAGCATTCACCGCCGCGTTGCCCTTCGCAAAAAATTTCTCGGCGTCGACATGAGCCAACAACATTTCCTCCACCGCCGCGCGCAGCCGCGCGTCGCCCGCGCAGGCACGATCCAGAAAACTCGCGCGCAAGGCCGCATCCGGCACGTTCAACGCGGCGAAGCACACCGCCTCTTCCAGTTGTGATTCCGGCGTCATGCGTTCTGCTCGCGAATCCAGCGGAACAATTTTATTTTGGCCACGACCCACTCCCGGTTCACCGTCCGCAGACTCGTGCCGGTGCTTTCCGCGACTTCTTCATTCGTCAGCCCGCCAAAAAATTTTAGCGATACAATCCGTGCCTTCGCCGCATCTTCCTTCTCCAGCCATTGCAACGCCTCGTCAATCAGCAAGACGTGCTCATCCGGCGTCGCAGCGGTAATCTCCAAATCTTCAATCGGCACACGGCTCTGGTCGCCGCCACGCTTCAGGGCGGACTTGCGCCGCGCGTTGTCAATGAGGATGCGCCGCATCGCATCCGCCGCCGCGCCAAAAAAATGTGCGCGGTTTTTCCACGTCCGATCACCCGCACCGACCAGTTGCAGCCACGCCTCATGCACCAGCGCCGTCGGTTGCAGCGTGTGACCGGCCGCCTCCCCCGCCATCCGCGCCGCCGCCATCCGCCGCAACTCTTCATAAACCAGCGGAAACAACTCTTCCGTGGCCTTGCTTTCACCGCAGCCGACAGATTGGAGCACCAAAGTGATGTCGCTCATGGGTTGTCTTGGTCAAAGTAAATCATTCGGCTAGCCATCGCCACAGGAATGTGTTCACTGCTGATCTAGTTGATATGGTTCAAGGTCAGATGTCAGGTCATTGAAGATGGCCGGTTAACCTCAGATTTTTAGAAGTTGAACGGATACCGATTGATCAAATCCGCCGAGGTGGTTGAGGAACTCCAGAAAGTATCTCCGCTGGAGACATCCTTACCGTCACCAGCGAGATCCAGGCGCGTGAACTAGCCAAGGTGAAACCGACGGATCGGGTCAAAGTATTGAAGCTGGCGGTCGAAAAAGCGGCCAAAGCCGGCAAATTGTTTCGGAAACCGTATATCCTGCAGGTCAGGCTTCCGCCAGTTTCATGAACCGGTTGGCAATGGCGAGTGCCGGATCAAGCGGCACTTCGGCGCGTTTCACGTTTTTCGGAATGCTGATGGCCCGAACCGGGCGCAGCTTCCTGCCGGCAAACTGCGGCAGATGTTGTTTTTCGGCTTCCAGCATTTCGGCCACCATGTCGCGGATTTCCTGCAACGTCAGCACCGCCGACGTGAGTGGATCGAGTGCCACGGCGTTCATGACCAGTTCCGGATCGCCAGTAAAACTGGCTTCCACAGTTAGCCCCTGGACTTGCACATTGGTCAGGTTGAGCGCGGCGCATTGGATCGGCAGGTTGCCAACCACCGTCGGATGCAGGCCGAGCCGGTCCACAAAAATCGGCACCTCGACGCAGCAGCCTGGCGGCAGATTGGTGATGTAGCCATCGTTGCGGATGTTGCCGTTGAGCCGAAATACGTTTCCAGTTTCTTTGGCTTCAATGATGTGCGAGCAATACTCGGCGCTGCGCGGTCCGAGCTTGGTGGTTTCAATGGACAGCGGATCGGTCTTCGCAAATTTTTCCGCCAGCATCGCGCAGTATTTGTAATATGCTCCGGATTCCCCGCCGAAGGCCGGCTCGTCGCAATAAAGTTCCAGCGCCTTGTTATTTTTGCGGAAATACGGCAGGTATTCGGAAAGATGACCGGTGCTTTCGGTCATGAAATATCCAAAATGACGCATGACCTCGGCGCGAACTTTTTCATTCACATAATATCCGGGCAGCTCAAAGTTCGCCTTCAACTGCGGATAAAGATCCTTGCCCTGATGTTCCAGTTTCAGAAACCAAGCCATGTGGTTGATGCCGGCAGCCACGAAGTCAATCTCATCTTTCGGCACGCCCACATAACTGCCGATGAGATCCATCGTGGTCTGCACGCCGTGGCAAAGCCCGACAAACTCAAGTCCCGGCACGCGGCCCAGCGCCCAGCAACACATCGCCATCGGGTTGGCGTAGTTGAACAAAATTGCGTTGGGACAAAGCTCCTGCATGTCCCGCGCGATTTCCAGCAATGCCGGAATGTGACGCAACGCCCGGAAAATGCCGCCCGGTCCCAGCGTGTCGCCGATGCACTGGTCCACGCCGTATTTCAACGGGATCTCGTAATCCTGCCGGAACTCCGCCACCCCGCCCGCCTGGATCATTACGACGACGTAATCCGCTCCGCGCAACGCCTCGCGCCGATCCGTGGTGGCCATGACCGAGGCGTTCACGCCGTTGTCTTTGATCATGCGCCGGACGAACGCCTGCATTTTGTCGAGCCGGGTGTGCGTCAGCGCCATCAACCGATACTCGCTGCCAGCGAGCGCCGGGGTGGCCAGAAAATCCGCCATCAGTGTTTTGCAAAAGACCAGGCTGCCGGCACCAAGCATTGCGATTTTTGCCATAAAATTATGAATTCCTGTTTCGTGAGTTAAGGGCTTGCGTCCGGATTGGGAAAATCTTCGTTGCGGTGTGACAATGAGAACAATTCACGATCCCCGTCGAACCTGCCCAAATTCGCGGTCCAGACGGAGTGATCGGCAGGTTGCGTTTTTTGGCTTCCCGACTTTTGTGGTGGTTATGGATTTGTTCTGCATCAATTGGCACGGTCTAGCAAATCACCTTTGGAAAGTCAAAGGCGGTTTGGCCGACCCGGTTTCTGCAAATCAACTTGTTCGTAGTGCTATATCATACGGGCAGATTTCGCTTCAGTTCCGCCATGGTTTCGCGCTGGCGTCGCTCCACCAAGGCGCGCGCCTTGGCGGCGACGGGATCTTCCGCGAGGGCAAGGACCGCTGGAACCAAGCGCTTCACGTCCGCCTCTTCATCGAAGTCAAAGAGCCAGTCGTCGAGGCCAATGTCGCGCCACATGATGCCCTTGCTCGTCTGCTCGGCCCTCCGGGCTTGATCTTGATGAATGGGCGCTGGTCGGCGAAGATGGGTTTGCAGGCAAAGCATTTTGCAACGAATAATTCCGCTTGCGGAAAAACGAACCATGAACCCCAAACTCCTCCTCGGCCTCGCGCTCGTTTTGAGCGGGTTTCAGACGAACTGCTTTGGAGCGACGGATACGACGCAAGCCCGGCTGGAGCAGATGGCCACCAATTACAGCCACTTTTCCCTGGAGACAGTCATCAAGAACCGCCCGCTCCGGCTGTGGGGCGTGATGGCGGAGCCTCAAACGGGTGCCAGCGGGCCGGTCATCTGGAAGCCCAATCCGCTGGTGAAGGAACAAATCCGGCTGGTGCAGGAGCTCCGCAGTGTGGACAGCGACCGCACGGCACTGGCGGCCCTGCTCAAACATCCTGACCCCAAAGTGCGCACGCTGGCCCTGGGGGCGTTGTTTCAGCGCGAGGACGGCCGTGACCTGCCACTGCTGGCCAGTTTGATTGACGACCCGGCGCTGACCTTCACCAACCTGCATGCGTCCATGTCCCAGATGGGCGGGCCGCGGCCCATGGCGGAGGTGGAAAACCCGCAGACCGTCGGGCAGGTCGCACGGGAGATGCTCGCTTACTGGGGTGTGCCGCACAATGGTCGGACGGTGCGGATGGGTTATGGCGACGGGTTTAAGTCGGGCATCACCACGGATGACTTTGCCCGGTATTGGCAGAAATACGCCGGTCGCGATTATTCCGCGAGTTGGTTTGCGGTGCGGATGAGGCGCGCCACGCGGGAGACCGACCCCATCCAGCCCGAATACCGGACGGACATTGACCGGGTGATTACAGACATGCGCGCGTTGCCGACACCGAACGGCTTGTGGATTCAGCTCTATGTGCTGGCCCCGGGCAATCAGTTCACCACCCGGTTGATCCCAGACGACGACCTCATTGCCGTGGCCCGGGAACTCGGCCCGGACGCCCTCCTGCGGTTCCTCCAACGCCAGCCGGTCTGTGCCGATCCAGACCTGCGGCTTGATAAGGACGACGGGCTTTTCGTTGGGATCAGCAATTTCATTTTAGATCATGCGGACAAGCTGCTGCGGGCGGAGGATTGCGATGCGGTGCTGGCCTGCCAATACGTCATGCACAATTCCGGCGGGGTCAATCCGGCGTGGGTCATCGGGGCGTCGCTGGTTCAGCCCGCGCGCGCCGGCGCGCTGTTGCACGATGCGCTGGCGCACGAGACGCGCAGTTATGAAACGGCGGCCGGTGAACTGGCCGGCGCGCTTTGGCGCATTCGCGGTCCGGCGGAACTGGGTTTTCTCGTGCACTGGTTTTACAGGGTGCTGCCCTCCGCCAGTGAACCGATGCACCAGCCGGTGGCCTTTTTGTGGGGCGTGGAAAAGGCCGCGCGACCGGACACGAAGCAGTTGATGGCCGCTTTGGTAAAGGACCCGCGCTTTGACCACACGGACTGGGCCACGCTCGTGGAAATATTAAAAATCGTGAACACCGGCCGCGTCACGCCGCTGGTGGCGAACCGGGACATCTACGATGCCCAGCCGAACGGCTTGGCGGATGTCCGCCGGATATATCCCGAATGGCGCAACCGGCTGCGTCGTGAATACGGCCTGCCGGAAGAACCGCTGCCAGCGGCGTTGGCCGTGCCGGAACAGGTGCTCACGCAACCGGCGTGGTCAGTGTCCATGCCCCAGCAGGAAGATCTGGCGGGGCAGTGGCGACTCGTCCCTTCGCCGGACGGTCAATGGCTCGCCCTGTTGTCGCACGAAATCGTGACCCTCTGGCAGGCCGACACCGGGAAATTGGCGTGGCAGCCCCCGTCGTTCCAAGCGCGGGCTGACGGCTATCCCACCGTGGCCGGTGACGTGGCGTTCACGGCGGCCGGCCAACTGCTCATTTTCGATCATGATGATTATGGGCGCTTTCGCACCTGGAATCTGGCCACGCATCAGGAAACCAGCAAGGTGCTGTTAAGCGGCAAGCCCACCAGCGGGGTGGACGACGGGAGATACAGCTTTGACCGCACCGCACAACGCATGGTTTTTGCGGGCTATAATGATTTGGGCTGCTTCGACACCCGCACCGGCGCAGCGTTGTGGATGCACCCGCGCGAAGGGGGCGTGAATCTTCCCGTCGCAATGTCCGCAGATGGTTCGCGCCTGGCAGTCGGCGGCGGCTCGGATTATCCCCAAGTGGTCCGCCTTTATGACGCTGTCACTGGCGAACGGCGGCACCAGTTTGATTCGCTCGCCGGCCAGGTGCTGGCGCTGGCCATTTCCAGCAACGGCCAGCGGCTGGTGACCGCCACCACTGCAAATGGTCTGCAACTCTGGGATGCTGGCTCTGGTAAATTATTGCAGACGTTTGCCTGGCAGGTGCCGGGCTGGAACATGGGCGCGCCGGTTTTTTCCGCTGATGGCCAATGGCTGGCGGCGGTGGGTTCCTCATCCGCCATTGGCACCCATGAGATCGGCATTTTTAACACGGACACGGGAAAGTTAAAATGGGTGATCCGGTTTCAAACGGGCCCGGAATTTGGCGCGGACATGCCCCTGGCCTTTTCGCCGGATGGAAAATTGTTCTACACCGCCGCCGGCCGGATTGAAGCGTGGCAGTTAAAATGAGCATGAGACGCAATTGAATCTAATTACGAACCCCAAACTCATCCTCGGCCTCGCGCTCGTTTTGGGCAGCGGGTTAGAGCCGGTGAAGCTGTGACTCCACTGGCTCAGGATGGCGCAGAAGCGCTACAGTAGATAAACCAGCGACGCCGTCCAGACCTGCATTCGTGGTTTTCAAGAGCCGATTTTCTTTCTCTGCTCTTCGATTGTGACTTGCAGCGACTTGTTATATTTCTCCAAGAAATCCAGAATTTGATCCCCACCCAAGCCTGAATCGCTTGAGAACACGATTTCTTTGTTAAGGGGCATCAACAAAGCCCGCAAGGCGTGCTCGGCTGCCTTAATTATTGCGGGTTCGAAGGGTTTGAAATCCTGTCCCTCGTTCAAACGCCCGTGAACTTGCCTCGCGTGCTCTCTGGTCTGTTCTATGCGTCTTGGATCGGCAGGATCAGAGTATATCTCGACAACTTTATCGCTTTTCATGTATTCGCTCCTGACCTCGTCCAGATGCCAAACGTCGCCGTCCAAGGTGTCAATAATGTGCGACGTGATGATTTTTGAAATTATTATCTTTCCCTCAGAATCTTCTTTGAGTCGGACCTTTGTTAAATCAACGCCAAGGTGCGCCTTGATTGGAATCTTTAACACACCTACATAAAAATCCTCATAATCCTTTCCAAACCAACGCGTCGTTTTCCCGAGTGACTTTCTGCAAAAGTCAGTGATGTGCATTTCAATTTCCAGCAACCCCAAGTTTAATACCGACCGAAATGAATCCAGGTTGATACACATCCCTTCCAGGCGGGCAATTTCCCGCGTCGCTTCTGCCAACTGTCGGGTGATTTCCTGGCTCTTTTGTGCTGCCTCAATAAGGCTGAGCATTTCTTTCACCTCCTTTGTTTTCATCGTGTAAATGAGTTTTGGCAGGAAGAAGCTCAACAATACGGTGCCAATAAAGGTTCCTGCAATCGCCACGGCCACGGCCAAGTCTTTTCGTTCAATCATCGCGCCCGCCACCAGGCTCAAGGCGAGCACAAGTCCGCCAGCACCAGACAAGAGAAGATTTGGTATGGTTTCAAGAAAGCGGCAGAATTTATCGATCAAACTGAGGGGCCATGGCATTTTCATAAGCAGGTCTTTCTATTTTGATGTTTTTGTTTTTCCGCCGATCAAGCAGAGCCCGCCGACGGCAATGCCGCCCGCCATTGCCCATCGGAGCAACCGCATTTTCTGATTCCGTGAATTCAACGCCTCTGCGGCTTGCTCGAATTTTCGGGCGTTCCACCACAGCGGAATGGTTTTCAAGTTGATGGCGGGGTTGACGTAGCCTTGGATGAATGCCCGGCCAAAATATTCAATTTTACCGGATGCTTTTAGGTCGCCCAGTCGCGCATAGCCTAAATCAATCCAGAGCGCGGCGGTTGTCGCCAAATGCCTGGCGGCGAACTGCAGATCTTGATTTTGACTTTCTTGGGAGACCTCGGATGAAATATCGCGTAGTTCGACCAACGAGATGGAAGGCGAATTCCACGCCTCAAACAGGCGGGTGTAGCTGCGCTGCGTTTCACCAGCGATGATCGGGAAAATTATCGTGAAGGTGATTGCAAAGAGCGCGCCGGCAATCACCAGACACTTGATTTTATTCATCACTGTTCCCATAAAAACAACCGACTCACAGCCCGAATTTTCTGAACGGCTTGTTGCGTATGCCCATTTGAGAAACCGCCGGCCTCGTTATGGCTGGATGGCGGTAAAATGTGTGAACTCATTTACGCCCTGTTGTGCCGTGGTCGTCAAGCAGAAAATACGCCCCAATGAGGCGTGCCATTAAACCAACGACAATCCGCCCAACTCCGCGCCTTCGGCGGCAACCTCCGCCGCGAACGCATGGCCCGGAAATTCACCCAGGAACAGCTCGCCGAACGCGTGGATCTCAACATCCGCACCATCCAGAAGATCGAGGCCGGGCAGGTGAACATCCTGCTGACCACCGTGCTCCGCTTGCAGAAGGCGCTGGGCTGCTCCTGGGCGGTCTTGATGGAAAAGCAATGAGTTGGCCCGCCGGTAGTCGAACGGCTGTGAACGATTCCTCCGCTCCGCGCAAAGCCGCGCTGGAAACGTCGCGGGCAACGTGATACGCTGCCACGCCATTCGATGCCACGCCGCGCACCCAGACAAAAGACCCACGGTCAGTCCGACGCCCACGCCCAACCGGCCAATCACTGCCGGGCAATCGTGCGGGTGGATGGCGCAGGCATACGGAAGAAAATCAAGAAAGACTATGAGAAGGCGCTGCGCGACCTCGACCATTCGCGGCGGGTGCTCGACCAGTTTCACCAGACGGATCAACCGCAATTTGCAGGCTGGCTGAACAGTCACTTCGGCGCGTTGCTCACGGAACTACGCGAACTCAACCAGCAGATGGCGGCGGATGAGGCCATCGTTTTCATGGTGGAGAACGAGGTCCTGTTCGGCGGCTGTTCCTACGCCCGGGCCTATCAGCGGGTGATGGAACTGCGGGATAATCCTGAACCCCTGCCCGGCGAGGAACGGGAGGGAAAGCAAAAACCGTTTGG
>Ga0182030_10022774_pt1 | contig 11639 bp, 13 predicted proteins | sample 812S3MmetaG_FD_121299 | JGI IMG/M metagenome (GOLD analysis project Ga0182030, IMG submission 121299) | Permafrost microbial communities from Stordalen Mire, Sweden - 812S3M metaG (Illumina Assembly) | ecosystem: Environmental > Terrestrial > Soil > Wetlands > Permafrost | place: Sweden... | reverse complement strand
TCCACAGACAGCCTGAAAGTGGACTGATCTTTGATTCTGACCGCGGCAGCCAATACGCCAGCGGTGACTTCCAGAAGCAACTCTCGACCTTCGGCATGCGCGGTTCAATGAGCCGCAAGGGCGACTGCTAGGACAATGCTGTAACCGAAACGCTCTTGGGTTCGTTGAAGGTCGAGCGGTTGCATGGAATGCGCTTTGCAACACGCCGTCAGGCAAAGGACGAGGTGATCGATTGGCTAAGGTTTTGCAAACACCGGAGGCTGCATTCGACGCTGGGATATCTCAGTCCGATGGCCTTCGAGAAAAAGCAGCTTGCCGACAAAGGACGGCTCGCGGCATAATCGTTCAGCTAAGGGAGACGCTAAACGCATGCAAGGTCATACCAACTCGCCCCGCAAAGGACTTCCACCTCCAATCCCATGCCCATGCCAGGCACACCTTCCAGCCGCGCGCTATTCATCATGAACCTTGAAAAGGGTACAAGGGGTAATTACAACAACCCTGCTTCAAAGGAAGGGTAATTTTATGAAAGTCTTGCATGTAATTGCATCGGTGGATCCGAGAGACGGAGGCCCAATCGAAGGGGTTTTCGCGACCTCAAAAATCTGGTTGGAACACGGACACGAGGGTCACATTATTTGCCTCGATCCGCCGGATGCTCCTTGGGTTCAGAATTCGCCAGTCCAAACATTCGCCATGGGGCGCGAAAGTCGACTTGGGCGTGTCCTATCTCGGATATGGCCCTGGCTTCACGGGTATCGCTATACGCCAAATCTCTTGCCCTGGTTGATGTCCAATGCCGAAAATTATGACGCCCTCATCATAAATGGCCTTTGGAACTACGCGTCCTATGGCAGCTGGCGCGCTTTGCAAAAATTGAATGTCCCTTATTTCGTGTTCACACACGGGATGCTCGATCCCTGGTTCAATACGTCCGCTCCAATAAAAACGATCTTCAAGAAGATTTTTTGGAAGCTTTGCGAACACAAAGTGTTACGCGATGCGCGCGGCGTAATGTTCACTTGCGAAGTAGAACGCCGCCTCGCGGCCCAATCATTTTCCCCTTACATCGCCCGCGAATTTGTCGTCGGCTTCGGCACGAGGGATATCGACGGCAACCAAGAGACACAGCGAGCCGCCTTCGCCGCGAAGGTCCCCGAGGTGCGAAACCGGAAGTTCATGTTGTTCTTGAGCCGTATCCATCCGAAGAAGGGTGTCGATATGCTCATCCAAGCGTTTGCAGATCAAGCGGCTAGGTTTCCGGAACTCGATTTGGTGATCGGCGGGCCGGATCAGACAGGTTGGAAGAGCGAGCTTCAGCAACTGGCGAAAACGCACGGCGTCGCTGAACGCATCCATTGGCCGGGAATGCTTGCTGGTGACGCTAAATGGGGGGCGTTCAGATCGGCTGAGTATTTTGTCCTGCCGTCGCACCAGGAAAATTTTGGCATTGTCATCGCGGAGGCGATGGCGCTTGGCAAACCGGTCCTCATCACGGATAAGGTGAACATTTGGCGCGAAGTTGAGACGGATGGCGCGGGGCTGGTGGTCGACGACAACGTCGACGCGATCATCAAAGGCTTAGACGAGATGTGCGCACTGTCGCCGTTGGAGCGCGAAGCCATGGGCATCAAGGCGAGGAAGTGTTTCCTTAACCACTACAATCTCGAAAATAACGCCATGATGCTGTTGCAGTTGATGCCGCGTCTGTCGACGAGCGCTGAAATTCCCTAAAAAACAGGGTGGCGCGAGAGGCGCATGCAGGATCGAATGAACCTCGTTCTTGATCCGCGTGCGGTCACGAACCTCTTGATTGCGGTGCGCCACGAGCGGCCGCAGGCGTTCGGTCTCAGCCGACAGTTTGCGCACTTGGAGCAGGCACCCGGCGGCATGGAGCGTCGCAAGAACCCCGGCGTCGATCTTATCCGTCATGACATGGGCCTGCGCCTGGGGGATAGGCCTGACCTGCAACGGATTAGCAATGACGACGCGCGCCTCGAAGGGCGAGAGAACCAGCACCAATGCCATCGTGTTGCCAGTGGCCTCGACGACGACCTCATCGCTCGCTTGCAGGGTCTTGTCGAACCCTTCCAACTCCGAGCGCGTCATGTCGGCGCGGCCAGCCCGTCGCAACTGCCCTTGTTCCCAAATGACCACTTCCGCGAAGGTTCGGTGTATGTCCATTCCGAGTACATGCCTCATGATCCATCTCCTTCGTTACGAAGCACGGGAGCATGGGGCGACACGACAACTACGGATTCGCGCTCTCGGGGCAACCGGGCGAGTCGAAGTGGCGGCCAGTCACGAACACGAACTCTCGGTTCATCGTATACAACGGCCTGCCCGCACTTGGTGCTCTCGGCACCTCTATCCCGGATAGTCGAACGGTGCGCCGGAACCGTCAGGATCTCAGCCTGATGATCGGCGCCGGAATCTCCATACCGGTTACAAACCCAATAGAATCCTTGAATGCGAAATTGCAGCGCGCCGTGCGCACACGCGCACATTTTCCGACCGATGAAGTGGCAATGGGTCAGCGAAGACGACGTCACCGTAACCGGACCTGACACCGACTTGTAGCTAGCTGTCGCGAATGAGGACTAAGGCGTTGCCGCGAAATAACTGCCTCATGTTGAGGCTTAGTTCAAACGCGGGGCGATGGTGTAATTCCATTCTGGATGGCAAGGGTCGGGGGTGATGTTGAGGGTCGGGGCTTGAAAATCTATGCGCTCGGTATCGCCAGAATGGAAAAGTCGAAACCTCGCAAACTTTCAGCGTGGGCGCGGCGCGAGATAGCAGCCGGTTGTCGCATCGGAGCCAGCTTCCAGCACAGCGGCGCAATCGAAATTCGGGTCCACCGGCGGCGGTGGCGGCAGCGCCCCATGATTTCCGCTAGGAGAAGGGCTGCCCAATCCCACGACTCCTTGCCCGGGAGCTTTGGAGGAAGGAGCATCGAAACGCCACGCTTCCCAAGCTTGCCGAGCCGTCTTTAAATCAATGTGCGCATCCTTCCTCAGGACCGTGCGGGGCGAAAAGCCGATGATTTTGCCCGCCACTTTGGGAACAACAATCATTCCGAGCTTCGGCGAGACCAGGATACGAAAACCTGCTTGGCGCGGAGAGAAGTAGACCGCTGATTTCTTGCCCGCCCAGCCGTCGGCGCCGAAAAAGCCTAGGCTGCAAGAACCGCCTCCGAAATTGCGCTCGCAGGCTTCACGCGTAGGAAAGCGAGGGGCTTTCTCGTCGAATTCGGATCGAGCATTGGCCGCCGCATTGGCGCATAGCTCCCCACCCAATTTTCCGCTGCTAGAGCAACTTCGCTCGTCGCCGAATGAAAGCTGGCCGTGTGCGATTTCGCCAGCTTCCGCGTCGACGAAAAACAATGCGGGAACCAAAAAAAACAACGCGATACTGCATGGCATTCTTCGCACGGGCGGCATCCTAAGTGACCGGCTCTCCGCGAATCATACTGCCGTTTGCATGCTGCCGGGAGACATTATTCACGGACCGGCGGTATTTTACCTAGTTTGAGCTTGAGTGGAAGCTTCACGGCTCGAATCCGGGAAATCGCCTCGAGCGAGCCAGGCAGGGCGGAGCCGCCAACATACACGACGCCGTCACGGTCGAGCAGGATGCGTCTGACGACACGGGCATCTCCTCGGATTGCTGAGGTGGTACCTTGTTGCATCGACAATTTCCTACCGCGTTCGATGAGAATATTTGGGGGTCTGTCTGCCCGATGGGGTCATCAGATGTGCTTGGTTATCTTGCCAACTCACGAGGTCGATGCCTGTTCGGAAGAAGATTTTTGCAACGCGGCTGCTGAACTCGCTCTGATTGTTCACCACCCGGCAGATTTGGTGGCGCCAAGCTCAATGACTTCAGAAAGGCTGACTTTTCTGCGGGGTTCGAACTACAAAGCCAGACATTTGTCGCGCATGCACCTCGGAGAAAAGTCATGAAGCAATATGTTGCATTGGACGTCTCGCTTCAGAAGATCGCCGTTTGTGTTTTGAATGCGTCAGGTCGTGTTGTCATCGAAGCTGAAGTGGGGTACGAGCCGGGAGTTTTGATCGCTTGCATTCGAACCAAAGCGCCTCATGCGGTCAGGATCGGGCTGGAAAGCGGGCCGACATCGCCGTGGTTGTGGCATTCTTTAAAGTCCGCTGGATTGCCGGTGGTGTGCATGGACGCGCGCCATGCACACGCCGCTCTGTCCGTCCGTCCAACCAAATCTGACCGCAACGATGCGCGCGGGTTAGCGGAGATGGTGCGGATGGGCTGGTATAAGGAAGTTCAGGTCAAGAGTCTTGCTGCGCATGAGAGGATGGCGCTGTTAGGTGTTCGCCGTCGCCTCGTGGATATGCGGGTAGAGATCGATGGGCAAATCCGTGGCATTCTGAAGACGTTTGGCTTGGTGGTGGGGCGAGGCAACAAAAATGCGTTCGCCCAGCGCGCCCGGATGCTTGCTCAGGATCACCCGGTGTTGTCGGCCCTCATCGACAAATTAATAGAGGTGCGAGAGGTTGCCGTCGCCAAGATCGCAGTTCTGGACAAGGAAATCCGTAGCTTTGTTCGCGCCGATCCCACGTTACGGCGCTTCATGACTGTGCCCGGCGTCGGTCCGGTGACCGCACTGGCGTTTCGATCCACGATCGATGAGCCAGACAGATTCAAGCGAGCCAGGGACGTTGGCCCCTATCTGGGATTGACGCCGCGGCGGTATCAATCCGGGGAAACGGATCGACAAGGCAAGATCTCGAAATGCGGAGACCGCTTTACCCGAACCTGCCTCTATGAAGCAGCCAGCGTTCTTCTTACTAAAGTGCAGCGCTGGTCGCCGCTCAAGGCATGGGGAACACGATTGGCGCGGCGCATAGGCTCCAAGAAAGCTCGTGTCGCAATAGCGGGCAAGATCGCTGTCATCCTGCAATGCATATGGACTGATGGCACTGAGTTCTGGTGGAACAAAGAGGCCGCCCAGGCCTGATCCCGATCCACCCCCCTAGCTCCGCACCTGCGGAGACGCTGCCCTGGCTGGGACGGCGGGTTGAAACGACTGCGAGCAGCCTGTTGCCCATGATCCTCTTTCGGAAAAAGGGCGTTTCACACGTTGCAGCGTTTCATCCCTGACACCCATGATGAGGCGACCAAGAGCCGACCTCGAAGAGAACCGTGACCCCGGCCAAGGCACCAGTTTCCGAAGCGCTTGACATCAACATGCCGATTAGAGAACGACCTCGGTCTGATCCGCCCAAAATCTGAGCCATAAAAATGGCGGTGGGTAATTACAGGAAATGTCTAAAGAAAGCGCTTGCCTGAAGGGCCGTTCCACATATGTCGCGCTACAGGTTCCTTCTTGCGTTGCTCACTCGATCACAAGACCCGTGCGGGAAGCCAGTTCGATCCTGATTTCCTCGGGACTGTGGAGGTGAGCAACTTCGCGTCTCAATTCAAACACCTTGGATTCGACCAGAAAGCGGTACCATAGGCCTTGAAGAAAATGGTAAATCAAGCCCTCCTGTCCGTCGAGAAATCCAAGTTGCAAAATATAGCGCCACAGAAAATAGCTTAGCGGTCCTAATCCAAACGGCAACCGGTTGTAAATGCGTTCTTTCACGAAGCGTTTCATTCTCGCCTGCGCGCTACTCGCCCCGGCGGACACCTCGTCGTCGCGGGGAAAAAGACCATAATCCTTACCAAGGCGATCGATCGCCTCCCGTGTTGCATACTTGTTGTGTTTATCAATAAGAAAGGACAGATCAGTCAGGTTGTGGTCGGCAAAGTCGTTTTCGAAGGTCACGGTCGTGCCGTTCCAGACGACAATGTGCTCATCCATCCATCTATTCTCGACTCGCGCGTGCCCGCGGCGCCATATGCGCATGAGCGCAACCGGATAACGGCCTCCATGGCGAATCCACCGACCCATGAAAATGTGCCTGCGTTTCAAAATCACGCCAACGACGGTGGATGGCAACTCCGCAAGCTTCGTTTTGATCTCTTCGACGAGTTCTGGGCCGAGAACTTCGTCAGCGTCGAGACGCATGATCCAGCTGCACCGGCTGTCTATGTTGTCGAGAGCCCATTGAAATTGATCAGACTGATTTACGAAACGTCGTTGGAAAATTCTTGCCCCGTGAGTTCTTGCGATTTCGATCGTTGCATCGGTGGAAAACGAGTCTACGACAATGATCTCACTAGGTAGCGATCCCAGGGACTGGATGGCCCGATCTAGATGTAACGCTTCGTTGAACGTCAGGATTATCACCGAGAGATCAGCCATTGGATTTATTATCCTCTGAAAGTCGTTTCCGATGTTCGGGCAAACGAGCGGAATTGCCGATCAAACTATCCCAGGGCGACGTGGCCCTTCTCCTCTCGTCACCGCGCGGCCCGACAAACGGGCCGCGTGCTTTCCGAAAAGCGTTTTTTATGAAAGTCCGTTTCGCTATCAGCGCAAACTATCCTAGTTGTTTTGGGCTTCGTTGCAAAGCTTACGGCCAAGACACAGAGCTGACTCCGCTTATCTGAACAACGCGCCGGCTTGCGCAAACGCGTTTGCAAACCAGCACGCGGGGCCTGTCTCTTGAACCACCATTGTAACCGCGCCTCGCCCACCTTAGTGTCCCGCAAAATCAGCCGCCATTTTGGCGGAATTCGCCAAAGCGCTAGGCGCGCTTGATCGCTATGAGCGCCGCGCCGCCCTGCGCAAATTCGCGATAAGAGAAATCGACGCAATAGCGGCTTCTGGCTTATGAGATCGCACACATTTGCAGGTCTAGAAAAGAGTGAGTTGCGGAGTCATCGGCAACGATGACCCCGCTCTCGTCCATAATACAACGTTCATCGCAGTCCGCGCTAGACCGCGTTTGCGGCCGATGCAGAACAATAATTTCAGCCAATCTTTGTGGTCTCTTGCGGCGCGTCAGCCGCTTTATTTTCGAGATACCAACGGTATGCGTCGACGATCCCGTCGCCGAGCGAAATTTGTGGTTCCCATCCCAACGCGCGAATGCGGCTCGAATCCATCAGCTTGCGCGGCGTTCCGTCCGGCTTCGATCTGTCGAAGACGATTTTGCCGTCAAAGCCCACTGCACGCGCGACGCTCTCCGCGAGACCGCGAATGGAAATCTCCGACCCCGCGCCGCAGTTGATGTGAACGTCGTCATCGTAATTATCGAGGCAGAAAACGACGCCCCTAGCCAAATCATCGACATGCAGGAATTCGCGTAAGGGGGTTCCGGTGCCCCAGACCACGACTTCCTTGCGCTTGGCCTCCTTCGCCTCGTCAAATTTGCGAATGAGCGCTGGCAGCACATGACTCGTTGTCAGATCAAAATTATCGTGCGGCCCATATAGGTTGCAGGGCATCACGGAAACATAATGGCGGCCATATTGCTTGCGGTAGGCCTGACACAGCTTGATGCCGGCGATCTTGGCGATCGCATACCATTCGTTGGTGGGCTCGAGCGGGCCGGTAAGCAGCGACTCTTCCTTGATCGGCTGCGACGCAAACTTCGGATATATGCAAGACGAGCCTAAGAAAACCAGCCTGTCGACGCCAGCCGCATGCGCAGAATGAATGATGTTGGTTTCAATCGCCAAATTGTCATAGATGAAATCTGCGGGAAAGGCGTCATTGGCGAAAATGCCGCCCACCTTTGCTGCGGCGAAAAGGATCGCGTCAGGTCGATTTTGCTTAAGCCAGACTTCGACCGCGATCTGGTTACGAAGATCCAAGACGGAGCGTTCCGCCCGGATCACCTCGTCGCCACGCTTTTCAAGGCTGCGAACAAGAGCCGATCCAACCATGCCCTTGTGGCCAGCGACCCAAATGCGGCGTTTGCTCATGTGACCTCAGCAATGTTCCTCACCGGAGAAATCGATCATTAACCCCAAATTAACGATTTGTAAAAGTGTGCATAATGAGTAATCCTTGCAGGTCGCAAACTATTTGATTTAATTGATATTGACCCAATCTGCCGAGTATAGGTGAAGCCGATTGAACCAGCTGCGGAGGTTCACCGACGCCAGCGTCCATGACAGCCAGGAATTGGACGGCGTGCTCGATCCGAGCAAGGATAGCCAGGGGACTTGGGCCGACAGCGCCTATCGTTCGGACGCTCAGGAAGCGAGACTGAAAGAAAAGGGCTGCACATCCCATATTCACGAACGCAGCTATCGCAACAAGCCTTTGACGCCGGAACAGGAAGCCGCCAACACTGAGAAATCCCGCGTGCGCGTCCAACACGTCTTCGGCCACATCGAAACAGCGATGGACGGCAGCTACGTCCGCACCATCGGCTTTGCACGTGCGCAAGCGAAAATCGGTTTGGAAAATCTGGCCTATAACGTCTCGCGCTTTGCCTTCCTCATGCGCAGCTCGGACGCCACAACTGCGGCCTCATGACAAATAATGCAGCGAAAAAAAACAGAAAAACGTTGATCCAAAAGCAAAGAACCAACGAATTTGATTCAAGCTCCAGCCCTCCGCGCGACCAAAACCACCGATGCCGCTCTTCTGTCGCCTGGCTCCCAGAAAATGCCGGTAGCTAGAAGTGCCCCTACGTTTTGAGAGGCGTCTCGAACCGCTTGCGTCACACCTTGCAATTTCTATGGCCCTAATGACAATTTTGCGCCGACGACCAGTCATGTCGCGCCTGCGCTGATCGGCAAATTCCATGGGGCTAAGTTTGAATGATACAGAAAAGTCGTCGTCTGGGGAAGCGGCGCGCCGTTGCGCGAATTCATTCACGTGGACGACCTTGCAAGAGGCGTAGTGACCTGTCTTGACAAACACGGTCATTATAGTCCCAGAAATTGCGGCGCAGGTTCGGAGATTTCGATCGGCGGCCTCGGTGAGACGATCGGCCGCGTCGTTGGCTTTGAAGGCAATATCGTTTATGACTCGAGCAAGCCAGATGGCGTGCCTCGCAAATTAATGGATTCCAGTCGTCTGCGCGCGCTCGGATGGCGACCAGGGATCGCCCTCAAAGAGCGGCTTGCGGCGACTTATAAATGGGCGCTCGAAAACAAGCCGCAGGGCTTTAGCGATCCTCGATCGCCATCCATCAGCAGTAATTAAGGCTTTCATTAGGAAATGTAGCCCCCAACGGCCAAGCCGAAAGTCTGCCGCTTGGCGGAGGATTTATGACCTCATCAATTGTTGTTGGCGGGCTTTTGCGCCACCCCTTTCCACGGCCGCTGGCGCGACGCCGCAGGATCGGCGGCGAGGTCGAAGTGGCAGGAAAGGTGCGCGCAAGGGTGCGATCAAATGGACGCGGCTGTCATATCGGTGGTTCGCCGCCAACGCGGTCCGCCTTCAGCTTCACGCGCTCGCCTACGATCTCGGAAACTTTCTGCGCACGCTGGCGACGCCGGAGCCGATGAAAGGCTGCTCGATGGCGACACACAAGGAGAATCTTATCAAGAACGGGGCGAAGGTCGTCAGTCACGCCCGTTATGTCACGTTTCAGATGGCCGAGGTCGCCATTCCGAGAAACCTGTTGGCCGCGCTCTTGCTTATGGTCGCGAAGCTGCGACCGCGTGAGCTGTTCGTATGTCTTGGGCTCAAGCCAAACTTGCGGGAGAAGTGTGTCGTGATGAGGGAAAACGCAACATTCTCGGTCGCAGGGCGCAGCGACGGTCCGCCCAATTAACCATCGTCGAGGCGCTTTGGCGAATCCCGCTTGTCAAAAACCACCATTCCGGGCAGATTTGGCTCGAAACCATTGGATATCTGCGAATGCCGGTTGAAACCTCGTCTCGAATCTTGATTGGTTGTCCGAACAAGGCTGCACATTTGGCCAAGGTTATCTCTTCGGACGACCGATGCCTAAACAGGTTGTCGATGACTATCTTAGCGCCACAGAGGTGATTGCTTGCGTGGAAAAGCCAGTAAAAGCCAACTTGCGGGCCGCCTGAGATATCGAACTCCAATCAAGCACAACGATCATCGGCGCTCAGATACTCATATAACTAGGCTAAAGTTGGTTATTGGCATGTAAATGGGCTAGTAGGATACTTTTGGTTCCGTTCATCTGGAGTGCATAGCTATGGTAGAGATCACTATTGAAGAAAGCAAGATTAGCGGCAGCACACCGTTGTCGGATCAGATATTACATCGCACCAAGAATTCTATTGCAGGTGGAGACAGCAGCACGATGCGCGTGCTGCCTTATCATCTCCCACTTGTTGCCACGAAGGGGCTTGGATCTCGACTCTGGGACGTCGACGGAAATGAATATATAGATCTGAACATGGCTTACGGACCTCTTATCTTCGGCCACCGAAATCCAAAGATACTGCGTTCCGTAATTGACCAACTGAGCAACTCGGGTAGCCAGCTTGGGTTTCCGACCGAAATCAACATGCGTGTCGCAGAAAAGGTCAAAGCCTTGTTTCCGAGTATGGAGCTCATGCGCTTCGCGAATTCAGGTACCGAAGGAAATGCTTCTGCTGTGCGACTAGCTCGGGCAGTGACCGGGCGGCAAAAGCTCATCCTGTTTGAAGGGCATTATCATGGCTGGAGCGAAGCGGTTTTTCACCGCTATCACGCGCCAACTTCGGCCCTCCCGGAAAAAGGCTTCGGGCCAGCCATTCCCGGCACTGGGGGCATGGGCCGTGATGAGCCCGATGCGATCGTCGTCCGCTGGAACGACCTAAACGTGCTTGACGAATGTCTGAAACTACACGGAAATGAGATCGCAGCTTGTATCATGGAGCCCATCATGGGCAACGCGGGGGTTATTCCGCCTAGCCCGGGCTACCTCAAGGAGGTCCGCGACCTTACTCGTCGGCACGGCATTTTGCTGATTTTCGATGAGGTGATCACCGGACTGCGCGTTGCAGCCGGTGGCGCTCAAGAATATTATGGCGTAAAACCAGATCTCACGATAATTTCCAAAGCATTGGGAGGAGGTTTTCCAATTTGTGCTTTCGGGGGTTCAAAAGACTTAATGGCCCCGCTCATCGACGGCACCGTCTTTCATGGAGGTGTTTACTCAAGTAATGCTACCGTGATGGCGGCCGCGGAAGCCGTATTGGATCATATAAGCTCCCACCGCTCTGAAATTTACGCGCGCTTGTTCGATCTTTCTCAAGCGCTTGCGGAAGGGTTGAGAGACATATTCCAGCGCCGGGGTCGACCTGTGGTTGTACAGCACGTGGGCCCCCTGCTTTCATTGTTCTTGACGAAAAAACCTGCGGAGAAAATCATTGATTATAGGCAGGCTCGGGAGATATGCGACGCAGAATCTTACATATCCCTTCAGCACGCATTGCAACGTTCTGGGGTCTATTTTCATCCAAACCAACTCGAGCCAATGTTTTTATCGACCTCTCATAGTGAGGAGGATATCTCCATTGTGTTAGAGCGTTTCGAGTATGCCGCTAAATTGATCTGATGCCTCCTGACGAAAGCAACTATTAATATGCTGAAGTTGGTATTAGGGCCTGTTTACAATCAGGATTCCTCCTGACGGGAAAATTTGATTCAAGGCTGGAAAAGAAGGAGGCCAGCCTTGATTCGGACGTGTCTAAGCGACGAGCGGTATGCGCGCATTTCAGGGGAATTGCCTGGAAAAGTCAGCGATCCGGGGCAGACTGCGACAAACAATCGATTGTTTGTCGAGGCGGTT